>Ga0207715_100038_pt1 | contig 149468 bp, 146 predicted proteins | sample A23M3SouthBayCA_FD_187732 | JGI IMG/M metagenome (GOLD analysis project Ga0207715, IMG submission 187732) | Aerobic enrichment media from Eden Landing Ponds, California, USA - A23 M3 (SPAdes) | ecosystem: Environmental > Aquatic > Marine > Unclassified | place: USA: Emeryville, California... | reverse complement strand
TGAGTGGCCTGTCGCTGTTCGTGGCGTCCTCACAGCTCGGCGACATTGGTATGGCCGGGCTGGCCGGACTCGGCGCGATACTCGGTACCGTCTTCCTCGCGATCGCAGGTGCTTCGATCGCGATCGCCTACGGACTCTGGAACGTGAAGAGCTGGGGCTGGTACGGCGCAGTCGGACTCCTCGGATTCGAAGCAGTCACCGGCATCTGGGCGCTTCTCTCCGGCGTCGGCGTTCTCTCCATCACGCTCGTGGTCGCGGTCGTTGCGCTCTGGGCACTGTGGGACGAGCAATCTGCGTTCGGTCTCGACCACGAGCTGCCGATCTGATTCGAACGGCCGGCCCGGGAGGAAAGACCCCGGGGTGTGAGTGCGAATCGTGGCGCGAGCAGTGACCGCTACTCCTCCACGACGACCGAGCCGAACATCTTCTCGGACTCGTGTGGAATACAGAAGTACTCGTACCGGCCGGGGATCTCGAAGGTGTACGAAAACGTCTGGCCGGGGCCGATGATGCCGTCCTCGCCGAGCGTGTTCCAGGCGTCCCGTGCAGCGGCCTGGGACTCGAAACCGCCCGTCGCGAAATAGGCCGCATCCGCTGGGATGGCATTCTCGTAGGCCGTCACCGTGTGGCCACGCGAACTCGTGTTCTTCCAGACGACCTCGGTACCGGCCTCGACGGTGAGCGTTTGGGGCTCGAAATCCGTCGGCGACATTCCGACATCGTAGTCACCCTCGAAGAGACCGAAACACCCACTCGTCGCCGCTATGGCGCCACCGACGCTTGCGAGGTACGCCCGACGGTGCATTGAGAGAGGGTTCGAAGTGGACGACCAAATGGGGCCCGATCCGAGATTGCGGCGGGCCGCAGTATCACGGGACGGCGACGATGGCCCGTGCAACACCGATCGACTCGCGTGGACAGGCCGCTGTCGACGGCAGGACAAGTCCCGCTCGTCAAACGGAAAGGGGTAAGGCGACCCCATGATACCGATTCGATATGCTCCCGCGGTTCGTTGGCAGGACGGGACTCGCCGATGCGGTTACCGTCGCCAACGCATTGCTGGGATTTCTGGCGATCCTCGTCGCGACGACGGACGCCTGGGCAGCCGCGAGGCTACTGCTGCTCGCGGCGATTCTCGACGGGCTGGACGGCGTCGTCGCACGCTGGCGCGGCGGGACAAAAGTTGGCCCGTATCTCGATTCACTGGCTGACGTCGTGTCCTTCGCGATCGCACCAGCAGTGCTGGTGTACGCTGTCGCCGCCCGCGAGTGGGGGATCGTCCCGCTGGAGTCCACCGAGCCCCGGGCGATCGTCGCGTTCGTCCTCCCCGCACTGTTCGTCGGCGCCGCAATCACACGACTCGCGCTCTACACGGCCTACGACACCGAGGACGACTACACCGAGGGCGTCCAGACTACTCTCGCAGCGACGCTCATCGGCGCCGCAATCCTGACGGGGATCACCCGACCCGACATCCTGCTCGTCATCACCGCAGCGTTCGTCTACTTGATGCTCTCCCCGCTACGGTACCCCGATCTCCTCGCACGCGACGCGCTCGTGATGGGCGTCGTACACGCAATGGCCGTAATTGCCCCACTGCTTGCCAAGCGAACGTTCCCCTGGGCACTCCTGTTTCTCGGATTGGCCTATCTCGTATTCGGCCCGTGGCTCTACTGGCGCGAGCAGTTCCCGATCCCCCATCTCGTCGAGTAGCACCAACGCCACGAACGCCTCGCCACCGGAGGCAGTGGAAACCCTCCGAACGAAACGCTTAGAAGGAATCCGGCGAGATGTGTATCCAATGAGCGACGAGGAGCCAACCGTGGAGTCGTTGCGCGAGCGACTCGAAGCCATCGAGGAGCAACTCGAGGCCGCCGAAACCGAGGCCGATCTCGACGACGTCGCCGATGGGATCGACGCTCTCGAGGCCGACGTCGAAGCAGCCGACCTCCCCGAGCCCGACGACGAAGACGAGACACCGGCGGCGGAGGAGCTGGCCGACGAGATCGAATCGGTGACAGGGGACCTCGAAGACGCCCGTGGACCCTACGCCGAAGACATCGTCACCTCGATCGAGGACGCAGTCGACGCGATCGAATCCGGTGAGTGGACCGACACTGGTGAGGAGCAGGTCCACGAAGCCGTGGAGTCGTACCTCGACGGCGTCGACGAGTACGTCGACGCACCGTCCTCGAGCGGCGACGATCTGGACTCCGCCGCCGAGGCTCTGGACGACGTCGCCGCTGGCGTGGAGAAGGCCGATCTCGATCCCGACGAGGACGCCGACGCGATCGCGGCCCTCGTCGAAGCGACGGACGCCCTCGATGAGGATCTCGATGCCGCCGAGGAGTGGGACGACCTCAGCGTCCGCCAGCAGCTCGACGCGCAGGGCTACTACGACGTCCTCGAACACCGCAAGGATTTCCCGCCGGAGTGGGGCGCTCTCAAGGTCTACGAAAAGCGCGGCGAGGCCGAGCCAATTCTGCTGGCCCTGGATACGTTCGATTCGGACTTCATGGAAGAGCACGCGATGGACGCTCTCGAACGAATGGGGCCCGAGGAGGCCCTCGACGAGATGCTCGCCCGCGCCGAGAAGCGCGACAAGCACGCGATCCGCGTGCTCGGGACGATCGGCAGCGAGGAACCGGTCGATACGCTGCTCGAGTACGTCGACGCCGACGTCGGCCTACAGAAGGTTACGTTCCAGGCGCTCGGGAAGATCGGGAGCGAGGACGCGGTCCAGCCCCTCGCCGACCAGCTCGTCGCCGACGACGCCGAGGTGCGATCTGCTGCGGCCCGCGCACTCGGACTGATCGGCGACACGAGGGCGATCGACCCACTCGCCGACGTGCTGGACGACGACGAATCCGGTTCCGTTCGAGCGTCCGCTGCCTGGGCGCTCGTACAGATCGGAACGGACGACGCGCTCGCGAAAGCGAGCGAGTACGCCGACGACCGCGAGTATCTCGTGCAGGCCGAAGCAGAGAAGGCACGGGACGCGACGACGGCCTGAGGACGGACGACTACTCCTGCGGTTTCGTTCGTAGCGCTATATCTGATTTCCGAAACCGCTGAAAAGAGGAGCCAGCGATCTAGACGCCAGCGAACTCGAGGTCGATCGGAACGTGACGGACGGCCACGTCGTCGACAGTACAGGTCGCCTTTTCGTCAGTTACAGTATCCCATCCCTGATCGTCGAAGTACCGCTGCCAGGCGTCATCGTACGGGGTGCCATCGTACTCGACGCTGACCTTTGACGCACTGTCCGTCGCAGTGAGCAGTGTTTCATCACCAGGAAGTGGCCCGTCGGCGCGGATCTCGATGGACCCGTCACTCGACACGGCACCAGACGGGCCGTCGATCGACACGATCGACACAACTGCGTGGCTGTCCCTGCACGTGAACTCCGGCCCACGAATCACGGTCTGGGAGTCCGGTCCGTCGCTGCGGATCACCGCTCCAGACTGATAGACAATCTTCGTGTCCGCCCCCAGACCGTAGACGAGGCCGCCTGTAGCGGACGCCTCGTACGAACCGTCGACGTAGACGGAGAGATTCAAGGATTCGTTGACCGCCATGGTCCGCCCGGAGAGTTCGACGTCGAACGCCCGGTGTTCACCCTGTCCGCGCTGGATATCCTGCAGAGCGACGGCTGACGCGCTAAACGCACGCTGGGCACTCCGATCGGTTTCGTCTTCCTGTATCTGATCGATGCTACCGAACCCGGCCGTGTAGAGCAGCCCCACGGACGTAATCACGATCGAGAAGATGAGAACGAACGCGATCACCTCGCTGACGGCGCGATCGTTCATGTGCCGTCACCTCGGATCGTCACCGTATAATCGGAGTGGTTGTACACCGAGACGATGCGGCCACCTTGCGCGGATCCACCTTCGACAGAGACGCCATCGGGGAGGCTCACCGGTACCTCGACGTCGATATTCTCTGCGAAGGCGTTCAGTTCGAGGCAACCGTCGTAGCCCGATCCCTGGTAACAATCCGTGCTGTCAGTCAGTGTGACGCGATAGCTGCCACCGACGGACGAACCGGGCTGACTCGATCGAACCAGGACCGTGGCGTTGGTTCGGTTACCACGGTCCGCGGCGGTCACCAGCTCCGTGGCAACCCGGTCGCCGATCGTCCGAAGCTCCTGATCGCCGGTGGTCCGCCGCTGGTCCTCGAGCATGTTGCCGGCGCCGAGCAGGAGGCCGGCGATCAGAATCGTCGTGATCCCGATGGTCATCACGTGCGTGACCGTAATCGAGACGCCACGTTCGTCAGTCATAGACGTCGATCACCCTACCCTCGCTCTCGACAGTGGCGTCCTGCGAGTCGTACGTGAACGCGTACTCGAAGGACCAGATGATCGAATATCCCCCAGGATGGTCTGGATCGGAGAACGATGTCTGGTCAGTTGCAATTGAGTAGGTGGCGTCCATGTTTTCGCCTCCGGAAAATTCGACGCTGAACGGCTCTTCGATACCACTGAAGAGGTCGAATTCACAGCCACCGGCCCCATACACCACACCGTGTCGAACATCGATGGTAACAGATCTATCCGACGTATCGATAGCCGAACAGCCAGACACACTTCCACCTGATAGTTCAATTTTGTTTGGCCCGTTGACGCTTACAGAGAGCGTCTTGGAAGAGCCAGGACCAGTGGGATCGACGGTGATCGTGAACGTTTCTGGATCACTGCTGACCGTATCAAGGGTCAGGAGAAACTCCCCAATGTCCCCGTTTGTAACCGGGTCCCAGTCGGGATTGTTATCTTTGTCTATGAGAGGACCTCCCGATTGTTCGATGAGTGTGCCGTTCTCGTTGTCGGTGAGGTACTCCAACGATACAAAGGAGCCAGTGCTCTCCAGTGACTGATTGCGGAAGCCACGTTCGACTCCCTCGAAGTCGGTCGAGGAGACAGGGTTCCCGTTTCGGTTCTCTTCGGCGATAACTGCCCCCATCGCGTTTCCAACTTCTTGCCCGGTAACGCCACCTTCCTTCGCCGACTCTACCGTCCCCTCCGAGCCGACGACCTGCGTGAACAGTGCGGTGTTGACTATCAGCACGAGTCCAAGAACCACCAGTGCGATCGCGATGGCACCCACCAGGATGAGCTGGCCGCGCTCGTCGCTCACCATAGCACCACCCTTATCTCGACGACATTGTACACGTTACTCGAATCGTCCATATTCTTGATCGGGGGTGATCCACAGTTCTGGATCTGAGTGTCATCGTAATTCGGCCCCGTCACCAGCTGGCCATCGGTCAGCGCTATCGTATGTGATGCTGTGACGACGTCGGATCCTGGCGTCCCCTGGTAGACGATTCGAGACACGTTCTGCTCGTCTCCGCTGGCGTACACGAGCTCTACGTTGTATCGCGTACCTGCGTCGAACGTCTGATTTATCGCCGATCCGAAATCGTCGATCGGAACCTCATCAGATGGATATCCATCCCGTGGGACCCAGGTGTCAGTTCCGCTGGCGTCGGCGAATCCACCGTCGGAGCAGTCCCAGTATCGAGCGAGTCGCGAGAGCTCACCGTCGTTCGCGGCAGTGGTGAGCAGGTCACTGGCCACCTGATGGCGCTGGGACTGCACGTCACGGTCCTGCGCTCCCGCACTCGTGGGCGTAATGACGACCGCCTGGAGAGCGAACAGCACCGCTGTCACCAACAGTAGTGCAGCGACCAGGGATTCGAGGGTGTACGCCTGACCCCGATCGGATGAGCCCGTCATCTCACCACACCCGTACGACCAGCTCACAGGCTGGCTCGCACGTATTTGGATCGTTGGTTCGAACGATACGCGTCGCAGTGGCTGCCTCCCGACCCTCTCTGTGGAGGGCCCCGCCGGACCAAACGAGATCGTCTGTCGTCACGTTGGTGACGGTCACGTTGATCCGCGAGGAGAAGGGAAGCCCCGTTCGATTCTGGAGCGTGCCGACGCTCCTGCCGTCGAAGTAGTCGATTCGCGACGTGTTGATCTCGTTAGGCCGCTCCTCGACCGAGAGATTGCCGACGATCAGGGTCGCTGCGCGGTCCGCCTGTGCCGATTCGCTCGGACCCACCCCGACGTCGTAGGGTGCGACGACCTGTGGAACGAATGCGAAGACGAAGGCGACAGCTAGCAGGAACAGGCCGATTCCGACGGCGAAGTCCTGCGCGGTCTGGCCACGGTTGCGATCGCCGCGAGAGTGATTGTCCGAGTTCATGCTATCCGACGAACATCCATACAGACAGCGCGATGGTCAGGAGAACGACCACGTATTTGACGCCACTCAGGATGTCCGCGTCGCGCATGTAGCCGCTGATGAACCCCGAGAGAATCGCCTGCATCGTGACCGCGTGGAAGAACAACAGCGAGAGTTCGGACGGGTCGATCGCGCCGAGGTTGAAACTTCCACCCGCCTGCTCGAGTGACTCCTGATCGGTCCCCGAAGTCAGCTCGGCCATCGTCTCGAGGAACTGCGTCTGTAGAATGGCCATGACCGCCAGCAGCGTGAGGAAGGTCATCATGATGATGACGACCTGCATACGCGTCCTGGATTTCCGCTCACGGTTGATGTCGTCTTGATTCTCACTGGCAGTCGCTGCGGTACGGAGAACGTCGGTAATCTGGCTGGACGCCTCCTGAGCCTTGCTGATGAGTTTGACTGTGCGTGCGAGACGCGGAATGTGGTACTTGTTGTTGAACTCGACGAGTGCCTCGCGGAGGCTCATTCCGTAGTTGACCTTCGCGTGCATCGTCTGGAACTCGGTTGCGAGCTTCCCGGAGGTGGTGTCCGCGACGGTGTAGAACGACTCCAAGAGCGTCAGCCCTGTGTCGTTCGCACTAGAGAGCTTCCGAAGGTTGTCGGAGAGGTTGTTGGTGACCCCGTACCGCGAGCGAACGTTCCACTCGTAGAAGACCGTCAGTGGGACGAGCACCATGTAGGCGGGAAGGTAGACGAAGAGGAAGGTCCCCCAGACTGGCGCGTCGATCATTCCCTGCCAGGTCGTCGGCGCGGACCCGGTTCCGATCGCAGTCCCGACGACTACCAGCGCGAGAGGGACCGTAATCGCCAGCGTGTAAAGCGGATTCTCCCGGAAGAACAGATGCGGCTTCTTGATGATCTGCGTGGCCTCGTAGCTTCCTTCGCGATTCTTGATCCGGTCGAAGACGCTGTACTCACCCGTGAACGTCTCGACGAGGCCGAGATTGAGCAGCCCGCTCCGCTGTTGCTGACGGAGGCGTTCGCTACCGCTCCCCGGCATCAGGAAGCCGTCACCAACCTCGTCCTGTTTGACCGTCGAAACTAGAACCAGAAAGCCGAGCCCGGTCAGTGGCACGAGCGCGTAGACCGTTGCGTAGATCATCATCGACTGGGCCTCGCCGATCATCATCATGATGACGAGAATGATGATGAGGAGAAGCGGGAACAGGGAGAGCGTCATGTACATCTCCCCGAACAGCTCCAGGGTCTCTAGGGTCATCTCCTGTTGCTGCTTGGCGGTGCGCATGTGCTTGTCCTTCTTGTCGTCGAGGAACGCCTGCATGTTCCCACCGCTGGAGACGATCGAAAGCATGTCCGTCAGGAACTGCGCAAGTTCGTCACTGGGAGTCGACAGCGCCTGATTTCGGATCGCTGTCCGATAGTCCGTGTCGAAGTACTGCGTTTCCTGAACGATGGATTTGAACTCGCGGGACACCTCACCGTATGTGTCGTCGGCCTCCGCCATCGCCTGGAGGATTTCGAGTTGATTCAGTCCGCCGACCGACAGGGCGTACATGAACGCAACTGCGTCGGGCAGGAGCATGTTGATCTCCCGCTTGCGGGTCGAGGCCCGCGAGTAGGGAACGGCGATGAGCACGCCGAACCCCATCACGAATCCTAAAGATCCGAACACCAGTCCCGTCACCAGAACGAGCAACGGCACCCGGAGCAGTTTCAGTACGTCGGCGACGCCGGAAGAGACGTTCTGAACGATGACTGCGGAGCCGAGATCGATCATACCGGTCGCGAACAGCAGGTAGCCGAGCAGCGTACCGACGATCCACAGCGAGACACCGGTGATCGTTCCGATCGCCAGCGCTCGCGATATGTACAGTTCGACGGTGTCGGCCATTCGGGCCTGTGCGAGCTTCGTCTCCAGATCGCCGACGAACTCGCTGTCCTCTGAAAACAGACGTTCGTAGAGTGGGTAGAAGGCGTCTCCCAGCGAATCGGCTCCCGATACGGTGGTCCCCTGTCCAGACTCGCCGAGGGTATCCAGGCTCATTCGTCCTCGTCTCCGTCGGCGTCGTCGGTCTCACTACCCCCGAACGGACCGTCGTTGCTGAACGGATCGTCGTCGAACGGATCCGACGGCGAATCGGAGTTTGACGCGGTCTCGCTCTCCTCGTCGTCTGGTTGATCGGCGAAGGGGCCGCCACCGGTGCCGCCGAAGGGATCCTCGTCGGTGTCCTCGAAAGGTGAATCGGCGTCGGAATCCGAGCCGAACGGACCGGACGCTTCGGAATCCGAACCTGCCTCGTCCGTCGATTCCGCCGAGAGATCGTCGTCAACGTTGTCCGATCCGGACTCTTCGAGCACGCGGTCGAACGGATCCTCGTCAGGATCGGTGTCCACAGCGTCCTGGGACGCAGCGGTATCATCCTGAACAACTGATTCGGCCTGACCAGCGGACTCGTCCTGGGCCACGTGTTCGTCTTCGTCAGCGGGTGCGTCGACACCCTCCGCGGGGTCGGCGGTGTCCGTCGCAGCAGCGGCGGCGTCACCATCGTCCGTTTCTGTCGATAGTTCGTCGGCAGAGTCTGGGGGCCCGTCCTGGACGTCCGACGGTTGCTCCTCCGCTGCGTCTGTGGAGCCGGCATCTGTTGACTGGCCGTCCGCCCGATCACTCCCTGTCGTCGATTCGTCACCCGTTCCCGGATCCGCGACAGGTGCATCCGCGTCCTCGACCTCGTCGGTGGAGTCGTCAGCATCGTCGATCGCACTCGCTTCGGCTTCGGCGTCTGGCTGAGTGTCGTCGCCCTCGTCGAGTTCTGGTGGGGACGGGTCCTCGTCGTCCGTCGCTTCGGTCGAGGATTGGTCATCGGGGAGCGCAGATGGCGAGGGTGACTCATCGCTCTCCAGTTCGGCGCCTTCAGACGCTGCGGCGTCGAGCGATGGATCTTCGTCGGCAGCCTCATCCCCACTCTCGAGTTCGGCCTCCGCAGTCGGTTTATCGGTGGTACCGTCCCCCGTTTCATCTGTCGATTCGGTGGCGTCAGGCGCCTCGCTTTCGTCGGGCTCGGCACCTCCTTCGAGTGCTTCCCGCGCGTCCGCCCAGATGTCCTCGGTCTCGTCGTCACCGCCTAACCAGTCGGGACCACCGGAGAAGGGATCGTCCTCGTCGTCCGCCGAGGCGGCCGCCTCCGGTTCGGCCGAATCGGCACCGGCTTCGGCGACGTCGTCTCCGCCGAACGGTGCAGAATCGTCGCCGAAGGTGAACTCGCTCTCGAAGCCGTCGGCAACCTCGCCTTCGAAGCTGATCTCCTCCTCTTCGGGCTCGGGAATCGCATCCTCGCCTGCTGAAACGCCGTCGAGGGCGGTCTCGAGGCCTTCGACCGATTTCCCACGGTACTCGTCGAAGAGCGACTCTTCGGCGTCCTCGATGATACTCATCGCGAGGTTGTACCCCTCGTCGTCGGGGTCGGGTCGTGGAACGAGTTCCTCCTTCGCTGGATCGACGTCGATCAGGACGCTCTCCATCTCGCGGAGGTCCTCGAGGCTGTCTTCGAGCTGACCGTTGGCGATCAACGTGAGAATCGTGTCGGGATCGTTGATGAAGGCCTGGACCGTCGCCGCAACCTCTCGGTACTCGTTCAGGCCGTTTTTGATCAGATACGCGAGGATGATCTCCCGCTTGAACAGCTCCTCCTGAAGGCGCTGATCGTTCCACCCGCGATCGAACTTGATCTCTTCGAGCGTGTTCGAATCTCCCAGCTTGAGGAACTCGTCAGTCTCTGCCTGCCACTGGTAGACGTCCTGAACGTTGATCTCGTCGTTTTCGGCGTCGTAGTGGTTGACTTCAGTTAGCGTCTTGTTCCGGCGAACCTTGTGTCCGTGGACCCTGGTCTGAGTCTGAATCGAGACGAGGTCCAGCGCGGTGAACATCGTCTTCGAGACGTTGATCGGCTCGGTGGTGAACCGCTTGAGGACCTCGCCAACGGAGTCCGCGTGGAACGTCGTATAGGTCGTGTGCCCGGTCGACATGACCTGGAACAGCGTCCGGCCCTCCTCACCACGGATCTCGCCCATCACGATGTAATCCGGTCGCTGGCGCAGTGCGGCCTCCAGCAGATCGAACTCGTCGACGTCACCCTGGGCATCGTCGGAGAACGACGGCCGGGTGACGCTCGCGATCCAGTTTCGCTGTGGCAGTTCGACCTCCCGCGTGTCCTCGATGGAGACGATTTTCGTGTTCGAGGGAATGAACAGCGAAACGGCGTTCAGGCTCGTCGTCTTCCCCGACGCAGTACCGCCGGCGAAGATCAGGCTCTTGTGATTCTCGATGCAGAGCCAGAGGAACGCCATCTCCTCGAGTGAGAACGTGTTCCAGTTGATCAGGTCGATCGGCGTGAACGGGACGTCTTTGAACTGCCGGATGGTGTAGTTCGTCCCGTGGTCGGAAACCTCGCGTCCGAGCGTGAGCTGGGCACGCGAGCCGTCGGGCAGGGTCGCGTCGACCTGCGGCCGTCGCTTCGAGATACCTTTTCCGGACCGCTGGGCGAGTTTCACGACGAAGTCGTCCAGTTCGGCCCTGCCGTGGTAGATGTTCGAAATGATCTGCTCGTAGTCGGTGTGATAGACGAAGACGGGGGAGTTGTAGCCGTCACAGGAGATGTCCTCGACGTTGATGTCGTGTTTGATCGGGTCGATCCGCTCGTATCCGATGAAGTCCCGTTTCAGCAAGTAGAGTAGCTTCTCGATCTGGTACTCTGAGAGCGTCTCGGCGTCGTCCTCAAGCACTGCGGGCTCCGGCCGGACGCTGATGCCTGCGAGCTGGTCGGGTGCCGAGTCCTCCTCGTTTTCGTCGACCTCTCCCCCGTCGTTGAACATCGCCATCAGGCCGGAGAGGATCCCCTCATCACCGCTCGCACCGCCGCCGGTGACGTCCTCGACCGAGCCATCGAATAGATCGTACCGGTCGAGCAGTCGCTTCGTCTCACGCTCGATCACTGCACGCCGTTCCGCTTCAGTGCTGTCCGCACCGGCGGCAACCTCCTCGTCGGCGTACTTGATCGCAGTGCGAAGTTTGCCGATCAGGAACTCGCGGAGATCGTCTTCGATCTCGTTGAGGTAGGGCTCGATGGCGTAGTACTTCTTCTCGTTTTCCTTCCGGGAGTGGAACAGAACGACGAACGCGTAGGGTTTGTTGACCCAATAGCGATCCTCCTCGACGAAGTGTTCCTTCTTCTCCATCGGAACAGCTTTCTCGAGGTCGTACCGGTTCGTGACGGTGGTGTTCCCGTGTTCGTCCGAGAAGAAATCGTCCTCGTCGACCTCGGGTTCGACGTCGACCGTCCGCTTCTCGACGAGTTCGTCGAGCTCTCTGGCGATCGAGCCGGCTCGAGCGAGCTCTTCCTCGGTGTCGTCTGCGTCGAAGGACAGGTAGTCAGTGGAGTCGAACTGATCGACCGATCCGTCGGAATCGCGAGGGCGGGAGCCGTCCTCTTCGTAGTAGTACTCTCGTTTGAAATGCTCCCACATCCACTCGTCCTTGACGACGGGCGTCGTCGTCGGATCGGCGAATGCCTCGAACTCAGAACTGAGCCACTTCCCGTTCGGACCTGCGGTTTCGACGATCCGCTCCCTGAGGTCGTCCGGGTGAAAGCCGAGATACTCCGCCGGGTCGAACGACACGCGGTTCCAGTCGGTGCCAGTGGGAACCTGGCGCTCGACGTCGTCGCCGCTGCTCAGGCCGACATCGGCAGCCGCCTGTGACTGGGGCCGCCCTTGCGGGTAAAGATCACTTACCTCGTCTTCGAGATCGTGATCCTCCATGAAGTCTGCCCACGAGTACCGCCCGGCTGCGACGGGATCCGGTCCGGAATCATCCGGAGCCGAGTCGCCCGAGGACTCCGAATCGTCGGACTCCCCGAGCTGTCCGGATTCGGCATTATCAGCCTCGTCAATAGCCATTGCTCACACCGTTCTGCTGGTCGGGCAAAAAACCTTTTGTTAATAAATGTTACCTGGTAACTTCGCAGTAGCTAGCGGCGAAGACGAGTAAGCTCGGGCAAACCCGGCTACTGTCGGCGAATTATTGTCACGAGAAACGAACAGTTCGTGGATTTATTGTAATTCCGTTCCCACAAATATAATCCAGCGAGTGTCGAGATATTATCGGGTTTATGTCCCCGGCACCGCTGCAGTGTGTGTTCCACTCACATCCAGGCAACGGAGATACTTCCGTGCTTCGGCCACAGAACTATCCGATTCTCCGTTGGAACGGTCGTTGCGATCTCGACGCGTGTTGAAAGCATACGAAATCATACAATCCTCGTAAAGACGTATCTAGAATCTCCACGTGCCGGTTCGCGCCTTCGGCGCTGCACGGCGCGGCGGGACTGAGCGAATCCAGCGGATTTGCGAGGGTCGCCGCGCCCGTCGACGACGAACGGAGTGAGGAGGAGACGGGCGCGGCGGGATTCGAACCCGCGATCCAGGAGTTAGGAACCCCTTGCCCTGTCCACTAGGCCACGCGCCCCGAGAAAAGAAAAACCGCGTTACTCGCTGGAGCTGCGGTCCTCGGCTCCGGAGCTGGACGTCTCCGTCGTCTCGGAGGTCTCAGCATCGCCGTCGACCTGCGTCACGTCGGAGTCTCCACTACGGATGTCCTCGAGTTCCTTCTCCGCCTGCGTCTTTCCTTTCTCGAACTCACCGATCGCCTGACCGGTCGAGCGGGCAAGCTTGGGAATCTTGTTCGCACCGAACAGCAGGATTGCGATGAGCAGGATGACGATGACCTCCGGACCCATCGGAATCCCGAACAGGGGTGTAGCTACCATGTCTACCTCAGCGTAACCGAGGATCGATTATAGGCCTTTTGCTCGGTCAGGGGCTGAACAGCCCCACAAAGCGGTAGCTAATGGGTTAGTACCAACACGCTGTCCTCGGTCCTGGCGAGACAGATCGGGCCGTTTGGGGCACTCGAGAACGTCACCGTCGAATCGTCCGTCACGAACAGTCGGTCGAACGGCCGACCGCAGGCGGGACAGCCGAGATCGTCGCGGTTCGCGAGTGTCATCGAATCGTCGTCCTGTCGCAACAGCTTCAGCGAAGAGCGATACTCGTGGACGTCGAAATGGTCCTCGACGTCGAGCGTTGCCATAGGAACAGTTCGTCCCGTGGCACCCTATGGGTACTGGTCGCACCTCCTCGGAACAAATCCGAGGAGCGGACCACCTGAGCGTATGTCTCGATAGCTCACCAGAGTGTTCGTTCGCAGGGCCTAGATCGGGAACCCGATCGTCAACAGCACGCCAGCGACCAACCCAACGCTCGCCACGAAGGCCCCTGCAAAGACGGCAGGGTGCCACTCGTAGACCGTCCGCCCGTCGAGTGGCCCGAACGGCAGCAGGTTGAACGCCGCCAAAAACGCGTTGACGAAGACGCCGAACGCGCCGATGCGCCAGACGATACCCTCGAAGACCAAGAGGGGAAGGAACACGGCCACGAGCGCGAGATTCGCCACCGGGCCGGCGAGAGCGATCAATCCATTTTCGCGGTTCGTGATTCGACCAACGTGGTGAACGGCTCCCGGCGCAGCGAAGATGAATCCCGCGAGTGACCCGAGGACGGCGAGTCCGAGCATGTTGTAGTCCGCCCGGAACTCGGCGAGCTGGCCGAAGTGGACGGCGGTCACCTTGTGTGCGAGCTCGTGGAGCATGAAGGCAACGCCGACCGAGAGCAGGCAGACCAACAGCAGTTGGACCGCCCAGGCAGGGTGATTCGCGAGCGGGGCCGGACGCCCGACGAAGATCGTGAATGCGATCGAAAGGACGATCCACGCGGCGGCGAGGTCGCGGAGCTCACGGCGCGAGAAGGCGAGTGACCTGTCCTCCCGGCGGTTCTGGACACTCATCTGCGGACACCCACCGATCGGCGACACGCCATCGTAAGGGCAGAGGAGTCCGTAGGCATCGTCAGGTCACCAGCTCGATCAACAGCTCAGCACCGTTTTTCACGCCCTCGAGCATGAGGTCACCGACCTCTCCGATACCCCCCACGCCTTCGAAGAAGAAGGGGAGGACGACGAACGGGAAGAGAATCGAGGCGACGAAGCTGCCGACGTTCGTCATTGCGACCACAGCGATCAGCCGGAACAGCGGCACGTCCAGCATGTCACCGAGGACGTCGCCGATCGGCCGTTCCTGGTCGTCCAGCAGCTCGTTGAGCGTACCGATGTCGGCGACGTTGACCGGCCGATGCCGAAGCTCGACGTAACCAGCGAACCAGCCCGGCGCGAGCAGCGGATTGATGCTCGTCAGCCAGGCGACGCCGCCGCCCACGGCTGCCGAGTCGAGCCGCGCACCGGCGAGCCGAGCGGCGGTGAACGCGAATGCGCCATTGAACAGGAACCAGGCCGCGAAGAGCTTCAGGAGGAAAACGTTCTGTGCGCCACCCAGGGCGAGCAGCCCGAAGAAGGCGATAAAGCCCACCAGCATCAGGTAGCCGAATGCCTTCCCCCAGGAGAACCGTCCAGTGGACTCCGTTCCAGTGATCGACTCCATCGACGGCAACGTCTCCGGTGCCGCGAGATACGACTCGATGCCCTCGCGGTGGCCAGCACCGACGATCGCGACGACGTCGTAGCCATCCTCTCGGAGAGCGACCAGCTTGTGGCCGATGTAGGCGTCGCGCTCGTCGATCAAGGCTTCGGCTCCACCGGGAGAGAACTGCCGGAACTCCTCCATCATAGCAGTGACGACGTCGGCGTCGGTGAGCGACTCGATATCGAACTCGTCGAGTTCCTCACCGGCGTCCCCACTCGGCCCGAAGGCCGTCCCCAGCGCCACACCGACTGCGCCGCCGATAGCGCTCCCAGTGAGCGCACCCACGAGCCCCCGCAGCACGGTTCCTCCCATGGCGGTGAAGTCGGGCGATCCGACCAGTGGGATGGCCGCCCCCGTTGCTGCCAGTGCGCCGCCGGCGACGACGCCGCCGAGCAGCCCGAGAGCGGATCGTTCGATAGCACCGAGATATCCGATCCCGGGGACGGAGATCGGAGGGACGATCCCCACGCCGACGACCAGCCCGAGAAGGGCACCGACGACGACGCCACCGACAATTCCGGCGGCAATCGTCCCACCGAGCCCGAGGGCGAACACGCCGCCGAGGCCCATCATCGGGGCGATAGCGAGGCCGCCGACGATGCCGAACAGGAGCCCGAGCGCGGCACCCATCGACAGGCCGATCATCGGTCCGTCCGCTGCTCCAACGGCGAGACCGCCGACGAGACCGAGTTTCTCCCGTATCGTCAGCCGTGCCCAGAACCGCTGGACGGTCTGCTGGATGTCGCGATCCACGAGCGCGAGCCCGCGCCCCTGCTCTTCTGCGGTTTCGACGCCCGCGCGCATGTCCGCACCCGGCTCGATGTCGAACCGATCGCCCAGCCGATTCTGGACGTAGGAGAGCATCCAGTACGCGAGGAACTGGAAGACGGTGTTGCCAGAGAGCAGATCCGCCGGCTCGAGGTCGTCGGGCGCTTCGTCCTCCATCATCTGGCGGTAGCGCGCCTCGTCAAGCTCGACCGCGACGACGTCGGGATCGTGCTCCGTGATCTCCGACCGGACGCGGTCCGCGCTCTCCTCGGAGACGTGCGCCGTACCGACGACCGTGACCTCACCGGGTCCGCTGGCAGCGTCTTCGCCCGCGGCCTCCTTCATTGCGCCGGGCTATTCGGGCACGGCTCTTACCACTGTCGACACGGTGATTCGGTCCCCATCACCGGATCACGTCTCGGGATCGAACGTCACCGCCGGAGGTTCCCCACGGTTCGCCGCGAACTCCTCGGCGGAGATCGTGTACCGGTGGGCGTCGACGGCACCGCCGGTTTCGAGGTCAGCGGGCTCGAAGTTCCGAAGGAGCCCCTCGTGGCGACCGCCGAACCGGTCGACGTACGCCTCGATCGCACGACGGGATTTTTCGTTGCCGATCATGTGAGTCACCGCGACCACTTCCAGATCGAGGTGGTCGAACGCGACGGCCAGGAGTGCGCCGGCGCGCTCGCCGGAGTAACCGCGTCCCCAGAACGCCTTCCGGAGCCAGAGGCCGATCGTGCCGAGGCGCTTGTCCCAGTCGACGTGGAGGGCGGTCGATCCGGCGAGCTCGCCGGCACCGTCCTCGCCATCGGCGGGCCGCACGACGTAGCCGGCTGAATCGCCGTCCTCCCACTGGTCGGCCTGACGCTTCAGAAACTCCGCGGTCTCCTTCGGCGTGTCGTGGGGGTCCCAGGGCATGTACTCCGTGACCTCCTCGATTCCCTCGTCCGCTGCACAGACCTCGTGCAGCACGTGTACGTCGACCTCGTACATCGGTTCGAAGACGAGCCGCTCCGTCTCGATTCGTTCGGGGAAGAGATCATTCATACCACAGGGTGAAGCCCAGCAGTGCCTAATGGTTCGGTTGGTGTGCGAATCAGTGACGGGAACGGAATTGGGACTCGCTCAGAGAAACAGCCATCGGCGAAACACGGAGACGGCTACGCCAACTCGACGTCGTCGAGACCGAAATGGCGCCGGGCCATCGTCCGCGCCGCCTCGACGTTCCGGCCACCTTCTCCGATCGCGACGCCGACGTCGGCGTCGGCGACCTCGGCGTAGGCGACGGTGTCGTCGTTCTCGCTGATCGTGACGTTTAGCACTGCAGCGGGCGCGAGTGCGTTCGCCACGAAATCTGTCGGCGTGTCGGCATCCTCGACGAGTTTGATCGTCCGGCCGAGCTCCTCCTCGGCAGCCCGGACGTTTTCGCCACCCGGGCCGATCGCCTGTGCCATGTCGCCGGGAGAGATCAACACGATCGCGCGATCGAACTCGTCGTCGATCACGCAGTCGATTCCGGCGACGTCGGTCAGCTCCTCGAACAGTGCAAGCGTCCGTCGAGCCTCGTCCGTGAGCGTACGCGAGGGCATTCGCTACGCGAGCCTCCCCATCGACGTGACTCCGATCGTCGCGCGCATGAAATGAGAATCAGATACCGTCCCGCTCAGTCCGCAGAGCCGTCGGCGACGAACGACCCCATCCGGAGGTCGACGTCACCGGTGCCCAGCTTGATCGGCTTGCCGACGATGACGTTCTCAGTGACGCCGTCGAGTTCGTCGATTTCGCCGTGGATCGCCGAGGAGAGCAGGTGGTTAACCGTGACCTCGAACGCGGCACGTGCGAGCACGGAGTCCTTCGAGCCGGAGATGCCGTGCCGGCCGATGGACTCGATTTCGCCGTTGTTGCACATGATGTCCGAGACGAGCATGAGGTGCCGGACGTTCACGTCGTCGAGCCCTTGCTCCTCCAGCGTCTCCATCGTCTCGTTGATGATGGATTCGCGGGCGGCCTCGACGCCGAGGTTGCGGTAGACCTCGTGAATGTCGTTCGTCGAACACCGGGAGGCGTCGACGCCGTCGATGTCCAGCGCCGTACCGAAGTCCGATCCCTCGGTGTAGAGGACGAACTCCTCGCCGGCCTCCGTCTCCTCCTTGCGAACGACGACCCGGCTGATACCCTCGATCCCCTTGAAGGTAATCTCGCGGAGCTCCTCCACGAGCTGGAGGAGATCGCGGTAGGACGGCTCGTCGGGCCCGAACTGGATGGTGGTATCCTGCTGGATCGCTTCGACGCCGAGCGCGGACTCGATCGTGCTCGCGATCTCGGTGGCGACCTCCGTCGCGTCGTCCTCGGTCGGCCAGCGCTCGAGGAGCGTCTCCTCGTTGAGGTCGACGATGACGTTCATGTCCGCGACGTTCGTCGAGACGTCACCGAGCGCGAGGATTTTCGTCGCCTCGATCTGCCAGACGACCTCGTGAGCCTTCTCCCGGCTGTCGGCGTACTCCTCCTCGAGGAACACCGTCATCATCGGCGTGTCGGGTTCCTTCCTGGCGTCCACGAGCTCGATGAGACGCGGAAGTCCCTGGGTAACGTCGATCTCCGCGACGCCCGCGTAGTGGAACGTGTTCATCGTCATCTGCGTTCCCGGCTCCCCGATGGACTGGGCGCTCACGGTGCCGACGGGATCGAGCGGATCGACACGGGAGTCCATGTACTCCGCCTCGACTGCGTGCGTGATCTCCTCGACCTGCTCGACCGAGTCGACGTCACGGTCCTCGATCGCGCGGTACACTCGCTCTTTGAGGCGAAGCGGGAGCTCGGAGCCCTCCACGACCGCCTCGTGTTGGCTTGTTACGTCAGTCATCGGATTCCACCCGCCAGGACTCGCCGTGTTCGGAGAGGTTCGTCTCCGGGGCCTCCGTGCCGATGAAGGCCTCTTTCTCCTGTTCGCTCTCGAACTCCTCGTCGAGAATCGCGTCGGCGATCCCCTCGACGTCGACGTCGTGGTCCTCCGAAGAGGACACCTCGACGGGCGAGGTGCCGTCCTCGCCGAACTCGAACTGAACGATCGTGTCGGAGGTGTCGCGGACGGTGCCGTCGTACTGGGTCTCCAGCTCGGAGAGCGCGTTGATCAGCCGACGCTGGAGATAGCCGGACTTCGACGTCCGGACTGCCGTGTCGACGAGCCCCTCGCGACCACCCATCGCGTGGAAGAAGAACTCCCGCGGTTCGAGACCGTCGGTGTAGGAGTGCTCCACGAAGCCGTGGGCGTCGGCGGAGAGATCGTCTGCGCTGTAGTGACTCAGCGTACGCCCCTCGTACCCGCGGTTGATTCGTTCGCCACGAACTGCCTGCTGACCGACGCAGCCGGCCATCTGCGTGAGGTTCAGCATCGACCCACGCGCACCGGACTCGGCCATGACGACCGCCGGGTTCTCCTCGTCGAAGTTCTCCTCCGCGATGTCACCGGCGTTGTCACGCGCTTTGCCGAGCGTCTGCATGATCCGCATCTCGAGCGTCTCGTCGACCGTTCGGCCGGGCAGGGATTCGAGTTCGCCCGCACGGTAGGTCTCGATCAGCTCGTTGACGCGGTCGTAGGCGTCCTCGATCGTCTCGTCGATGCGCTCCTGGGCTGCCCCGGAGATCGTCTCGTCGTCGATCCCGATCGAGAACCCGAAGTGCATGATCGTCCGCATCGCGAGCGCGGCGACCTCGTTGACGAACTCGCGTGCTCGCGTCTTCGAGTACTCCTTCGCGATCGTGTCGACGACCTCGCCGCCGAAGGCACCGGCGGCGTCCTCGTCGATGGTCCCCTCGATCAGGTCGCCGTCCTCGATGACGACGGTGTCGCCGGCAGAGGACGTGAACTCGAGATCGAGACCAGCAGGTAGCAGCTCCGAGAAAAGGGTGTGGCCGGACCAGAACGGTTCACCCTGCTCGTCCTGGCCGTCCGCCTCGGGCAGCTCGTCGATGCTGGTCTGTCGAAGCAGGTCGAGTGCCTGCGTCTCGTTGAAGCCGGGGTTCTGGTTCGTCAGTAGATAGAGCCCGGAGATGTGGTCCTGGATGGCGCCGATGATGTTCTCGCCAAAGCGCGGCGAGAGGATCTGCTCTTGGACCCGCATGAGCACGCGGGCCTCTGCACGCGCCTCCTCGTTCTGGAGTGCGTGCATGTTCATCTCGTCGCCGTCGAAGTCCGCGTTGTACGGCGGACAGACCGTCGTGTTCAGCCGGAACGTCTTGTACGGCATCACGACGACCTCGTGGGCCATGATCGACATCCGGTGCAGCGACGGCTGCCGGTTGAAGATCACGATGTCACCGTCGACCAGGTGTCGGTTGACCTCCCAACCGGGTTCGACCTTCTCCGCGAGCTCCTCACAGTTCTTCTCGGTCACCTTCAGTCGGCGACCGTCGGGTCGGCGAACGTAGTTCGCGCCCGGGTGGGCCTCGGGCCCGTTGGAGACGTAGCCACGGGCCTTCGGGAGGTTCCGCTCGTTGACGTTCATCGTCTGTGTCATCTCCGTCGCGACGCGGTCGGGGACACCGACCTCGTTGAGCGAGAGCGTCGGGTCCGGAGAAATGACGGTCCGTGAGGAGAAGTTCACGCGCTTCCCGGAGAGGGATCCACGGAACCGACCCTCTTTCCCCTTGAGTCGCTGGGAGAGGGTCTTCAGGGGCCGGCCGGAGCGGTGTCGTGCCGGCGGTGTTCCCGAAATCTCGTTGTCCATGAACGTCGTAACGTGGTACTGGAGCAGCTCCCAGAGGTCCTCGATGATCAGCTGGGGTGCGCCGGCCTCACGGTTCTCCATGAACCGCTGGTTGATCCGGATGATGTCGACCAGCTTGTGGGTGAGGTCGTCCTCGGAGCGCTGCCCGTTGTCCAGCGTGATCGACGGTCGCGTGGTGACCGGCGGGACAGGGAGGACGGTGAGGATCATCCACTCGGGCCGGGATTTCTCCGCGGAGATCCCGATCGTCTCGATGTCCTCGTCCGGAATGGCCTCGAACCAGTCCCGGATGTCGCTGGGCATCAGCTTGTTCGTGTCCTCCTCGGTCAGGTCTTCGTCGAGCGCCTTCTCGAGGGCCTTGCGGTCCTCCTCTCGCGGGCGGTGCTCGCCCGACATGATCGACTGGATCCGATCGAGGGGGATCTCGGTCTCCTCTGCGAGCTCCGGGGGCGCGATGCCCTCGGAAATCTCCTCGCCGTCTTCGTCCTCCTCGGGCTGCATCGCGGCGGCGATGCGCTCGGAGTAGTCGGCGGCCAGCACGTCCTGTACCTCGTAGTACGTGGTCGGCTTCTCGTGCTGGATGTCGTACTGAACCTCGCCACAGTGGGGACAGCGATCCTTCTTGCGGGCCTGCCGGATCGCGGCCTTCGTGACGTCGTCGACGTCTTCGGAGAGCTCGCGGGTCCGGTCGAGGTTGCCACGGAACTCCTCCTTCTCCTCCTCGGTGAGACAGAGCCGGGAGCACTCCCGACAGGTCCCACGCAGCAGGCGGCGGATGAGTTTCGTGAAACCGACGTGAATGACGGGCGCGGCGAGTTCGATGTGGCCGAAGTGGCCGTTACAGGAGCCGGATCGCTTGCCGCACGTCTTGCACTCCAGCCCGGGGTCGATCACGCCCAGTCGCGGGTCCATGAGCCCCATGTCGATGGGGAACCCGTCGTCGTCGTACGTGTCGGCCGTGATGACCTTCGTCGCGCTCATCTCGCGGTACTCCTCGGGGTTCATCAGGCCGAAGCTGAGCGACCCGATCGTCTTGGGTGTCGTTTCTCGGACCATGTTAGACTGCGTCCTCCAGTTCGAGGCGCGGAGCGATGCCGAGCGCCTTCATCTCGTCGAGCAGGAGCTTGAACGCGTAGCTCATCTCGATGTCGTGGATATCTGTCTCCTCGTCGCAGTTCGGACAGTAAACGCGACGTTGCTCGACGTTCTCCACGGCAGCCATTCCACACTGTGCACAGATCGGGATGAACTCGCGGTCGGACTCGTCGAGCAGGCGCTCTTTCAGCGTCATGGCAGCGCCGTGCCCGATGAAGACGTCCCGTTCCATCTCCCCGATACGCAGGCCACCTTCCCGCGCTCGACCCTCCGTGGGCTGGCGGGTGAGAACCTGCACCGGCCCGCGCGAGCGGGCGTGAATCTTGTTGGAGACCATGTGGTAGAGCTTCTGGTAGAAAATACAGCCGACGAAGATCTCGGCGTCGATCTTCTCGCCTGTGACGCCGGAGTACATGACCTCCTTGCCGGAGGATTTGAATCCGTGATCCTCCAGCGAACCGCGCAGCTCGTCCTCGTCCTCACCGAGGAACGGCGTGCCGTCGACGCGCCGGCCTTCCAGCGCACCGACCTTTCCGCCGATCATCTCGAGAATGTGGCCGACCGTCATCCGCGATGGGAGCGCGTGCGGGTTGACGATCAGGTCGGGGACGACGCCGTCCTCGGTGAACGGCATGTCCTCCTGGGGTGCAATGTGTCCGACGACCCCCTTCTGGCCGTGGCGGGACGCGAACTTGTCGCCCATCTCGGGAATCCGCTCGTCGCGAACGGAGACCTTCGAGAGCTTCGAGCCGTCCTCACCCTCCATCAGCGTGACCGTGTCGACGACTCCGGACTCGCCGGAGCGCATCGTCACGGAGGTCTCACGCCGCTTCTGTGGAGAGAGGCCGCCCATGTCGTCGGGCTCCTCGAGGAATCGCGGCGGCGATGTCTTTCCGAGCAGCACGCTGTTCTCGCCGACCTGGGTCTCGGGATTCACGAGACCGTCGTCGTCGAGATGCGTGTACGCTTCCTCGCCGCGTGCACCGCGAACGTCCTGGTCGGGGATCTCGAAGTGGTCCTCCTGTCCGCCGGGGTAGCGGCGTTCCTCGCCCTCGTAGGTACGGAAGAAATGAGAGCGAGCGAGTGCCCGATCGACCGAGCCCTGGTTGAGGATGAGCGCGTCCTCGATGTTGAACCCCTCGTAGGACATGACCGCGACCGTGAAGTTCTGGGCCGCGGGGCGGTCGTCGTACCCGATCTGTTCGGTGGTCTGCGTTTTGACCATCGAGAGCTGCGGGTAGTGGAGGAGATGCTGGCGGGTGTCCGGCCGGATCCGGTAGTTCGCCGCCGGCAGACCGAGCGACTGTTTGATCATCCCTGCGCCCATGGTAATGCGGGGACTCGCGTTGTGCTCGGGGTAGGGGATCATCCCTGCGCCGATACCGAACATCAGCTGCGGGTCGATCTCGAGGTGGGTGTGATCCTCGGTCAGTTCGTCCTCGTCGACGGCGACGAAGATGTCCTCCTCTTCCTCTGCGTCGATGAACTCGACGTAGCCGGCCTCGACGAGATCCTCGAAGCTGATGTCACCGTCTTCGAGCGCGTCGAGCTCGTCGTCGTCGAGCAGCGGCTCGCCCTCGTCGACGACGATCAGCGGACGACGGGCCCGGCCCGCGTCCGCGTTGATGATGACCTCCTGTGTCCGGTCCTTGACCGAGACGTTGACCATCTCCGAGACCTCGCCCCGGCGGCGGGCCTCGCGTACCTGTGCTGCGAGCCGTTCGGGGTCGGGATGCGTCCCGACCAGGCTCCCGTTGACGTATACTTTCGCCTCGCGCTGTTGGCTTGCCATGTCAGTCTCCCTCCGCTCGTCGCTCGACGCCCTCGATGCCGGGGATACCCTCGACACCCATCGACGCGAGCTCCCGTTTCAGTTCCCGGTCGTCCTCGATGTCCTGTGACAGCTCCATCGCCTGGGCGAAGTTCTTCACCAGCCCACAGTTCGGTCCCTCCGGCGTCTCGGAGGGGCAGACGCGGCCCCACTGCGTGGCGTGCAGGTCGCGTGCTTCGAAGTGTGGCTGCGATCGGCTCAGCGGAGAGCGCAGACGGCGAAGGTGTGAGAGAACGCCCATGTGGTCGGTGCGGTCGACGAGCTGTGAGACGCCGGAGCGACCCCCGACCCAGTTCCCGGTGGCCAGTGGGTGCTCGAGGCGCTCGGTGAGCACGTCGGAACGAACGACGGTCGATACCGAGAGATTCCGGTTACGCATGTTGGCGCGCTCGAGCTGGTACTTCACGTCGCGTGCCAGCTTGTTGAGTGCCGTCCGGAACAGGTCGGTCATCAGGTCGCCGCTGACCTTCAGCCGCTTGTTCGCGTAGTGGTCCTTGTCGTCGGATTCGCGGCGTTCGAGTGCGAGCTCGAAACAGGCCTCGGCCATCCGGCACAGATAGAACGACTTGTTGATGCGGACCTCCTCCTCGTCGACGCCCTCCTCGTGGAGGTGCGGCAGGAGGTAGCGGTCGATGACGTAGTTGGCGCGTTTGAGCTGGTAGTTCTTGCCCTGCCCGCTGGCAACGCGCTCGCCGAGAGTCTCGATGGCCTCCTCCTCGGTTTGAACGTCCGCGGCCTCCAGATTCTCCAGCATGAACTTCACGATGTCCGGGTCGTCGGAGACGCGGTGAACGATCTCCTCGTCGGACTCGAGACCGAGCGCGCGGACGAGCGTGACGAAGTCGATGCTTCCCGAGACCGACGGGAAGGAGACCTCGAGTAGCCCCTCGCGGTTGCGCTCGACGAGCACCAGCGCGCGGTAGCCACGGCGCTGGCTGAACGTCTTGGCGACCTGAATCTCGTCGCCGTACTTGGTGTCGTACTCCGCGAGGATCTTGTTCGGTGCGAGGTCCTCGCTGGTCATCAGCACGCGCTCAGAGCCGTTGACACAGAAGTAGCCGCCGGGGTCGGCGGGGTCCTCTCCGATCTCGATGAGCTCGTCGTCGGAGAAGCCGTTGATGTTACACTTGTTCGACCCGACCATGATCGGCATCCGGCCGATCTTGGTCTCGGTCCGGTCGACGACCCGATCCTCGCCCTGCTCCTCGTCGCCCTTCACGATCGCCATCTCCATGAAGACGGGCGCGGAGTAGGTGATGTTCCGGAGGCGCGCTTCCTGCGGGTAGAGCAGCTCCTCGCTGCCGTCTGCCTCCCGTACGCGGGGGGTGACGACGCGCACTTCGCCGAGCTCGACGTGGACGGGTTCTTCGCCCTCCTTGTCGCCGATGTCGGTGTCGATGGTCTCCTTCTCGTCCACGACCTGCTGCATGCCCCGGTCGAGGAAGTCGTTGAACGATCGGAAATGATGCTCCGCCAGTCGTTCCTGGGAGAAGTACTCCCGGGAGATCGCGCGTCGATCCTGTCGATCCATTAGTCTACCACCAGTCGGTACGTTTTGGCGCGGTCGGTCGTTCGGGAATCCCTGATGATCTCGATCACGTCGCCGACGGTCGCCTCGTCGGGGAGCGCCGGATCGGACCGTTTGATCTTGGGCAGGTCTGTGCGTTTGATGTCGTACTCGTCGAGCACCTCATCGAGGGTGGCGTCCTCGACGACCTCGTGCTCTGGAACGAGTTCGTGCTGGCTGACGTCTACCATGTGTTGACTAGGGGAGAAGCGGCTGTCACGAGATACTACAGATAGCTACGCAGCGGCAACCCCTTAACGCTTGTTACATCCGCTGGCAGAGGCTACGGCCGACCCCGCCGATCGCCGCGTTCGAGACGACGTGTAACGATGTGTACCTACGGCTTCGCCACTCGTCCTAATAGTCGTTTGGGAGATTCCAGCATACCGTAGAAGGCGCCAGCGTCGACCGGAGCGGAACGAGCCTGCGCTCGACCGACCGAGTAGTTTCTCGAGCCCGCAGGTGGGCAAGAGTGTTTATCCACCCCCCACTGCAACGATACCCCGTGTCAGCGTGCATCGCGTAAGTCTCTGGAGACGGCGACCTCTCGCACGATCTTCGGACGCTCGATGCTGACGAGGAGTTCGACGTCGCGCATGTCTCGGCAAGCGGCGGTGGGCTCGAGCGACCGCTTCCAGACGATGCTGCCTGCGTTCTCGTCGATCACGACCCACCGACAGTGGACGGACTCGCAGTCGCAAGCTGGGTCAACGATCGGTATCCGTCGGTTCCGATCGTGCTCTACCCGTCCCAGCCCTCGGAGGCACTGGCGGCGGCCGCTGTCAACGTCGAAATCGACGCGTACGTGCCCGTCCGCGATGGCGGCAGCGTCGATCTACTTCGCTCGCAGCTTCGGCGCCTAACTACCCGTCCCACGCAGGCGCCGGGAAACGAAGACGAGGAGCAAGGCCGCCCGTCGACAGCGTCCACGGTGCCGGCCGAATCGATGCCGATGTTCGAGGCACTGCTGACGAGTCTGCCGCGCTGGGCGTCGATCTACGTCAAAGACCGTCTCGGTCGACACCTCGCGGTCAGTGGCTCTGCGATCGCCTTCGACGAGGAGAGTGTCATTACGACGGCGGACGGGAAGCGCCTACACAGCCGAGAGGACCTGCTCGGGAAGACGGATTTCGACCTCTACTCCCCAGAGCTGGCCGAGGAAACCCACCCGCAGGAACGGCGGATCATGCAAACCGAGGAGCCGATGGTCAATTTCACCGAATCCGCCGAGGATCCACTCGGCGATACCTTCCACAACTCCACGACCAAAGCACCCTGGTACGACGCAGACGGCACCGTCGCCGGGATCGTCGGCATCACGGTCGAAATCACCGATCGAATCGAGCGCGAGCGTGCGCTCGAACGCCAGAACGAGCGGCTCGACCGATTTGCCGGCGTGCTCTCACACGACATTCGGAACCCACTCGCCGTCGCCACCGGACAGGTCGATCTGCTCGGCGAGTACGACCTTCCGCCGGGAGCCAGGGATCGCCTCGAGGACCTCGAGTGGTCGCTCGATCGGATCGAGGCGCTGATCGAAGACACGCTCGCCCTCGCACGCGAGGGCGCGGCCGTCGAGGATCCAGTGTCGGTCGATCTGGAAGACGTCGTCCACAGCGGATGGCGAGTCGCGGGCGACGATCGTGGTCAGCTAGCGATCGACGGTCCACTCCCGAACGTCTCCGGCGATCCCGATAGGATTCAGCGATGCTTCGAGAACCTCTTGGTGAACGCGCTCGATCACGGTAGGGCCGAAAACACGCCTGATACCTTGACCATCACCGTCGGGGCATTCGACGACGGGTTCTACGTCGCCGACGACGGCTGTGGCATCCCGGAGAACCGCCGGGAGGAGGTCCTCGAACACGGTTATTCGACGCAGGACGACGGGACAGGCTTCGGTCTCGCGATCGTCGCCGAGATCGCCGCAGCCCACGAGTGGACACTCGAGGTGGTGGCGTCGGAGGACGGCGGCGCTCGTTTCGAGTTCCACGACGTCGCACTCGTGACGGATGAGTGAGCCGAGCGAGCGGACGTGCCCCCTTCACATACCGGGATTCTTTGCAAAGTCTTAAGTTGTATTCCCGGTCTACAGTTGAGTGTAGTCAGCCCGGATGGTGTAGTGGCCCATCATACAACCCTGTCACGGTTGTGACGCGGGTTCAAATCCCGCTCCGGGCGTATTCTGTCGCGAACCTACGAACGAAGAGCGAAGCCGGTGAGTGAGTCCGTTACGTCTACCGATACGAAGTCGTGAGGTCTCGCAGAAAATACGTATCGGAACCGTGCTTCCCCAGCAGACAGTAAATCCCATCGGTGGACTGGCCGATACATAGAAAACCGCCTAGAGCCTCAGTACGTCAAGAATGGAGGCGGCCGATTATCGTCGCGAAATACACGACACGTTCTCCGGAGGCACGGGTGACCTCGACGCGAACGTCCACCGAGCCCTGGAGATCGGTAGTGCGTATCTCGACCTGCCGATCGGCTTTCTCACGAAGATCGACGAGGGGACACAGACGATCGTCGAGGCTGTTGGCGAACACGAACTCATCCAGTCCGGGAAAAACTGTCCACTCGAAGAGGCGTACTGTCAGCGCACCGTCGAGATGGACAACGCACTTGCGATCCAGCATATCGGAAGGTCGTCGGAGATCCCCCAGACTGCCTACGACATCTTCGGGCTGGGGGCGTACATCGGCGTACGGATCGAGGTGAACGACGACGTCTACGGAACGGTCTGTTTCGCGGACGGGACCGAGCGCGACGAGCCCTTTTCGGACGCCGAACAGTCGTTCGTGGAGCTGCTCGCGACGCTCATCGGGCAGGCGCTCGAACACCGCGAATACAGACGGGATCTGGAGGAACGCAACGAGCGTCTCGAAGCCGAACGCGACCGAATCGAAGCCATCGCTACGAACAGCTTCGACGTGCTGTACCGCCTCGATACCGAGGGCACCTTCACCTACGTCTCTCCGTCCGTGGAACGCATGGTGGGGTACGATGCAGACGAGCTGGAAGGAACCTCGTTCACGGAGTACCTCACCGAGGAATCGACACGGGATGCACTCGACGCCCACGAGGCGATCCTCGACGGGGAGACGGTCCAACAGCTGGAGGTGTCGTTCGTCGACAGCGAGGGCGAGAGGGTCATCCTCGAACTCAACTCCTCGCCGATCGAAACCGACGGATCGATCGTCGGTGCCCAGGGCGTCGGCCGGGACGTCACCGAGCGGCGCGAGCGGGAGGCCGAACTCCGCATCAAAAATCGGGCGATCGACGACGCAGACGTCGGCATCTCCATCGCCGACGCCCAGAGCCCCAGGACGCCGCTGGTCTACATCAACGAAGGGTTCGAACGGATCACCGGCTATGCAAGCACCGACGTCGTCGGGAAGAACTGTCGGTTTCTCCAAGGGCCGGCGACCGACGAAGCATCTATCGAGGCGCTCCGCTCGGCGGTCGAGACGGACACTGCGACCACGGTCGAACTGGTCAACTACCGTGCGGACGGGTCGCCGTTCTGGAATCAGGTACGGTTGAGCCCGATCGAGACCGACGGGGCCGTGACACAGTTTCTCGGCTTTCAGGACGACATCACCGAGCGAAAGCGTACCGAGCAGCTCGTCCGGTTGCTCAACCGCGTCCTCCGACACAATCTCCGCAACGACATGAACGCCATCCTCGGCTACGCCGATCTTATCGAGACTGGCGACGGGAGCAATATCGCGGAGTATAGCGGCCAGATCCAGCGTACGGCCCAGAATCTCTCGGCGCTGAGCGACGCAGCCAACGATCTGGAACGGGTGGCCTACGAGCAACGCGATCCCAAGCGAATCGATGCCGAAGATCTGCTCGAATCGGTCGCCAGCGTCCAGCGAGATCGGTGTCCAGCGGCGACCATCGACGTCACGATCAACTGTGTCAGGGATATCTGCAGCGGCGGCGAACTGGAGGACGCTCTCACGGAGCTCGTGATCAACGGCATCGAACACAGTGAATCCCCGGAGCCGTGGGTCGCACTCCGCGCCGACGGCGGAGAGGACTGGGTCGAAATTACTGTCGAGGACGACGGACCGGGAATCAGCGAGATGGAGACTGCAATCGTCGACGAGGGCCGGGAGACCCCACTCGATCACGGCTCCGGCCTCGGCCTCTGGCGCGTCAACTGGATCGTGACGCGCTACGGTGGCTCCTTCAAGATCGAAGCGGTCGAGGACGGCCACGGCTCGATCGCGACGATCAGGCTGCCGAGCATCGGCGAGGACGCCACTGTCGAGGAGACCGCACGCCGACCGACGGTGTTGTTCCGATAACGCTGCGGACGAGCAGCGTCCGCGACGCAACGGGGCCAAAGCGTGTCTCCGGTGGCCCCGGACGATGGCAGTCTGACTCGCCGGCGGGCGGAACGTCCAAGTCGAACGCGATCAACCTCGCGAGTATGGCCGATCTCACGACGCCGGCGACGACGGCGATCGAAGACTGCCTCGCTGTAACGAGCGGCGAATCCGTCGCCGTCGTCACTGACGACAAGCGACTGCCGATCGGCGAGGCGCTCTACGAGGTCGCTAGCGACGTCACTCCGGACGCGACGCTCGTACGATACCAGCCCGGCGACCAGCACGGAGCAGAACCGCCAGAGCCGGTGGCTGGAGCGATGGCACACAGCGACGTCTTCGTCGCACCGACGACGAAGAGCCTGAGCCACACGCGCGCCCGGACGAAAGCCTGTGACAGCGGCGCTCGCGGCGCCACCTTGCCAGGTATCACGGAAGAGGTGTTCACGACCGGGCTGGACGCTGACTACGAGTCCATCGCGCGCGAGTGCGAGGAGATGCTCGAACTCGTCAGCACCGCCGAGGAGATCCGGATTACGACGGAGCTCGGAACGGATTTCCTCGTCCGCCCGGGCGAGCGAACCTGGAACGCCGACACTGGGCTCGTCCACGAGTCCGGCGACTTCTCGAATCTCCCCGCAGGAGAGGTGTTCGTCAGTCCCGAAGACGCCGAAGGGACCTACGTCGTCGACGGGACGATGATGCCCCACGGACTGCTCGACGACGACCAGACGCTCCGCTTCGAGGTGAAAGACGGCTACGTCACCGAAATCTCCGATCCGGAGATTCGCGAGCAGGTCGAAGCGGCAGCGACCGAGGTCGGCGACGCAGCGTACAACCTCGCCGAGCTGGGTATCGGGACGAATCTCGCGGTCGAGTCGCTGGTCGGATCGGTGCTGCTCGACGAGAAGGCCGCCGGCACGGTCCACATTGCGATCGGGGACGACGCCGGGATCGGTGGCGACACGGAAGCACCGCTGCACCTCGATGGCATCATCAGAGATCCGACGGTCGTCGTCGACGGCGACGAGATCGAGCTGCCGTCGCCCTGAGAGCTGTCGCTAGGGTTGAAGAGAGCCAAAAAAGATGAGCCGCGGTCGTACGTCGTTCAGGCCAGCAGCGACTGCGCTGCGCTGGCGAGTTCGCCGTTGTCGGCGCCCTGCAGTCGCTCGTCGCCGAGCTTGAGCCGGAGTCGCGGGCGGCCGACGTCGATCGGGACCTTCTCGGTGTCGAGCAGGCCTTTGTCCTCGAGTTTGGTCTTCGTCCGGGAGAACGTCGCCTTGCTGGCGATCCCGATGTCCTCGCCCCACTTGCTGATGTCGTAGAGCAGCGCCTCGTTCTTCGCAGCGACGAGGAGACTGATCGTCACTTCGTCGAGACCGTCGCCGTCGCCACGGGCGGTTTCGAGCGATGCCAGAATGTTGGTGAAGTCCGCCTCTGCGTCGGCGCCGATGTCCTCCGAGAGCGTCTCGCGGACGCGCTCGATCGACGGTGTCCGGAGAGAGTACTCCTCGGCGGCGGCCCAGTCGCTCTCGTATCGCTCGTTGGCGGCCGAGACGAACTCCGCCTCGTCGCTGACGAGGCCGGCGACCTGCGTCCCAGCGTCGACGATCGCGACGACACGATCCTCGGTCACGAGGAGCGCGTTCTCGGGACCGTCCTCGACGGTACGGAACTCGAGGATGCCATCCTCGATGAGAACGGCGGCGTTACTGGCGACGATGAAGTCGTCCATCACGTCTTTGAGCGTCCGCTCTTCGACGAGTACGCGCACTGCCGGCAGGTCGTCAGTGGCTGCAGCGACGTCGATCAACGATTCGAGCCCATCCCTCGTCGGATTGACGACGACGAGTTCTCCCCCCGCGTCGGAGAACACCGAGCGAAGAATATCGTCAAGCCGATCGCCGAGTAAATTCGATTCCATAGACGTGTGGGTATAAAAGAGACGTTGATACTTAATTTTATTGGCCCATCATTGGCCACATCATTCAAGACCGTGGACGAAACCCCGATGGGAATTGCCAATCGATATTTTGTACCCGTACCTCGATTTTGGACCAAAGACTGAAGTGGATGCCAGAACGCCTCACGAACCATGTTTGGAATCGTTCTGGCGCTGACGAAGGCAGCTGGCGGTAGCGGCTACACGGGCCCCTGAAGCTGGACCCTCGTCTCACCGCACATCGCACTCCACCGTTCGAGACCGCGGGAAGCACAGAGAGGCGTTGCTGAGCAAGCGATAACTCCAGACCCTCAATCCATCTCCATACTCTCTTGCACGCAGCACGATTAGTTGCGGGTAGAGCCACTAACGGACCGATAGCCAGGCAGACGGTCAATCGCCGGCGCGGATCCGATCAGCGAGCGAGGCCGACCAGTAGACGTCGCCGTCGTAAATCACCGGCAGCGCCGCTCGGTCCAGGAAGGTCGCCAACTCGGAGCGATCGAGCAGATACTCGGAGACGTTGCCACAGAGATACGCGTAGCGATCGTCACCGATGTACGGCCGGTAGAAGCTCCCCGCGTGTCGCGAACAGAACTGATCGTAGGACACGAGGAACCCCTCATCGAACTGCTCGAGTTCGACCGTCGCCGGCAGTCGGTTTTCGCTCTGGGCCAGCGCGTGGGTGCCGTCGCCGACGACGGCGTAGTCCTTACCCATCATGATCCGGCGTCTGGCGAGCTGGAGTGCGCGTTCGAAACCGAACCCGTGGACCAGCAGCTGGGCGAACGTCGAGCCGACCGCGATCGCGTGATCGTTGAGCACCTGCGAGAAGGTAATCGCGCCGGCGACGGCACCCTTCCGAACGAGCTCCACGCCTTCGTGGTAGGAGCCACAGGCGTTGAGGAAGAACGTCTGGGCACCACACCGCGAGAGCGAAGACGCGGACAGGTGGCCATCGGGGCACCGGAGGCCGTCCGTCTCACAGTGGCCGATGAAGTGAACGAAGCCGTTGTCGGCTTCGAACAGCGATCCGAGCTCCGCGACGGTGAGGCGTTCGCGGACGGAGACTTCGACCGAGACGTCTCCACCACGTGTCCGATAGATGTCCGCAACGTCGGCGTGTTCGGCGTCCATCTCGGCGTCGTTGCGAACGACGGTGATGTCGATCCCGTCGCTCTCGCGATCGAGCGCATCGATACGGTTCTCGTAGGCCTCTGGGAGACAGCGAAACACGTCGATCGGCGTCCCCTCTGCGAGCCAGCCGTGGATGCGACCGCCCCGCAGTTCGGGTTTGACGACGTCGACGGATGCGACCTCGCCTGCGCTCCTGACCCCTGAGGACATCGTGCCGCCATCAGACACGAGTGAATCGATGTCGTCGGACAGTCGAGAGGACGTAGCTGTTCCCTCTGCAGTTCGATCGTCCGTCGAAGCGTCGAGCCGGCGCGAGTAGTCCGGCGCTCGCCCGCGATAGAAGTCGTCGAGAGATCGCTCGACCAGCTCGCTGCCCTCCAGCTCGGAGGTCCGTGGCATGTAGATCAGACTCATGCGGTCGAGCAGGAACGGGATCGCTTCGATACCGTCCTCGTCGGGCTCGACGTAGGTCGAGCAGTGCCAGTCTGGGAGTCGCTGCTCGATGGCACCGTAAGGAACGTCGAGATAGGCGGCGAGGCGCTCCGGGGGCGAGGCCGCATAGAGGGCCTCGTCGTCGACGCCGAGCGCGTCGAGCAGGCTCGCCTCCGCGAGGTCGGTGTTGTAGGGGCCGGCGTTGCGAACGAGACAGTCGAGGAAAAACACCTTCCGCAGAAGCCGGGTGGCCTCGCGCTCGAGCCCGGGCATCGCCGGGAGTTCGAGGTCGACGTCTGCCGCGGGGGCGCGGACGATCGGTGACGCGACGTTGCCCACCTCGACGTCGGCTCCGAGATAGTAGGCGAGCGGCGCCAGGACGAGGAGCGGTTCGAGCGCGTTCGGCGCGAGCAGTTCGATGCCGGTGTCGGATCTGGCCGCGCGAATCGCCTCCGGAACTGCCGCCTGGTCGACGCCGTCGTCGACGTCGAGCAACGGCGGGTGGCCCCGGAGCGTGGGAAAGGACCGATCCACACCCGTCGTCTTGTGCGCGACCGACGCGTGGGTCAGCGCCGTCGCGATCCCCTCCGTCGTCGGCGGGATCGTCATCGCCGTCGTCGGTTTTCTGGTTCGGCCACGGAAGCCGAGCGTCAGTCGACGCCGGCCCGGCAACGAGAGCACCACGCCGTCGTAGTCGGCGGTCCGGCAGAGGGTGAACGGCCCATTCAGGCGAATGTAGCTCTTGACTTCAGCGTCGACGTCGATCAGGTACTCGCCTTCGGGCTTCGCCATCGGCTCGGTGTCCGGGCCGAGCTCTTCGGTCTCACCGGAAGACAACGAGATCGCGTAGACCACAGCTCCAGGCAAAGTGAGCTGGTCGGTCAGGCAGTCGAGCGTGATGTCGACCGGTCTGGGTATGTCGCGGTCGGCGTCGGTGAACTCGAGCCCGGAGCCGCTGACCGAACACTCCGCGCCCGCCGAATCGTGGACGCGAAAGCTGGTCTCGGTTCCGTCCCACTCGAGCATCGTGGAGAAACCTATCGTTCGGCATCACTCAAAGAACTTTCCGTGTGGTTGCCAGTGGCAAGGGCGACCGGCGGCGGTTGCTGATAGGTAGCGACGCCAGTGTGCACGCGTCGACGGTCGCTGGCGCGTAGCGATGCGTTCTACGATGCCGGCGCCAGGCGACGACGCGGCTGCTTCCACGCGTAGATCGAACGATTGCCTCTGATTCGATTCCAATCGAACGCTCCAGCAGCCGACACGGAGCCAGCGCGAGCCAAATCGTTCCGATGGATATAGGGCGTCACCGGCGAAGAGATTCGTATGCGACACGACAGCGTTCGGGAGGCCGATCCGGCCGTCGCCGACGCACTCGAGGGAGAGATCGAGCGGCAGCGATCGACCCTCCAGCTCATCGCAGCGGAGAACCACGTCAGCGAAGCGGTGCTCGACGCCCAGAGCAGCGTCCTGACGAACAAGTACGCCGAGGGATACCCCGGCGCCCGGTACTACGGCGGCTGTGAGCACGCCGACGAGGTCGAGCAGCTCGCGATCGATCGCGCGAAGGAGCTCTACGGTGCCGAGCACGTCAACGTCCAGCCTCACTCCGGCACCCAGGCAAACCAGGCCGTCTACTACGCGATGTTGGAGCCCGGCGACAAGATTCTCTCGCTGGATCTCGAGCACGGTGGCCACCTCTCCCATGGGCACCCGGCGAACTTCGCCGGACAGCTCTACGAGGTCGAGCAGTACGAGGTCGACCCCGAGACCGGCTACCTCGACTACGAGGGCCTCCACGCCCACGCCGAGGAGTACCAGCCCGACGTGATCGTCGCGGGCTACTCCGCGTACCCGCGCGAGGTCGAATGGGAGCGGATTCGGGCAGCCGCCGACGCCGCGGACGCACTGATGGTCGCGGACATGGCCCACATCACTGGCCTCGTCGCCGGCGGTGCTCATCCGTCGCCGGTCGGCATCGCCGACTTCGTCACCGGCTCGACGCACAAGACGATCCGCGCCGGTCGTGGCGGGATGGTCATGTGCGACGAGGAGTACGCCGACGATCTCGATACGGCCGTCTTCCCCGGTGGTCAAGGCGGGCCCCTGATGCACAATATTGCGGGGAAAGCGGTCGGGTTCCACGAGGCACTGCAGCCCGAGTTCGAGGAGTACGCCGAACAGACCGTCGCGAACGCGAAGGCGATGGGCGAGCACCTCCAGGAGCACGGCTTCGAACTCGTCTCCGGCGGCACCGACAATCACCTCGTGCTCGTCGACCTCCGGCCGTCACATCCCGACACGTCCGGTGGCGACGCCGAGGAGGCTCTCGAAGAGGCTGGGCTGGTGCTCAACGGCAACACGGTCCCCGGCGAGACGCGCTCGCCGTTCGATCCGAGCGGGATCCGCGTCGGCACCCCTGCGATCACGACGCGCGGCTTCGGCGAGGACGAATCCCGAACGGTCGCACACCTGATCGCCCGCGTCGTCGACGCGGTCGCCGAGGGAACCGAGGACGAGGTCGTCCCCGACGTTCGCGAGACCGTCGAGAACCTCTGTGCCGAACACCCGATCTACGAGTAGTCCTCCGTAGCACTCGTTCCTGGTGCGTCGTCGATCCATCGACTGAGGAACCGCCGACGGCGGCGATGAATCGCGGCCATTTTTGCGGACGCGGCGAACCCACACGACATGTCGATTGGCCTGGAGAGCATCGGCGCAGCCCTCTCCGTCGGTGTTGCGATGACCGTCGCCGGCGCCCTGCCACTCTACCAGGGGTGGCGACGTCGGGACCGATACCACCTCGTTCGTGATACCCCCACCGAGACCCCAGCGACGGCGACGGCAAGTGAGACGGTGCTCCTGAGGGGAACGGCAACGGCGCGTGAGCGTCCGATCGATGCGCCAATGACAGGCGACGACGCGCTGCTCGCGGCCTGGTCGATCCGCGAATGGCAAGACGAGAACATGAACATGAAACACTGGACGCCCGAGGCGAGGGGCCTGCAGATGGCGGGGGTGCGGATCGAAGCCGATGGCAGCGCGATAACGGTCCCCGATCGATCACACGAAGCAACGACGGATGTGCTGACGAGTCTCGTCGGCTACGACGCGATAACGGGCTTCGAGATCGACGACGCGCTCGTCGAGTTCGACGAGTTCGACACCGCTGAGGAGGTGCCACAGGGTATCGACCCACCCGAGCGGTTCCGAGATCTGGAGCGGCGGGTCGGCCTCGATGCGTCCCAACCAGGCGCGACGCTCATCGATCTCGGACGGACTCACGGAACGCGAGAGTACCGTGAAGCAGTCGTCGGGAGTGGGGACACGCTGACCGTTCGCGGAACCGTACGGCAGGCCAAGGAACCTGGTGTGGGGAGAGTGCTCGAGACACCTGAGGACGGTCCAGCTATCGTCTCCGATCTCGACGCAGACGCGCTGGAGCAGCGCTATCGGCGGTCGTACCGGATCCTGTTCTACGGCATGATCTGCGTGATTCTCCTGATGATGCTAATCGCGGGCCTCGTCGTCGCCGTCTGAGGAGCGAGTCGGTAGTCACCGAAAAGAATGGATCTGGATCGATTCGTTCGGACGTCGCCCCACGCGGCGGTGTTCAGGCCTCGAGCTCTTGCAGCTTCTCGCGACCGGGTGCGATCAGTTCGTCGAGTGCGGTCGCGAGCGTGGACTTCGCGTCGGCGGGATGGAGCTCGCCGGAATCGAGCGCGTCGGCGAGTGCCTCGTAATCGTCGTACGTCACGTCACCGCCGTACTCGTCGGGGCGCTCGACGGTGACGGAGTCGAAGCGGGGGAACACGTGGAATTGGAAGAGCTGAAGGACGGGATGCTCGCGCTCCTCACCGTCTTCGGTGGGCTCGGGATCGCGCGTCGGCGGGCAGTAGGCTGCGTTGACTTTCTCCTCGAGGTCCTCCGGAGAGTCCTCCATCGTGATGTCGACGCCCTCGCTGGCGGACATCTTGCCGACGCCTGTCTCGAGGTCGGCGATAATAGGCGTGTGGAGCGCGGGGCGAACGTCGTAGCCCACCTCCTCCATTCCCTCGCGGTGAAGCATGTGGACCTTCCGTTGGTCGATGCCGCCGACGGCGAGGTCGAGGTCGAGATACTCGATGTCCAGCGCCTGCATGATCGGGTAGACGACGTGGGCGACGCTGGCTGTGTCGCCGCTTTGAATCTCCGCCATCGCGCGCTGGGCGCGATTGAGGGAGGTCGAGACAGAGAGTTCGTGGACGTCGAGGACGTACTCCTCGTCTAGCTGGAACTCCGAGCCGTAGACGAACTCCGTCTGATCCGGGTCGAGTCCGTAGGCCAGGAACTGCGCCTTCATCGTCTCCGCAGTGGCTTCGAGTTCGTCGAAGGTGCCCTTGCCGTTCAGGTACGCGTGAACGTCGGCGAGCAGGACGACGACCTCCATCCCCAGCTCCTGGAGGTCGATCAGCTTGTTCGCGGTGAGCAGATGGCCCAGGTGAAGCGCTCCGGAGGGCTCGTACCCGACGTAGGCGCGCTTTCCCTCGGGATCGGCAGCGAGTTCGCGGGCCTCCTCGTCGGTCACGACCTCCACGGCATTCCGGGAGAGCAGCTCGTAGGCCTCCATATTCTGGGGGAGGAGAGGTGTCTTCAAAGGCGTTGTGTCACGGGATAGAATCCGACGACACACGTTGCAGTCAAAACGAGAGTAAAATCGGCGACAATGCTACTCCTTCGGGAAGCACCTAGGCGGATTTAGCCACTGATCGCAGTAGGTGCCTTGTTCTCTGTGAGCCACACGACGATAGCAGAGGAAATCGCAGCCGCAACGCCACTTCCGAGGCCGCTCACGATCACATTCACGAAATTGAGGGAGACGTTGTCGTACGGAATGACCACCGTGAAGCCAGCAACGAGGTAGAGAATAGGCATCGCGACGAGTGAGACCACTGCGGCAACTTTGAACGCCGTATTCTCCGTGTTATCGACGTTCCGTGCGACGATAGCTCCGAAGAACGCCAGGGCGATGATACCCACCATGGTCACGACCAAATAGGATACCGCTGGTGTCCCGGTCGCCCCTTGGGATACGTCGAACAGATTGTGATCCCACTGGTCCTGAATATTCGAATTGAGACCGATGGCGAGGCCGAGAACAGCGAACAGACCCCCCACGTAGATCAGCCAATCTTGGATAACCGCCTGCTCCTCTTGGCTGACGAAATCGTCGAGCGACGTCCCGCCTCCAGTCTGTTGTTGCTGCTGGGCGTTGTGATTTGGCGCCTCCTGTGATGCCCCTCCTGTCTCCTCCGTCGTGGAACCGTCCGCGTCTGAATCTGACTCCGACATACAGGGCGAGACTTATCACCTTCTCCCTTAACTATTTCCCTTACTGAATAAAAGAAGTAGTCAAAAATTGCCTGCGGAAACCAAGAGTAAGACCGGACATTACCCCACGATTTCCCGATATGGCAGCAGTGACAGATCACCGATGGTAACGGGAAACTACGCATCGTTCGCCGGGGCCTGGCGCTGCTGAAATCAGGACTGCCGCCGCAGAAGAAAGTGCGTCCGTGGGTGACCACGCTCAAGTCCCCGCCGGTCGTCCAGTCGGTATGACCGATACGCGCGGATCCATCCTCGACGCGCTGGCCGAGGCGCCACGATCCGGCGAAGCGCTGGCAGCGAATCTCGACGTCTCGCGGGCCGCCGTCTGGAAACACGTCGAGGCGCTCCGGGAGCAGGGCTTCACGATCGAGAGCGGTCCGGACGGCTACGCGCTCCGCTCCGTTCCCGAGTACGGTGGCTATGCGATCCAGTTCGGTCTCGATGCACCGTTCGAGATCGCGTTTCACGACTCGGTCGGAAGCACGAACGACGTCGCCCGGGACCTCGCCGCCGATGGCGCCGAGGACGTGGTCGTGGTCGCCGCCGAACAGACCGGCGGTCGCGGACGGCTCGATCGCGAGTGGGCGTCGCCGAGGGGTGGAATCTGGCAGAGCATCGTACTCCAACCGGATCGGCCGCCGGCGACGATTCCGCAGTTCACGCTCGCCGCCGCGGTGGCGATCACCACGGCTGCCCGAGAGGCCGGCGTCGACGCGGGGATCAAATGGCCGAACGACGTCCTAGTGAGCGACTCCGACGGTGGTGTCGGTTCGGATTCGGACGCCAAACTCTCCGGTGTGCTGACCGAGATGGAGGGCGAAGCCGACCGGGTCGAGTGGCTCATCGTCGGCATGGGGATCAACGCGAACCTCGACGCCGACGAGCTGCCAGAGGGTGCGACGAGTCTCCGCGAGGTACTCGGCGAGGACGTGAACCGACGACTGTTCGTCCAGCGCGTGCTGGAGACCTTCGACGACCTCCGGACAGATCCGGACCGGATTCTCGACGCCTGGCGTGAGCGCGCACTGACGCTCGGCCGAGAGGTCCGCGTCGAAACCGCAACCGGTGACACCGTCGTCGGCACAGCTACCGACGTCGAACTGCCAGGGACGCTACTCGTCGAAACTGACGACGGCACCAAGCGCATCCACGCTGGTGACTGTGAACATCTTCGCCCAGCCTGACCGATCGCAGCGGCTGCCGGGCGATCAGGTGGACGGCTGATTCGTACAGAGAAACGGAGGACGCTTCGTTGGATAACCAGCTCAGGAGGCGTCCTCGGCTGAATCCGGCGCTTCATCAGCTGATACGGCCGCCTCGCCCGTGGTCCGTTCCTCGGCGTCCGGGGGCTCTCCGACCCGAACTGTCAACACCGGAATCTCGGAACTGCGCACCACCCGCTCGGCGACGCTGCCGAGTAGAAGCCGGTCCAGACCTCCGCGCCCATGCGTGCCCATCACGATGAGATCGCAATCTGCCTGCTCAGCGTAGTCCACGATCTGCCGACTCGGCGAGCCGTCGACGACGGCAGTCTCGACGTCCACGTCCGCCTCGGCAGCCAGTTCGATCACCCGTTCGAGCGCTGCTTGGCCCTCCTCGGAGAGCACGTCCCGTATGCCGTCCCAGGAGGTCTCCATCGGAATACCGCCGTAGCTCGCCGTGTTGACGACGTAGACGGCGTGAATCGTGGCACCGTGGGCTGCCGCGAGATCGATCGCGTGGTCGACTGCCCGTTCGACGCCAGCTGAGCCGTCCGTCGGGACGAGGATCCGCTCGTACATGCTCCTTGGTACCTGCTAGCAGGGAGCCGGCAAAACTGTTCGGGAACGTAACGGTGAGTTGGGCTACATGACTACTGATGAGCTCATTCGCTGACAGCGGATTGCGCTGGACAGCAAACAACTTGGAAGCCCCCTCCCGCTCGTGTCCGCTCGCTCGTTGCGCGCGGCCTCGCTAACGCTCGGCCGAGCTTTCGTCGCGAGCGAACACGAGCAGTCGGCCCCTTCCAGTCCCACCCAGCGGATATCGAGTCAAGCTACGCTCAGGTAGATCGCCCAGCGGAGCGAACGCCTTCGGGCGTTCATCTCGTGCTCAGCGCGCCCGAATCTCCGCCGCGCTTCGCTCTGGCAACCACACTCAGGGTGGGACTCCGGAAGGGGCCGACCGGTCGACGACGGACGGCAATGTAAGCACTGGAACGAGGCCGCAGGCCGAGTGAAGTCGTTCGAGAGAGCAAAGCCCTCTCGTGATGACGAAAGACGCTTTGCGTCTTTCGAACCACGCGCAGCGAGCCGCCCGAGTCGAGCGGGAGGGGGCTTCCGTGTCGGTCTGCTGTCCTGGTTCATCCAACTAGAGTTCCCTAGTAGACCAATCGAGCAACACTGGTTCGACGAAAGCCAATGTACAGAGCGTCGAATCCACTCCCTTGTCCGCATCGACACGTTCTTTCTCCGCGACCCGCAAGGCAGAGCCAGTATGCGGGTTCGGGACTGGGACGATCTGGTGGCGGACGTCGTCGAGAGCGACGTCGATCCGGAGGGCTGGCGAGCCGTCAGCGGTGATCGGTCGTCGGGAGTCGGCGAGGACATGTATCTCGGCCACCGGAATGCGGGCGTCTACCACCTCAAGACGTTCGCGAAGAACCCCTTCGAGGTCCGGGGCGTGGGCGCTCACGTCGCCCGGCGGGTCGACGAGGATCTCGATCCCCTCTTCCCCGGGGAAGCTGGCCTGGAGGGAAGCGGCCACTTCGCGGTCAACGACGGTCCGGCGGACGAGGACGAAGCCGAGACAATGGCCAGTCGCGTGGAGGAAGTGGTTCGCACGCACGCGGACGCGCCGACGACCCCCGATGCGCTGTTCGAGGACGTGATGGACGCGATGGACGCGCCAGCCTACGGCCAGATCGAGCACGATCAGTACGGCCGTCCGGACGCACTCGACGATCTGTCGAGCGAGTTCGAGGAGGCCGAAGAAGTCCTCGAGGCCGAGTTCGAGGACGTCGTCGACACGAGCGCGGTCGGCAGGGGGTTCGAGTGATCGAGACGCTGGCGGAGGTTGCGCTCCGACCGAACCGCTTCCAGCTCGCGATCATCTTGATCGTCGGCGGGAGCGGCGGGCTGGTGTCGGTATCCTTCGGCGCGGGCCTCCCAGCGATCGTCGTAGCGACGGTGATCGGTCTGCTGGCTGGCATCGTGCTGACGGCCTACCTCACGCACATCGCGCCGGAGTCCGGCGCATCGAACAGGCCCGGTCGAGGACGCGGACCGCGGTAGGATAGGCGAACCGCGGTGCATGGGTGGACCGGACGAAGAGCTGCAAGCTGGATTCGGAGATTCTCAGGGATCGATCCGCTGGAGCCACAGCGCCGGATCGTCGAGTTCCGCCTCCGTCGGGAGGTGGTCGGGCGACTCCCAGACGGCGCCCGCAGCGCCGAGCCCGCGTGCCTGGGCCACGTCGTCGAAGAACGCCTTGCCGCGCTCGTACTGCTCGCGCTTGAGACCGATGCCGAGCGCACGCCGAAGGAGACGGCCGAGCGGGCCGGCTTCCTGACGGCGGGCGTCGAGCTTCTCGCGGAGATCGTCGGACTCGTCGTCGAACGCCTCGTCCATGAGGAGTTCAGCGTACCCCTCGACGGCCGTCATCGCCGTCTGTAGTTCGGTGAACGTCTCGCGGTCGAGGGTGCCATCGGCGACGCCGTCGATTCCCTCTTCCATCCGCTCGGCGAGGTGATCGGTGAGCCATGGCGCTGCACCGAACTCCGCTGCGTGGGTCACCTCGTGGAAAGCGATCCAGCGCCGGAACCGCGGGAAATCGACGTCGAGCGAGTCGGCGACGGCGACGATGTTCGGGTGGACGAAGTAGAGCCCGTGGTCGTCCTGTGGAGCGTCGGCCAGAAGCAGCGGGTCGTACTGCCCGAGGACGTTCCGCGCGAGGTAGCCCAGCATGACGGACATGGTTCCGGTATTGGTCTTGCGTGCGAGCCCGGGAACCATCGAGTCGTCGGCCAACCCCTCGAGTGGCTCCATAACCCGCCGGAACGTGGCGACGTTCGCGTCGATCCAGTGGTGCCGGTGCTGGATCTCCAGGGTCTCCGGTACGACGAACTCGTGAGCCGTGACCTCGCGAACGCGCTCTCTGGCGTCCCTGACGTCCGCAGCGTAGCCCTCTCGCTGAGCTGCTGTGAGCTCGAGCGATCCGGGATCGGTCGAAGCACAGGCGGCCTCCGTGACCGCGTTCCAGTCCACGAGCCCGCTGCCGGAGGCACCCGCGACCGCCCGAACACTGTGATAGATCGTCATGGACTTCGTTGCCGCTCGGCGGTCAAAACCCTTCTCCCCGCCGCAGTCGTGCGGATGGTACACACGTACTGGCCACTACCGCCCAGTAATCCAGAAAACAGAACGGAGACTCGGGCCCCAAGTGCGTCGAGCGAGCGGAAAAGGGATCGGCGGGAACCGGTTTGTGAAACTATGTCGAGATTCGACGTGGGGACGGCAGAGACGGTCAGTTCAGGCCGCGGGGACCGCCGGGGCGTCACCACCAGGAGCGCCGCCTCAGAGGTCGTCGGACTCGGCGAGGTCGACGGAGTCGTCGCTGCCAGTCAGTTTCTTGACGACCATCGCGATGCCCGCGAGGACGACGAGTGCGATCAGGAGCGCACCGAGGCCGCCACCCCCGGATTCCTCGTCCGCTACGGGGACCTTCTCGTCCTCGTTCGTCTCGTCGGATCCCTTCCCGAACCAGGATTTGCCCGTGGAGGCATCGTCCGAGGAGGACTCGGCGTCGTCCGAACCGACGCCGGGGACGGAGGAGGGACCAAACTGCGTGTCGCCGTGCGTGTGAATCGCGAAGAGCGTGAGATTTCTATCTCCCATAGCGGCCGTGGATACGTCCGCGAGCTTCTTAGTCGTTGGCGCTGGAGCGCCAACCGATCGACGACCGGTAGCTCGACGATCGCCCGTGACCGGCTAGCGAATCCGGATCTCTGACCCGCCATCCGAGGATTCAACTCGGCCCCCGAACGAACGCCAGTATGGACGACCGCAGGCGAGAGTTCCTCGACGAGTTGCTCACGACGCCAACGCCCTCCGGCTACGAGGTCGAGGGACAGCGCCGCTGGATCGAGTACGTCGAACCACACGCCGACGATATTCGGACGGACGACTACGGCAACGCCATCGCGGTCCTCGAGGGGGAGCCGGACGCGCCGTCCGTCGCCGTCGCCGGCCACGGCGACGAGATCGGGTACATCGTCCGGACAATCGACGACGAAGGGTTCGTTCACCTCGGACGGATCGGTGGCTCCGACCGCACGGTCTCGAAGGGCCAGCACGTCGAAATCCACGGCGCAGACGGCCCGGTCAACGGCGTCGTCGGACAGAACGCCATCCACCTCCGGGACGCCGGCGACGAGACGTACGACGACATCGACGAACAGCGCGTGGACATCGGTGCGGCGGACGGCGACGCCGCCCGTGAGCTCATCGAGGTCGGCGACCCGATCACGATCGCCTCCACGGTCCGCGATCTGCAGGGAAGCAGAATCGCCGGTCGCGGCCTCGATAACCGCGTCGGGACCTGGGTGGCAGCAGAGACGCTCCGGCGCGCAGCCGACGCCGACGTCGACGCGACCCTCTACGCAGTCTCGACCGTACAGGAGGAGATCGGACTCCAGGGCGCGAAGATGATCGGTGACGACCTCGCTCCGGACGCGGTCGTCGCCGTCGACGTCTTCCACGCGACGGACTATCCGGACGTCCCTGGCGACGAGACCAGCGAGGTAGCGCTCGGCGATGGGCCGGTCGTCGGCAGGGGCGCTGCGAACCACCCCGTGCTGGCTGACGCAGTGCGCGCCGCCGGCGAGGACGCGGACGTCGACGTCCAGATCGCCGCCGACGGCATCCGAACCGGCACCGATGCCGACGCGTTCTTCACGCAGGCCGGCGGCACGCCGTCGCTGAACCTCGGACTCCCGAACCGCTACATGCACACGCCGGTCGAAGTCGTCGACACCGACGATCTCGAGGCTGCCGCGGATCTGCTGGTCGCGGCGGCAGAACGTGCGCCAGATAGCGCGCCCTTCTCCGTCGACCTCTGAGTTGGGAGCAGTCGGCAGTCTCGGCGATATCGCTCACCGACCTGCGAGCAGCCGGAGCGTGACCAGCGTCACGGCGCCGGCGACGCCGACCACGAGAACGATCGTCAGAATCAGATTGTTTGGCGCCACCGTCGTGCCGACGATCCCACCGGCGATACCGGCGATAAGCCCGAGTATCCCGCTACGGAGCGGCCGCTGAGATCGCTCGGCGTCCTCGGCTGTGGTATCTTGGGCACTGCTCGTCTTTGATCCAGGATGTGACTCCCGGGCGCCCTCTCCAGCAGTTTCGGCAACGCTGCTCTCTGGGACGTCCTCGGACCTACTCGCGGCAGTGTCCTCGCTCGTCACGGCTCACAGTCCGTGCTTGCCTGATGAATAGTCTGTGATCGCAACCACGGGTCTGGCTGGCGAGGAGCCACCTTCCACCGAGTACGCATCTTGCATCGAGTACGTGTCCTGCATCGAGTACGAACCGCGTACCGCGATCAGGGGAGGGCTTCCAGCCGGTACGTTTATGCGGCCGTCGGGAGGCATCCTGAACATGAGCGGTCGACCCCTGGACGAGCTAGAAGCCGCCGTCGGCGACGACGTGGAAGTCCACCTCAAAAGCGACGACACCATCAGTGGCACCCTCGCTGGCTACGATCAACACATGAATCTCGTCCTGGACGAGGTCGGGACGACACCGGCGTCCGCAGACGCCGACGATCCTGCCGGGAATGGGCAAGACACAACGATTATACGCGGCGACAACGTCGTTTCGATCACGCTATGACAACGGGAACCTCTGCGGAAGGGAAGAAGAACAAAACGACGCACGTGACGTGTCGTCGGTGCGGTGAGGCCTCCTACCACACGGGGAAGGAGCGGTGTTCCTCCTGTGGATTCGGAACGTCCAGCAAGCGCCGAGACTACGAGTGGCAGTCGAAATCCGGCGAATAAGGCTATATGCACGAGAAGTGCGGCGTCGTCGGCGTCTCCCTCGCTGACCGTGCCGCCGCCCGTCCACTCTACTACTCACTCTACGCGCTCCAGCACCGCGGTCAGGAGTCCGCGGGGATCGTCACCCACGACGGATTCCAGCAACACAGCCAGGTCGAGATGGGGCTCGTCGGCGACGTCTTCGACGAGGACGATCTCGCGAACCTGAACGGCGAGAACGGCGTGGGCCACGTCCGCTATCCGACGGCGGGTAGCGTCGACTCCTGCTGCGCCCAGCCATTCTCGGTATCCTTCAAATCCGGTTCGCTCGCGCTCGCTCACAACGGTAACCTCGTCAACGCCGACGAGATCGGAGACGAGCTCGCGGATCTCGGCCACGCCTTCACGAGCGACGGTGACACCGAGGTCATCGCGCACGACCTCGCCCGAAACCTCCTCGAGGAGGACCTCGTCCGGGCCGTCAAGCGAACGATGGACCGGATCCACGGCTCGTACTCGCTGACGATCATGCACGACGAGACCGTGCTGGGCGTTCGCGATCCCGAAGGCAACCGACCGCTCGTGATCGGCGAGCTCGACGACGGCTACGTGCTCGCCTCCGAATCCGCGGCGATCGACACGCTCGACGGCGAGCTCGTTCGGGACGTGAAACCCGGCGAACTCGTCGTCCTCCATCAGGACGGGTCCGGCTACGACTCCTATCAGCTCTTCGACCGCGACCGCACCGCCCACTGCTTCTTCGAGCACGTCTACTTCGCGCGACCGGACTCCGTCATCGACGACGAACTGGTCTACGAAGTCCGGCGGAATCTCGGCCGGAAGCTCTGGGAGGAACAGGGCGTCGAAACCGACGTCGTCATGCCAGTGCCCGACTCCGGGCGCGCCTTCGCCTCCGGCTACGCGGAGGCCGCTCAGGAGGACGGCGCAGACGTCGAGTTCGCGGAGGGACTGATGAAAAACCGGTACGTCGGCCGGACGTTCATCATGCCAACCCAGGACGAGCGCGAGCGCGCCGTCCGCCTCAAGCTCAATCCGATCAAGAGCACCATCGAGGGCAAGACCGTCACAATCATCGACGACTCGATCGTCCGCGGAACCACCTCGACGCAGCTCGTCGACCTCATCCGGGACGCCGGCGCCGAGGGCGTCCACGTTCGTATCGGCGCGCCCGCGATCGTCGCGCCCTGCTACATGGGGATCGACATGGCGACGCGCGAGGAGCTCATCGCGAGCGACAAATCGCCCACCGAGATCAGGGACAAGATCGGAGCGGACTCGCTGTCCTACATCTCCATCGACGCCGTCGCAGAGGCGATCGGCCGCTCGAGGGCCGATCTCTGCCTGGGCTGCGTGACGGGGGAGTACCCTTACGACATCGACGGCGAGGCGACCGACCGAGACGTGACACGGCCGTCGATCGGCAACGCGAGGGCGGAAGCCAACGACTGACCGAGGCGTCGTCCCAATCGCTTTTTCCGGAATCCCGCTCGTCGTCAGCATCGACTGAGCGACAGCAGTGCGACCGGAGAAACGCAGTTTGCGTGGTGCGTGGCCCGTAGTTGAGTGACGATGGACCTGTACTGCTGGTGTCTTCGGCCCGTTCGTTACCTCGGCCCGCCCGTTCACTCGGTCTGCACGTGAAATCGGTTCGTTCGTTCAGCTACGTCGAGTCCTCGTCCGCGTTGGCATCCTCGCCGTCGGAGTCGGTGCCACGCTCGTCGCTGGAGCCGCCGTTGGATTCGGGCGGTCGTTCTGCGAGCCGATCGAACCGCTCGCCCAGCTCCGATCGCCGTCGTTCGGTTTCGGCTGGTTCGAACACGAGATGGCGAAGCCCATCCTGCTCGAAGGTGGCCGTCAGCACGGCGCCGTCCTCGACGCCCGGCGGAAGCGCCTCGGCGTCGACGTGCCGTTCGTCGATGACCTCGTCGCCGCGATCGTTCTCGACCAGGAGGACGCCGGTGTCCTCCTCGATCCGATCGAGCACCGCGCGATAGCGTCCGTCGAGGCTCACGGATCGACACCTCCTGTCGCGGGGACCATCGACGATCCGGTCGATACCGGAAGGACGATCTCGGCTGACGCCGGCATGACCGCTCCAGCCGACGGAGCGCCCACCTCGTAGGTCCCTCTGACCGTGATCTCCGCGCTTGCTGAAGCGTCAGCGGGCGGAGCGTCCCGCAGCTCGGTCGGATCGGTCGTCGCGTTCGCGACGGTCCGGATCGTCACAGCATCGCCGTCGGTGCCGGCGACGATCGTCCCGTGGCTCCCGGTCCAGTAGGTGTCGATGCCGCGGTCGGCGAAGCGCTGGAGGGGCTCCTCGTGAGGATGGCCGTACTGGGAGTCGTACGCCGAGGAGACGATCGCGAGCTGTGGATTCACTGCGTCGAGGAACTCTCCAGATGAGCTGGTGGAACTGCCGTGATGGCCTGCCTGATAGACGGTCGACTGAAGCTCCTCGCCCCACCGATCGACCAGTTCCGGCTCGGTCTCGCTCGTCATGTCGCCGGTGAAGAGGAAGCCGGCGTCGCCGTAGCCGATCCTGACCGCGATCGTGTTTGCGTCGAGATCGTCGTCACCGTGGTTCGCGGGCGGATTGAGCACGGTCGTGGTCGTCCCGTTGAGTGGGATCTCGTCGCCGGCCCGCGTCTCGTAGAGCGTCACGTCGTGTTCCTCGATTGCGTCGAGGTAGTTCTCGTAGGTGGCGGAGGTCGTCGGGACGCCGGAATCGTAGACGGCACCGATCCCCTCGCCCTCCGTCTCGAAGTGGCGGATGACCGCAGCGGAGCCGCCGATGTGATCGGCGTGGGCGTGCGTGGAGACGAGGTAGTCGATGCGATCGACGTTTCGTGCTTCGAGATACTCGATAACAGTCTCGCCGTCGTCCTGCCAGTGCCCGGTGTCGATCAGCATGGTCTCGTTGCCGGGGCCGCGCACGAACGTTGCGTCGGCCTGGCCGACGTCGATGTAATGCACGGAGAGGTCGGCGTCGACCGGTTCGAGGTCGGTCGAGGGGCCGAACTCGCCGTCGGAACCGTTGGGCCCCTCCTCGGCCTCGGTGTCTACTTCGACGCCGATCGCGCCGAGACAGCCTGCGCTGAGGACGAAGAGAACGAGTACGCTCGCGATTACGAGACGGCGCATACCCACGATCCGCCACGGCTGCGGGTAAGCCCTCCGGTGATTCGGCTGCCCATCGTGACTGAGAGCACGACGTGCCTGGGAGCAGCCGTCACCGCTGGCCAGCGGTCGAGGCCGGAGCGTTGATACCGATCGGGTGCGCCAACGACGAACGTGTATCGCGTCGTCCTCACCGACTCCGCGACGGAGAACGAGATCGCCGCTGCGCGCGGCGGGCCCGGCGCCCTCCTCGAGTACGAAGACCGCGAGGCGGCCGCCGCTGCCGCGAAACGGTACTCCGACGACAGCGAGATGGCCGTTCGGCTCCAGGCACCCTCGCCACAGGACCCACGCGACGTCGACGCGTACCTCGTGTCGAACCCCGAGCGTCGCGTCCGGCAACCGACGGGGACGCTCGACGAGGGACTCTCCTTCGAGACCAGCGCCACGCAGTACGGTGCCCTCGGCGAAGCGCTGTTGACGAGTCACGCACAGGACCCGCCGGTGCTTCTGGCCTACGCTCGGCGGACGATGGAGGGCGACGGCGACCCGGCAGTACAACTGGATGCGGACCCGGCACCGATCAGCTACCGCTCCCACGAGACCGACGAGACCGTCTCCTGGGTGCCCGATTGTGCCGCGACGGTGACCGTCGACGGCGCGATCGAACGGCGGCTGCTCTGTGAGGTCAAGACCGGGAACGGCTCGACAGAACGCGACCAGCGACGAGTGATGGAGTGGGCGGCGACGGAGCGAGAGGTCCTGCTCGTCAGGCTCGAGGTCGACGAACTTCCGGACGACTACACTGCACGGATCCAGACGATCGACGCGGAGGAGCCGGGAGCGGAGTGGATCCGCGGCGAGACGGATCGAACGCTCGGTGAGTTCCAGTGAGGGCGAATCGGTTCGCCGGCGCCTCGAACTGCGTGATCGAGCGATGCCGCGACCAGTTCGACAGCCGGCGGAGCGTCAGACGCTCGTCCGACAAACGTTCATGTAGCGCGTCGGCCAACCAAATGTAGATGGAGGACGCCCTGGACGCCATCAAACGGCAGATCGATGGGATGGAGACCAGGCCGGCCGTCTTCGACCGGGAGCTGCGCCAGCGGTTCGATCGCTGGCGGCTCGTCGATCCGGTTCCGGTCGAAGAGATTATCGAGCGATTCGCCCGACACGGCGGTTTCGACGGCGACGGCGCGACGGTCAGGATACCGCTCCACGAGGTCGATTCCGCGGAGTTGACCGGCGAGTATCTGCTCTACCACCCCGAGCACGTCGTCGAGTGCGTTGGCTTTCACGAGTACGCACGGGGTGATCTCACCCACATTCGTCTCGAGGAGTTCGCCGAGACCTACCCGGCGTGGCGGCTGCGCTTCTGGCACCCCGACTACGAACCGCTGGGGCAGCCGAGCTACCTCAAGGGCTCGACGGACCTCGCCGACGACAGCGCTGCCCCCGGCAGCTCCGTCGCAGGCCTCCAGAGCGTCGACGGCGACGACCTCTTCGACCAGCTCACCGCGTTCGTCGAGCGCGAGAAGGAGGCAGAACGCGAGGGGACGCGCCGGCATTTCGAGGATCTCTCCGCCGACCAGTTCTGCAGGGAGTTCGGCGGCGTCACCGGCGTCGTCGCCGCCGGGCGCGAGGTCGGCGAGTACGGCGAGCAGATCGTGAAACTGCGCGTGCCGGCGGCCGACGAGGACGCAGACAACCAGCAACCGGCCGCAGACGAGGGCGGCGCTGGAGACGACGCAGGTGGTGCGGACGCCGCGGCGGCCGACGCCTCGATGGCCGGCGCGCGCTACGACAACTGGGAGGAGCTCGCAGACGCTGCGGGGATGGATCCCGACGACGCCGGCGAGTCCGACAGCGACACAGATGCGGCGTCGGGCGGTGATCGGGACGACGACTCGAGGTCTGAGAACGTCGAGACGTTCGACTTCCGTGACGCTGGCCTCTACCCCGGCAGCGAGGTAATCATCGGGCACGAGCACGGTGGCCGCGGGTTCCCCGTCGAAGCCGAGCTCTACGAGGTCGAGGACCGGACGATGCGGCTGGGCGTCTACTGGCGCCAGACCGAAGACAAGGCCGCCGCGGAAGCGGCGTTCAAGGCCGACAGCGACGCCAGCTTCGTCGTCGGCGAGTTGCTCAACGTCGTCCCGTTCGACCGCCAGTGGGACGCCATCGAGACGATCCAGGCCGACGACCGGAAGGCGGACGTGCTGACTGGCCAGCGCGACGTCGGGTTCCGCGACGCGACCGAGGTCGACGTCCGGACGGGTGACCTCAACGAGTACCAGTCTCGCGCCGCCACCTCCGCGCTCCGCGCCGAAGACGTGTTCTGCATCCACGGGCCGCCCGGCACCGGCAAGACCCGGACGCTGACGAAGCTGATCCGGGAGGCCGCTCGCGACCATTTGCGCGTACTCGCGGTCGCCCACTCCAACCAGGCCGTCGACAATCTGCTCGTCGGGTCGAGCACGACCGAGCAGGCCGATCCCCGCTCGCTGCACGCGCTGGCCCAGGACGACGAACTCTCGATCGCCCGCGTCGGCTCGAACTGCGATCACCCAGTCGTCGAGGAGGAGTACGTCGGCGAGGATCACTGGCAGGCCGACGTCGTCGGCGCCACGATGAGCGCGGCTCACCAGTTCCCCGACGACCTCTTCGACCTCGTCGTCGTCGACGAGGCGACGCAGGCGACGATACCGGCGACGCTGATCCCCTTCTCGAAGGGCGAGCGCGCAGTGCTCGCCGGCGACCACAAACAGCTCCCGCCGTACCACTCAGGCGAGTACGCCGACCGCGAGGAGATGGAGAAATCCCTCTTCGAGCACGTCCTCGAGGTCTACGGCGACGGCATCGTGACGACGCTGGGGACGCAGTACCGGATGCACGAATCGATCGCGGCGTTCCCGAACGAGGCGTTCTACGACGGGCTGCTCACGCATGCCAGCCGCAACCGAGACTGGACGATCGGAACGCTGGATCCCCTCGTCGGCGTCGACGTGTCCGGCTCGGAGGAGCGGACGCCCCGCGAGTCGCTCTACAATCCTGCAGAGGTCGAGGCAGTCGTCGCGGAGATCGACCGCCTGCTCCGCTACGGCGTCGATCCCGCCGATATCGGCGTTATCACGCCCTACACCGGACAGGTCGCCAAGATTCGCTCCGCGCTGGCGAGCCACGATCAGTCGGGACTCCACCACGACGTGACGGTGAACACGATCGACTCCTTCCAGGGCAGCGAGTCAAAGGCGATCGTCGTCTCCTTCGTCCGGAGCAACGACGCCGGCCAGATCGGCTTCCTGGACTTCCCGAACGAGGGACCACGGCGGCTGAACGTCGCGCTCACGCGAGCGAAGAAGCGGCTCGTGCTCGTCGGCGACTGGGACTGCCTCACGACGCTGCCGGGCCGAACCGACCCAGCCGACTCGGCGACGCCGATCTATCAGCAGCTTCACGAACACCTCCAGAACGAAGCGAACATCGAGGACGTCTCTGCGATCGAGGAAGACGCAGTCGGGCGGCCGGAGTAATCTCCTCAGGCGTGACGGGTTGTTTTACAGCGAACTCGTCTGCTCGGACTGGCCGGTGAACTCCCGCCAGTGCTTGATTCCCCAGTAGCCGATGCCGGTGCCGAACATCCCTGCCGCGAGGAAGTAGAGCACGAGTCGGTCCACGAAGACGTCCTCGGGATGCGTGCGGGCGTAGTTGACACCCTCGACGGCGAGAACGATCATGATGAAGCCAAGCACCGTCACGACGCCGGTGATCGCGATGATCTCGATACCGTCGGCGCCGTGTTCTTCGAGCAAGAAGATCGTCGAGAGGAAGATCAGCGAGGTCGCGACGAGATACCAGGGAATCCGCGAGTCGAGCGTCGAGAACTCGCCCTCCAGCAGCGCGAGGACGCCGATGAAACTCGCCGTAATGACGATCGTCGATGCGGCGGCGAGCGCCGCGGTTCGAGCGAAATATCGGGTCCGTTCGTCTGCATTCATCGTGCGCCGATTGCGCGGAATCCGGGATAACCCTTGGGGTCGCGTTCGAATCTGTTCAGCTCGTGCTCTGCTGTCGCAACCGTGAGCCGCCTGGAAGCCCCCTTCCAGTCCCACCCTGTGATTGGTCCGGATACCTATGCCCGGTGGGGTCAGTCCTCTTTTGCGGAAGTTATCCCACTGATCGTGGTTTCGTGGAACGGTACACCTTTTGTGCGGCCACGATACCCATCGTGCATGAGCAGGCTCGCCCTCGTGGTGGCGCAGTTCAACCGGTCGGTCACCGAGCCGATGGAAGAAGAGGCACGCGAGGTGGCGGAGGAAGCAGGTGCCACGGTCGTCGAGAGCGTCGCGGTACCTGGCGTGTACGACGCTCCGCTGGCTGCCGATCGGCTGGCGCGACGGGACGACGTCGACGGTGTAGCCGTGATCGGTGCCGTCGTCACGGGCGACACCGACCACGATCAGGTGATCGCGCAGTCGACCGCCGACGCGCTCACGGAGATCAGTCTCGACAGGGACACGCCGGTGACTCTGGGCGTCACGGGGCCGGGAATGAGCGGTGCCGAGGCCCGGGAGCGAACGGACGTCGGCGCTCGTGCCGTCGAGAGCGCGCTCACCTTGCTCGAGGAACTACCGCAACCGTCCGACACCGAGTAACGACACCCGACACTCACTGACGAGACTGACCGGGTAGGTCGACCGACGCGATCGCTTCTAGCTCAGATACCAGGCGACGATCACGGCGACCAGCGGGACGGCGACGAACCCGCCGGCGAGCGCGGTCTGGTCGGCCAGATACGCGAGGGCAGCACCAAGCCCACCGACGGATGCCAGACCAAGGCCGAGCGCCAGGATCGCACTCCGACCGGCGCCGCTCGCGGCGTCGACCTCCGCTTCGGCGATCCGGTTCTCGACGGAATCCATGCGGCTCTCCACGCTCGTGATCGCGTTCTGGTGTTGCGTCTCGTCGACGGCGTCGTCGGGAACTGCCTCGACGTCCGATCGAAGCGTCTCGATCTCGGCCTCTAGATCACTCACGGCGTCGAACTCCGCTCGGAGATCGTCGATAGCGCCCTCGAGCTCGACCCGCTCGGCCTCCGCGTCCTCGACGGCACCCTCGAGTGCCGCGACGTCGCTTTCCAGCCCGGCAAGCTCCTCCGCGTCGGCCGCGTCGGATTCGAGTTCGTCGATCTCGTCGTGGATGTCCTCGAAGCGCTCCGCGAGACCGGACTCCAGTTCTTCGACCCGCCCACGTAGCGCCTCCAGGTCGACCGATAGCGCGTCGACGAGATCGGGATCCGGGACCTCGCCTTCGAGATCGCTGACGCGGCTCTCGACGTCGTCGAGGTACGTTTCGGCGTCGCCGAGCGCGTCTTCTACGGTCTCGAGAGCAGCAGCCGTCGCCACGTCGTCGAACTCCGCCTCGACGTCTTCGGCAGTCGTCTCGACCACCTCGATGCGCTCGCGCAGCGCGTCGATCGTGGCTTCGTCGGCGCCAGCGTCCGCGGCCGCTTCGACGTCGGATTCGAGCGCCTCGATCTCAGTTTCGAGCTCCACGACGGTGGTTTCGACGTCACCGAGTCCCTCGTCGATTTCCTCGACTGTCGCGTCCAGTTCACCGACGTCGGTAGCCAGCTCGCCGACGTCCGCGTCGAGCTCGTCAACGTCCGAATCGAGATCGCCGACATTCGCATCGAGATCGTCGACATTCGCATCGAGATCGTCGACGTTTGCCTCCAGATCCTCGACGGTCGAGTCGATGACCTCGACCTCGGACTCGACGGCATCCATCTCGTCGTCGAGAGCCGCAAGATCGGAGCAGAGGCCAGCGACCTCCTCGGCCCGTTCGTCGAGTGAATCCACGATCGCGTCGAGATCGTCCGGATCGATCTCGTCCACGCGATCGGCGAGGTCGGCGAGATCCGCGACCGGTGGCAGCGCCTCCAGACGGGATTCGATCGCGTCGATGCGATCGTCCAGCGACGTAGACAGCTCGTCGACCGACTGCTGGAGCGACTCCACTTCCTCGGCCGTAGCTGCGTCCTCGGGAACACCGCTGTCTCTTGCCGCGGCGGCATCGTCGACTGCGGTTTCGAGTGCCTCGACGTCCTCGCGGAGCGCGAGGAGCGTCGTCACCTCCTCGGCGAGGTCGGCCACGTCCTCGTCGAGTGGCTGCTCGTCGTCCAGACCGAGCCGGTCCTCGAGATGCGCCAGACGATCGCGGAGACCGTCGAGATCTGCGCTCTCGACACCGCTCTCGGACGCTATATCGACACCGCCAACGTCCGTGGCAGCAGTTGCGGCCGTCGCGGGTTCGGGTGTGTCGGCACCGCCTGCCTGCACGCCGTCTGCAGCGTCGACACCACCCGATGCTGCAGCACCGGAGCCGGCGGCGAGCGCCGCCGAAGCGGCTGCTTCGTCCGCGAATCCAGTGGCGAAGCCAGCAGCAGCCGGATCGGCGTCCTCGGCGTCCGTCGCGATGGCGCTGGCGTCCTGGGCGGCGAGGAGTGCCCCGCGGGCGGCAGCGGATTCGGCGTCGGCGGCGCGGTGGACGTCGCCGACCTCGAACGGCAGATCGACGTCGTCGAGTGCGGTCGCCAGGCGACTGTCGATGCCGTCCGGTGCCGCGGCGCCGGCCACGACGACCGGAATCGTCCCCTCGACCGCAGGGGACTCGTCGGCGATCGCAAGCGCGAGATTCGAGAGCAGCGTGTCGTAGCGCAGGGCCAGTGCGCCGGACGTCGGATCGTCCAGCGAGGCGTTCGCACGCAGCTCGGCGACGGCCTCCGGATCGTTTCCGGTCGCGCTGGCGAGCTCCTGATCGATCCAGTCACCGCCGCGGGAGAGTTCCGAGCGTGAAACCGGGACGCCTTCGACGACGAGCGTCGCGAGCGTGCGCGTGCCATCCACGACGACGCCGAGCCCGGTCGCTGGCGAGTCGAACGCGTCGTAACAGACGGCGACGCCAGGATCGAGCGACGCAGGATCGTAGCCGAGTTCGCTGGCGGCGTCCTCGATCGGTCCCGTGTCGATTCCCGACGGCGGGACGAAACAGAGTGATCCATCGCCCTCGCCGACGAGAGCGCGAAGCAGCGCCTCGACGGCGGCGGGGACGTCGTCGGCCGGGAGCGTCGAATCGGCGCCGAGCAGTCGTGTCGGCGTGTCGTTGACGATCGTCGCCACCTCCGGGGCGGCGTCGCCGAGCGCGACGATGGCGTCGTCGGTCGTGACCGAGGGCGTGTCCGCGCCCTCGAGGAAATCTTCGACGTACTCGCTTCGTTCGACAGCGAGTGCTGCGTTTCGCGTACCGTCGGTTCCCCCCTCGGTTGCCGCGACGATCCTGGCGGCCCCGACGTCGAGTCCAGCGGGCATGATGCGGTCGGTACGGAGCCCACGACTTAATGCGTTCGGAGGATTTCGGACAGATTCCGAAACTCGTCGCATACGAGGTGGACGATGGGACCGTCAGCGGAGGTGCCACTCGATCCCACGCTCCGCGCCGTCCCGAAGCAATCGACCGATCGGGCGAGCACGGCAGCTATCAATTACCAGATCTCTGTCCGAAATAAACAAGCCCCTGGAGCACGTGAGCTACTGGCATGAGCGAGAACGAGGAGCGAGCGTGGGGGCAGTACGCCGAGACGGTCCCCGACGATCGCGCCCTCTCCGTCTTCTCCGGCGTCGAACCCTACACGACGCGGGAAGTCGCGGAGGCGATGAACGTCACGGAACACACCGCTCGCACCGCCCTGGAGGCCCTCTTCGCCCGCGACGAGGTGGGTCGGAAGGAGGTCCGCGGTGACCCCGCGACGCTCACCGTCTGGTACCGATCACGCACCGGAATCGGTGAGGTACCGACCGAGGACGTCTCAGTCGACGTGGAGGCCCGCGTAGACGAACTGCTGGAAGATGTCGACGTGCCTGGAACCAGCGAGATGATGCGGGACTGGCGAATCGACGCGATCCGGGCCGCGTTCGATCACCTCCGCGAGCAGGAGGCCGTATCGGTCGGCGAGTTCCTCGAGGTTGTCTTTCCCGCCCACCAGGCGGGGTTCGACGAGCCCGACCCCTGGTGGGAGATGGTGCGACCCCGACTCCGGCGGCTGCCCGGCGTCGTCAACCCTGCCTGGGGCGAAGACACGTGGCGCTACGAGGGGCAGTAACATCGCCGACCGGTGCACCAGTGACGCTGCCGGCCGCCGCTACTCCTCGCCCACGCAAGCAGCTTCGAAGATTTCGGTGTGGAGCTCCTGTGAAACCTGCTCCATCAGCGGCTCCATGTTCACCGTGTCCTCCTGGTTGTAGTCGATGAGCGTCTGCAACGAGCCGTCCTGTCCACGCTCGTACTCGTGCCAGAGCCGCACTGCGTCGCGCCCGGAGATGTCCGGCCGATCGCGCTCGATGCCGAAGATTCCCTCGACCGCGGAGAGGCCGCCGGAGTAGCCCAGTTGGTTGCACATCGACATAAGATCAGCGTGGGGGAGATCGACCGAGAGATCGTAGGACGCCTCGAGGAAGGGGACGTCGAAGCGACGGCCGTTGAACGTGACGAGGAGCGAGGAAGCCTCGAGCTCGGCTCGAAGGGCGTCAGCGCTGAGATCCTGCCCCTGGACGAGCGTTCGCGTGTCGCCGTCGCGGTGGATCGAGACGGTCGTCACGCGGTCCGCGTAGTGATCGAGTCCCGTGGTCTCGATGTCGAGGAACGTCGTTTCCTCGCGGACGTTCTCGAAGAGCCGCCAGTGTTCGGCGTCGGGAACGCGGTCGGCAAAGAAGGCCGCGTCGCCGCGATCGAGCCGGCGGGTCGCCTCGTCGACGAACGATTCGATGCGATCGGCCCGGGTGGGGCCGACGACCTGACCGCCGAACTCGGACCACTCGGTGACGCCTGCCTGCCAGAGCTTGCGCTCGGTCACCTCGCCGACGCCGTCGACCGGAACGAAACTGTTCTCGATCCGCACGCACGTCGGTAGGCGCGGCCTCGGATATAAGCTGTCGGATGCGGCGGTCGCGGCGGTCGAACCACGACGGTCGCCGGTCCGATGCCAACGGCCTGACGGGAGCGGCCATCGGGCAAGGGACATAACGATTCTGGCAGAACCGTTTTGGCCGCCGGATCGGTATTGCCTCGAAGCGCGTGCCCGCGGGCGAGCCGGAGTGACCCGATGGGCGCCACATCCACCTATGCGAACCGATCGTCGAACGACCGTCGCTGGCCTGGTCGCGATCGGAATCGCAGCGGTGCTCCTGTTCGATCTCTTCGGCGTTCGGTCGACCGTGGGGTCGTGGGTTCGGGTTGCCGATCCAGCGAGTGGACCGCCTGCCGCGATGGCCGCAGCGGTCTCCGATCGAGCAGATACCGTCGAATCACTCGAAACAGCGCTCGCAACGGATCCGACGCTCTCCCTCGCACTGCTGGCCGTCGGGCTCGGTGTCGGGGTGATCGCCGGGAGCACGGCCGCATTCCTCCAGCAGCGACGCCGGCTCCAGCGTGGTGAGCGCGATGGCTAATCCGACGCCGCGGTCACTGGATTCCCGGTCCGGCAGGGTAGCTCTCCTCGCGATCGTTCTCGCGATCGGGCTCGTCGCCGTCGCACCGGGCGTTCTCGGCGCATCCACGGCCGCTGCGGATCCCTGTACGACGGTCGAGGCCGAACCGGCCGTCGTCGTGACGCCGCCCGCCGACGAGCCGAACGGCCCGGGGGAAACGGTCGCGGTGTACAACGGATCCGAGCTGGTCGTTCACCTCTGCCAGCAGGCAGGCGGAGCACGGACGCTCGACGCGAGCGGAGTGGACTGGGCGACCGTCATCGATTCCAGCGGCGAGGACCGGCTACGGATCCGCGTCGTTGCCCCGACCAACGATTCGCTGGGTTCACTCGCCTCGCCAGAACCAGTTCCGGGCCCGGCGCTATCGATCGTCGATCACAGCGTGGAGTCGGCTCTGATCGACGGGGCGATTCCGGTCGCCTCGGCCGAACAGGCGACCGAGCTTCGGGATGCTCTGGACACGTACCGCTCAGAGGAAGCGGCCCTCGACGCTCAGCTCGCGAACCTCTCCGCCGCAACCGCGACCGTGGAGAACGGATCCACGCCCGAGGAGCGGGTGATCGATGCGACGATGTCGACGCGAGAGTCGTATCTCGCTGCCGCCGAGGGGCTTCGCACGGAGCTCTACGACGTCGCCGACTCCGCCGTTGGCGGGCCCCAGAGCGCCGCAGCGATCCAGGCACTCGGCAACCGATCGGAGACGCTGGAGCGTCGAACGGAAGACGGCCTCGCGGCCCACGACGCCGCGCTCCGCGACCGCCAGCAGTCGTTGACCTGGTCGCTCAGGCTGCGGATCGTCGGACTCGCCGTGCTGGGGAGTCTCCTCGGAGCGGCGGCTGGAGCCGTGCTCCCACTCCGACGCGGACGAGCGGCCCGGCGTCGGCTCGCGGAGGGCGAGTGGACGACGTACTCGCGTCGGGCCCTCCTTGTGCCGGTTGCGCTCGGGGTCTGTCTGATCGTTCTCGGAGTCGGCTGGCTGGCGCTGACGGTCGGTGACGCCCTTCTCCAGGTGATGACGCCGTGATCGCTGGTCACCGCACCGCTGCCAGCGGGCGCGGGATTCGGACGATCCTCGTCATCGCCGGAATCGTCGGGATGCTCGCGGTCGGTTCGGTCGGCGCGACGGTCGCCTCGCCCGGCGGATCCGTACTTGCGGACACCACCGGCGGAGACGCAGTAGTAGCCGACGACGCACTCCTCTCGGCACAGGAGGCCGGCGAGCAGCAGGGCAACGTCACGCGGGACGGCGGCAACGTCGTCCTCGCCGTTACCGTAGAGCGCATCGGCGAGGCCGGGCCGGGGACGAACGTGTCCGTCGAGGTCCCCTCTGTCGGTGGGGCGACCACGGCCAGCGCAGTCCGGGAAGGCGACCGATACGTCGCTCGCGTCCCGATCACCGACGTCGTCCCGCCCGAGGCCACCGCCGACCTCTCGTCGACGACCGTCACCGCGAGTCACGACGGCGAGACCGTGATCACGGGCGCGGCAGACCTCCGCTACGTCGCTCGAACGGCGCCTGCGACGTTCCAAAATGCCACCCTCGCGGTCCCGGTCGACGTGCGCGGTCTCGGTGGCGCGGCCCCTGTGCTCCTCGCCGCCAGCAACGGCGAGCGGTTCCAGACGACGGTCGAGGGGAGCGGATCGAACGCGACGCTCCTCGTGACGCCCACCGAGCTCTCTGGAGTCCCCGCGCAGTACTCGATGAGCGCGTCGGTCGTGATGAACAACGCCACCGTCTCGCCCGGACCGGTCGCGTTCTCGATCGCCGACGCTGCGGAGCGCACCACCGCCCTCGAGTACCGGAACGGCGGCCTCGTCGTCGTGCAACCACTCGCCCACCCGGAACTGGGACCGAACCAGATCGAGGTGGCCCTCGAGACGAACGGCCCGACCGCCGTCTACAGCGTTCGAGATAGCGGGCCGGAGCCGTTCGTGGCGGTTCCCGAAAACGTGGTCGGCGCCGGAAGCGTCCAGGTTCGCGTCTACAACGTCTCCGCCCCCGGTGGAGATGGGAGCAGCGAGGAGGGCGGCACCGCTGCGGAGACGACAGCGCTCGTGGACGTCGCCGTCACTGGGCCAGGACGTGCGACTGTGCCGCTCCGGATCGCCAAGGGATCGCTCTACGCACCCGAACCGGCTGCACTCACCGGATACGACGCGTTGCTGATCCGTGACGATTCGACGACGTACCTCCCGATCGACCCGGCCCTACTGACCGGATCGGCACAGTCGCTACCGTCCGCGATCGCGCAGCCGAGCCAGGATGCCACGGCGATCCTTATCGGCGGGGAGGGCCGCCCGGCACGCGTCGACCTGACAGTCGTCCCACCGCCACCCGAGCCGGAGCCAGAGCCCGAGCCGGCCGACCAAGAGGGTGACGAGTTCGTCGGGCTCTGGATGGACATCGGGTCGATCGTGAGCCTGCTTTTCGTCGCGATGATCGGGAGCGTCCTGTCGGTCGGGAGCGTCTACGGCCTCAGACTGCTCTCGCCCGCCCGGTCGGCTATCGCGGGGCCGCGCGCAGTCGTCGGCCACTTCTGCTTCGGCGGGATCGGGGGGATCGTCTGTATCGCAGTCGTCCAGTGGCTGTACTGGGGGCCAGTGCTCGGAACGGCCACGGTCGGTGGCACGGAGATCGGGCTGGGCGCACTCCTCGTCGGCACGTTCCACGGCGGACTGACCGCGACCGGCCTCCGACTCGGACTCGGCACGGTCGGCGCGTGGCCCACGCGGCGCGTTATCGACGAGACTTCGGTGCCGGTCAGGATCCGGTTCACCGACGACGAGGGCGAGGAAGTCCCCGGCAAGCAGATCGTCGCGATCAGGCGTGCCGAGGACGGCTCGCTGGTCGAGACGACTACGCTCGCGGGAACGACCACCGAGGTCGCGCTGACGCCGGGTGAGTATTCGATCAAGGGCGAGGCCGCAGAGCGAACGACCGACGACGTCGAGCTCGCGATCGACGATCCATCGCCGCGGCCGGAGACGCGATCGGTCCACTTGACCGTCGGCCGGCCGGGGCTGCAGGTCGAGGTCACGGACGCGCAGACAGAGGACGCGATCCCCTCGGGACAGGTCACCGTCACGACCGATCAAGAGGAGACGAAATCCGCCACGATCGACGACAGCTCCGTGACGACGAGCCTTCCCGTCACGACCGGTACGGTGACGGCCGTCGTCAGCGCGCCGGGCTACGACGACGAGACCGTCGAGATCCGGATCGACGAGGCGCTCACGACCGTCGACGTTGCGCTCGCACCGTCCTCTGGGACGCTCGTGGTCTCCGCGCTGGTTGCCGCAGATCCGATCGCCGACGCGACGGTCGAGATCGAGCCCGCCGAGTCGCCCAGCGATTCCTCCAGCGGATCCGCGGTTGACTCGGAGGCGGCGGAAGCGGCACCTGCCGGACCGGCAGCTGTCGGCGGCGATAGCGACGAGGCAACGACCGATCCGCCCGAAATCGGCGTCCGGACTGCATCAGGGGTCACTGACGAGGCCGGACGACTGATCCTCGAACTTCCCGCAGGCAGCTACCGGGCCACACTGGTGCTCGATGGCCCGAACGCCGACATGTTCGCGATCAAAGACGGGACCGCGACCATCTCCCCGGACGAGGAATCGGCCGTCGAGGTGTACGCCCGCTTCGACTGGGAGCCCGACGAGCGCGTTCGGCGTCGCGCAAATGGGCTCCGGTCGACTATCAGATCGGTCGCCGAGGAAGCGACGGCGGATCCGACGATCCCCCTGTACTTCGCGGGCGTGACGGAGGCGCTGCTGGACTGCGTCGCAGCGCTACCTGACGCCGGGCACCACTTCGCGACGAGCGCGCACGATCCCGACGAGGTCGCGACGGCGGCCGTCGCTGCTGCGGAGGCGGCACTCGAGGCAGTCGGGCAAGCGATGCAGGCCGAGGGCGTGCGGAGCGTGCTCGTATCGGGGCCGACGGAGCCGGTGCGAGTGTCCCCCACTCTCGACGCGACGCCGGCGGATCTGCTGGCCTACCTCGAACAGGATCTGACGATCGCGAGCGTGGACGCGCGGGCCCACGAGATCGACACGACGCTCGACGAGCAGGCCGAGCGCCTGAGCTCGGTTGCGCCCGCGCGTGCAGTCGTCGAAAAAGCGGTCGGGCTCGTCCCCGAGAGCGATCAGTCGACGCACGCGGCAGCCCGCGAGTTCGCCGCGTTGCTGTTGCTCGACGCCGTCGAGCAGTGTCTCGCGGACGAAGACATTCGGTCACGACTGGACGGCTCTGCGTGAACGGCCAGATGATGATGATGATCGGCCTCGGCAGGGTGCGCGGCGATTACTCCCGCGTTTCACAGAATCAGCAGTTCGACGATGCTCTCGATTCAGCGAAGACCGAAGCAGGAGTTGCTCGAAAATTATTGGGGTGCCCGCGAATCAGTCTTTGCGCTTGACGACGTCGCCGAGGGTGTACTCGCCGGCGTCACCGCCACCCTCCCACTCGGCGTCCTCGTCCGCTCCGGCGCCCCCGGACAGCGAGATGTCCAGATGGCGCTCGAGTTTGGTCTGGACCTCGTCGCTGGGGAGCGTTTCGCCCCGTTCGAGCTTCCGGATCAGGCTCGCCTTCTCGTTGAGTTCGTCGGCGAGATCGGCCTGCGAGAGGCCGGTGTCCTCCCGCGCAGTCCGGATCCGCTCGTCGTAGTCCGTCACGACTTCGTCCATGTCGTCGAACATGTCCGAGCGACGGCGCTGACTCGAACCACCGTAGGAGCCGCCACTGGCGCTCGAGGAGCTGCTCCCGCTGCCGGAGCTGCCGCCCGAGCTCCCGCCACTACTCGTGGAGTATTTAGTAGACGTAGAGCTACTGGAGCTCTGGTCGCGAACTTCAGTCCCGAAGTCTGCGCAGTCCCCGCAGACCTGGAGTTCGGCGCCCTCGACCTTCACCGTCTTCGGCGACGACGTACTATCGCCGCACATCTCACACCGAACCATGTCCCGACTTTGCACAGGGCCGTGCATAAATGATGCGACCGGGGCGATTGTCGGCGACGGCGAGGGGATCGGCTACTGAACCGAAACCGCTAGCGATCACGAACGACTGCGAGCGACTGCGAGGAGCACAACGACAGAACTGGCCGAGGCTGTCTCAGACCGCAGCGAAGAGCAGCGCCGCGTTCGTCGTCGCCACGACTGCCCAGGGGAGCGCGATTCCGAGCGGGATCGCCACGCGGAACTGGGGGAGTGCAACTCGGACGCCGTACGCCAGGACGAGCGCACCGGCCTTGATCGTCAGGAAGCCAGCGACGCCGAACGCCGCCAGCGCGCTCGCGACGACGGGGTTTCCCTCGGCGAGCCCCACCCGAAATCCCAGCAGCGTGGTCACCACGTCCGCGAACAGCGCGACTGTGGCACCGATCCAGAGCAGGCGCTCCCGACGAGCGAGCCAGGTTACCCCGTCGTCGAGCAGCATCTCACCGGAGACCGTCGAGCGGGAGTCGGACGAAGAAATGGCGTCGGCCGGTGGCATGATGAGAATAGACGTTGCTGCCTTGGATTCTGAACTATGGTTTCATAACTCTTTGGCATTGAACCATCTTCACCACATACAGCATAATAATTATCAATCGTTGGAACCCTGGACTGGCCGTCCAAGCTCACGATCGAGAAGAGCATCGCGAAAGTAACGGAACCTGACGAATACGGACCTCTACCGAACGGCCACGGTTCGGCAGAGGAGTAGAGTTCTATCCGGCAACTCGCCGGGACGTTCTCAGCCGAGACAATCAGAACACGGTGCCGTGTTTCTTGTCGGGCAGCTCCGTCTCGACGTCCTCGTAGAACGCAAAGCGCGCTGCGAGTTCGCTCCGGAGCTCGCTGGGTGGGATGACCTCGTCGATCACGACCTCGCTGGCCATCCGCATCGCGTCGATGTCGCGGCGGTACTCCTCGCGGAGCTCGTCGGCTCGTTGCTCGCGTTCGTCCTCGTCCTCGATTTCCGCGAGCTTCCGAGCGTAGACAGCGTTGATCGCCGCCTCAGGACCCATGATTCCGATCTCGCCGGAGGGGAGTGCCAGCACGCTCTCGGGATCGTACGCCGGTCCACCCATCGCGTAGATGCCCGCGCCGTACGCCTTCCTGACGACGACGGTCTGCTGGGGGACCGTCGCCGAGGAGGTGGCGTAGATGAACTTCTTGCCCTTCTCGAGGATCCCCTCCGTCTCGACTTGCGACCCCGCCATGAACCCGGGCGTATCACAGAGATAGAGCACGGGCACGTCGTAGGCGTCGGCGGTCCAGATGAACTGTGCTGCCTTCTCTGCGGCGTCGGGGAAGATCGCGCCAGCCCGTTTGGCAGGCTGGTTCGCGACGATCGCGACCGGGCGGCCGTCGATTCTCGCGAAGCCCGTCAGGATCTCCCCGCCGTACTCCGGACGGAGCTCGAGCCAGGAGTCGGCGTCGACGACGCGTTCGATCACGTTCTGCATGTCGTACCCCTTGTCGGGGTGTTGGGGGATCACCGAGTCGATGCCGTCGGGTGATAGCTCGGGCTGGGAACCCGTCTGTTCTGGCGGCGAGTCGTCGGAGCTATCTGGGAGATATGACAGCAGCTGCGCGACGAGTTCGCGAGCGTGCTCCTCGTCCCTGGCGATCAGATCTGCGGAGCCGGACTCGCGGGTGTGGACCTCGGGGCCCCCGAGCTCCTCCGCGGAGATCTCCTCGCCGGTGACCATCTCCACCATCCGGGGCGAGGCGATGGCCATCGAGGACATCCCCTCGACCATGATCGTGAAGTCGGCGAAGACGGGTGTGTACGCCGCACCGGCGAAGCAGGGACCGTAGAGCACGCAGATCTGCGGGACGCGGCCGGAGAGCATCGAGTGGTTGTAGTAGTACTTCCCGATGCCCTCTCTATTTGCGAAGAATCCGGTTTGCTGATCGATGCGGCCACCGGAGGAGTCCATCAGGTAGAGCACCGGCTTGCCGGATTTCAGAGCCCGCTGTTGCATCCTGAGGAACTTCTCGACGCCGTGTGCGGCCATCGAGCCGGCCTTGACGGTGAAGTCGTTGGCCATGAAGTGAACGTCCCGGCCCTCGAACTCGGCGGCGCCCGTCAGCAGGCCGTCGGCGGGGAGTCGCGAGCCGGGATCGGGCGACTCGACGTCGGGGCTGGAGCCGTGCCAGGCGTCGAAGTTCGCGAACTTGCCGTCCTCGAAGGTGAGATCGGCTGATCCGTCGTCCTCACCGAACCACAGCTTCAGACGGTCGCGCACGAACAGTTTCCCCTGCTCGTCCAGCCGGTCGCGGTACTTCTGGGGACCGCCTTCCTCCATATCGGCGATCAGATCCCGGAGTGCGTCCTCGCGCTCCGTCGGGCCGAGGTCGTCTGCTGGGTCTGCATCTGGTGAGGACTCCGCCCGATCCCGGGCGTCGTCCGATCCGGACTCGCTACCCTGTGGCGGTTTGGCGCTCGCGATCGGCGCCTCGTCGTCACCGGTCACCACCTCGACCGGCTCGCCGAGATGCTCTGCGAGCGCGGCGGCGATCGCCGACGCTTCCTCCTCGCTGGCGCCAGACTCGATCCGAAACTCCATACTGAACGTCGGACGGCCATTTCACATCAACGTTTGCCCGGAATTGGCTCACAGAACCGGGATCGTGTTGGTTATTGGTATCGATGTTCAGTCGGTGGGATGAGTCGAGACGCCACCCCACCGAAGCGTCCTTCACCGATTCCCAGGAGCGCAGACGCGTCTCCAGTGGCAGAATATGGCAAGATATACACGGTTTCGCTGATGGGACATTACCGATGGCCGCCATAGACATTAAAGCTCTCCAGAAGCGGTACGGCGACGTTCGCGCCGTCGACGATCTCGACCTCACGGTCGAGGACGGCGAGATCTACGGCTTCCTCGGCCCGAACGGGGCGGGAAAGTCGACGACGATCGACTGCCTCCTCGGTTACGCCACGCCCACGAGCGGCGAAATCGAGGTGCTCGATTACGACGCAATCGAGGAGTCGGTCGCCCTTCGGCAACACGTCGGCGTGCTTCCGGAAGACCTCTCGATGTACGACCGTCTGACCGCCCGAAAACACGTCCAGTTCGCGATCGACGTGAAAGACGTAGACGACGACCCGGAGGCGCTGCTCGAGCGCGTCGGGCTGCAGGACGCCATCGACCGGAAGGCCGGAGGATTCTCGACGGGGATGTCCCAGCGTCTCGCACTCGCGATGGCGCTCGTCGGCGAGCCCGAGCTGCTCGTCCTCGACGAGCCGACCTCGGGGCTCGACCCCAACGGCGCGCGAGAACTCCGAGAGATCATTCGCGAGGAGAACGAGCGCGGCGCGACGGTCTTCTTCTCCAGTCACATCATGGAGCAGGTCGAGGCCGTCTGTGATCGCGTCGGGATCATGAAATCCGGGACGATGGTCGCAGAGGACGACGTCGCGGGACTCCGCGCCGCTGCGGGTGGCGGATCGACGCTGATCGTCACGCTACAGCAGCCTGCTGACGGCCTCACCGCGACGATCCACGGCCGCGACGACGTGACGTCCGTACAGGCCGACGGCACCTCACTCTCGATCTCGCTCGAGAAGAACGCGCGAAAGACCGCGATCATCGGCGCGATCGAGGACGAAGGGTACTCCATCGAGGACTTCCGAACGCAGGAAGCGAGTCTCGAAGACATCTTCGCCTCGTACACGGAGGGCGCAGCATGAGCGGACAGCCAGGGTGGCTCCACGTCGCGAAGAAGGACCTGCAGGACTCCGCCCGATCGAAGCTCCTGCTCGGCGTGATCGGCGTCTTGCTCGTGCTCAGCGTCGTGTTGAGCGCAGTCCCGTATCTCGTCGGCGACACCGGCAGCGACGGCGCGGAGTTCGCAGCGGCCCTGTTCCAGACGCCGATCGGGATCTTCCTGCCCGTGCTCGCAGCGATGATCGGCTATATGGCGATCGTCCAGGAGCGAGAATCCGGTAGCATTCGCGTGCTGCTCGGCCTCCCGCTGCGTCGCTCGGACGTCGTCGTCGGCAAGGTGATCGGTCGATCGATCGTCATCGTCGGCGCGCTACTCGTGACCGGACTCATCGGAACGGTGCTCATGTTCGCGCTCTATGGCTCCGTGGAGTGGCAGCAGATGGCCGCTTTCGGCATCCTCGGCGGCGTGCTCTCGGTGGTGTACGTTGCAGTCGCGATCGCCGTCTCCGCCTCGGTCAGCTCGCGAGGGAAGGCGATGGGGCTGATCGTCGCCATCCTCCTGGTGCTCGTCTACGCCTACCAGTACCTCGTGCTCGGCCTCGTGCGTATCGTGGAGGGGTCGTGGACGCTGGAGAACGTCCCTGACTACGCACTGTTGCTGCTCAGCCTCGATCCAAACGTGGCGGGTAGTCGTGCGGCTGGATATCTGTTCAGCGCCGACATCGGCGACCCGCTCGAGGGCGTCGCTGGCGAGTCCGCGCAGCTTCCGTTCTACGCCGAACAGTGGACCGCGTTCCCCGTCATCGTGCTGTGGATCGTCGTCCCCCTCGCGATCGGCTACTACCGGTTCGGCAAGGCCGATCTCTGAGGCCGTCGCGTCGAGTTTCTTCTCGCTCGTACAATCGGCGACCGACGTTAGGCCGCGTCCGCAAACGCAGAGTCGACGCGATCGATCAGTGACCGGTTTCCTACGTAGATCGGCGACCGGTCGTGGAGCTCCGTCGCTGGCCGATCGAGGAGCGAACCGGTGCCGTCGGTCGATGCCCCGCCTGCCTCCTCGACGACCAGCGCGACCGGCGCGACCTCGAACTGATACCGGAGCTTGCCCGCCGGGCGTGACTGGAGCTGTGGATACGCGAACAGACCGCCCTTCGTCAGCATCTGGGAAACGTCGGCGACGAGCGCACCGCCGTAGCGGAGTTTGAGCTCGTCGCGGAGCGATTCGACGATCCCCGCGACGACCGGTGGCCAGTCGTCGTCCCCACCGCCGACGCCGTAGACGGTCGGCTCCGACGGGATCTCGACAGCAGCATCGCTCACTCGCGGCGCTGGGTTCGTACCGCCGTCCCCAGACGGCGGAATTTCGTACTCGGTGACGCCCTCGCCGTCGATTGCCACGTAGGCCGTCGTCACTGGCCCATAGCAGATCAGGACTGCGGCGACGAACTCGCGGCCAGGCGCGGGGAGTGGAGCGTCAGCCACGCCGACGATCGTCCCCGTCGGCGCGTTCGCCGAGAGATTCGAGGAGCCATCGAGTGGATCGACCGTGACGGAGAGTCCATCGCCGGCGTCCACGACGTCGGCACGCTCCTCGCTGGCGACGGTACCGACGGCCTCGATCGCGGCGAGTCGATCGACGAGCAGCTCGTCGGCGGCGTCGTCGGCGGCGATTATATCGTCTCCTGTGGGGTTCGATCGGTCGAGGGTCCCGCCGCGATTGTCCGTCTGGAGCCCGCGAATCTCGGGTGCCGCGTCGAGGACCACGTCGACGATCTCGTCGATCCCCGCCGCTCGATCGGCGTCGTTCATCGGCCCACCACCGAGGGCCGAGGCCGGGTCGCGCACCGCAATCGGCTGCCTGACGACGATCCAGTGGCCAGATCTCCCGAGTGCATTCTATTTCGTAACTCAGTGAGAACGCTCAAAGGCGTTTCTCTCCGGAGCCACTGCTCGCCAGTCCGACCGCTTGCGAGACCGGTCTGGCACCAGTGGCATTCTTCAGGGTCCGTGTCCACGATCGAGTATGGTCAGAGCACTCGCGGACGTGGACCGGGTCGGTGTCGTGGGCGCGGGAACGATGGGCGCCGGAATCGCACAGGTCCTCGCGATGGAGGGGTACGAAGTCGCACTACGGGACGTCGATCGCGAGCTGGTCGAGGAGGGGTTCGACGCCATCGAGTCCAGCCTCGATCGGCTGGCCGACCGCGGTGAGATTTCCGACGGCGACGTCGATCGGATCGTCGGGCGGGTCGACGGCACGACGGAGCTTGACGACCTCGGCCCCTGCGACCTCGTGATCGAAGCGATCGTCGAGGATCTCGATATCAAGCAGGACGTCTTCGAGAATCTCGACCGCGTCACCGACGAGGACGTGGCGCTGGCGACGAACACGAGTACGCTCTCGATCACGTCGATCGCAGCCGCGACCGAGCGCCCCGAACACGTCGTCGGACTCCACTTTATGAACCCCGTGCCGATTATGGACGGCGTCGAGGTCGTCACCGGCGAGCGGACGGCCGCCGAAACCGTCGATCTCGCTCACGCGCTCTCGGCCGATCTCGACAAGGAGACCTGGGAGTCCGACGACAAGCCCGGCTTCGTCACGAACCGCATTCTGATGCCATGGATCAACGAGGGGATCCGAGCCTTCGACGAGGGCGTCGCGAGCAAGGAGGACATCGACCGCGGGATGACGCTGGGAACGAACGTCCCGATGGGGCCACTCGAGCTCGCCGACCACGTCGGGCTCGACGTCTGCCTCCACGCGACCGAGACGCTCCACGAGGAGCTCGGCGATCGGTACACCCCGGCCTACCTGCTCAAACGGAAAGTCGAGGCGGGACATCTCGGGAAGAAGACTGGCGAAGGGTTCTACGAGTACGACTGAGCGTCTGTTCACGTAGGGCAAGCAAACGTCGAGTTCCAGGCGGCCCGGATAGGTACGCACTTGTAGGGCCGGTTTAAGAAATGCAACTATCCCATGGTGCTGAGCGGATTCATCCCGGCGATCACGCCGATTCACCTCGTCGTGATCGCGCTCGCGACCGTCGCAATCTGGTTCGGGAGCGCGTGGCTCGAAGGGTCGGCCGAAGAGCTCTCGGCGTACTACGGGCTCCCGCCCGTCGTGCAGGGGTCGGTCGTGGTCGCCGTCGGCTCCAGCTTTCCGGAGTTCGCGAGCGTCGTGATCGCTGCGAGCGCGGGAGCGTTCGACCTCGGCGTGGGGGCGATCGTCGGCTCCGCGCTGTTCAACGTGCTCGTGATTCCGGCGCTCTCCGGGCTCGCCTCGAAGGGCGAGGCGCTCGATGCCAACCGAGCGATCGTCTACAAGGAAGCGCAGTTCTACATGATCGCCGTCTCGGCATTGATCATCACGTTCGCACTCGCCGTGATCTACGAACCCGTCGGCACCGCTGAATCGCTCAGCGGGGACATCACGCGACCGCTGGCTGCGATCCCACTCCTGCTGTACTGTCTCTACCTCTTCATCCAGTGGCAGGACGTCGGGGATCACACACCCGGCGACGAGGGCGAGGGCGTCGATGTGCTCCCCGCATGGGCGAAGCTGGCCGCAGGGCTGCTCCTCATCCTCGTCGCCGTGGAGTTCCTCGTGGGGAGCGTCGAGTTCCTCGGCCAGGAGCTCGGGATCCCAGAGTTCCTTGCGGGCGTGACGATCCTCGCTGCGGCGACCAGCCTCCCGGATACGCTCGTGAGCGTCCGCACGGCATCTGACGGGAACGGGACGACGAGCCTGGGGAACGTCCTCGGCTCCAATACGTTCGACCTGCTCGTCGCGATTCCGGTCGGCGTCCTGCTCGTTGGCACCCTCACGGTGAACTTCGCCGTTGCACTCCCGCTGTTCGGCGTGCTCACGCTCGCGACCGTCCTGCTGTTCACGCTGCTCCGGACCGACCTCACGCTCGAGCGCTGGGAGTCCTACGTTCTCCTGGTGGCCTACGGCGCCTTCGTCGTCTGGATGGTGACGGAGTCCATCGGCGCGACCGATCTGCTGAAGGCTGCCTGACCGGATTCGGGCACCGCGACGGTCCGGCCGTCGGGAGAAGCGAACCACTCATCTCGGGAGCGTCCGGAGTCGCTGGCATGACCGACAACCTCGCGTGGGAGACCGTCGATTCCAGCATCGCTTACGAGTGTCCCGGCTTCACGATCGTCCACGACGAGGTCCGGTTGCCCGATGGTGCCGAGTCCGACTACGATTACCTGAGCGAGCCACCGGCAGTGGTGATCCTGCCGCTCGTGGCTGGAGACGCGGAATCGAACGCGATCGACGCAGACGACCGCGAAGCCGTCGTCATCGAGGAGTGGCGCCAGGCCGTCGACCGCGTCAATCGGGGGATCCCCGTCGGGAGCGTCGAACCCGACGACGACGATCTCGAGGTCGCTGCACGGCGAGAGCTTCGCGAGGAGACTGGCTACGAAGCCGAGACGATGGACCACATGCTGACGACCGAGCCGGTCAACGGCATCGCGAACTCCGTGCTCCACTACTTCGTCGCGGAGGGCTGTACGCCGACTGCGGCGCAGAACCTCGACGAGAACGAGTCGATTCACGTCGAGACCGCATCGCTGAGGGCACTCCGCTCGGCGGCGCTTTCGGACGACCTGCGCGACGGGCGAGCAGTGACGGCACTCCAGCACCACGCCCTGCGAGAGCGCGTCGCCTGACGACTGGAGAAGCGATGCTCACGTCCATCACAATCCTTATATCCGATTCGCGGGTAGAGTCGTGCACGATGGTAGGTGGCTACTTTACAGGCCGGCTTCCGGCCCCCTAATCTCTCCACCTATCGATTCTGTCACAGCCACGTTTCCCAGCCACAGCCATGTCCCAACAGGAATCAGATCAGATAGTTGTCGTACTGCCCGACGGCTCCGAGCTCGAGGTCGAGCGCGGATCCAGCATCGAAGATATCGCCTACGAGATCGGCCCGGGTCTCGGTGACGCGACCGCCGGCGGTCGCATCGACGGCGACCTCGTGGGCAAGGAGCTCGCGGTGACGACCGACGGCGCCGAAATCGAGATCGTCACCGAGGACTCTGAGGAGTATCTGGGCGTGATGCGCCACACGGCCGCCCACACCCTCGCCCAGGCTGTCCAGCGGCTCTACGACGACGTCGACCTCGCGATCGGCCCGGCGACCGACGACGGGTTCTACTACGACTTCGACGAGCTCGACGTCGACGAGGACGACCTCCCCGCGATCGTCGAGGAGATGGAGTCGATCATCGAGGAGGATCTCGAGGTTACCTACGAGCGCGTCTCCATCGATGAGGCCCGCGAGCGTCTCGCCGACCAGCCCTACAAGCTCGAACTGCTCGAGGAGTTCGCCGAAGAGGACGACACCGTCCACTTCTACGGCCAGGGCGACTGGGCTGACCTCTGCAAGGGGCCCCACGTCGAATCGACGGGCGAGATCGGTGCCGTCGACCTCCTCGAAATCGCCGGCGCGTACTGGCGCGGCGACGAAGACAACGAGATGCAAACCCGGATCTACGGGACCGCCTTCCGCGACGACTCGGACCTCGAGGAGTTCCTGGAGCGGCGCCGCGAGGCCGAGGAGCGCGACCACCGCAAGATTGGGAACGAAATGGACCTCTTCTCGATTCAGGACCGCACCGGTCCGGGCCTCCCACTCTATCACCCCAACGGGAAGACGATCCTCCGCGAGCTCGAGGGGTTCGTCGAGGATCTGAACCTCGATGCCGACTACGAGTACGTCGAGACGCCCCACGTCTTCAAGACGGATCTCTGGAAGGAGAGCGGCCACTACGACAACTACGCCGACGACATGTTCCTCTTCGAGGTCGGCGACGACGAGTTCGGGCTCAAGCCGATGAACTGCCCGGGCCACGCGGCGATCTTCGACGACTCGGCGTGGTCGTACCGTGACCTGCCGATCCGCTACGCGGAGAACGGCAAAGTGTACCGGAAGGAACAACGCGGCGAACTCTCGGGGCTCTCCCGGGTCTGGGCGTTCACGATCGACGACGGCCACCTGTTCGTCAAGCCCGACCAGATCCAGGCGGAGGTCGAGCGCATCATGGACATGATCAGTGAAGTGCTCGAGACGTTCGGTCTCGATTACGAGGTCGCGCTCGCCACCCGCCCCGAGAAGAGCGTCGGCTCCGACGAGATCTGGGAGAAGGCCGAGTCCGCTCTCGAGTCCGTGCTCGACGACCGCAAGCTGGACTATACGGTAGAGGACGGCGACGGCGCCTTCTACGGCCCGAAGATCGACTACGAGTTCGAGGACGCGATCGGCCGCTCCTGGGACGGGCCGACGGTCCAGCTCGACTTCACGATGCCCGAGCAGTTCGACCTCTCCTACGTCGGCGAGGACAACGAGGAGCACCGGCCCGTGATGATCCACCGCGCGCTCTACGGCAGCTACGAGCGGTTCTTCATGATGCTCATCGAGCATTTCGAGGGGAAGTTCCCGCTCTGGCTCGCGCCCGAGCAGGTCCGCGTGCTCCCGATCACGGACGACAACGCCGACTATGCCGAGTCCGTCGCCGAGGAGCTCGATGCGGACGGCGTCCGCGTCGAGGTCGACCAGTCGGACAACCGCCTCCAGCGCAAGATCCGAGCCGCCCACGACGACCGCGTCCCCTACCAGATCATCGTCGGCGACGACGAGATGGAAGACGGCACGCTCTCGGTGCGAGACCGGAAGGAGCGCCAGGAGCACGGCGTCGATCCCGAGGAGTTCTACGCGCACCTCGAGTCAGAACGAGCGGAGAAGCGGACGGAGCCGGACTTCCTCGATTAGAGCGGGCGTCGGAGTCGTTTTTGCGATCTCTCTTCAGCGGTGATACGAGCGGCCAGCGGCCGCTGGGCGAGATTCGACGATCCACCGGGGATCCATGGGCGTAGACAAACCACTCCTGGGTGGGACTGGAAGGGGCCGACTGCTCCGGGAAGCACGACGAAGCAAGGACCGCAGCCGAACGAGCGCGAGCGAGTGAGGCGAGGACCGCAGCGAGTTGCGCGACCGGAGCGGGAGGGGGCTTCCAAGCGGTTTGCTGTCGCTGGTCGATCGCAAGCGTCCCAGAGTAAATCAGCATCGGCAACAACGATTCCTAGACCAGGTCCCAGGGAGCGCCGTCGAAGTCCACTACACGGTACACCTCCTCGATCGAATCGATCCGCTCCATTGCGTCCTCGCTCAGCGTTACCTCCAACGACCCGAAGTTATCCTCGACGTGCTCGCGACTGGTCGCTTTTGGGATCGGGACGGCGCCGCGCTGGCGGAGCCACGACAGCGAAATCTGCGCGGGGCTGGCGTCGTACTCTTCGGCCAGGTCCCCGATTACCGGATCGTCGAAAACCTCGGTCTGCGCGAGCGGCGAGTAGGCGACGAGGTGGTAGTCGTGCTCCTCGGCAAGCGCGAGATGCTCCTCTTGCTGGCAGTAGGGATGGCACTCAATTTGGTGTGCGAAAATCGGCGCGTCCAGGATCTCCCGTGCCTCCGCGAGCTGGTCGGGCGTGAAATTGGAGAGGCCGACGTGCCGGATATCGCCACGGTCGACCAGCTCGTCGAACGCCAAGAGCGTGCCCTCGGGGTCGTAGGCGTCGAGCGGCCAGTGAACGTAGAGCAGGTCGATCGTGTCGACGCCGAGCTTGTCGAGGCTCTCCTCGGTCGTTCGCAGCACGTCGTCGTGGCCCAGATCACCGGTATCGACCTTCGTCGCGAGAAAGATGTCGTCGCGATCCACGTCCGCGGCGGCGATGCCGTCGCCGACCGCGTCCTCGTTGTCGTACCCCTGTGCCGTGTCGATATGTCGGTATCCGACCTCGAGCGCGTTCGTGACGCTCTCGGCGCACTGGTCGGGATCCTCGTTCTGCCAGGTGCCGAAACCGATCGGCGTCGGATCGCGAGACATGACCATCTCTCGCCGTGGGGCACGGAAAAAGACGCTTGCCGCGGCAAGCGGCGTCGAGGAACTCTGCGGAGTCCCGGGACGTGTTCAGTCGATCTCGTCGACGTCTTGCTCGGGCGGTGAACCGCGCTCCCCGGCTGTCTGGTCGTCGCCCTCCTCGGCCGCTGGATCTGCGTCCCCCGGAGCCTGCTCCTGGGTAGTCCCCCCGGAGATTGCGTCCTGGATTCGATCGACCTGCGCGACGTTTCGCACGTCGTCTAGGGATAGCTGATCGCCGTCTGCGGCACCCTTTCCGGTCGCGACGCCGCTCGTGAGGATGCTCTTGACACCGTCCTCGATGGTCATGTCGACGTCGTAGACGCGATCCGTCGGCACGTAGGTGAGGAAGCCGCCGGTGACGGGGTTGGGTGCCATCGGGACGAACAGCGTCATCATGTCGTCGTGACCGGTGCTCTCCTCGACTTCCTCGGGCGCAGCGCTGGTCTGGAATCCGATCACGTACATATCTTCGTCGAGGCACTGCACCAGCTTGATGTCCTGAAAGTTCTCGTCCTCGGTCGTGAGCATTACGTCGCCCATCCGGCGGAAACTCTTGTAGACGGTGCCGACGCCTGGGATCGAGGCGACGGCCATGTCGATGAACTCGATCAGCCGCTCACCGTAGCGGTTGTGACCGACGGAGCCGACGAGCAGGATGATCGCCAACAGGATGCCGAGGGCGATCATCTCCGCGAGGAAGTCGACGACGTACTCGTAGACGTTCAGCCGGATGAGAAACTGAATCAGCTCGGTACTCCGGAACTGGCCGATGAGGCCGAAATGCTCGAGCAGGCGGATGAACGGGTCGAGTGCCCGGCTGACGTAGGAGAGGGCGATGCTAATGAGAAACAGGGTAACGATGACGGGGACGATGATGGCGACGCCCCGCAGGAAGACGCTCCAGAAGTGGTTGTAGATCGCACCGAGCGTCTGCAATGGGGACGTTGGAGGGGCATCAGGCTTCGTAGCCTTGCTCATTGTGCTACCACGTCGGCACCGCGTGAAAGTCGCTTCGACTACCCCACAATCACGGGTGAGTCCGACCGTCAGTCGTCGTCAGCGGCGGGCGCTGGGGCCTCTTCGCGGTCGGCTCGTGGTCCATCGAGCTCCACGTCGGGCAGCAGATCTCGGAGGTAGCGCCCGGTGTGGCTCTCTTCGGTCCGCGCGACTTCCTCGGGTGTGCCCGCAGCGACGATGTCGCCACCCGCTTCGCCGCCCTCGGGACCGAGGTCGATGACGTGGTCGGCGTTCTTCACCAGGTCGAGTTCGTGTTCGACGACGATCACGGTGTTCCCGCGATCGGCGAGCCGGTGCAGCACCTCGATGAGTTTGCGCTCGTCCTCGGAGTGGAGCCCGGTCGTCGGCTCGTCGAGGAGATAACACGCGTCGCCCTTGTCCTTCTTCCCGAGCTCCTCGGCGAGCTTGATACGCTGGGCCTCGCCGCCCGAGAGCGTCGTCGAGGGCTGGCCGAGCTTCATGTAGGTAAGGCCGACGTCCTTCAGGAGCTTCAGCCGGCGCTCGATGCGGGAGTCGTGCTCGAAGAACTCGTAGGCCTCCTCGACGGTCATGTCGAGGACGTCGGCGATCGTCTTGCCCTTGTACTCGACGTCGAGCGTCTCGGCGTTGTACCGGGCGCCGCCACACTCCTCGCAGGGGACGTGCACGTCCGAGAGGAAGTTCATCTCGATGCGAACGGTGCCCTGCCCGCCACACTCCTCACAGCGACCGCCCTTGACGTTGAACGAGAAGCGGCCGACCTCGTACCCGCGGCGTTTCGCGAGCTCGGTCTCGGCGAACAGATCCCGGATGTGATCGAAGACGTTGGTGTAGGTCGCCGGGTTCGAGCGCGGAGTCCGCCCGATCGGGCTCTGGTCGATGAGCCGCACGGTTTCGATTTCCTCTGGCACCTCGACGGCGTCGTGTTCGCCGGGCTCGACGTCCGTGTTGCCGTGCATCTCCCGAGCGAGGGACTTGTAGAGGACGTCGTGCATCAGCGTCGACTTCCCCGACCCCGAGACGCCGGTGATCGAGACGATGGAGCCAAGCGGAAACTCGACGTCGAGATCCCGGAGGTTGTGCTGGCGAGCGCCCGCAACGACGAGTTCGTCGTCGGATTCGCGGCGTTCGTCGGGTACCGGAATCTGTTTGCGCCCGGAGAGGTAGTCGCCGGTGACTGACTCCTCGCAGGCCTCGACCTCCGCCGTGTCGCCGTGGACGACGACCTCGCCGCCGCGCTTGCCGGGGCCGGGGCCGAGGTCGATCACGGAGTCGGCGCGGCGCATCGTCGCGGTGTCGTGTTCGACGACGAGCAGCGTGTTGCCGAGATCGCGGAGCTCTTCGAGCGTGTTGAGCAGCCGATCGTTGTCCCGCTGGTGGAGCCCGATCGATGGCTCGTCGAGCACGTAGAGCACGCCGACGAGACCGGAGCCGATCTGGGTCGCGAGCCGAATGCGCTGGCTCTCACCCCCGGAGAGCGTCGAGGCCTCGCGGTCGAGCGTGAGGTAGTCGAGACCGACCTCGCACATGAACCCCAGCCGCGCCCGGATCTCCTTGAGGATCTCCTCGGCGATCGTGCGGTCGCGCTCGCTCATCGTCTCTTCCATCCCCTCGAAGTGGTCGAGGGTGTCGCCGATCGACATCCGATTGACCTCGGTGATCGCCGTTCCGTCGACGAGGACGCCCCGCGAGGCTGGCTTCAGTCGCGTTCCCTCGCACTCCGGACACGTCGTCACCGACATGAACTCCTCGATGTGCTCGCGCGTATTGTCCGAGTCCGTCTCGATGTAGCGCCGTTCGAGGTTCGGAACGACGCCCTCGAAGGGCTGTTCCTTGTGCCGGGTGCCGTTGGAGGTCGTCCACTCGAAGACGACGTCCTCGTAGGTCCCATAGAGGAAGGCGTCCTGCACCTCCTCGGGGAGATCCTCGAACGCCATCGTCAGCGGCACGTCGAAGTGATCGGCGACGGACTGGAGGCGCCGTCGGTAGTACGTCCGGTTGAAGCTCCAGGGCTCGAAGACGTGTTTGATCGGTTTGGAAGGATCCTCGATCACGAGATCCTCGCTGACCTCCTTCGTCTCGCCGATCCCCTCACACTCCGGGCAGGCGCCGTGTGGGCTGTTGAAGGAGAAGGATCGGGTCTCGATCTCGGGGAGATCGATGCCGCAGTCGGTGCAGGCCAGCTCCTCGGAGAGTTCGACGACGAGGCGGTCGTCGGTCGTGGAGCCGTCCGCGTCGGCTCCGTCCTCCTCCTCCTCCGCCACTTCCTCGATCTCCGTGTGATCGTGGTCGGCGCCACCGGCAAGGTCGCCGGTCGAGCGAGCGCGAGAGCCCAGCGAGTCGGCGGCGCCCTCCGGTGCGTCGGGGAGGATCACTTTGAGCACGCCGTCGGCCTCATCGAGAGCGAGTTCGACGGAGTCGGCGATCCGCGATCGGTCTTCGGGGTCGAGCGTCACGCGGTCCACGATCACGTCGATCGTGTGATCGTAGTTCTCGTCGAGATCGGGGATCTCCAGCGTGAGATCGTGCTCCTCGCCGTCGACCTCGACGCGGCCGTAGCCGTCGGCTTTCAGCTCCTCGAAGAGGTCCTCGAACGCGCCCTTCTGATCCCGGACGACCGGTGCCGCGACCTTCGCTTTCGTTCCCTCGGGGAGTTCGAGCAGGCGAGTAACCATCGTGCTCGCGGACTGCTCGCCGACAGGCTGGCCACACTCGGGGCAGTGCGGGGTTCCGGTTCGGGCGTAGAGCAGACGGAGGTAGTCGTGTAGCTCGGTGACGGTCCCGACGGTCGATCGCGGGTTGTTCGCGGCGTTCTTCTGGTCGATCGAGATCGCAGGGGAGAGCCCCTCGACCTTCTCGACCTGTGGCTTGTCCATCTGCCCGAGGAAGTTTCGGGCGTAGGCCGACAGCGACTCGATGTAGCGGCGTTGCCCTTCGGCGTAGACGGTGTCGAAGGCGAGGGAGGACTTCCCGGACCCGGAGAGGCCGGTGACGACGGTGAACTCCTCGCGGGGGATGTCCACGTCGAGGTCCGCGAGGTTGTTCTCCGCCGCGCCCCGCACCTCGATGTGCTCGGTCATTCGGACAGCGGTAAGCGCGGGCGCCACGTGTACCCATCGGTTTCGGAAGCCAGCCCCTTGCTATCGACTCACGACCACCGTCCGCGGGCGACCCCGGCAGTAGCAGGCGGTCCACAAACACATACGGCGAAATCGGAAGAGGTACGCTACGTCTGGCACCAGCACAACGCCTAACCGGCAGCGCTCGGGACACCGCAGTATGACCGACGCCGAGCAGACGACTCGCGAGCGGATCGCCGAGCGGCTCCGCGAGGGCCCAGCCACGGCGAGTGACCTCGCCGATCACTTCACGATCCCGACCGACGTCGCGATCGACCACGTTCGCCACGTCGCGTCGACGCTCGACGGCACCGGCGAGCAGGTCGTCGTCGCACCGCCGGAATGCCGGGAGTGTGGGTTCGACGGATTCGACGATCCCGCGAACCGACCGTCGCGTTGTCCCGACTGCAAGAGCGAATCGCTGGCCGAGCCGACGTTCGCGATCGAGAGCGCCTAAGGATTGTTGGAGCGTCGATCGCTTGTTCAGGATCGTTTTCCACATCGTTGGAAGCCCCCTCCCGCTCGACGCAGCTACCTCGTTTCGCTCCTCGGCTCGCTTCGCTCGCCTGCGGTGCTTATTCCGAAAGACGTCGCCTTGCTCGTCTTTCGACGTTCGCCTCGCACCGAGAGACTCACTTCGTTCGTCTCTCGAGCCCTGCTTCGCTTCGCTCAGCAGGACTCCGCTCGGCTCACCGTCGGTACGCCGGACGAGCTGTCGGCCCCTTCCAGTCCCGCCCGGGGCCGATCCCTGGAGCACTATAGCCGCGGGCTGTCGATAGCTATGGCAGCGATGGATCGACGGCAAGCAATAGCCCCCAAGTCCACCGGAGCGAAGGCTCGCCTGAACGTCGCCGGGTGGGACTGGAAGGGGCCGAGCGTTGCGGTCGCGCGGCTCGCTGTGCGCTTCACTCGCTAGCGCTCGCTCCAGTGCTTGCTTCCCCGTGCTTCCCGCAACGCTCGGGGGCTTCCGAGCAGTTCGCTATCGTGGCGGTCGGTAAGCAGCCAAAATCGGCGTATCAGTAGTGTCGCTCCTCGACCAACTCGTCGAAGAGCCGCGATAGCAACTCCGTCACCGCCCCACCGCCCACTGAAATCCCATCGACCTCGTCAACGGGCCGGAGTTCCCACGTCGTGTTCGTGAGGAAGGCCTCCCGTGCCTCGCGAACGTCGGAGGGCTCGTAGGTCCCGGTGCGGACCGGCACCCCGGCGTCTTCCGCGAGATCGATCACTACCCGGCGAGTGATTCCGGGCAGGAGATCCCGCGTCGCGCTCGGCGTGTGCAGCGCGTCGTCGTGGACGAAGAAGACGTTGCTCGCGGCGCCCTCGACGACGGCACCCTCCGTATCGCGGAGCAGCGCCTCGTCTGCCGTATCGATCAGCTCCGCACGGGCGAGGATACCGTTGAGGTAGTTGTGCGTCTTCGCGGAGGCCGGGATGGCCGAATCGGGCATCCGCCGGGTTTTGACCGTCTGCAGGGTCGCCGGGTCGTCCCAGACCGATTCGCCGTCGACGCCGCCCCGTGGAAGCCCCTTTGCGTACACGACGACGGTCGGATCGACGTCGGGATCGGGCGTGAGTTTCCCGGGCTGGACGCCGCGCGTGATCGAGCATTTGACGTAGGCGTCGTCGAACTCGTTGGCGGCAATCGTCTCGTCGATGCGCTCGCGCAGCTCGGCACGATCGATACCGTGGTCGATCGAGAGCGCCTCGCAGGCCCGGTCGAGCCGGTCAGCGTGGGCCTCCCACTCGAATATATCGCCGCCGTAGGCCCGGAGCGTCTCGAAGGCGCCGTCGCCGTACTGGAAGCCGCGGTCTTCGACGCTCACGGTCGCTTCCTCGGCCGGGACGATCTCGCCGTCGAGGTTGAACTGTGGACTCACGATCGATCACCTTCGACAGCTCCAGATCGCTGGTGTTCTGCAGCGAGCCGACAGAAGCCGGCGACGAGGCGTTTGCCCACCGCGAGCGAGACGCCGTCGGAGTGGCCCTCGCTGGGCTCGCCACAGGGGGCAGTCACTCCGTCCGCAGTCGTTTCGTTGGCCGTCGCTCCATCGCCCATCCCTCCGTCACCGTCGCCGTCGGCCTCGACCTCGCCGGTGAGAATGCTCTCGGGATGGAACTGCACGCCGACGTGGGGGCGCTCGCGATGCCTGACGCCCATCAATACCGAGCGTTCGTCGTCGGTCGTCCAGGCGGTTTCGAGGAGGTCGGCCGGGAGTTCGGAGCGATCGACGGTGAGCGAGTGGTAGCGACCGACCCGAAACCGATCCGGAAGGCCGCGGTATAGTCCGCGTCCGTCGTGTTCGATCGTCGACGGCTTGCCGTGGACGACCTCGGGCGCGAGCTCAACGGTCGCTCCGTTGGCCGCACAGAGCGCCTGATGACCGAGGCAGACGCCGAGGGCGGGGAGATCGGACTCGGCGAAGAGCGGTACCGAAACGCCGGCGTCCTCGGGACGTCCGGGGCCCGGCGAGACGATTACTCCGTCGGGTGCGATCTCGCGAAGGGCCGCGAGGTCGATCGCGTCGTTCCGGCGGACGACGACCTCGCCGGCCAGTTCGCCGACGTACTGGACGAGATTGTACGCGAATGAGTCGTAGTTGTCGACGACGAGCACGCGAACGTCGGGTACGTCCTCGGGGGAGGGTTCGGCGAGGCCGCGAGGACTCGAACCGTTGGTATGGGGGAGGTCGTCGGTACTCACGCGCTCTCACCTCCATCTTCGACGGTGAATGAGGCGCGCTCGCCCAGCGCCCGATCGACGGCGTTGACGAGCGCAAGGCCCTTGTCCAGCGTCTCCTCGTACTCGCGCTCGGGCACCGAATCGTGGACGATCCCGGCGCCGACCCGCAGATCGTACCGATCGTCGTGGCGAACGAGCGTCCTGATGACGATGTTGAGCGTGGCCGACCCGTCGAAGCCGAAGATCCCGATCGAACCGGTGTATGGGCCGCGACGGGTCCTCTCGAGCTCGTCGATGATCTCCATCGTCCGGGGTTTCGGCGCGCCGGTGATGGTCCCGCCCGGAAACACCGCGGCGATCGCATCTGCGAGCGATGCGCCCTCGCGCAGACGGCCCTCGACGAGCGAGACGAGATGCATCACCTCGGAGTAGCGATCGACCCGACGGTACTCGGTGACGTCGACGCTGCCGTATGCCGCAACCTTACCAAGATCGTTGCGCTCGAGATCGACCAACATCGCATGCTCGGCACGCTCCTTCTCGTCGCCAGTGAGTTCAGCTTCGAAATCGGCGTCCTCGGATGGCTCCTCGCTCCGCGGCCGGGTGCCGGCGATCGGCTCCGTGGCGATGCGATCGCCGTCGCGGTCCAGAAGCAGTTCCGGACTCGCGCTCACGAGATCGGCGGCTGGGAACTCCAGCAGGGCGGAGTACGGCGCAGGATTCACGGAGCGGAGGGCGTCGTAGGCCGCGACCGGATGCACCGCGGCCGGCGCGGAGAGGCGCTGGGAGACGTTCGCCTGGAAGGTATCGCCCGCTCGGACGTACTCCTTGACCGCTCGAACGCGGTCGGCGTAGGCGTCTGGCGGACAGTCGCTCTCGAAGGTGGCGGCCTCCGGCGTCGATTCGCTGGTCGGTGGCTGGGCGTCGATGGCTGGATCGCCACGCTCGATTCGCTCGACGAGCGCCTGCGCTCGCTGCGTTCCTCGCTCGAACGCTCGCTCTCGTGCCGTGCTGGTCTCGGCCTCGATCCGTGGGCAGGCGGTGATTCGAAGCGTCGTCTGGCCGTCATCGTCCACCGGGCACTCCCACGCTGCGAGCCGGTCGAAGAGGGCCACCTGGAGCTGCGGAAGCCCGCGATCGTCGACCGCCTCCGCCGGCAACGTCTCCAGTTCGCGTGCGACGTCGTAGGAGAGCCAGCCGATCGCGCCACAGGGGTACGGAACGTCGCAGTCGCCTCGTTGGAGGGTCTCGGCAGCGAGCCGACCCTCGAGGGCGGCAAGCGTCGGTGAATCCGCTCCGCTGGGAGCGCGTCCGGGGTGATAATCCGTGGCGTTCGGATCCATCCCCTCTCTACCATTGCCCAGCGAGACCGCGTCGGGCCCGACGGTAAGCCGCTCGATGGGTTCGACGCCGAAGTAGCCCCAGCCGGGCTGCCCGCCGCTGGTTTCGAGGAACGCGCCGCCGAGGACACTGTCCGAAGCGTCACCGCGCTCACCGCTCCGAGCCCGCCGGTACGCGTCGAAGGGGTCGTCGACCGCAAACTGAACCTCGACAGGCACCCGCGCGCCGATCGGTGCGTCGGCGGCCGTCGCCAGGAATGCGTCCCGGTCGGTGACGACGGTCGCCCCGCTCATACCCGAGGCAAGCGCGGCTGTCCGTATTGTCCTTGCGGTCGCTGGAGAGGAACTGACACGCCGCGTGCTCGGAGTGGACGCGTGGCGATAGGCTCGCAAAAACGAGTCGGCGCCAGTCAGTACTCGGCGGCCTGGTCGATCCAGCCCTGGATGCGGCCCTCGGCGATCTCGGTGGCCTCGGCGAGCTCGCCTGCGTCCGCGGCTGCGAGGTCGGCGACGGAGTCGACGTCAGCGTTGCCGAGTCGCTCGGCGTAAGCGGGCCCGATCCCGTTGAGTGAATCGACCGGCTCGCCGCCGGTCGCATCTTCGTCCTCGTCGGCGTCAGCGTCGGGGGCCTCCTCAGAATCGTCCGTCGCAGTGTCGTCCGCCTCATCGGCGGGCTCCTCGGCGTCGGGGATCTCGACTGGCTCAGTCGTCGCCTCTTCGTCTTCCGCATCTTCAGCTGCCGTCTCGTCGTCGGGCAGGTCGTCCTCCGGCGACTCGTCCTCGGCAGGCTCGACGTCGCCAGATTCGGCGTCACCCGTTGCCCCGGAGGTGTCGTCTTCGGTCGACTCCTCGGCAGCAGCGTCGTCACTCACCGTGTCGTCGCTCGCTGTGTCGTCACTCGTCGCGGTCTCGCTGAATCCACCGACTGCTGCACTGTCGCCGTCGTGGGACCCGTCGTCGACCTCGGCCCCCTTCACGGCTGCCTCGTTCTCGGGATCGTGCTCGACGGTGACGGTGACGTCACGGTCCTGATCGGCCCCGGAGTCGCCGAGACCGAAGAGAGACTTCAGTTTGCGGAGTATGGGCATACCCAACTGTAGGTCCGGCCCCGGTGTTAATGCCACCGAATCAGCGGGCGAGCGGACGGAATCGCGGAGTGGCGGCTACCAGCACTACGCCAGATGGTCACGCAGCGCGGCGTTCATCGCGTCGACCGGAGCGTCCCGGCCCGTCCAGCGTTCGAAGGCCGCGACGCCCTGGTAGAGCAGCATCCAGCCGCCGTCGATCGTCCGGGCTCCGGCGGCGGCAGCGTCGCGGAGCAGCCTGGTCTCCAGCGGGCTGTAGACGGCGTCGAAGACGACGAGGTCGTCGTGGAGTGGCTCTGGGGCGATCGGCGATTCGTCCTCCTCCATGCCGACGCTGGTCGCGTTCGCGAGCACGTCCGCGTCGGCGAGAAGCTCGGGAACGGCGTCGAGTTCGTGACCGGTCGCGCCGGGCACGTCGGCGGCGAGATCGTGGGCGTTCGAGGCCGTCCGATTCGCGACGTGGACCGTCGCGCCGGCGTCCGCGAGCGCGAACGCGATCGCGCGGCCGGCACCACCCGCACCGACCTGAACGGCAGTCGCGCCCTCGAGATCGAAGTCGTGGTGGGCGAAGCTCCGGCGGACTCCCGCGACGTCGGTGTTGTGGCCGGTCGGATGATCGCCCGAGAAGTCGACGGTGTTGACCGCGCCCACGCGCTCGGCGGTCGCGTCGGGATCGACGACGTCGAGCACGTCCTGTTTGAACGGAATCGTGACGTTCAGGCCCGCGACGTCGAGGTCTGCGGCGGCCCGGATCGCCGCGGCTGCGTCCTCCGGTTCGAAGGTGACGTAGCGCGCGTCGATCCCGAGTTCGTCGTACCCAGCCTCGTGCATCGGCGGCGAGAGAGAGTGACCGACGGGATTTCCGATGAGTCCGTAGACGTCCATGTTCGCTCGGTCGTGGCCCCGGGCTTTGTCGCTTGCGCGTTCGACCGTCGGTAACGCCTCCGCAAGCAGGTCCACGTGCGATCCCCTCTGCCAGGAGCACCGGCGCTTTTGCCAGCGGCAATCGAACCATCAGGCATGCACGTCGGCGTCATCTCCGACACCCACGACAACGTCGAAGCGGTCGAACGAGCTGTAGCAGCATTCGAATCGCGTGACGTCGAGACCGTGGTTCACTGCGGCGACGTGATCGCCCCGCCCGTCGTCGCCTACTTCGACGGGCTGGACGTCCACGCAGTGCTCGGAAACAACGACGGGGAGCTAGACGGACTCGAATCGGCGTTTAGAAATCTCAGCCCCGATTCGGCGCTGCACGGTCGGTTCGCCGCCCTCAGCTTCGACGGGTTCGAGATCGCGGCCCTGCACGGCGAGGATCTCGAGGCGGTCGAGGAGTTGGCCGCCAGCGGCGAGTACGATCTCGTCTGTCACGGCCATCACCACGAGGCCGTCGAGCGGACGGTCGGCGAGGCAACCGTCCTAAACCCCGGCGCGCTGTTCCAGGCGGTGCCAGACTCCGAGCACAGCGTCGCCATCGTCGATACCGACGACGGCTCTATCGAGTTCGTGAACGTCGCGGAGTGAGCAACCGGTCGGAGACGTGGAGCGAGCGGGGTGGTCGGGACCAACGGCGGGAAGCGTTACTCAGGAATCGTCACGTCGTGCTCCAGCCGGCCGACGCCCTCGACCTCCACCGCAATCTCGTCGCCATCAGCGAGCGGGCCGACGCCTTCCGGCGTCCCCGTCAGAACGACGTCGCCGGGTTCGAGCGTCAGGTAGCTGGTGATCTCGGCGATCAACTCGGGGATCGGGAAGACGAGCTGGTCCAGCGTGGCATCCTGACGAAGCTCCCCGTTCTGCCAGAGCCGAATCCGCGCGTCGCCAGGGAGCTCATCGGGCGTCGCGAGGACGGGGCCGAGCGGCGCGGCGCCGTCGAAGGCCTTCCCACGTACCCAGTTCTGCTCGCGAGACTGGTCGTCGCGGTTCGAGAGGTCGACGCCGCAGGTGTAGCCAGCGATGACGGACTCGGCGTCCGCCTCGCTGACGTCGCGGCACTGTTCCCCGATCACGACGCCGAGTTCGGCCTCGTACTCGAGCGTCTCCTTGCCAGCGGGGAGTTCTACGGTGTCGCCGTGGCTCGCGACCGTGTTCGGCGGTTTGAGGAAGAGCAGCGGGCGATCCGGTACGTCCTCGTCGCGCTCGTCGGCGTGGGCGACGTAGTTCCGGCCGATGCAGACGATCTTCGAAGGCTCACACGGTGCGAGCACGTCGACCTCCTCGAGATCGTACTCGCGGCCAGCGAAGGCTACGCCGTCGTCGGTCCAGGTCCCTTTGCGGACGGCGCCCGCGGGGTCGCGGAATCGGACGTGGTGCATACCTGTATAGAAAATTGGGGGACCTGGAATGCGTTTTGATCCCGAATGCCGACGGGCAAGGGACGCTGAGAGCAGATCAATCTCGATCAGGCATCTGAGCCCAAATTCGCATCTTACGTCGTAACCGTTGCCGAGGCCATGCCGTACCTGGACCCTTTCGATATGGAGACATCCAGCTCCCCACGACCCACACCCAACTCCAACTCGACAGTCCTGTGAACAACGTCTGGATCCCACTTCGTCTCGAACGCGTCGACGGTCGATCCTCCCAAGAGCGCGCGAGCAGTCTTCGTCTCACCGTTGATTTCTCGTCCCACGAGCTCGATCTGTTTGGGTTCCCCGGCACCCGCCTGGCTCAAGTGGATCCACAAGAAGTGATTGGATCCGAACGCGTCGAGGGGTTTGGTCAACCAGTTTTCGTAACTCGACCGCGCCTCGATGTCTTCGATTTCGTTCTTGAGTAGGGCTCGCTCAATTGGCCCCTTGTCCTCGCCCGTCACCGCAGTGGCGTATCTGGCATCGGCCTGTATCATCTCCCCGTCCCGAACGGCGACCGCAGATTCCCCAGGTATCAGCGAGCAGTCGAACCCCTGGTGCTCGAACTGCGTCGGCGATGCATCGGTCGGCGGATTGTACGCACTCGGATCAACGTTCCCACCGACGTATCCCGACGTAGACTCGACGTAGCGATCGTCGGACCACTTTGCGTCCGCCTTGCTGAATACTGCAACGTCCACTTCGTCGATCGCAGCGACGCCGCCCTCGAGGACGGATCCAGCGAGTGCATCGGGTTCAAAATATCTGTCGGCGACGTTGGACTCGGACTCTCGCAACCCTTCGACGTCACGCAACTTCGTTCGAAGGTTCCAATTCTCGGACGGCTCACTCGTGCTCTCGACGGATTGGTAGAGTTCAGGATGGCCGATGAATGCATCACGGACCGATTCGCCGTCGCCACCACTCGATGATAGTAAGCCTGCACAACCAGCCAGAGCCACGGAGAGGCTGGTGCCCGCGGCCTTGAGCAATGATCGTCTCGCAACCATACTATGCATTGAAGAATTATCTGCAATAAAGTTGCGTTCCGGGCCGATTTCAGCACGACCCCCACTCGATGGCATCGACGCCCATCGATTGTAGCCCCAAGTGTGAGACAGTCCGGAAATTGCTCTCACTGGGGCTACGGACTCAGTCCCAGTACATCGAGAGAATCCTACCATTTCGTCACGTGTGCGCGATGTCAAGCACAAACACCGATGTGGATGCTGGAGACGGAGACAGTTTGGCAGTCCCGTGATCCAGTCGTCCCGCCTGCCAGCGTCAATCGAAGGCATTTATTGTATCCGCTGCATTCGACCAAGTGAAGGCACCGTTGGTGTAGTCCGGCCAATCATTTTGGCCTTTCGAGCCGAAGACCTGGGTTCAAATCCCAGACGGTGCATTTTGCGACGAACGAACGTGAGGAGCAAATGCTCCTCGTGAGATTTGAACCCTAGAAGTCACGCCCGGGAGCGCAGCGAACGAAGTGAGCGAGCACCACGGACTGTCTTCCCTCGATTCAAATCCCAGGCTGTGCAGCGGGTCCAAATGAGACAGAATCCGTTCCTCGATGGGGGCTCGGCAATCGCCGTGATGGGGAAACCACTGTGGTGGTGGCCACCGTTGGTCTGGCTATGATCAACGATCCTCGGAGCAGTACCGGCACTGCTCGGCGTGGATGTGGACCCCGTGAGCGGAGACTGGCCACCGGACCCAGCAGTTCCTAATGGACTGGCACTCCCGCTCGACCGACGCCGTCACCGACGAGATCGATACGTCACGCGAGGGGCTCTCCAGCGAGACCGCCGCCGAGCGACTCGAGCGGGTCGGACCGAACGAGCTCACGTCGGGTGAGGTCCGCGGCCCGCTCGGAATCTTTCTCGCGCAGTTCGCGAGCGGGTTGATCTGGGTACTGATCGGGGCGGCGATCCTCTCCGTCGCGATCGGCCACGTCGTCGACGCCGTCCTGATTGCGATCATTCTCCTCGCGAACGGCGTCTTCGGGTTCGTCCAGGAGTATCGCGCGGAGCAGAGCCTCGAAGCGCTGCAGGATCTGGCGACGCCGACGGTCACGGTTCGCCGGGGAGGTGAGGAACAGTCGATCGACGCGACCGGCCTCGTTCCCGGCGACGTCGTCGTCTTCGAGCAAGGAGACGTGGTGCCGGCCGACTGCCGTCTCCTCGAGGAAACCTCGCTGGAGATCGACGAGGCGCCACTCACCGGGGAGAGCGTCCCAGTCGAGAAGGCCGCGCAGTGGGTCGCGGCCGAGACCCCACTCGCCGAACGGACGTCGATGTGTTACAAGGGGACCAGCATCACTCGCGGCTCGGCGGTCGCAGTCGTCGTCGCCACCGGAATGGACACCGAGGTCGGCGCGATCGCCACCTCGCTACAGGCCGCGGAGGATCGCCAGACTCCGCTCCAACAGGACCTGGACCGGCTCGGCAAGCGGCTCGGGCTGGGAGTGGTGGCGCTCTCCGCGGTCGTCGTCCCACTGCTCGTTCTCGTCGGCGGCCGATCGCTCGTCGAGTCAACGCTCACGGCCGTCTCGCTGGCTGTAGCTGCCGTTCCCGAAGGGTTGCCGGCAGTAGTGACGTTGACGCTCGCACTCGGCGTGCGACGGATGGCCAGCGAGGACGCGCTGGTGCGGACCCTCCCGGCAGTCGAGGCACTCGGTGCGATCGACGTGGTTTGCACCGACAAGACCGGGACGCTGACTGAGGGCGAGATGCGCGTCCGGGCGGCCTGGGTGTACGACCAGACCTACGAGACTGGCGACGTCGACGGCGGATTCGTCGTCACCGACGGCGGCGGTGATGGAAAGGACGGTAGTAATGGAAAGGACGGGGGCGACGCCGCATCGAGCAGCGCCGAGACCGACGGCTCGCCGGCGGCTGCTGGCGAGAAGCGGCTCGATCGGCTCCTCGAAATCGGCGCAGTCTGTAATGACGCGACAATCGAGGACGGCGATCCGACCGAGCAAGCACTCATCGGGGCAGCCGAGCGTCGCTTCGACGTCGAGCAGCTCCGTGCCGACCGACCGCGCCGCGACGAGGTACCATTCTCCTCGGAACGCAAGCTGATGACGACGGTCCACGACGATGCGGTGTTCGTCAAGGGTGCACCAGCGGTCGTGCTCGACGCGTCGACTCGGGTGCTCGGTCCCGACGGTCCGGAACCGCTCGACGAGGCGGACCGCGACCGGATTCGCGAGCAGATCGACACGTTTGCCGGGGACGCACTCCGGGTGCTCGGCTTCGCCTATCGTGACCGATCCGCCACCGCGGAGAGCGATCCATCTGACGCAGATACCGTCGGTTCGGGTGCGGGCAATGCGGATGCCGTCGGTGCGGGTGCCGTCGATGCCGATGCCGGCGATGCCGATGCTGTCGATCCCGAGTCCAACCTCGTCTTCGTCGGCCTCCAGGGGTTGCTCGATCCGCCCAGGCCGGAGGTCGCCGACGCGATTGCCGACACCCAGCGGGCGGGCATCGACGTCACGATGATCACTGGCGACAATCCGACGACGGCGAAGGCCGTTGCGGCCGACGTGGGGATCGACTCGACGGTACTGACGGGGAGCGAGATCGAGGCAATGGACGACGCGACACTTCGCGAGCACGTCGAGGACGTCCACGTGTTCGCGCGGGCCGATCCCACTCACAAGGTGCGAATCCTGCAGGCGCTCCAGGCGAACGGCCACCGGGTCGCGATGACGGGCGACGGCGTCAACGACGCGCCGGCACTCAAGAACGCCGACGTCGGAATCGCGATGGGCATCCGCGGGACCGAGGTCGCGAAGCAGGCCAGCGACGTCGTCCTGCTCGACGACGACTACGCGACGATCCGCAACGCCATCCGGCGCGGGCGAACCATCTTCGACAACGTCTGGAAGTTCGTCGCCTACCTGCTCAGCGCGAACGTCGCCGAGGTCGCCGTCGTGTTGATCGCGTCGCTGTTCGGGTATCTGGTACTCCCCGCCGTGCAGTTGCTCTGGATCAATCTCCTGACCGACGGACTGCCGGCGCTCGCCCTCGGTGCGGACCCCGGCGGTGACGTCATGGAGCGCGATCCCAGAGGTCGAATCGGAGGGATCGTCGACCGACCGATGGTCGGGCTCATCGGTGGCGTGGGGGCCGTTGCGACGACGCTCATGTTGGGGTTGCTGTTCGTGACCCTCGACGGCGCCAGCTCGATGACCGCTTACGCGATGACGATGGTGTTCACGGGCTTCGTGGTCCTCGAGTTCGCGAAGCTCTACGTCGTCAGGTGGGCGCGAGACACGCCGGTGCTCACGAACCGCTGGCTCGCGCTGGCAGTGCTCAGCTCACTCACCCTGCAGCTCGCGATCCTCTATACACCGCTCCGGGAGTACTTCGGAACGGTGCCGCTCGGCTTCGCCGACTGGGCTGTGTTGGCCGTCGTTCTCGCGATCGGTACGCCGGCGATGCTACTCGTCGGGTGGCAAAGTGCGCGCCAGACGTAGAGGAAACCGGCGGCTTCACCCCGGCAAGAGAACGTTGATCGCCGCGACGACGAGTCCAGCCAGCCCCATCCGCGCGGCCGAGACGTACCATCGCTGGCCGGAGATCGAGCCCATGTAGGCGCCGAAGACGCTGAGGACTCCGACGCCGAGTGCGACGCTGACCGCTCCCGCCTGGGTCATCGTGAGGTAGCTTCCCTCGACCAGAAACGGGGAGAGCGGCACGAGAACCCCGATCGTCGGCCCGAGTCCGCTCGCGAGCGCGTGGACGACGCGAGCGCCGCGCTGTGACCGCTCGATCCGGGTGTCGTCGAGATCCGTCAACATGGCCTGCTCGAGTCGGAGGATCTCGGCTTTCGTCTCGGCGCGCTCGATCTCCCAGACGCTCCAGAGCGCCGAGGTGCCGAGTCCGACGGCGGCGCCGAGCCCGACGGTTATCACCGTCGAGCCGTCGGAGACGCCGGAGAGCACCGCGCCAACGACGACGCCGACGCAGGTCAGCGTGCCGTCGAACCCGTTGGAGACGAAGTAGCGGCGAGCGATCGAGCGGACGTCCTCGTCGCGGAGGAGATCGACCAGGATTCGACGGCGACTCTGTGGCACGGATTATCGATCCTGTGGCGTTCGGCGGCGTTCGACGACGTGGTCCCCGCTCGCGACCTGATCGACGGAGTGGACGGTGCCGCCGAGATCCTCGATCGCCGCTTCGACCGCCTGGAAATCGAGGTTCTTGCCTTCGACGGTCACCGAGACGTTCTGAACGTCTTCGTCGAGTTCGACGAGCGTCCCCGTCGCTCCCGTCACTGATTCGGCCTCAGCGATGCCGTCGGTGAAACGAAGCAGCGGCGGATCGTGTGGTTTCAGCACGTCGAGCACGACGCGTCGAGTGTCTGCCATCACTCGGAGGATTGGCACGGAGCGTCTTAATCCCGGGTGCTGGATCACGGCGGTCGCAGGGGTTTCGAGGGGATCGCTCGGCACCACTCCAGCGAACCGGTGAGACGGATCAGAAGAAGAAAAGCCGCTCCTTGCGCTCGGCGGTCAACGGCGCGCCGTATTCGGAGATCTCGACGGCTTCGGCGTGTTCGACGGCCGCTCCATCGGACTCGCCGTACCGATCTCGCAGTTCGTCGCGGAATCGGTCCGCGACGTTCATCTCCGTGTTCTCGGTCAGATGTCCGAGGCCGTCCTCGGCGAGCCACTGGCGGCGGTCGTCCTCGTCGTCCGGAACCGAGTCCAGTTCGCCGAAGGTGTAGGGCAGCCACTCGTACATCTGGGACTCGTGGCAGTGGAGTGCATCGACTTTTTCCTCGACGACGTCGCTCACGTCGAGGACGACGGTCGGCTCGAAGGGCGCAGGTTTCTGGAAGTGATCGGCAACGTAGCCGAAGACGGGGTTCGCCGCGAGGGCGTCGGTGTCGGGACAGACGTTCGGGACGATCAGCGAGTAGGCCGCGTCCTGGAGCAGCTGGGCGGTGTAGCGGTGGTCGGGATGGTAGTCGTTTGGTCGTGGGCCGAGCACGAGATCGGGATCGACCTCGCGAACGTACCGGATGAGCTTCCGGCGGTTGTCGAGGGTTGGCTCGAGTTCGCCGTCGGGGAGATCGAACACGTCGTAGTCGATCCCGAGCGTCTCCGCGACCGCTTGCGTCTCGCGGCGGCGGCGATCCGCGAGCTTCGTGCGACCCATCTCCTGGTGACCAGCGCTGCCGTCGGTCACAGAGAGGAAGGTGACGTCGTGGCCAGCCGCGACGTATTTCGCGGCGATGCCGCCGGCCTTGATCGAACAGTCGTCGGGATGTGCGCCCACGACGAGCAGGGAGAGACTCTCGCTCATGCTACCACCTGAACCGTCGGCGGTGAAACGGTTTTGGTCGGTGGCAATTCCCGTCCCTTCGTGGGAATTCGTACTTCACTCGCGAGTACCGATCTCTCCCTCTCACTCACCTTTCACCACCGCGACGAATCCGATCCCACTCCGAACGCTTTTGCTGCCTCCGCTGGCATCGACTCGTATGCACGTCGACATCGCCGGTGCGCTCGCCGAACGGGCCGCCCCCGGCGTCGACCGATCCTCGCTCGAACGGCTCGATGATCGCGTCGCCGACGCTCACGAGCGAATCGAAGCAGGACGAGCGGACGGCGAGTTCGGCTACGCCGCCCTGAACCTCCCGGAAACGACAGACATCGATGCGATCCGATCGGCCACGGATCGGATCAAGGAAGCGACCAAACACCCGATCAAAACCGTACTCGTGGCCGGGATCGGTGGATCAGCGCTCGGTGCCGCGACGCTGGCGAGAGCGGTCGAGACCGACGCGGACGTCGAGACGCTGGACAACGTCGATCCCGCGGCGACCCGAGAGCTGCTCGACGCCGCCGAGCTGAACCGCGCTGCGCTGGTCTGCGTCTCGCGCTCCGGGACGACCGTCGAGACGCTCGCCAACGCCCAGATCGTCCGTGGCGCATTCGACGACGCCGGAGTCGACTGGACCGACCGAACGCTCGTCGTGACTGGCGAGTCCGGGCCGCTCCACCGGCTCGCCGACGCAGAGGGGCTCCCCGCACTCGGCGTCCCGGAGGGCGTTCCCGGTCGGTTCGGTGCCCTCTCTCCGGTCGGACTGGCACCTGTGGCCCTCGCGGGTGGCGACGTCGAGGCAATCCTGGCCGGCGGCGAGTCCGGCGCAGCGTCCCTCTCCGGGAGCCTCTTCGAGTGTCCCGCCTACGCGTACGGAGCACTGTCCTACGCCCTCGCCCAACGTGGCGCCACCGTTTCGGCGATGATGCCCTACGCCGAGGCCCTGGAACCCTTCGGCGAGTGGTTCGCCCAGCTCTGGGCGGAGAGCCTCGGGAAGGACGGCGTCGGGCAGGTCCCCCAGCGAGCGCTCGGCGCGACCGACCAGCACTCCCAGCTCCAGTGTTATCGTGACGGACCAGAATCGACGATGGTGACGACGGTCAGGCCGAAGCACCGACCGACACTCTCGGTCCCGTCGCCCGATGACGACGACCTCGACCATCTCCGCGGCTCGGAGCTCGGCGAGCTGCTCGACCTCGAGTGTGCGGCGACGACGGCGAGTCTGACCGCTGCCGAGCGGCCGGTTCTCAGAGTCGAGATCGACGCCGTCGACGCCCGCGGCATCGGCGAACTGTGTTACGAGTTCGAAGCCGCCTGCGTGCTCGCTGGAGAGCTCTTCGGCGTGAACGCGTTCGATCAGCCCGCGGTCGAGTGGGGCAAAGACGCGACGCGAGCGCAGCTCCGTGGCGAACAGACCGATGAAACGCGGACGATTGACGAGCGAGACGCGCGCTGGATCGACTGAACGCAGACGAGACCTGCACCGGGACCCTCGGCCGGCCGCGACGACGTCTCCGCCCGTTGCGGTGTGCCTATGTGGCCACGCCCGATAGCGTGGGTATGGCAGCGGAGGTCGGTACGAGCGACGACGGTCACAATGGTGACAACCGCCTGCAGGAGGCGATCTACGCAGTCATTCTCGGTCTCGCCGGATTCCTCGCGATCCAGGTCGGCGCGCTCGCCGTCGTCCTCGCGATGTCGCCGGTCGTGGGAAACCTGAGCGATCTGGGTATCAACGTGGTCGCCGGTGTCGGCACGGGGCTCGGCGCGGTGGCGTTCACCTGGCTCTATCTCGACAACTCACGGCACGACGTGTCCTTTCTCGATCTCGACGCACCGAGGCTCAGCGACACGGGCTACGTCGTCGGGGGAATCGTACTGCTTACCGGCGTCTGGATCGGAATTTCGGTTCTCGCGACGACGCTCGGCGTCAGCTTCTCCGAGCACTCGTTGGCCGAGCAGGCTCGTCAGGGGGACGCCTCGTTGCTCCTGTTGATGGTGCCGATCTCGATTCTCTTCATCGGCCCAGGTGAGGAGCTCGTCTTCCGGAACGTCGTCCAGAAACGTCTCACCGAGACGTTCCAGACCTGGACTGCGATCGGCATCACGAGCCTCGTCTTCGGCGCGATCCACTTCAGCGCGTACGCGACGGATCCGCTCCCGCAGATCGTTCCGTCGCTGGCGATCGTCTTTGCACTCTCCATAATCCTCGGATGGCTCTACGCACGAACGGAGCGCCTGATCGTCCCCGCGGTCGCGCACGGCTGCTACAACGCGTTGCAGTTCCTGCTCCTCTACGTCGACATCGCCAGCGTGTGAGGTCGCCAGTGGATCGCGGCTGCGGCCGATCGCCTCGAATGACCGCCGATAACGCGCCGGCGCACGCCCTCGGTCGGACGGTCGTCTGACAGGGATTTATTGGGTCTCCTGTGGTAGTACGTGTCAGCTATGCCCAGGCGGTACTCCGTCGTCTGTGACGACGATCTCGGCGATCGCGTCGAGGCGCTAGCTCGCGAGTACGGCCTGACCGAGCAAGAGGTGCTCCGTCAGCTCGTTCGCCGCGGGCTCGAGTCGACCGACGCCGGCGGGAGCGACGGGCACTCGGAAGTGCTCGGCCACTGAGCGACGCTTCACGGGAGCGCTCGCTCGCCGTCGTCTCACGACGACCGACGGTGTCGGAGTCACGAGGGGCTTCCGTACTCGAAGGGACGACGGCCGACGTCATCCAGAGGACGGCGACTTACGCGTTCGAGGGGTTCTTTCGTGAGAGGTCGCTGCCACAGATCGGACAGCGGTCCTTGTCATCGTCGAACTCTCGACCGCAGCCCTGGCACTGAAACAGCCACTCGCGTTGCTCTTCGATGCCCTCGCGAGCGATCACGTCGACGTCGACGCCGAGACGGTCCGCGACGTTCTGCATCGCGTAGTCGTCGGTGGCGAGGGTACCGTCGAGTTCGAACGTCGCAGCGACGAGGCGAACGTCCGTCCGGGAGAGCTCCTCGAAGTCGCCGAGATCGCGGGCGGCCCGCTCGACCTTCTCGACGGTCTCCTCGCTGGGGATGTGGACGTGCATCCCGGAGCCCTCCATCGCGTCGAAGCGGTAGGCGCTCTCGTCCTGCAGTTCTTCGCGAACGAGCGGGATCGTAGCCGTCGGCTCGTCGGTGTGGTACTCGTTGATGAACGCCGAAGAGTCGAGAACGTACATTCCAAAAAGAGCGCGTCAGCGTTCGACGACGATGTAGTCCCGCACGGATTGCACCCTGCTGACGGGGACGAGATAATGGCCGTCCTCGTCGAAGCTAAACTCGAAGTCCGGACCCTCCTCGAGTGGAACGACGACGAGATTTCGGAGCTGGCCCGACTCCAGATCCACTGTAATGTTGTAGAGCGATCCGATCTCCGCTCCATCTGTCCCCATCACTGCCTTCTCAGAGAGGCTCTCAGCGAGCACGTCTGGCATACCCAGTCGTTCCCCCCAGGGGACCGTGAATCTTACTCCCGCGACCAGGGCGCGCAAAAGCCTCGAAAACCGGTGTCGACGACACCGAGGTGGCCGGTCAACGAATGGTGGTGACGGAAGAAACGCGTCTGCGGACGAGCGACGAAAGTCTACTCCGCGCCGCCGCCGACCTCGACGACGTCGACGCCGCCGGTGAGCGTCCTGTGCGGGTAGGGAATGTCGATGCCCTCCTCGTCGAAGCGCTCCTTCACGTCCTGTACGTACTCCCCGCGGACACCGACGAAGTCGGCGCGGGAGGGGTTCTCGATCCAGATCCGCGACTGAAGACCGACGTAGGAATCGCCCAGCTCGGTGAGGCGCACGGAGGGTGCCGGATCGTCGAGGATACCCTCGTGAGCCTCGGCCTCCTCGATGACGATGTCGGTCGCGGCGTCGATGTCGTCGTCGTAGCCGATGCCGAAGGTGAACTTCAGACGGAGCGAATCCTTCGCGACCGGGTTCTTGAGCACGCCGTTGGTGAGTTCCGAGTTCGCGACGGTCAGGAGCTCGTTGTCGAAGGTCCGTACGCGGGTCACCCGGAGGCTAATGTCCTCGACGACGCCGGAGTGGTCGTCCCACTCGATCCAATCGCCGATGCGAAACGGCCGCTCGGTGAAGATGAAGATTCCAGAGGCGAAGTTCTTGATGACGTCCTGGAGCGCGAATCCGACGGCGAGTGTCGCCGCCGCGGCGATGACCGCCAGCGAAGAGAGAAAGCTGCCATAGCCCGCGGCGCCGAAGGCGATCGCCATCGCCACGAAGAGCAGGACGAACCAGACGAGTTTCAGAAGCGGCTTGCGCGCGTGCTCGTCGAGTCCACGGCTCCTGAACACGCGTCCAGCCAGCGGTAGCAGTACGGACCGGCCGAGCAGGTAGAGGACGAGAAAGGCCCCGACGAAAATCAGGAGGCTCGAGATCGTATCGACCGTCCCGACGGCGAGATCAGTGTTCTCCTCGATGAGGTTTCCGATCGGGCCCAGGCCACCCTGCAGCGGAATCATCGATGAAACACCGCCGTGTTACCGCGAGTTTCGACGACCTCCGCGTTGGTCGCCTCGGCGAGTTCGTCGGCCAGCTCATCGACGGTCGTTCCGCCGCGGGCTGCCCGGAGAAACTTCGCCTTCACCAACTTGCTGTTTGCGAGCTGGTCGGAACACTCCTCGACCACCGGCTCGACGCCGCCCTTCCCGACCCAGACCGTCACGTCGAGGTCGTGTGCTTCGGCCCGAAGATCAGGATTTACCATGGCGAAAAACACGATCTACCGCGGTTTGACTGTTGTGGGTTCGGCCGCACCGTCGCGTCCCGAGGGCGTCAACCGGTCGAGAGGATTCCGGTCCACCAGACCACACGATCGAGCGTACCCGCTCCACAACCATCACCGCACGCGTGGCGCGAGCTCACTTGTAGGGGTAGCGTGCGATCTCGCCACAGTCGCAAGTCACGACCACGCGGCCGCTCTGGAGCCGAACGCGTGCGTTGGTGCCCGGCAAGAGATACGCGTCGCACCGATCGCAGATTCTGTGCCGGAACTGTTCGGGAAGAGAGAGCCGCTGGCGTTGTGCAATCGCCCGGGCCGTCCGCACGTACTCCCTCGCTCGCTCCACCTGGGAGTCAGCAGTCGCCGCCTCGGCCTCTGCCGCCAGTCGATCGATCCGCTCGGCCGCGATCGTCCGGCTCATCGCCGAAACGGGGGGAGTGGGGGGATAGCGGGGTCGAACAGGCCAATCAAACAGTCGTCCTGTGTCGCCCCATTCACGGCTACCGGGCCATGCCCACTAAAATATTTCTCTCTATTCGACTCGAAACAAGATACCATCCCTAGTCCTCGAGGGCGTCCGCGATCCGCTGGAGCTGACGGGTGGCGTCCCGGACCTCGTCGCGGAGCTGCCGAACTTCACGAACGAGCTCCTCGTTGCCAGCGGACTCGCCACCCTGACCGCCAGGACCGGCGGGGCCGCCCGGGCCGCCGGGACCGCCGCCCATGCCGCCAGGGCCGCCACCGCCCATCATGCCGCCCATCATCTGTGCGAAGGGGTTGCCGCCGCCACCGCCCATACCGCCCGGCCCGCCACCACCGCCGCCCATCATCTCTTCCATACGCTCGCGGCGCTCGTCGTCACCCTCCTCGGATCGCTGTTCGCGGATTTCCTCGACGCGCTCGCGGAAGGACTTCTCCTCGCCCTCTCCAGCGGCCTCCTCGCCGCTCTCGGTATCGACGCCCTCCTCGCTCGTATCCTCGGAGTCGTCTGCCATGCCTCGCGCTTCCGCACGCGCAGGAAAAAGGGTTTCCGTCCCACAACGGCCAGCGCGAGTCGGCTCGGTTCGCGATGCGGTCCAACTCCTGTATCCAAAGAGTCCCTCGCAGGGCCCACCACGGCCCTTTTGCCGCTGCCCGACCTCCCGCCTGCATGGACTCACTCGAGGCCGAACTCGAACGGGCCAGGGCGCTCGACGTCGAGCCCCTCGCCGACGCCATCGAGTCGATCGGCTTCGAGTGCACGCGCTGTGGCGGCTGCTGCACCGGCGAGGCCGACGAGCCACACACGGCGACCGTCTTCCCGGACGAAGTGCGAGAGGTACAGGACGCAGCAGCCAGCGACGACGCGGACACCGACTACGACTGGCGCGACGTCGCCCGGCCGATGCCCTACGGACTCTCGGAGGGGGCCGACGGGCTCGAAGGCGAGACGTTCGAGTGGGCGCTCCAGACCGACGCCTGCGGGGACTGCACGTTCTACGAAGAGGAAGACAACCCGGACCAGCCCGGCGACGGGTACTGCAGCGTCCACGAGAGCAGACCACTGATCTGCCAGACCTACCCGTTCAGCGTGGCGCTGGCCGGCACGTCGCAGCCGATGGGCGAGGCAGTCGACGAGTCGGGGATCGTCCGCGCGCACGAGTGTGAGGGGCTGGGCCGGGATATCGACCGAGAGGACGCCGAAGCGCTCGCTGCGACGCTCCGCGAACGGGCAATCCGGGAGTTAGAGGAGGCAATCGCCGTACGGGACGAGTACGAGCCGGTAGCCACGGAGGCTGGCGAGGTAGTGATCCACGATTCGGAAGGTGCGAAAACACTGGACGGGTCCACGCTGGAGTAACGGCAGCGGCAGGTCGAGCGGCGACAGGATTTTAATCGATGCTGCCAACGGCGTGAATGGAGATCTACTGTGCAAATCTCTGAAAAACTATTGTGTCTGTTCAGTGCGGAGATCGAATCGGATGGCGACCGCTACGTCGTCGAAGTACCAAAGCGTGAACTCGAGACCGGTTCCATCGACGACGGCGAGACGTACCGCGTCGCGCTCATCGCCGGTGACGAGGAGGAGGCCACGACGAGCAGCGAACCGAGTGCGTCGGCAGCCGACGTCGCTTCGGACCAGCCCCAGCCCCCGGTCGAAGTGGGGGAGACTCGGTACGTCGAGATCGAGGACATCGGCAAACAGGGCGACGGCATCGCTCGCGTCGAGCGAGGCTACGTGATCATCGTTCCCGGCGCCGAGGTCGGCGAGCGCGTGAAGGTCGAGGTCAGCGAGGTCAAATCGAACTTCGCCGTCGGCGAGATCATCGAAGCGTAGATCGTCACCGATCGTTTCGCTGACCGCGGCGCTACGTGGATCAGGAGGCGCAGAGGGTAGCCCGCATCGGAGAGAGCTCGGCGACTGCGGGAGTCAGTGCTATTCGCGTACCGGTCTACTTCAATCGCTCCTGCAAGAAGGACGGATGGGCGGCGGTCACGCCCTCGATCGAGAGAATTTCGTCGCTGATCACGGCGCCCAGTTCGTCGCCGTCGCCGCCACGAACTTCCGCCATCAGCATGTGGTCACCGCTGGAGGTGTAGAGCGCCTCGACGTGATCGAGCGCCTGGAGCGCTCTGGTCGCTTCTACGTAGCGCTCGCTGGCGACGTCGATGCCGACGAGCGCGATGGACTGGCCGGAGAGTTTCTTCGGGTCGACCTCGGCGGAGTAGCCGACGATGACACCCTCCGACTCCAGTTGCTCGATATACTTGCGCACCGTCGGTTTCGAGACCTCGGCTCGCTCCGCGATCTCCCCGTAGGAGGCTTTGGCGTCCTCCTCGAGGACTGAGAGGATCCGGTCCCTGGTCGACTCGCTACTCATCACAACTGTATTTCGCGCTGACGGAAAAATATCTTTTGAATATGAAAACAGGGTGCTGACGGACGTGAAACCGGAGAAATCAGGAGATAGAGGGGTCGAGCGGGCTACTTGTGCCGGTCGAGCAGGTCGTAGCTACGCTTCCACTCGGCGTCGTCGTCGAAGTACTGCTCGACGACGGGCTCCTCGGGCATCTCGCCGATTGCCTGCTTCTCTTCGCTGTAGGACGGTCGGTCCTCGTCGACGTAGAAGCGGCCAGTGAGGACTTCGCCGTCGTAGAGCGCCGACTCGGTCTCGTACATCATCTCGGCGGCCTCGCGCCGGTCGGTGACGTCGAAGTCGTAGTCCTCGGATTCCTGAACGTCCACGTAAGGGACGTACTGCTTCGCGTCCTTGTTCCAGGTCGGACACTGGGTCAGGAAGTCGACGTGGGCGAAGCCGTCGTGCTCGATGGCCTCCACGAGGATCTCCTTGGCCTGGTTGGGGTTGACCGCAGCCGTCCGTGCGACGTACGACGAACCAGACGTCAGCGAGAGGCTGAGCGGTCGGAGCGGCGATTTCGCGGACCCGTGGGGCTGCGTCTTCGACTTGTGGCCCTTGGGGCTCGTCGGGGAGGTCTGGCCCTTTGTGAGGCCGAAGACCTCGTTGTTGAACACGATGTACGTCATATCGTGGTTCTCCCGAGCGGAGTGGATGAAGTGGTTCGCGCCGATGCCGTAGCCGTCGCCGTCACCACCGGCCGCGATCACTTCGAGGCCGGAGTTGGCGAGCTTCGCGGCCCGTGCAACGGGCAGCGAGCGGCCGTGGATCGTGTGGAACCCGTAGCTATCGAGGTAGCTGTTGAGCTTCCCCGAACAGCCGATACCGGTACACAGCAGCGTCTCCTCGGGCGTCCGGCCGACCTCTGGCAGCGCCTGTTTCAGCGCCTTGAGGACCGAGAAGTCACCGCAGCCAGGACACCACGTCGGCTGTGGCTCGATCCCCGGCGTGAACTCGTCGCTGTCGATCTCCCGTTCTTCGCCGATGGCGTTGAATGCACTCATAGCTTAGTCACCCGCTGCGGGCTGGATGGTGGTGTTCGTTCCCGGCGTGTCCTCCTCGCCCTGTTGTTGGGCCTCGTAGCCCTCGACGACCTCTGCCGGCTCGAAGGGGTTGCCGTTGTACTTGAGCAGGCTGGTGAGCTTCGGACCGAACCGGCCGAGCTCCTTCTGGATCAGTCCGCGGAACTGCGCGGTCGCGTTCATCTCGACGACCATCGCCTCGTCGACGCTCTCGATGAACGCCTCGAGTTCGGCCTCGGGGAACGGCATCATGTCGCTGACGCCGATCGCCTTGACGTCCTTCCCGTCGTCGTTGAGTCGACGGGTCGCCTCGAGGACGGTGCCCTGGGAGCTGCCCCAGGTGATGATGCCGAAGTCCGCGTCGTCCGGACCAACGGTGGTCTGGTTGCTGTCCTCGGCGGAGTCGAGATCGTCGCGGATGTGGTCGAGCTTGCGCATGCGGCGGTCCATCTGCGCGACCCGGTTCTCCGGGTCCTCGCTGATGTGACCGGCCTTGTTGTGCTCGTTCCCCGTCGCGAGGTAGTGGCCGCCCTTCTGCCCGGGCAGCGATCGCGGGCTCACGCCCTTGTCGGTGTCGTGCAGGAAGCGGTTGAACTTCCCGGATGGGTCGTGGGCCGCCTCTGCGATCTCGTCTTCGGTCAGCACCGTTCCCGGATCGGGATCGGGCTGGCGGTCGAAGAAGGACTCGTCGACGTTACGGTTCTCGCCGGAGAGCTTCTGGTCGATCACGACCATGACCGGGATCTGGTAGTCGTACGCGAGCTCGAACGCCGTCCGCGTCTGCTCGTAGCACTCGCGGATGTTGCCCGGCGCGAACACGACGCGACAGGAGTCGCCCTGACTGGTGTAGAGGATGTGCTCGAGGTCGCCCTGCTCGGGCTTGGTCGGCATCCCCGTCGAGGGGCCTGCACGCATCGCTTCGATGAGCACCAGCGGCGTCTCGGTCATCTCTGCAAGTCCGAGGGGCTCGCTCATGAGGGCGAAACCACCGCCGGACGATCCAGACATCGACTTGACGCCAGCGTGTGACGCACCGACGGCGAGCGCGGCCGCCGCAATCTCGTCCTCGACCTGTTCGGCGATACCGCCGAAATCAGGCAGGTTCTGGGTCATGATCGTGAACACGTCTGTCCACGGCGTCATCGGGTAGCCAGCGATGAAGCGACAGCCAGCGTCCAGAGCGCCGTAGGCGACGCCGTTGGACCCCGAGAGCAGAACCTGCTCCTCCTCGTTCGTGCCAGTGGGCACTTGCAGGTCGTGGGTGTGCTCGAACCCCTCGTTGACCTGGTCGTGTGCCTGCTGGAGGATCTGGAGGTTCTGTTCGAGGATGTCCCCACCCATCGCGTCCTCCATCAGACTCTCGACCTCGTCGAGATCCATGTCGAGCAGTGCGGCGGTCGCACCCACGCCCGCCGTGTTTCGCATGACCTCGCGGCCGACTTCGCGGGCCATCCCGCGCAGGTCGACCGGGTAGACGTGCCAGCCCTCTTCGTCGGCACGCTCGTTGAGATCCTCGACGTCGTCCTCGTCGAGCAGGCCTTCGTCGTAGACGATGATGCCGCCCTCTCGGAGGTCGTCGAGGTTCTCGGTCAGCGGTTTGGTCTCCTCGTTGCCGTAGTACGCGTCCTCGCTGGGGTTTCGCGCGAAGGAGTCACCCAGTGCGAGCAGGAAGTTGTAACCGTCCCCTCGCGAGGGTACCTCTCCGTCCGCCGCCCGAATTTCGACGTACGTGTGGCCGCCCCGGATCCGCGACGGATAGTGCCGGTGCGTAAACACGTTCAGCCCCGAGCGCATCAGCGCTTTAGCGAAGTTCTGACTCGTCGAGTCGATTCCGTCTCCGGAACCCCCCGCGACGCGCCAGATGAGTTCGTCGTCAGTCATAGGTTTGTGTCACGGCCTCGAATGGCCCGTGCTAAGCGGAAGGTTCGTCCCTTCCCAGTAAAGGCTTTGCCATACATTGGCAGGGAACGATGGTGACAGTCTCCGATTCCCGGTAGCTGTCCCGGCTCGATTTGCCGGATGTTTCCGAAATCGCCCTCATCTCCGTCCCGGCTACCAAGCGACGAACTCAGCGGTAGTTCGGGACGCGGGCGGACCGATCGCTACCGTCGTGGAAGGGTAACGTCGCGAGCGACGCCGGAACTGACTCGTCATCGATCCGGATCGAGAGCTCGCCATCGGTTGCGTCGGTCTCGGTCGACGCAGCGTCGTCTGTGGACGTTTCGTCCGTGCCCGAGTCCTCAGTAGCACGGTCTGAATCGCTACAGACCGCAGCGTCGACGACTGCCATCGCGATCGGTCCGCCGAGCGTCGGCGAGTCGATCCCACGCGTCACCGTGCCCACGGCCTCGTCGCCGTCCATGACGGCAGCACCGGCCGCCGGTACGGCCTCGGCGGTGAGTCCGACGAGGCGTTCAGGCTCGCTCCCGCGGTTTTCGATCCGCGAAACGACTTCCTGACCGACGTAGCAGCCCTTCTCGAAATCCAGGGCGTTCCGGATCCCCACGACGTTCGGCAGCCGCCCGTCGAGTTCGCTCCCGTACAGCGGCGTTCCCGCTTCTAACGTGAGCGTCTCCCAGGTCCGCCACCCGAAGGGCACCGCGTTCAGTCCCTGGTTCACCAGCACGTCGAACGTCTTCTCGGCCTGCTCGGCTGCACAGACCACGTCGTATCCTTCCTCTCCCGCGGGCGCGTCCGTTCGAATCACCGTCACGCCGACGTCGTCGAACTGGCCCCGATCGAAGGTCAGCCGCTCGTCCGGCGGGGTTCCGTTCGTGAACACGCTCGCGATCTTCTCCGTCGACTTGGGGCCGTGCACGCCGAAGACGCCGAACTCCGCCGTCGACACCTCGAAGGAGACGTCCTCGATGAACGTCTTGTCGGTCCACTCCGCCGCCAGCCACTCCGCCTCACCTGGCGGCACGAAACAGAGGAGTCGCTCGCCCGCGTGAAAGACATAGAGATCGGTCCGAATTCGTCCGTCGGGGTCGAGCAAGAACGCGTAGCAGCCGTTTCCCTCCTCGCTCGGGACCGCGTTCGTCAGCGCGTTGTCGACGTAGCTCACGCGGTCATCCCCGGTCACGGAGACGATTCCGTACGCGGCTTCCGTGACGCCGGAGACGTTCCGCACCGCCTGCACAGTCCGCTCTGGTCTGCCGTAGTCCAGCACGACAGAGCGGCCACCATGCTCGGTGAACCGGGCGCCGTGATCCTCGTGGACAGACCTGAGCACCGTCATGGAGGATGTTCCGACGGCGGTCCCCAAAACACCCGCGATCCACGAAGTCGGCGGACATCGGAGACCGTCGAGTACGACGGGGCAATGCGGTCTGGCTGTGGCCAGGTCGGAGGTAGCGCGGCCGGGATCGATTCGGTCCGGCGGGTGGGCGAGAGCTTGCTCCCGCTCAGAAGGGAAGACGGTCGCGGAGCCACTCTGTGAAGGACTCGTCGTCACTCTCCTGGCCGCTCGGGACGACGCGCGTTGCCGGCTTGATCGTCGTGCTCCCCGGCTGGCCGGAGCCGTTCTCCACGACGATCAGGTCGTCCTCTTTGAGCGACGCGAGCGCGGACTCGATGGCGTCGATGTCGGTCTCGACGTGAGAGCGCAGCTCGAAGATCGTCATCCCCTCCTCGTGGCGATCGACGAGCGCCTCCAGTATCGCGACCTCGACGTCTCCTCTGTCACTGTAGCCCTGCGCGACGCGCATCAACCGACGGTTCGGCGGCGAGGGAATTGACTGTTTGGGAGCGTGGTGACGGTTCGAGTCCACAGAGCGAGAAGACAACGAGAACGAGGGCGTCAGTCGCGTGATCGGGCTGCGATTCGTTACTCGGCGTCGGCGAGCAGCTCCTCGGCGGTGACGAGCGCCTCCAGTTCGACGTCGTGCTCTGCGAGCAGCTCCTCGGCACCCTCCTGTCGATCGACGACGACCAGCACGCGGTTCACGGTCGCGCCAGCCTCGCGCAGCCCCTCGACTGCGTCCGCAGCGCTCTGGCCGGTGGTAGCGATGTCTTCGAGAACGACGACTTCCTCGCCGTCGTCGAGTTCGCCTTCGACGAGATTCGCCGTTCCGTACTCCTTGCGCTGTTTTCGGACGATGACGTACGGCGTCCCCGTCTCGACGCTGGTGACGGCGACCAGCGGAACAGCTCCCAGTGCAACGCCGGCGAGTTTCGTATCGTCCTCACCGATCGCTGCGAGTCGCTCGGCAAAGGACGCGGCAATCTGCTCGAGACAGCCGGGCTCGGTCTCGAAGCGGTACTTGTCGACGTAGTAGTCGCTGGTCCCGCCGTGTGAGAGCTCGAACTCCCCGAACTGCACGGCGTCAGCAGCTCGCAGCGCGTCGATGAGCGTCCGGTCGGTCATGCCTCTCACTCCACGGTGCCGGTGCATAAACGGCGTGGAACCGTACCGACCGGACAGCGTCTGGCCACAAGGGCGCAGGCATTTTGTCGCCTGCGAGAACACTTAACATCGCCACTGCCCTAGCGCGGGTGGTCCCCATGGAATTCCACAGTCACGACTGGCAAGCACTCGCTACGACGATGGTCGGCGGCGGGCTCATCGCCGGGCTCGTGATGGGCGTGATCCTCCAGGCCGGCAACGGGATCATCGCGACGATCGGGTCGGTCTCTGGCAGCTCGTCGATGTTGATAGGCTGGATCGTCCACCTCCTGCTCTCCGTCGTCTTCGCTGCCGGATTCCTCGTCGTGCTCGCCTCGAAACCCATCGAAGTAGCCTTCGACACCCCGACCGATACCCTCTTGCTCGGCCTCATCTACGGGGCACTGCTGGGGTCGGTCACCTGGGGGTTCGTCATCCCGGTCTCCGTCGGGTTCGAGAGCGCGTTCCCACTGGATTTCAGCCCGAAGGCGACCTCCGTCGCTCGCTTCAGCATCGTGCTCGGGTTGGGGCACCTGACCTACGGCCTCGTCCTCAGCGCGATCGTCATCTACCGTCACCGACCGATGCCGCTGTTCGCGGACGAGGGGGAAGGGATCGAGGGGTAGCCAGAGAATCGAACTACTCGACCTCGACCCAGGCACCTCGCTCGTCGCTCGCCTGGATCGCGTCGAGCACTCGCTGAACGGCAAGCCCGTCCTGCACCGTCGCGACGTTGCTGTCCACGAGCGCCTCCGTCGCGCCAGTCGCTGCCGCCGACAGGAACTCGTAGTTCTCGTGGACGAACGTGTGCTCCCAGCCGAGCACGTGTCCCGGTGGCCACCAGGCGTCGACGTAGGGGTCGGACTCGTCGGTGACGAGGAGCGTTTCGAAGCCACGGTGGTTCGCGCGCATGACCTCGAGCTCGTTGAGTCGCTCGAGCGAGAAGGAGAGCGCGCCGTCGCTCCCCTCGATCTCGATCGTATGGTCGTTCTTGTGGCCCGTCGCCATCCGCGTGGCCTCGATCGTCCCCATCACGCCGTCGGCGAACTCCAGCTGGGCACTGAACGCGTCGTCGACGGTGACGGGGCGGGTCTCCTCGCCGTCCGCAGTCGGCCGTTCCTCGACGAACGTCTCGCAGTGCCCGCTCAGACGTTCGATCGGCCCGGCCTGCTCGCCGACGAGGAACTGAAGGAGGTCGATCGTGTGCGCGCCCAGGTCGCCCAGCGCACCGCTGCCGGCCAGCTCCTCGTCGTTTCGCCACGACCACGCGGCCTCCGGATCGACGAGCCAGTCCTGGAGATACCGCCCGCGAACGTGGCGGATTTCGCCGATCTCACCGTCGTCGATCAGTCGCTTCGCGTACTGGATCGCCGGGATGAAGCGGTAGTTGAACGCTGTACCGGCGGGCACGCCCGCGTCGTCTGCTGCGGCGGCGATCTCCTCGGCTTCGGGCAGCGTCCTGGCGAGTGGCTTCTCACAGAGGACCGGCGTCCCGGCCTCCAGGGCCGCGATCGTCGGCTCGGCGTGGACGTGGTTCGGCCCGAGGTTGTAGAACACGTCGACCTCGTCGACGACGGCAGACCAGTCAGTCGCGGTGCGGTCGAACCCGAGCCGATCGGCAGCCTCTGCGAGCGCCTCCTCGTTTCGGCCCACCAGCACGTCACGGTTCGTCGCCGGCGCGTCCGGGAAGAACATCGGAAGCCGATCGATCGCGTTCGAGTGGGCCTTGCCCATGAAGCGGTATCCGAGGATACCGACGTCGAGTGTCATGGATTCGAGTTCGTCGTCCCGCGTCTTAGTGGTTCCCGAGGTGGCAAGCTGGCGGCCGTCGGTTCCACCCTCGCGTGGCCACTCAATCAGCGAGCCTTGAACGCCGTCGCGAGACGTATCCGACGCAGAGCAATAGCCCGACTGCGGCGACACCGGTCGCGATGCCGAACCCGGGGAGTGAATCGTCCCCCTGGCTGTCGCTACCGTCATCTGCGACGCTCCGGTTAGTCTCCGCTGCAGTGGTGACGTCGACCGATCCGTCACCGGCAGTGCCCGGTTCGTACGCGGGGTCGATCTGCTCCCCACCCCCCGAAATCGCGATCGTCGTCTCGTCCCCGAAGCTCTGCATCCGATAGTCGTTACCGTAGAGATTGGCGCTGGTGTCGGCCACGACGACGCCCGCGTCTGCGGCCGGCGCGTCGTCTCGAATCTCGATCGTCACGGTCGCCACCACGCCAGTGCCGGTGACGCCGTTCTCGGCGTCCGTTCGCTCGTGCTGGACCCGAATCGCGCCGTCGCCGACGCGCTCGACCGTCTGGCCGACCGAACCGCCGTCCCGAGCGAGCCAGGGCCCGACTTCGACGTCGGTCGTCGGCTCGCCGACCGCCGGCGGGACTGCGATGACGAACTCGTAGGCGTCGATTCCCTCGTCTGCGTAGCCGCCGTCGCTGCTGAGGTGGACGTCGACGGTCACGGTATCGCCAGGTTCGGCTGCGTGCTCGTCGTCGCCGAACTCGAACTGAGCGACCGCGTCGCCGGCGAGTGCGGGCCCGGCAATCAGGCCGACGCCGACGATACCGACCAGCCCAACGACGGCCAGTGCGAGCCGCCGGCCGAGTATAGCCCGGGCACTGGTCGGGTCGATCACAGTCACCACTCTCCGAGCGTGACGTCGACCGAGGCCATCTCGAGGAACGCCGTCTCGTATCCCTGGTGGCGAGCGACGCCCGGTGGCGCCGGCATCTCGATCGTGAGATCGTCGCCCGGCTGGAGCGCGGCGATGGAGGCGCCGTAGTGAAAGCCTGCCCCGTCGTCGATCGCCGCCTGGAGGGCACGATCCTCGGCAACCACGGTACCATCCCGTGAGATCGTCACCGCGGGGGCCATCCCCGGAAGTGGGAAGCGGTTGTACGGCGTCCGCGGCGAGACCAGAAGGTACGGCTCCCCGTCCCCGAGGTAGTCATCGGCCACTGCGATCGCGACGTTGGCGTCGTCGCTCCGTGGAGGATCGTACGTTCCTGTCCCCGTCTGATCGCCCTGGAGCGTCCCCGGGAGATCGGTCGGCAGCGGAACCCTCCCCGCGGACCCCATCGGCTCGATCGCGCCCGGGACGCCGCGATCGGATTCGTCGACGTAGCTGATCCGGTCAGTGAGCGCGTCGCGCAACGACTGGTCGTAGGTGAACGAAAACGTCGCGGAACCGCTGTTGTCGAAGCGACCCGCAAACGACCCGGTCTGGCGGTGCGCCGGCGGCGGCATCGTGACTGTCACCTCGTACTCCCCGTCGCCGTCCAGCCCGACGTTGTCGCCAGCGTGGAGGCCCATCTGCTGGGAGAGCATCTGCCATGGGTTGCGATCGTCGACGACGGATCCAGCCGATTCGATCGTGGTCCGGAGCGCCCCGCCGGCGGGGATCGTCTGCCCAGTCTCGGCGTCTCGAACGGCGACCATCAGGTGGACGTCCGCGTCGTCGCCGATCTCGACCGACTCGAGGGTCTGTCCGGTAACGAGCCAGAACGGATGCGCGTAGGACACCATCGCCGAAAACTCGTAGGGGCCATCGTTCACGGTGCCCAGCGGTTCGACGCCCTCGCGGTGGCTGGGGACGTATACCACGTCCGGCGGATTCTCGACCGTCGGCAGCGAGTCGGTGGCGTCGCCGCCGTCACCGCCCATTCCGCGAATGTCGGTGCAGCCCGCCAGCGCCGCGAGCCCCGCCGCTCCTGCACCAGCGAGCCCACCGAGAATCGCGCGCCTGGACGGCGACGAATCGGCTTCCAGGGTCGTACTGTCCGACTGCTCGTCGAGTGGCTGGGAATCGTCCATCATGGGTTCGGCGTGGGTAGTGATCGGTGGGCACGCGGGGGGACGAGGTAGTTCCCGCGACGAAGCACCGAGAGGTACTGTAAAATTCCGTTGTTCTGTCGAACGCTCACCGCGCCGTTCTCGGCGAGCTCCTCCCCTGCCATCGCGCGTCGGACCCGCTCGAACGTCGAAATCTCGTCCTGCAGCGCGAGGAAGTGGACGCCCGGGAGGTTGCCAGCGACGGTCGTGTTGAAATCGCGACGGAGCAGCGGTGGGACCCCGTCCTCGCGTTCGCGAGCCGCCTTCTGGGCGTGTCCCACGACGCCGGGGTCCCGTGCGTCGGTGGCAGTGTCGTCGACGGCGTCCATGATGCCGGTGGACGTCCCGAGCTTCTCGCCAAACTCACCGACCCGATCCTCGTCGGCATGGACGTGACTGAACAGCTTGCTCACGCGCTCGTGGTGGCTGTCCTGATCGAACCAGGTGTTGATCTGGACCCTGAGCGTCTCGACGTGCTGGGTCGTCCCACCGGCGAAGGCACCGCCCTCGATTTCGACGTACTCCTCGGTCGCCTGGCTCTCCTGAAAGCCCGATCGGTAGCCCATCCAAAAGGGCGCTCCCTCGGCGATATCGTGATCTGGCATCCCCTCGACCTCGCCCTCGTCCTGTTTCTGTGCGGGGAGCCCAGGGCCGACGAATCCCGTCCGGCGGTCGTCCGGCTCCCCCGCACGCTCCAGAACGCCGTCGAACGACGTAGCCATCTCGTGACCGTTCAGCGTCTCGCGGTTGCCGAGGAGGGCCTCCTCCGCAGCGAGTACGACCGCCGGATCGTCGCTCGCGAGGTGAACGGTCAGGTCGTGCGTGTCGAACGCGATCGTCTCCGAATTCTCGAGATACGTCACCGGGCCGGGATCGGGCAAGTCGACGTCGTCGGGCAGTTGCTCGTCGAAACGATCGAAGTACGCAGGCGTGTAGCCGACCGTGAACAGGAGACCGTCTGGCTGGAGCGCGATCGCTCGTTCGAGCTCCCGCAACGCCTCCTCGACGGTCTCGCGATCCGAATCGCCGGGGGTACCATCGGCCACGAGCGAGAAATCAGCGAGCACGTGGTGGGCCGGCGGACGCACGTTCCCGTCCTGATCGCGCTCGAGCACGTCGTTCCAGGCGTGCTGGCGAGCGGGTCGGTCGTCGAGGGAGCCACCCGCCGGCGCATCGATCCGTTCGGTACCGCCACCATCCGACTCGCCGAGACAGGCCGAGAGGCCGGCCGCCCCGCCGACCGCCACCGCGGCCTGGAGGAACTTGCGGCGGGACACGTCGTCCCGATCCGGGAGGGTCATCGGCGACGACTAGCCCTGCAAGGGGCAATACGACTTCGGTCTCGAACCCACAGTCACCCCGCTTATGGTGGGTCCGTCCGTCGTAGCGTACATGCACCGTCGTCGGTTCGTCCAGTTCGGACTCGGCGCGTTTCTCCTCGCCGCCGCTGGGTTCGTCGTCAGCGGCCTCTCCAGACTCGTCGTCTCGCGGGAGACTGCATTGTTCCTCGGGGCGCCGCTGTTACTAGGTGGCGCGTTGCTCGCGGTCGCCGCGTTCGTCCTGGCCGTGCTCGCAAAAACTGGCGTTCTGAAACTCGACGGCGCCACGTGATCGCGTCGACCCCTGCTCGATTTTGCACCACCGGGAGTCACAACGCCTTAGCGTGTGCCCATCGTACCGAATCGAGCGTACCGTAGTCCCCGCCCGAGACGCCACACGGCCGCGATGACTGGCGGAGAACCCCGGTACGCGACACCGACGGGGCGCGACGGATCGCCCCCGCCCGGCACGAGGGTTAGCCGGCTGACCGTGGCACGCCGCCTGGGATGAGGCTGGTCGTTAGTGTTCCGGGCGTACATTTTGAACATGCGACGACTTCAGTAACGAGCGGAGCAGACACCCCATGGACTGGACGCTTCATCTCGCGAAATCGCAGGGGTAGGATTGTTCAATGCGGCCACTGTAGTGACCGCCGAGATTTTGTGAGACTCGACTTTCCACCGCGCTTCGTTCCTCTCCAGATCGCCACGGGTGGGGCTCCGGAAGGGGCCGACCGGTCGGCGATCGTAACGACGCAAGCACCGCAGGGAGGGAGCGAAGCGACCGACTGAGGAGCACAGCGAGTTAGGATCGCCGAGCGGGAGGGGGCTTCCGTAGGCGGTTGCGGTCGGACCGCCGTCCGTTTCGTCCATGCTCTTCGGAATCACCCGCTCACGCCACCATCAACTTTCACCACTGCTATCTACAGGCGGGCATCGATCGCTCAGTCGTGGAACCAGTCGTACCACTCGTCGAGATCGACGAACTCGTTCTCGATCGCCGTCGCTCCGTACTGAGTGAACACTTCGTCCACCGTCCTAGCGAGCCCTTCGGGGTCGGCGTCCGGGAGCTTCTGATCGTAGTAGACTAGTATTCCGGCGTGTTCGTGAGATTCGTCGAGGGGCTCGAAATCCTTCGCGTTATTCGTAACCAGGACGACGCTCTCCTCGCCACACCACCGGAGTAATTTGGCATCGTCCGTGTGTTCCCCGAACTCGTCTTTGGCCTGCACGACCTCATATCCCCGTTCGCGGAGCAGCCGCTCCAGGATCCGGCCGACGTGTTCGTCCAGAAGCAGCCGCGTCTCCGTCACTGAACGGTCTCTTTGGGCTTCAGGGAAGACTCCCCAATTCGCTCGGACGCCGCTTCGTTCGCCTGCTCGATCTCGCGCATCTCTTCGATGTGATCGTAATAGTAGGCGAGCGACTCGTAAACGGACGCGAGCGGAACGTCGAGCTGATCAGCAGCGTACGCGGGCGATTGGCCAGCATCGACTACCCGTGCGGCGACGTGTCGGACCCCGATTCTGGTCCCGTCGATTCGGGGTTCCCCTCCAAGCACGTTCTCGTCACGGGTGATCGTCATGGACGTACGTAGGGCCGGCTTCGGTTATACGTCTTTGGCGTCAATCTCAATTTGAAAGCGGCATTGAACCTGCTCGAAGATTCCCCACCTTCGGCGAGCTCGCGGGATCATTCAGTCAGATCCACCTCCACCGACCTACTAGTAGATTCTCGCTCGGTAGTGTTCCGGGCGTATATCCCTTCGAGACCACCAGTTCGAGGCCGTACTGTCGTAGCATTTCTCCGAGATCTGTTACGTTGTAGAGAGAAAACGATAGGTGCCCCCACTGTGAACCGCCGACGATGGCTGACCCGTTCTGGTATCCATCGGTCGAAGACGTCCTCGAAATCCACGAGGACATCATCTCTGAGTACTCCGACACCAGTCCGGGTATCCGCAGTCGCGGCGACGTCGAATTTGCACTCGAATACGTCAGCGAGGGGAATTTCGGGTCAGTTCCGGAGACGATTCACGAGAAGGCGTTCAATCTGCTTCGGCTTCTCGTCGTCAACCACCGTTCGTGGATGGCAACAAGCGCACCGCACTCAACGCGACGACCGTGTTCTACCTGCTGAATGGGTATCGGTTCGAGTACGACGACGAAATCCGAACGATACTGAAGCAGTTCGGAACCGACGAGGCGGCGGTCGATGAGGAGCAGGTGCTCGACTATCTCCGATCACGGACGGTGGATGTCGATTTGGACGAAGTAATCGAGCAGTGGCGAGACGACCTCGTTACGCACGGACTCGATTAGCTGGCCGACGATGGATCGGACCCGAACGATTAATCGGACCGGTGAGCAAGGAGTTAGCATGGCGACGGAAGAGAAGACTGGCGAGCGCACCCCTCTCGACGACGTGATGGCGGACATTCGTCGAGAACTTGTATTGCGAGTCGCCAGGGAGGACCGAGACGAACACCGCGACGTGTACGACGCCCTCGAAAACGAATAGGGGTTCTCTCGTCAATCTGTCCTCGATTCCTCAAATTGCGGATTTTACTATCAGAGAGTCTACTAGTAGATTCTCGCCCGGTAGTGTTTCAGGAACACATTTCTGACGCGGAATCGGCAACCGTCCAGCCCGCCGTAAATGCCACCGTTCGTGGCGCTCCACCGACCAACGGCCTGCACTCTGGAGTATTACGAAACCAAATTGTGGTATTAACGAAACTTTGTTACATTCTACATGCTGACATCTGTCAGTTGCCGTGGCACCTCTATACCCGTCCCAGCGGCCTGTACGAGGGCCGATTCTCAAATATTATCTCTACAAGGCCACCAAAGCCGTCGAGTTCTACCGGCCGATCATGTACCTCTTCTTCCTGGCACAGGGACTCACCTTCACACAGATTGCGATACTCGAAGCGATCTACAATCTCACGACGCTGTTCGGCGAGATTCCGACCGGCTACGTCGGGGATCGCGTCGGTCGGCGAAACAGTTTGCTCATCGGTACCGCAATCATCTCCGTCACACTGCTCGGGATCGGTCTCGCCGAGTCGTTTCTGACGCTGGCGATCCTCTACGTCTGCTGGTCCGCCGGGTACAATTTTCGATCCGGAAGTGAGGACGCGTGGCTCTACGACACGCTCACGGACGACCTCTCCGAAGACGAGTTCGCTCACGTACGGGGCCGTGGCGAATCTGCGTCGCTCGCGGTCGGCGTCGGCGCGGCGATCGTCGGCGGCTACCTTGGGAGCATCGATCTCTCGTACCCGTGGTTCGTCGCAGCCGCCGTCACCGGGCTCGGTGCAGTGGTCCTACTCACGCTCGGGGAATCGGAGACCTACGAGAACTCCGAGGCGGACCAACTGAGCTTCCGTGAAACAGTACGCATCGCCACAGAGGCACTGTCGAAACGGAATCTCCGCGCGTTCATCCTCTACTACTACGTCCTCTACGCGGCGGTGACGTATCTCGTGTTCGTGTTCCTCCAGCCGATCTTCGAGACGGTCGTCGTCGATCTCGGAGCGGCTCCGGGGCAGGTCGAATCGCTGCTGGGCTGGTTCTACGGAGCCTACAGCCTGGTTGGAGCGGTTCTGACCTACTACACCGGTGCGATCAAAGAGTACGTCGGCGTCAGGACCTGGTTTCTCGTTCTCCCGTTCGTCGTCGGCGCGGCGTTGATCGGGATGTACGTCGTTCCACTCCTCGCGCTGCCGACGTTTCTCGTCGCTCGGGGGCTCTCCGACGTTACGCGGTCGTTCGCGGGGCAGTACGTCAACAATCAGATCGAGACGCTGGGCCGAGCAACGGTGCTGAGCTCGATGGCGATGGTCAGCGGGCTGGCAGTGGTTCCGTTTCAGCTCGGGAGCGGCGTGGTATCGGATTTTGCCTCACCGTTGTTCGCACTCGCAGTCGGTGGTGTCGTCCTCATCGTCGGTTCAGGCGGAATTCTCGTCTGGGAGTCGCCAATCGCCGAGTAATCCCTTCTAATTTCGAGGGGCAAATCATCCATCAGTCTCGCCGTTGCGTCACTGGTTTCTGTGTGGAGTGGACTGTCGATACCCCTCACGCGCTTCAGCAACCACAATTAGCGCTATCGAGATTCCCACGGTGCCCCAGATGACGGTCGCCTCTGTCCCACTGACTTCCTCGGTAAATACAGTCGCAAGCACGATCGAGACGAGCGTGACAACACCCATTCGAGAGGATCTGGATACTGATCGATCGATTGAGAGCAGATATAGTTGTGGGGCGATGGCACCAAAGGATAGTATCAGCATGAATGCAACGACAGTTGCCCACTGGCCTGGCAACCCTACCGCTGCCTCAACTATACCAAGGACAGCGAGGCTGCCCACTCCCGCCAGCAGAGCGGCGACGATGATCGTATTCTCAGATGCGTTCATACTGACAGGACTCGCCCTGAATTGATAAATATCGGGGAGGAACTACTGTCACTACTGCCGCCTCTTTCTGTATCCGCCAGAACGTGCTGCCACGGTGAGCGCATAGTACAGTTCAGATATAGACCGGGTGAACGGCCTCAGTCACTCACGAAGCCAGCCGTATCACTCGTCGAGTTCGGCCGTTCACCTCCGAACGATACGTCTGCGCTCGGCTATCCAGCAGAATGTTTCACACGACCTATTCCCGGTGAGGCGCATTCAAATATTGTCGAATTCGATCACGGGGCGATTCGTCCCCTCGTCGTGATAGATTCGAATAAATATCTCGTAGTGGCCCCGGTCTTCTGAAGGAATATAGTGGAAATGACGCCATCGATCGGGTCCCGTTCCCGGGAGTGTAGCATACACGGTATACGTGTCGAGAGTGGCAACGTCTTCGAAACGACGAACTGTGTAACTGTCTTCGTCACCGTCCTGTTCGGGCGCGATCTCGACGACGTGCTGGGCTGCATTCGTGGTACTATACACGAATGCCTCGGACGCCTCGTCCTTGCTGGGGTCAACGAGCTTGACTTCGATTTCCTGCGGAGTCGGGGTGTAGTTGGTAATCGTGAGATTAAGCGAAAGATCGTTCGAGCTGGACGATTCCTGACAACCCGCAAGCGCGGTGGCGAGCCCGCTGCCACCGAGGAGGAGGGCTTCACGACGGGTTTGTTTCATACTGAAACCAGATCAGTTCTATCGACAAAGGTGTTTTCAGGGTTGAGAGAACGCAGCTGTTGAATACAGCGTGTCCATCGTTCCACTCCACCGTGGGTAGTAGTTCCCGACCAGTAGTGGTCCGGGCAATTATCCGTATCAGTGCAGCAATTCACTACACGCACCGACGACCTCGTCGACGATGACCTCGGTACTCCGCCCTGCAGCGACGTGGTATCCACGGATCATACGAAAGATACACCCGAGACCCACAGGCGGTTCGCACTCACACATCACGCGTCGGAGTCCTGCCACCAGCCGAAACCGTACTCCAGGCCACCCAGCACGAACCCCATCGTGAGCGCAGACACCACCGGAAGCTCGCCACTCAACGCAACGCCGACGACGAAAACGCCGGTTGCTGCGGCTACGGCGAGCAGTGCTGCGTAGCGTCCACGGGAGAGGCCCCTCGCCCACTCGTCGCTACGCGCGTAGAGACGTTTCACAGCACCCATTGGGAGAACCCACAGGCGGCCACGAGAAATTCGTTGGGAATCTCACCGGAGCGGGATCGGGCGACGCAGGTGAGACCAACGAGTGGGGAGTTCGAGATCGTCGTTCGAGGTTTGGCGGCCGAGGTTCGGAGTTCGGTACGCTGAATAAGCCCCACGCGGATTGCCGGACCATGGATATCACTGCGATTCTCCTCGTTGGAATCGCGGCTTCGCTGTTCGTCGGGTTCAACATCGGCGGATCGTCCACCGGAATCGCGTGGGGGCCCGCGGTCGGTGCTGGCGTGCTCTCGAAGACGGCTGCAGCGGGGCTGATGACGTTCTTCGTCTTCCTCGGCGGCTGGACCGTCGGGCGAAACGTGATGGATACGCTCTCGGGCGATATCGTCGCCACGTCGATTTCGCTGGAGGCCGGTGCTGCGGTGCTCTTCTTCATCGGGCTCGGGATCCTCGTCGCGAACGTCTTCGGCGTCCCGGTGCCGACGTCGATGACGACGGTGGGATCGATCGCCGGGCTCGGACTGGCGAATGGAACGCTCAACTTCGACACGATCGGCTACATCGTCGCCTGGTGGATCGTGACGCCAGTCATCGGATTCTGGGTCGGTGCGGTCATCGGTCGGTACGTCTATCCAGGATTGAACCGCCGGTTCGAGATCAAAACCACCGACGGGCAATTGCTCGAACTCGATCGGAGCGGTCTCGTTCCGACGCCCACGTACGGCCCGAACACGACCGGACGGGAACTGATCACGACGGCGGTCGTCCTCGTCATCGGCTGCTATATGGCGTTCAGTGCGGGCGCGAGCAACGTTCCAAACGCGGTCGCACCGCTGGTCAGCAGCGGTGCCCTCGGCGAGAACTCTGGAATCCTGATCGCCACTGTCGCGATCAGCGCGGGCGGCTTCACGATCGCCCGCCGAACGATGGAGTCCGTCGGAACGGAGCTGAGCGACATTCCCCTGCTCGCAGCGCTGGTGGTCATGTCGACCGCCGCGACGATCACGACCGCGCTTTCCTATATCGGCATCCCGATCAGCCTCGTCATGGCGATGGTCATGACGATCGTCGGGCTCGGCTGGGGACGCGCCACCCGCCCGATCGCCGCGAGAGACGTCGTCCGCGGCCACGTGGACACTGAGATCTCGACGGGCGCCATCACCGCAGACGCCGATGCGCCAGTCGGGAGCATCGGAAGCGCGGAGTCGCCCGAAGTGCTGCAGGCCGGGAACCTGTTCAACCCCCGTGCAATTCTGAAGTACATCTCGATGTGGATCATCGGCCCCTCGATGGCGCTTGCGCTCTCCTACTCCTTCTTCGTCGGCGCGGACCTCGTCGTGTAACCAGCCAGCAGTGGGCTTATTCCGCCCGTTAACGTACCCATTAGTATGGTTTCACGAGTGTTGGTGCCGATGGACGATTCGGAGATGGCAGCGCACGCGCTGGAGTACGCGATCGAGACGCACCCCGACGCGGCGATCACGGTGTTGCACGTCGTGGGTGAACCGTCGTCGATGATGGGCCGCGCGACCGCCCTCGCACTCTCCGACGATCCCGAGGAGACGGGTCGGGAGTTCGCCGAAAACGTGCTACAGACCGCCCGAGAGATCGCCGAGGAGCACGGGATCTCGATCGACACCAAAGTGACGATGGGCCACCCAATACGGGCAGTCCTGAACGCCGCGGATGAGTACGACGCGATCGTCGTCGGGAGCCACAGCGGCTCGCTGGCCGATCGGTTGATCGTCGGGAACGTCGCCGAGACGATCGTTCGGCAGTCGCCGGTGCCAGTGACCGTCGTCAGGTGAGCCGGTTCGGGAGAGAGAGAAGAGAAAGGTTCTAGGAACAGGAGGTTCGGAGAACGGTTGAACGAAAGACGCTGGCAGTGTCAGTTCGTTCCCTTAGCCAGCCGGTCAGTCTTCCCGGGCCTCGGCGATGGCCTCCCGTGGCGCACCGCAGTTGGGGCAGTTCTCCGGCAGTCCGTCCTCGATTTCGCCCATCTCGCCACACTCCGTGCACTCCCACATCAGGTACCCCTCGCCGAAGCCCTGGCCGGGGACTTCCTCGGAAGCTGGGTCGGAGCTATCACCCGACGGCGTCTCGACCTCGAACCCATCGTCCGTGTATCCGCTGACCCGCCCCAGTAGCTCGCCGTCGTCGTCGAACACTCGTTGCCCTGGCTCGATCGAGTCCGCAGCGGAACTGTCTGGGCGTTCCATCGCCGTGTCTTTCGGCGGTCAAACCCTTCAACGTCGGTGCCGCGTCGTTGCCAGTCCCTCACCAGAACGGATGAATTGGACCGTCGAACTACTCACGTCGCCTCGACGGGTGCTGGCGTTCCAGCCAGACGGTTATCACAGTGACGGCGACGAAGCTCGAAACGACGATCGCAGTGAGTACCGTTCCGGCGAAAACTGGATCGCGTTCCACGATTGGCACGAACAGCCGCAGGTCGAGCGCGATCACGAGCAGTGCGCCGAGCGCGTCGAATACGAGATCGAGAGCCGTGTCGCGGAGTCCGTAGTACTCCAGCACGGGGTCTATGTCGCGTTGCTCACCGATCTCGCGCGCCACGAGTTCGGCGAACTCCCAGACGATCCCGAGAGCGAGCGTACAGAGCACCGTTCCAGCAACGGACACGATCGCACCGTCACCGAGCACGGCGAGCCGTGGCTCCGTGACGAGTAAAATTGCGTAGACGAGGGCTGCCAGCAGCGTCGCAGACAGCGTGTGCGTTAGGTGATCCCACCACCAGACGGTGTCGTAGGGGCCGAACATGCCGATCGTGTGGAGGAAGGCCGCGCCGGCAATCCAGACCGACAGCTGCGGTGCTGCGGTCACCGTCGGAGCGCTCGACCCATCGAGCAGGGGCACGAGGACGCTCGGCGCGATCGCGAGTAGCGTGGCGACGACGGCGTTGGTGAGCGCCGGAAGGTTTCCAAGCCAGAGCGCAGCGATCACCGTGCCGAGAAGGCAGGCGATGAGGCCAACGTAGACCAGTGCGAGCGGCGGTACCATCGTCGTGAGGTCAGTCTACTCCACGGAGCGGGAACGGTTAATGATGGGTGTCGGTCGCCGAGGGTCCCTCGGCGGATTGTGGACAGGTCTGCCGCGGATCGCAGAGGAATAGAGGTCCTCAAAAGACCGAGTCCGCGGTTGCAGCGCCGACGACGCTGAAGATCGCCCCAACGCCGACGGCTTTCACCGTGACGACCGCCTGGTCTGCGGTCGAGTGTCCGGCGAGGAACGTTCCCGGAGCGTCGAAGACCAGCGCGAGCAGGGCCACCGCGCCGTAGGAGACGATCATGAGCGAGACGAATCGGATAGGGACGCCCGCGACGTCGGGATCGTCGTCGCTGTCCCTGTCGGTGGCTTCATAGAGCGCGGCGTAGCCGATCGAGAACACGATCGCGACGGTCGCGAGCGCCTGAAAGACGTTCATACTCTCCGCGAGCGTCCAGACCTCCTCGGTCACGACGAACGGTCCAGCGAGGAGAAAACCGCCGACTACCTGCTGGGCAGAGTCGGCGACCCGGAAGCGGCGTCGTGGTCGAAACCGCGCCATGCGTCGAATCGGTGTCCCAGCGTACAAAATGCCACCGTCCTGGGCCCACCAACGAGCTGGCTCAGGGCCATCCGGTGGCCCGAGTGGATGAGAGCTATTGCTCCAAGATTCGAAAAACGAACCGCCAGGAAGACCGCGACCGCCGCGTCCGTTACTCCTCGTCGTCCTCGCCCATCTCCGAGAGACGATCGACGAGTTCGCTCGTCGATCGACCGTTCTCGAAGGAGAGCTCTCCATCGTGGTCGTGTTCGTGAACGGAGACGCCCTTGTCGTCGTCGGTGTCGTGATCCCGATCCGACTGCTCCGACTCGTCGTAGCTACCAAAACCCATACAGCCACTTGATAGCGCTATCGGAAAGGTCGTCCGGTTCCACGTTCGGGAGAGCAACACCATCGGAGCCCAAAGATGGATCACCGCAGGCGCCTCCCGGTTCGAATCCACCGGCTGCGTCAACGTTATCCCACCCGACGCGCAATATGGGGGTATGAGCACGGACGCCGCAACCGGGGGTCGCGTCGACGTCACTGACGACGCGGTCGACCAGGCCCTCTCTCTGCTGGAATCCGAGGAGATGGACGCGACGGAGTCGGGACTCCGCCTGTTCGTCCAGCAAGGGGGTTGCGCCGGCCTCTCCTACGGCATGCGATTCGAACAGGAACCGGACGAGGACGACGAGATCACCGAACACGACGGACTTCGCGTGTTCGTCGACCCGGCGTCGCTGGACTATCTCGAAGGGAGCGTGCTGGATTTCGAAGAGGGCCTGCAGGCAGAAGGGTTCCACGTCGAGAATCCGAACGTCGTCAGCGAGTGTGGCTGCGGCGAGAGTTTCCGGACGTAGATAGCCTTCAGACCGCACACCCGCACACGTTTCGCCGACTGCTGCACCGACGCTGTTTCTGATGAGAAACACTGTGACTCGGTTGCGGTAGCGACGCTATACTACTGCGGCAGCCAGAAACGACGACAGTTCCGCGACGGCGACGCCCTCAGATCACCAGGAACGCGAGGTAGGCCACGGACATGAGGATCGCGGCGTGTTTGGCGCCGTCGCGAATGTCACCGGAGCTCATCTGCCCGGCCACGATTCCGGACAACAGCGCCTGCAAGAGCGCAGTGTGGAAGAAGAGGACGGTGTACGCTTCGGTATCGATGGTCCCCAGACCCTCGAGTGCGCCCAGCTGCGGTGCGGGCGAGGGCTGGCCCGGGTTCTCGGCACCGGGCGTGATCGCCGCGTCGGGCAGGTTCGGGATCAACACTGCGTCCAGCGCGCCGATGATCACGAGGAACACGAAGAAGGAGATGTACACGACGACAACGTAGGAGAGCATCTCCTGCTTGCGCTGGCGCTTGAGTCGGCGGTCGGCCTTCGCCTGTGCGGCGGCGATCCGGAGCACGCGCGAAACGTCGCCGCTCGCGCTCATCGCGTTGGTGATCAGCGCGACGACGCGGGAGACCGTTCGCGTGCGCACCCGTCGTTCGAACCGTTTGAGCGCCGTTTCGATGTCCGATCCCCACTGGATGTCCGACCAGAGACGGTCGACCTCCGGGCCGAGTGCGCCGAGATCGCTCGCTCGCACGCGGTCGATCGAGTCCACCATCGAAAGCCCGGCCTCGTTGACGCTCGCGATGCGGTCGAGGAAGTCCGGGACCGCAGCCTCGACCGTCTCGATCCGTCGTCGGTGGATCTCGAACACCATCGCGAACGTCGCCACGACGAACAACGTCGCCTGGACGAACATGTCGTCGACGACGTCGACGGTGAGCTCGCCGGCGTTTGTGAGCCGGAAGAGAGTCCCGAACACCGCGAGCGGAACGGTGACGTACAGCAGGGCGATGGGTCGCCGGACGACCGTGCGAACCGGGGCGCCGACGCGGTTGCGGAGCCACTCGATGCGCCGGTGAATCGCCAGCCGTTCGAGATTGGCACGGCCGCGGTCGCCATCGCTGGCGTAGCCGCCGTCCGTTCGGGGCTCGTCGGTCACTGCACCGACTGACGCCTCCGAGTCGCCGGTTGCTCTGCGGATATCGTGGAGGCCGGTCGCGACGGGAGGCAGCGATTCCATGCGCTCGCCGCGCCCGAACCGAGCCGTGACCGTGTCGAGATAGAGGATGAAGCCGAGGTTTCCGATCGGCAGCAGGAAGTAGACGAACACCCGCAGCGGCGTGATCGTGTCCGCACCGGCGATGCCGATGATGACGAGAATTGTGATGAGAAAGAGCGGCCCGGCGACGAACACCGTCACGTACGCCTCGGCGAGCGTCGAGATCAGGTTCAGGAGCTGCTCTTGTTGTGCCTCGGCCTCCTCCTGAAAGTCGGCGTACTGATCCTCGAGAAAGCCAGCGAGGTTCCGGCCACTCTGCAGGACGGAAGCGAGGTTCTCGGAGAACTCCCGGAACTGTTCGCTGGGAGTCCGACGTCCCATTCGCTGGATCGACGTGATCATGTCCCGACCGAAGAGATCCATCTGCCGTACCGCGACGTCGACCTCCGCGGCCGTCGCCCCGTAGATGCGGCGGTGGGCCGCCATGATCGAGAGCACCTTCTTGAACGACATTCCCGATCGGGAGAGCGCGTACATGAACGCGATCGCGTGAGGCATCGTCGCCTCGATCGATCGCATCCGGACCGCCGCGACGTGGCCGGGCCACCACCAGCGGAGCCAGTAGGTCAGGAGGCCGGCGAGGAGCCCGAAGGTCAGGCCGCTCGCCAGCATCACGGTTAGCAGTTCGGTCGGCGTCAGCGTGCCGAGGCCCGCGACATTCGAGAGCGCTTCCAGCGCGGTGGGGAGGATTTCGCGTGCCCGTTCCTCGTCGATCGCGAGCACCTTCAGCACGCCCCAGACGACGTACAGCCCGAGAATTCCACCCACAAGTGCGCCGACCATCGAGTAGAGGATCGTCGTCGCGGCGTAGGTTCGGTACGTCGTCGGGAACTGCGCGGCCCGGAGCCGGTGCCGGCGACTGTTTTTCTTGCGCTCACTTCCGTCCACGTACCCGCCGAACGTGACGACGGAGAGCCGGCGGAGCACGCGGTCGATGCTATCGACGCCGATGGCGAGCACGATCGGAAGCAAAAGGAGCGCCGCGAGCGCGAGTGGGACGAACGGTCGGAGTGCGATCAGGGGTGCGAACGAAGCGGCCGTTGCAGCCATGTTACTCGCCGATTGCGGAGCCAGAGTCGGCTCCTGCAATCCGATCCATGACGGCGTCCTTGTCGGCGTAGTACTCGTTGACGAGCGCGGTGAACTGACGGTAGTCCGTGACGTCGTTGTCCCGGAGATACTCGAGGAACCGCTGTCGGTCGCGGCGTTCGGTGAGGAACTCACTCTGGGTCCAGCCCCGGTCTTCCCGAATTTCGCCCATCACTGCGCTCCCACTACCGCCGAAGCTATCGTCGTCGGCGTCCCAGCGATAGGCGGTCGAGTAGTCGAGTTCGCCGGTGCGTTGGTCGATGCCTTCGATCTCCGCGATCGTCTTGTTGCGGCGGACGCGTTCGTCCTCGAACCGGGTGAGCGTCTGCACGCAGAGCACGTCGAGGGACTGCACCATCGAGCGTGGCACGTTGATCGGCTCGTTCTCGAGCCGGTTGATCACCGTCTGCACGCTGTCGGCGTGCATCGTCGAGTACGTCGTGTGGCCGGTGTTCATCGCCTGGAAGAGCGTGATCGCCTCCTCGCCGCGGACCTCGCCGACGATGATGTACTCGGGCCGGTGGCGGAGCGCGGAGCGGAGGAGGTCGTACATCTCGATGTCGGTGCCCTCGTGAAGGCGCTCGCGCGTGACGTTCGAGAGCCAGTTGTCGTGATAGAGGGTGAGCTCCCGGGTGTCCTCGATCGTGAGCACCTTCGATCGGGGCGGGATGAACATCGAGATTGCGTTCATCGAGGTCGTCTTCCCCGAAGCAGTGCCGCCCGCGAAAATCAGGGACTTGTTGTGCTCGATGACGAGCCAGAGATAGGCCATCTGCTCGACGCTGAACGTGCCGTAGTTCAACAGGTCGATCGGCGTGAAGGGGTCCTCTGCGTACTTCCGGATCGTGAACGCGGATCCCCGCGGGGTCACCTCCTCGCCCAGCGCCATCTCGACGCGGGAGCCATCGGGCAGCGTGGTCTGGACCATCGGATCGCCGATGGAGATGTGTCGGCCGGACTGTTGGGCCAGTCGGACCACGAAGTTGTCGAGCTCCTCCTTCGCGAAGCTCACGCTGGTCTCGACGTCGGTGTACTCGTCGTGGTAGACGAAGATCGGGAGGTCGTAGCCGTCACAGGAGATGTCCTCGATGTAGGGATCGTGCAGGATCGGGTCGATCTTGCCGTACCCCCTGAACGCCCGGTAGACGTAGTAGAGGAGCTTGTGAAACGCGCCGACGTCGAGATCCGCGCCGTACTGCTCGAGTTGCTCCCGGAGTTCGTCCCGGAGAACCGTCTCGGCATCGTTGTCGACGTCGACGGTCGTCCGGTAGATCAGCGGGTCGCGCACGTCTTCGATGGCCTTCTCGAGGAGTGCGAACTCGTCGTCAGTCAGCTCCGGCTCCACGACCTCGTAGCGGTACTCGTTCGCTCGATCGTCGTAGTTGATCGAGATAAACGCGAAGGGCGCGTTCACCCAGTAGCGTTCGATCTCTTCGTAGCCGTCTAGCCCCTCGAATGAAACCAGCGGGCCGTCCTCGGTCGGATTGTACTCGTCGGTCGGAATCGTCGATCCCTGCAGTAGCTGGCCGGCTCGGACGAACTGCCGGCGAACGTAGGCGAACTTCGATTGGAAGTCACCTGATGCGCCCGGATCGTCCCCGTCGCCGTTCCTCGCGTCCCCGTGCGTAGTAACGTCGCCACGGTGCGCGACGTCGTCCCGATCGGTCGGGATCGGGCCGTCACCGTCAGACCGGCTGCCGGGTTCGGAGCTGGCGCCATGCTCGCCGCTATCGGCAGCGCCGGTGCTGTCGGCGGGATCGGCACCGGCGTCCTCGCCGTTCGTCTCCTCGGACGTGGGCTCTGGGTCGGGTGTTCCGGCCATGCGAGATATCGACGGGAACCGTCGTCTGCCTGAGTATGTCAGTGATCGACCTTAAGTTGGGTGGCCGCACCGCTCCGACAGACGGCGATTCTGGTCGTTGGTCTCTGCACGTAGGTCCGCGGACGCGTTCGCGCCAGAGTAGTGTGAACCAGTGTCGCGGGACTGCTGAGAGTCACAACAGTTTGTGACGCTCGGCGTCCGACGCGGTCGGAAACGCGCCCTATTCAGGCGAGAAAACTGCCTCCGGGCGTTACGTTCAAGCCACGTGGCCCACTATCGTGCAGTAGGGAATGCGACGCGACTACTTCAGCCTGGACGTCGAGAACGTCGATTGGGTCGAGGGCGACGGCGAACCCGCGAAGCCCGGCGTCGCAATCGACTTCGGGGGGCCTGCTTCCTCTCTCGAGGAGCGGTTCTCAGACGGCGACGGCAAACTGCTGGACGCCCAGCAGACGGACGTCGCTTTTCGGCTGCAGGACGACCTCGACGCCGAGGACGCGACCGGCGTCGTTAGCGTCACGAACCGGATCACTGGCGACTTCGTGCTCGAACTCAACCAGGACGCAGACGACGTCCTCCAGTTTATCCGCGCAGCACGTCGGTACGGCGAGCAGATCGCCGACGACGACGGCGGCTACGACGTACGCGTGCTCATCGACGGTGAGCCGTTCCTCGAGTACGAAAAGCGGACCTTCCTCGTCTACAACGACGCCGGGAATCTCCTGCGCAAACACAGTCTGATCCCCTCCGGGGTCGAGCTGTAAAGGCGGTCCAACGTCCCCCACGCCGAAGAGAGTAGGGAGAAATTGAGAGAGAGTAGGGAGAAATTTATTCCGGCCGGGTGGCCAGTACTCTGAAACCGCCCTCCCGTTGCGATACCGCTCCGTCTCAGCGAAGCCGACAGTGCCCACTCCACCTATGCAACCGTGACCGTCTCGTCGAAGAGCTGCGAGATCGTCCGCCGCGTCTCCTCGTCGTGGGCCGACCGGTCGAACGTCGCGATCAGGGCTCCGTCGGAGGCCTTCACTCGCCCGCCGAGGACGTGCAGGAAGCGGAAGGTGGCGGGCAGCGTCGTCGCAGCGAGCAGCGGCGTCGTCGAATCCAGCCCGACGACCACGTGATCGTACCGGTGTGAGAGTCGTTCCACGAGATCCGAGGTGGCGACGCCGACCGCAGAGAGCGACTCCGCCCCCACGACCGAGTCCGTCTCGGCGACGCCGGACGGCGCCGAGTCCGTTGGCGAGGCGTCCACGACCCCGATCGCCTCCGGAGCGACGCCTCGCCGACGGAGACCGGTAACGAGCTCGTCGGCGTCACTTGTCGCGACGAGCAAGACCGCGGTCTCGAGATCGACGTGACCGAGCGCGTCGAGCAATCGCCGGCGGCAGTCGGAGTTGCCGGTGGCGGAGAGGAGGGCGCTGGCTCCCTCGGCGAGAGAGGAGACGTCCGGAGAACGGTCGTCCATGTTAACTGTATAACAGATTGTGTGGCTGCTCCCCCGATAAGGCTGCGGGACATATCGCGTTCTTGCCGGGGTTTCAACGGTCGTCGAAGCCTGGTTCGCGGTCTGGGCGATGTGCGTTGATCGGTCGAGGGGGCACGACGCCTCGTCCGATCGCCCCAAGCTAAGTGGTCGTGCCCGAAAGAATCGGACATGACGCTGTTCGGCACCGCGGGAATCCGCGGTGACGTGCGAGACGCCGTGGATCCGGAACTAGCGATGGCCGTCGGTCGCGCCGCTGCCCGCCACGCCGCAGAGCAATCCGGCGACGATCCGTCGGGCAACGGCCAGTTCGGCGAGGAGCTGTCCGCCGACGGCAGGACGTCGCCGTCGTTCGCGCTCGGAATCGACGGCCGAACCACGGGTGATGGCCTCGCTGCCGCGGCAGCAGCCGGGCTGGCGAGCGGCGGCGCGGACATCGAGCGAGTGGGTCGCCTGCCGACGCCAGCGCTGGCCCACGCGAGCCGTGGCCGACGTGGCGTGATGATCACCGCGAGCCACAATCCGCCGACAGACAACGGGATCAAGCTGTTCGACGACGGCGTCGAGTACGACGGCGAGGCCGAAAGCGACGTGGAGCGAATCGTCGCCGCGGAGCCCTCCCCTACCGGCTGGGAGGAGTGGGGCAGCATCCGCGAGGGTGAGACGCTCGAAGCGTACCGCGAGGCAGTCTGTGCGTATCTCGAGGACACGTTCCCCGAAGCCGTCGGCGCACTCGCCGGACAGCGCGTCGCGGTCGACTGCGGAAACGGCGTTGCGGGGCTCGCCACCCCGCAAATTCTGCGGTCGCTGGGCGCGGAGCCGGTCGCTCTCAATGCGAACGTCGACGGATCCTTCCCTGCTCGCGAGAGCAAACCGACCGCCGAGTCTCTCACGGCGCTGCGCCGATTCGTCGAGGGCGACGACGAGCTACGGATCGGGATCGGCCACGACGGCGACGGCGACCGCCTCGCCGTCGTCGGTCCCGACGGGGAGATCGTCCACGAGGACACCGTCCTCGCCGTGATCGCGGAGCGGTACGTCCGGGAGTCCGACGCTGTGGATCCGGTCGTCGTCACGACGCCGAACGCCTCGGGCCGGATCGACGAGCGCGTCGCTGCCGCGGGCGGTCGCACCGAGCGGGTCGCCCTCGGCGTCCTGCACGAGGGCATCGCTCGCGAGCGCGCGGCCGGCAGCGTGGACACCGAGGTCGTCTTCGCCGCCGAGCCCTGGAAGCACGTCCATCCAGCCTTCGGCGGGTGGATCGACGCGATCGTCTCCGCTGGACTGATCGCCGCGCTGTCCGCCGAGGCCGGCGGAATCGAACGGCTGACGGCCGACGTCGTGGAGCGGCCTTACCGAAAGGAGAGCGTCCCCTGCCCGGACGACGCGAAGACCGCTGTGATGGCGGAGATCGAAACCGAGCTTCCAGCCCAGTTCTCCGCGACGGACGTCGACACGGAGTACGGCGTTCGCGTCGAGCTCGAGGGCGGCGGTTGGGTGCTCGTGCGGCCCAGTGGAACCGAGCCCTACATCCGAATCTACGCGGAGCACGCGGACGTGGATGCGGTGGTCGACACGGCGTGGTCGGTCGTGGAGGATGCGGTCGAGGCGGAGTAAACGACGCGTCGGTCGTAGAGATTACTCCTCGACCGCGGCCCGATAGGTCACCGCGCCGGAGAGAAGCGAGATCACGATGCCCGCACCGGCGCCGATCGTCAGCCCGGTCGCGATATCACCGTTCATTGCCGTCGCCATCACTACTCCCCACCCGGCACCGACGCCGACGCCAATTCCGATGCCGGCACCGATCGCTCGCGAGCGTCGTTGGTCCTCGGATTTGGCCATATCTGTGCGTCCGCTGAAAAAGGTCTGGCGACGGTGCCCGGTCCCGCGCTGGGGTGGCGATCCGCGCTTACAGGCAGCCAGCGTCGTCGAGTCGCTCGACTGCCTCCTCCAGTCGGTCGAGGCTCGCCGCGTACGAGATTCGCGCGTAGCCGGGCGTGCCGAAGGCGCTCCCGGGAACCATCGCGACGTGGGCCTCCTCGATTGCCTCCTCACACCAGGCCTGATCGTCTTCGTCGACGGGCAGCATCATGTAGAAGGCGCCGTCGGGTTCGGGGACCTCGACGCCGCGCTCGGCGAAGGCCTCGATCAGGAAGTCCCGCCGCTCCTCGAAGGCGTCGGCCATCTCCTGAATCTCGTCCTCGACCTCCTCCAATGCGGTGACGCCGGCGTGCTGTACGAAGTTCGTTGCGCAGGTCACCGAGTGGCTGTGGAGCTTGCCGGACTGTTCGACCAGATCCTCGGAGGCTGCGTAGTAGCCCAGCCGCCAGCCCGTCATCGAGTAGGCTTTCGAGAAGCCGTTGACGGTGATGGTTCGGTCGGCCATGCCATCGAGCGTACCGAGCGAGGTCGCCTCCGTGCCGTAGGTGATCTCCTTGTAAATCTCGTCGGAGACGACGGTGACGTCGTGTTCGACGGCGAGATCGCGGACGCCCTCCAGCGCGGCGTCGGAGAAGACGGCGCCGGTGGGGTTCGACGGGGAGTTGACGACGAGGAGTTCCGTGTCGTCGTCGACGGCCGCGCCGAGGTCGTCGAGCCCGGGCTCGAGCTGGAAGTCGTACTGCGCGAGGTCGACGCGGGTCGGCTCCGCGCCGGCGAGCTTCGCCATCGCCTCGTAGGAGACCCACGCCGGATCCAACAGGACGACCTCGTCGCCGTCGTCGAGCAGCGTCTGGAAGATCTCGTAGAGCGACTGCTTCCCTCCGGGGGTGACCACGATCTCCTCGGGAGCGTAGTCCAGACCGTCGTCGGCGAGCTTGTCGGCGATCGCCTTCCGGAGTGCCGGGATACCGTTCGAGGGCGTGTAGCCGGTGTGGCCGGCGTCCATCGCATCCTTTCCGGCCTCGACGATCGGCGCCGGCGTCGGGAAGTCCGGCTCGCCAACGCTCAGGTCGACGACGTCGACGCCGTCGGCCTCGAGCTGTGAAGCGAGGTTCGAGACAGCCACCGTCGCACTCGGTTCGACGCGCTCGACGCGTGCCGCGAAGTCCATATAGCGCGGTCCGGACGGGACGGTCTTACCGGTTGCGATGCGCAGGAGCAGTGTGGTGATCGTCCGTGGCAGTCTCCGCGAAAACGGTCTGCCGACGAACCGTCGACGTCGTCAGGGCCAGAGCCCGCGGTGTCGGTGAGCCTCGGCGACCCGCGAGAGCGCGACGACGTAGGCGCCTGTGCGCCAGCTGACGTCGCGTTCCTCGACCTCCGACCGAACGTGATCCCAGGCGCCGAGCATCTCAGTCTCGAGCTCGTCGTTGACGCGTTCGTGCGACCAGCTCCGCCGGTTGATGTCCTGGAGCCACTCGAAGTAGCTGACCGTGACGCCACCCGCATTCGCGAGAATGTCGGGAATAACGGGGATCTCCCGTTCCCGGAAGATGCCGTCGGCGACGCTCGTGGTTGGCCCGTTCGCTCCTTCGACGATCAGGTCGGCCTGGACCTCGCCAGCGTTACGTTCGGTGAGGACGTTCCCAATCGCCGCAGGGATGACCACGTCGACGTCGAGTTCGAGGAGTTCCTCGTTCGAGAGTTCGGATACGGTTGGGCCGTCGAACCCTGCTACTGCTTCGGGCTCGTCCTCGTGGAGTGGGATCTCGTGGACGGGGAGCCCCGACGGATCGAAGACGGCCCCGTTGACGTCACTGATCGCGACGATCGACGCGCCCCACTCGTCGAGAAGTCGGGCTGCGTGGCCGCCGACGCTCCCGAACCCCTGGATCGCGATGCTGGCGGAGTCAAGGGACTGGTCGTAGTGATCGAGCGCCTCCCGCGTGATGATCGCAACGCTGCGACCGGGTGCTGCCGCACGTCCAGGACTACCGCCGATGACCTCGGGTTTCCCGGTGACGACGCCGGGTTCCGTTTCGCCGTTCTCCATGCTGTAAGCGTCCATGATCCAGGCCATCGTCTGCGAGTCCGTCCCCATGTCGGGGGCAGGGATGTCCTGCATCGGGCCGATGACGTTACGCAGTTCGTGTGCGAAACGGCGCGTCAATCGCTCGTTCTCGTCGGTGCTGAGCTCTTTTGGATTGACGCGAACACCACCCTTCGCGCCGCCGAAGGGGAGGTCCATGAGCGCGCACTTCCAGGTCATCCACATAGACAGGCCGACGCACTCCTCCTTCGTGACGTGTGGACTGTACCGCAACCCGCCTTTGTACGGACCACGGACGCTGTCGTGTTGGGCGCGATAGCCTGTGAACACGTCGACTGAACCGTCGTCTCGTTCGACGGGGACATTCACCTCCTGAATTTTGGCGGGGTGCCGGAGCCGTTCGACGGCGTTCCGGTCGAGATCGAGTTCAGTAGCGGCTCGCTCGAGTTGCTTGCGAGCGGTTGCACGCGCCGATTCTGCTGGACTGGCGTCGTCGGACGCGGAGCCCGACGAGGCCGACGACTGATCAGAGGACATAGATAGATTCAGAGACTCCGTCGCTATTCGAGGGCCATCGCACGATTGTGTAGATCCCCACCGCACTCCTCGCATTTTCCGGGGTTCTCGTCGCTGGTGATGACGGCGCCACATTGGAGACACTCGTACGTGGATTCGGACGTACTCTCGTCGGGAGCATCGTGGATCATACGCGGTCAGGTGTATGTCCCGAATATTAATAAGTACAAGGTGTTGAAGGTATATTATTACATATAAGGCCTCGCTGAGCGATGCGTCTCGATCGAATCCAGGCATCTCTAGACCGCAGGACAGCTGGCAGCCAGTGGGCGGTCCGTGGCATCCCGAGAGAGAGTGAGTCAACGAACGAGGTAGAGCCACTCGTTGGGTCGGTACGTTGAAGACCGTAGCATGCAAATCTTCAGACGTGAGCACTATGGACGTTTCTACGATCGCGACCGAGGAGTACGTCGCAATCGACGTCGACACCCGCCTCGGGAAGGCTCGCGCACGCTTTCAGGAGGACAACTCCAAGGGCATCATCGTCATGCGCGACGGTGAGTACGCGGGCGTGTTGGGCGAGCGGGAACTCCTGCAGTCCCACGTCGAGGACGACGCCAAGGTCGGCGCGCTGATCAAGCCGAGCCGGAACGATCCCGCGCCGAAGATCGACCGGTACGAGGATCTGCGAGACACCGCCCGCCAGCTCGTCGAAGGCGGAACGAAGGTCGCACCCGTCTTCGAGGACGGTCAGCTCTGGGGGATCGTCACCGCCGACGCGATCCTCGAATCCGTGCTCGACCACCTCGACGCGCTCGACGTGGCTGACATCTACACCGACGAGATCGTCTCGATCAACGAGGACGACGGGATCGGTACGGCGATCAACCGCCTCCGGGAGAACGGGATCTCCCGGCTTCCCGTCGTCAACGACAACGGCTACCTCACCGGAATCGTCACGACCCACGACATCGGCGAGATCGCAGTGCGGAACATGGACGTGATGGGCGAGGGCGACCGCGCCGGTGACGCGGATCGCATCCTCGACATTCCGGTCTACGACGTCATGAGCAGCCCCGTGGACACGACGACCGCCGACACCTCCGCGAAGGCTGCCGTCGAGCAGATGCTCGAGGCCGGCATCGGCGGGCTCGTCATCACCCCGGCCGAGGACGATCGGCTCGTCCAGGGGATCCTCACGAAGACCGACGTGCTTCGTGCGCTCTCCTACACCGAGGAGACCCACCTCGACGTCCAGATCACCAACATCCGTCTGCAGGACACCATCTCCCGGCAGGACGTCCGCGAGGCGATCGAGGAGGTCGCGGACAAGTACCAGAAGATGCAGGTCCAGCATGCGCACGTGCGGTACCACAAACACAAGGAGAAGCTGCGTGGCACCCCGCTGATCCAGTGCCAGATCCGCCTCCGGACCAACAAGGGGCAGATCGCTGGCAGCGGCGAAGGGTACGGCGCGCGGAACGCATTCCACGTCGCACTGGACAAGCTCGAGCGGAACGTACTCGAGCTGAAGGGCATCCAGAGCGACGAGGAACAGCGCGGGCAGCTTCTCCGGAAGCTCGGCGACCTCTGATTCCGGCCGGCACCACTCCAGTCTACCAACATTTTCTGCTCTTCGCCGCACCGATTGAGAGCGATAGGTGTCGGAGAGTGGGAGAAAGAGAAAAGAGAGGGAGAGTGCACGCAGAATCGCGTGCCTGTTCAGGCAGCGGAGTAGATGGCAGGGGAGCGAGTCGTCGCCACCCCTGCCGATCTCGGTTCCCGTTCCATCGACCGGAACCGAAGCACCCACTATCCGGCCCCGACGAGTCCAGTCCGATGACCCTCTCGGATGAGGCCCGCAGTCGGCTCGCCGACGTGGTGGAGCTCCAGCCCACGAAGAACAGTGAGCTGCAGGATCGCTGGGCGATGGACTCCGGTAGCGACGTTCACTCCTATCTCACAGGCGAGCTATCGGACTACACCTTTCGGGACGACAACAGCCTGATCCGGGCGACCGCGGAAGCGGCCGACCTCGTCGACGTCGAGCCCGGCGTTGAACCCGGAGAGGACGGCGACGGCGTCGGAACGGTTCGCGTCACGGAGCTCCAGGCGGCCGTCATCGAGGTGCTGCCCGGGCCCGACGGGCGATCGATGAGCGTGGTGGCGGTCCTGCAAGCTCTTCGTGAGGAGACCGACCGCGATCCCGACGTGGAGGAGGTCCGTTCGGCGCTCCAGCGGCTACGCCGACAGGAGGCCGTCGAGGTCGAGTACCGAGCGGTGCCGACCTTCCGACTCGCTATGGCGCGCGAGGACCTCACCGTCGAAATCAAGGATTGACCGGACGGACAGTTCAGGACAACCCGGGAGAGCCCGGGACAGCACCCCCAAACGCTTCATTTCGGCCGTTTTCGCTCTCTTCGCGCCTCCAGCACCGACCGGAGCCCCTTCCCAGGGCCGCCCTCGATCGGCCACCCCATCGAGCGCCACGCCGGCGGTTCGGGCTCGAACTCACTGCAGCGCCCACCACACTCCCAGGTCGACGGACACCGGTCTTTCGCGGCGCACTGTGGCTGGAGCGAGGCAGTGGCGTCCTCGCCCACGGTCTCCAGGCCAAAATGCCGGCAATCCGGCCGCATCGAGTCGATATAGGAGCGCCAGCCCCGTTCGTAGAGCCGCTCGCCGATGGCCAGCCGAGCGAGCGCCTTCCAGTCGGCGTCGACGTACTCGAACTCCGCGGCGGAGTGATCGTACTCGCTGTCACTCGGCCGATCGAGGATTCGCGTCCCAGGGTCCTCGACGGCGAGCGTTCGCGGGTGCCAGAGGACTGAGGACTGGGCACTGGCGCCGCCGTCGCCCTCGGAATCGCCGCACGCCGGGTCGACGGCGAGGACGCCGGCCTCGACGGGCATGTCTGCCAGGAGGCCGGGCTCGGCGGCGTCGCCTGTCTGTAGCGTCGCGACCCACGCCTCGTCGGCGAGGCCGAAGGCGACGTCTCGCTCCATCTGGTCGGCGAGCGCGTCCGCAGCGCTTCGGTCAAGATCGGGCTTGTTCTCGATGGCGATCAGCGCGTCGAGCCAGTCGGGGTACTCCCAGCGCCGTCGGAGTTCGATGCGGTTGTTCCGACGGCGGGTTTCGATCAGATCACGGTCTGCGGCGTCCTTGACCGCCTCCCGGACGTAGCGCCAGTCGGTCGTCCACAGCGTGAGCGCGTCGCGGTACCACTCGAACTCGAAGGGCGCGTTGCGAACGACCCGCAGAAGATTCCGATCGAGCGCTTGCTCTCCGAACACGGCACGCTGTCGGAGCGCGTCCGTGTCACAGATCGCGACGACCGTGTCCCAGCGACGGTCCCGCGTCCCGAGCTGCCGGCCGACGAGAACCTGCGTCCCCGCATCGAGCGACTCACCCGGTGGCCACTCGCGCTCGGCCCACTGACAGACGCGAAGTTCGAACGGAAACTCCCGCGTCCAGTCGGTCACAAATTGGAGATGATCGCCAGACGACGTAAGCGTTCGGTCGAGACCGCTGGAGTTCGGAAACCGAGCCGAAGCGGGGAGCGGAGCAGTGCCGAGACAGCCGTCGTCGTTCTCGACCTGCTGTCGGTCACGAAATCCTCCGCGAGCGGCCGAGCGAAGCGGTTTGGAGCGAGGGCGGCTCGCGGGCTTTTTTGGTATTCTGGCGAGCGATAGCGAGCCAGAGCTCGCGAGAGCTTCGCTCTCGCGGTGCAGATTTTTTGCGCGAGTGGTGCCCGCAGGCCGCTCAGAGAGCGAGCGAGGAAACCCTCCTCGAAAAAAGGTGGGCTTAGAACAGCGCCTGCTCCTCGTCTTCGAGAATGCGTGCAGGGCCACCGACCTCCCAGACGGCGGTCTGGACGCCGCAGTCCGCGACGGCCTCCTCGACCTCGTCGACGTGCTCCTCGGTCGTGTTGACGTAGACGCTCGCACCGGTGTCAGTCGAGAAGTAGACGGGGACGTCTTCTTCCTCGCGCAGCTCGCGGACGGCCGCGAAGATCTGGAGGGTCTTCGGCGACCAGTACACCCAGCCCTCGGGGCCTGTCATCGTGGTTGCAGCCAGTGACAGCGAGTCGTGTTCGGCCAGCTCGAAGGTTCGATCGAAGTCGTCCGACCGGAGCGCGTCGCGGCACTCGGCGATCTGCTCGTGGATGTGAGCCATCCGCGCCTGGAACATGTGGCTGTCCTCGGCCTCTTCGTGCGCGTCGTCGGTCTCCTTGTAGGCGGGGACGAGCCCGACGACTACTTTGAGATCGTCCGCGATCTCGCTGTCGATGCGGTGGGAGCGACAGTCCTGGTCGTTGAGTCCCGCGCGGAGGTGTGAGAAGCCGCCGGTGACAGAGCGCGCCGCGGAGGCAGAGCCATAGCGGGCGATCGCGGAGAGCTCACTCAGCGTGGCGTCGAGGTCGGCAGCTTCGGCGAGCGCCGTGGCGGCCGCGGCGAAGCCCGACGACGAGGATCCGAGGCCGACGTTCGTCGGGAAGCTGTTCTCGCTTTCCATCCGGACGCCGTAGACGGCGTGGGGCGCGTCGGATCGCTCGCGGACGGCGTCGACGATGCGGTCGAGCCGGTCGCGGCCGCTGCCCTCGACCTCCTCGCCGTCGATGACGTAGGTGTTGTCCTCGTTGTCCATCGAGAACTCCACCGTCGTCTTCGAGTGGCTCGGCGCCGTGCAGACGCTGATCGAGTCGTGGTAGGGGAGCCGCTGCTGGGAGTCGCGCATCCCGTGGTACTTCACGATGCCCTGGATCGGATGGGCGATCGCCGTAGCTTTCATGCTTTCAAGGGCGTCGGAGTTGTGCTTAAAGCTGGTGGCTGGGGCATGACGCGCGATCACCACGAAGAGTCGCCTGCCAGCAGTCGATACTGCTTTTTCGGTCCGCCGAGGACTGAGGATATGGACGTTCTGGTCGACCAGCTGGGATTCGAGCCGACCGCATCCAAGCGCGCAGTTCTGCAAGGATCGTCGGCGTGCGATCCAGCGTCAGCTGTGGTCGAAGACGCCCGAACGGGCGAGGTCGTCGCACAGGCAGCCGTCGAACACGCGGGACACGTCGACGACTGGAAGGACTGGGAGTACTGGACGGCCGACTTCTCGGACCTCGATCGTGCGGGCGAGTACGTCGTCTCCGTCGAGTACCGCGACGGGAGCGAGCACGTGGGCGAGGATACCGGCGAGAGTACCGATGAGGACGAACGACAGCACGCTCGGTCGCGAGAGTTCGAGATCGCAGAGGATCCGTTCGTCGATCGCGCCCTCTCGGACGCCGTCCGGTATTTCCGGGCCGAACGGTGCACCGGCATCTACGAGAGGTACGATCGGAATGCCCCGATCATCGGTGCCGAGGGCGAGACGATAGACGTCAGCGGCGGCTGGTACGACGCCTCCGGCGACGTGAGCAAGTATCTCTCCCACCTCAGCTACGCGAACTACATGAACCCCCAGCAGATTCCGCTGGTCGTCTGGAGCCTACTGGACGCGCGGGAGCGGCTCTCGACGCGGACGGACACCGGCCGACACGGCGGCGACGTGACGATGCGGGACGCGATCGGGTTCGACGCGCTCGAGGAGGCGTGTTTCGGGGCCGACTTCCTCGTTCGAGCCCAGCACGACGACGGCTACTTCTACATGACCGTCTTCGACACGTGGACCTCCGACCCCGAGGAGCGAGACGTCTGTGCCTACGAGGGGTTCGACGGCACGAAGACCGAGGCGTACGAGGCCGGGTTCCGCCAGGGCGGCGGCGTCGCGATCGCGGCTCTCGCCCGAGCGGGCCGCCTCGATCACGGCGGCGAGTTCGACGCCGAGACCTACTACGACGCAGCGGTTCGAGGCTTCGATCACCTTCAGACGAACAACGAGTCCTACCTCGACGACGGCGTCGAAAACGTCATCGACGACTACTGTGCGCTACTGGCCGCCACGGAACTCTCGGGAGCCGCTTACGACCGGGGCGACGCCGACGACGCCGAGCGGTTCGCAACGGCAGCCCACGAGCGAGCGCGCTCGCTCCTCGACCGCCAGACGGAGGAAGGCTGGTTCGTCGCCGACGATGGGGACCGACCGTTCTTCCACGCGTCCGACGAAGGACTCCCGATCGTCGCGCTCTGCCGGTATCTCGACGTCCTCGACGCCGGTGAGCACGCAACTGCCGACGAACAGCTCGCCACCGAGATCCAGCAGTCCCTGGCCGCCTACTGGGAGTGGGAGCTCGCACTCACGGACGCGGTCGTGAACCCCTTCGGGTACGCTCGCCAGTTCGCACAGGCGACCGACGAGGACGAGCCCGCCGCTCGCTTCTTCGTTCCCCACGAGAACGAGACCGGCTACTGGTGGCAGGGCGAGAACGCCCGGCTCGCGTCGATGGCTGCTGCCGCCCAGCACAGCGCGGCGGTGTTCGAGGACGTGTACGCGGACCTGGAAGTGGGCGGGGACGCGGACCTGGCATCGTCGCTTCCGGAGTTCGCACGCGACCAGCTCGCCTGGATCCTCGGGCGGAACCCCTACGATACCTGTATGCTGGAGGGCGTCGGCAACGACCCGGTCCCATTCGTCCCCGGCGCCCCGAACACGCCCGGTGGCATCGTCAACGGGATCACTGCCGGCGTCGAAGACGAGTCCGACATTGCGTTCCGGCCGCCGGAGTACGCACACGACCCGGAGAACAACTGGCGCTGGACGGAGCAGTGGATACCCCACGCGGCGTGGTTCGTCGTCGCCGGGAGCTGGGAAGCGGCGAACTGAGCCCAGAGGCGGCGCGTCCTGAACGCAGTCACCGGAGAGGGGCCGACTCAGACACGATCGAGAGAGCACCAAATCATAGTAGGAGGCTCCTATGCCGCACGGTAGCGGTAGTTTCGCCCCATTCGCCGGTAGCTGATCGGTGACCCCGACTCAGGACTCAATCTGGGACTCTCGGTACCACGATCGACCAACCTTGTAGGCCTGCCAGGCGACCGGCAGCGTCCCTCTCTCCCATCTGACGAGCGGTACCGGTCGGCCGCCATACTGCTCCTTGAACCGAAAGACAGAGTCAGAAAGATCCGGCGCCGTCGGCCCGAAGCTGTAGCGGTCGTACCCCTCCTCGAGACCCCACTGAATCGCGCGACGATGGAGTAGTTCGGAGGGGTAGGCGTCGAAATCGTCGCTGTCGGGGATCGCGGAGAGCCAGTGGTGGAGTACGCCCTGTTCGTCGTCGAGCATGAAGACGTATCGACCGACCTCGCGGCCGTCGACGGTCGCTCGTCCCACGAGAACGCGATCGGGCAGGTGGTCGGCGACCGCCTCGAAGAACGAGCGTGGCCGGACGCCCGCGCCGACGCGATCCATGTTCGCCGCGTACATCTCGTACGTGCCGGACAGGTCGTCCGCGATACTCTCGATCTCGACGTCTGCGTCCTGTTCTGCGCTCCGGCGCATCGCCTTCCGGCGGCCCGAGTCCATCCGTTCGAGCAGCGTCTCCCAGTCGGTATCGAGGGGCAGGACGAACGCGCACTGATCGATGCGCGGTTCGTACCCGTGAGATTCCAGCGGACGACCGTACCGGATCGACCCGACGTCGTAGCTCTGGATACGGTGGAAGATGGCGTTCGATCCGTCGATCGAGGAGACGCCATCGAGAAGTTGGCCGACGATCGCTTCCTCGTCGCCGGTGGCAACTGGGCCGCCGTACCCCGGTGGCGGCGGAACCAGTGACTCGATGTCGGCCGCCTCGGCGACGCGCTCGGCGGCGTCGTGTGGTAGCGAGAGGCGACGACCGAACGTCGGCAAGAATCCGACCAGGTTCTCACCCTTCCGAACGACCACGTGTCTGGGCTCCCAGTCCAGCCCATCCTCGACGGCACGCAGCCAATCGTACCGATGGAAGAAGCTGCCGCCGGTGCCCTGCTCGATTACGTTCCGAAGTGGCCCCTCGCCGATCTCCTCGACGCTCCGTACGACGGAAACGGCTCGATCACTCATCGGGTTCTCTCACCCACCCGAGGGTGGACGCGCACTGACAGACAGCCCAGTCGGGACCCGGTGAAAGCGAGAGCGGCGGTGCAGGAGCCGCGACGAATAGGGCCACGAAAGAGTCGCTGAACAGGGTTCATCGTACGCATTCGACCACAGGAAGCCCCAAAACACCGGTATACCGTTCACGAAGTAACGCAGCGTTGTGTCGGGGGGCTGTCCAGTACGCCACCGCTGCTCGCGACGACCGTTTCGAGACGAGGCAGTGGGCGGATCAGGTAATGATCTCGAAGCGGGCTCCGCCGTTGCTGGCCGCTGTCACTGCGATCGACCAGCCGTGGGCCTCGACGATCTCCGAGACGATCGCGAGGCCGAATCCGGTGCCGTCCGTGTTCGTGGTCATCCCAGCCTCGAACACCTCATCGCGGTCCTCCTCGGGAATCCCGGGCCCGTCGTCCTCGACGAAGAAGCCGTCGGCAGACTCGAGCGCTCCGACCGTGATCGTCACGTCCTCCCCGCCGTGTTCGATCCCGTTTCGAAAGAGGTTCTCGAGGAGCTGGCGCACTCGGTCCGGATCGGCGTCGATCGTGGGGCTGCTCTGGACGGCGAGGGACGCGTCCTGGCTCTCGACGGTGGTCCAGCAGTCACTGGCGAGGTCGCCGATCGCGACCGCTTCGACCTCGTCGATATCCTGCCCCTGCCGGGCGAGCGTGAGGAGATCGTCGATGAGCGTCTCCATTCGGTCGAGCGCATCCGCGGCTGCTTCGAGATGCTCGGTGCTTTCGGCGGCCTCGGTGCCGGTCGGATCGTTCCGCTCCATCTCCTCTCGAAGTAGGTCCAACCTGCCTTCCGCGACGTTGAGCGGATTGCGGAGGTCGTGGGCGACGACGCTCGCGAATCGATCGAGCCGTTCGGTCTGGCGTTCGAGTTCCCGACGGGACCGCTCGGCCTCCGTCACGTCCTCGATTGTCACCATCGTCCCGACGGAGACGTCGCCCGCGGAGATCGACGTCTCCGAGACGCGATAGAACTCGGGCGGGCCGGTCTCGCTCGTGACCGTCAGAAGATCCGCGTCGCCGCCGAGAACGGCAGACAGCGACCCCACGGTCGTCGCAGGCGTCTCTCCGATACCCCCGGCGAGATCGGGGAAGAGCCTGGCTGCAGGACGGTTGTACTCTTTGATACGGCCCTCCCCGTCTAGAATAACCACGGGATTATCCTGACTGCCGGCGAGTTGCACCGCCTGGAACTCCTCGAAGTACAGATAGAGGACCCCGACCGAAAACGCCGCGACGCCGAGTGGCTCGTAGGTCATGTCGATGAGGTAGCTCGACTGGCGGCCGAGCACGTCGAATGCGAGTGGCAAGCCGGTCAGGCCGACGAGAACGACGAGCGGGCGGGTGTCCCGGCCGACGGCGCGAAACCGCTCGAGCAGCATGAAGTAGCCGACGGTCGCCAGCGCGTACGCCAGTCCCATCGCGATCCAGTGGAGCGTCCCGTGCTGGACTGCGAGATGAGCGAACGGCGTCGAGGACCTGCTCGTGGAGAAGTAGAGGTGGTGAAGCGGGTTCGACACCTTGAGTGCGACGACGCCGGCGTAGACGCCGACGGCGATCCAGCGGAAGTAGGGGTTTCGGTGGAGGGTGCGGCCGGTGTACGCCGAGCAGAAGTAGAGCCACGCGCCCGTGGCGGCGAACCCGACCGCGAGGCCGATGACGTAGAACGTCGTCTGGAGCCCCCGACCGGGCGCGACGAGGAACCCGACGTGGACCGTCGCCCATCCCCCACACAGCACGAGCAACGCCACGAGCCCTCGGCGGGTGTCCGGATCCGAAATCGTCCGTGCCTTCGCGAGGGGCACGAAGCAGGCTACTGCCGCACCACCGAACGCGACGACGTACGCAGTAAATGCGAGAAGGGCAGGGTCCGTCCCCAGAACTGCCATGTGGGATAGATGCCCGTACACGCTTTGAATTTACTGCCCAAATGCGGCAATAGCCTCGCCGGCCGAATCGGCCCGACCGCACACGACCGAGCTGTTTACTCCGAGTCGGCGTCGAGCCACTCCATCGCCCACTCCTCGATCGACGCGAACATCGGCGCCAGGGACTCGCCCTTGTCGGTCAGTGAGTAGTACGTCGCTACGGGCGCGTCTTCTTCGAGGCGCCGCGTGACAAAGCCCATCTCCTCGAGATCGTCGAGCACTCGCGAGAGCGTCCGCGAGCTCGCGCCGGTCGATCGCTTCAGTACGTTGAATCGTTTTTCGCCCTCGAGGAGATCGTTGAGCACGACGAGTCGCCACTTCGACCCGATCTGCTCGAACGGTTCCACGAGAGAACACGGGCCCGGCTCCGTCGTCGTGCCCGGTGTCGTCTCCTTCGCGGCGTCGGGTTGCTGCCCTGCTGTCATCGATGTTACCCGGTGGCAGCTATGTCGCCGAGCGCATATATAGGTTCGCGATCGAACCTGGTAGTGTAATGCAACTGCCTACTGTTACGAGCGACGTACCGTCCGAGCGAACCGGTCGAGAGACAGCCACGGAGTACGACCAGCCGACGGAGGTGGTCGCCTGATGGTCTTCGAGTCCGGTCTCGAGGGCGCGTTCTTGCTCGGCGCACGAGTGCTCTTCGGCGCCCTCATCGCGTTCCAGGGACTGAATCACTTCCTCGACCACGAGGGAATGACTGGCTACGCCGGCATGAAGGGAGTGCCCGTTCCGGGCGTTGCAGTGGCGGCCAGCGGCGTCATGCTCGTCGGCGGCGGGCTGGGGATCCTGCTTGGGATCTTCCCCGCCATCGCTGCGGGTGCACTGGCAACGTTCCTCGTCGTCACGACCCCGATGATGCACGACTTCTGGGCCGTCGACGAGGACCAGAAACAGGATCAGATGATCCACTTTCTGAAGAACGTCGAGCTGCTCGGTGCCTCGCTACTGTTCCTCGCGGTCAGCGGGACGGAGTGGGCCTACGCCGTGAACGTCGGGCTCTGAGCTACCGTTCTGACGGCTGACGCGCGATCGACGATCACTCCTGCAGACCGATAGCAGAGACCGCCACGATCGCGTGGCGGAATCCATTTTAGCGACGCGCCGGGATCTCCCGGTAGCTCCATGACTCTCCTCGACGAGCTCTCCGGCTTCGAGTTCGAGGCGGTCATGGTAGAGGTGTTCCGCCACCAGGGCTACCGCGACGTCGAACGCGCCGAGCGGATTGCGGACGAAGGACGCGACGTGACGATGCTCGACGACGGAACCGTGGGGGACGACGGCGTCTCCGACGGTCGGCCGACGGCGGTCGTCGTCGAATGCAAACACACCGACGTCGTGAGCCGCCCGGTCGTCCAGAAGACCCACTCCGCAGCACATACCTACGAGTACGACGGCCCAGTGCGCGCCGCGATCGCGACGACCGGCCGCTTCACCAAACCGGCACGCGAGTACGCGGAGCGGGTGCAGGACGATCCCGAGGACGTCGAGTTCGAACTGATCGACGGCGAGGACCTCATCGAGACTGGCGAATCTATCGGCCTCGATCTCTACAACGGGAAAATCGAGATCGTCTGCGAGGAGTCAATCGCGCCACCGACCGATCGCGAAACGCTCGAGGGCTACCTCGAGAGCGCCGCCACCGAGGTTGCAAATCTCGACGAGTGGACCGTCGGTGCCACCCTGACCGCAGTGCGGTTCGAACCGGTGCTGGCCGCCGAGACGACCGTCGACGCGACGTTCGAGACCGACGTTGGCGTGATTCACGAGATGACGGATCGCGAGCGATCGGTCCTCGACGGGCACGGCGAGATCGCACTGTCGAGCGACGACGTCGCGGGGCTCGTCGACGCCACCCGAGAGGAACGGCTCTCCATCGACCACCGGTCCCTCGAAGGGACGTACGATCGCACGGACGTCGAACGGTTCGGCGGCGACCTCGGGGCGTACCGCGACTGGCTCGTCAAGGACCGTCAGGACCGTCACGAGACGAATGTCCGTTACACTGGCGACAACGGCGTCAAGTACGAGCAAACGTGCCGTCCCGGCCCGACCGACGTCAGCGTCGAATCGCTCGAGCCGATCTACATCCCACACGTCGCCGTCGCGACGTCCCTCGGCGAGTACGAGTACGAACTCGAGCTGTACGCAGCAGGCGGTCGAACGCTCCTCCAGGACGCGGAGTTTCGCCACTGCGTGCACTGCGAGGAGGATCGCATGAACGTCGGGTCGCATCCAGCCGACGCCAGCGAGAACGACGGCGTCGACAGCGAGCACGCTTCGACCCTGACCTACTGCGCGAACTGCGGCGCGGTCGCCTGTCCCGACCACATCGAGACCGAACGACTCGTCGGCGAGCCGGTCTGCACTGGCTGTTCGGTCACTGGCCGGTTCGCCGGCGCGAGGAAACACTTCTACGACGAGACCAACCGGGAGACGTTCGCAGACGCCTACGCCGAGATGCCGTTGCACCGGAAGATCCGGGAGAACGACGGGCTGGTGGCGATGCTGGTGCTGTTCGGCGTACTGGTGACAGTGACCGCGGTCGGTCTGCTCTGAGGAGCGTTTCCAGCGCCGAACGGATCGCCCAGCGGCCGCTCGCGACGGATCGAGGCAATCAACCACCAGAACATCAGAAGATCAAACGAACGTCGCGAGGTGATCGGTCGACGCGCGGCTCCTGTCGTCGGATCGGGTGCGAGTCAGTACTGGTGCGTCCGCCGTTCGGAGACGTACTGATCGCCCGATCCGTCGTCCCACACGAACCAGACGTCTATCGAGCCGCCGTCGCCGCTAGTGTCGCGAGCGTGAGTGTGGCTCGTGGCACTACCGTCCATCCAGTAGCCGACCCAGCCGTTGGTCCCGATGGCGAACTGGACGTCGGCCCAGCCCGCGGCGTTGTTCGGCTCGAAGGCCCATTCGCCCTGGTCGCTGCCGATCGACTCGACGCTGGCACTCCAGCCGTCGCCGGCGTCGCCGGAGTAGTCCTCGCCGGTGCCACCGCCCCCAACGATCAGCTCGAACTCGATCCAGTCGAGGTTGTGGCCACCGGTGTCGGCGTTCACGCGAATTACCTGCTCGCCGGCGTCGAGGGAGACGTCCTGAACCCCCGGAGGCTCCATCAGATCGATGAACGGCACCTCGACAGGGAAAACGAGCCAGTCAGATGGCTATCAGAAACCAGCCGGGTGCGACATACAGAGTGCAGAAGCGTACTCGTTGTTGAGAGACCAAATTTAGCAGATGTGGCCCCTCACCCACACCAATTAAACTAATCGCCGAGTTGGTTTCCGTTTCTGCCAATACGCTTTAATAGAATGACTGCATTCATCGACCATGATGAATTGGGGAGAGACGCGATCTACGGACGCAACGATGCGAACGTGGAAGGCAACGAGTCGTACGTCACGGCCAGATTTCGCACGCGGTGATCGACGATGAGCCTCTTTACGAAGCTCGGAGAGACGATCAACGGGTCCAGCGACGACGAAGAGTCGTCTGACGGCAGGGATGCCGAAGACCGATCCGAATCAGTCGAACAAACGGGGCCGAACTTCATGCCATCGAAGCAAAAAGAGCTCTACGTCACGGCGTTCGCGAACGCGTCGGATCTGAGCGCGACGGGGGTCTGCAGCGAGTGTGGCACCACGCTCTCGCCGTTCAAGGCCGAGCGGCTGTTCGCGTCCTGCAAGAACGAAGACTGTGAGAACAATCTCCGCGAGAAAGAGGTGAACGCGGTGAAACGGTACGAGGATCGCCACGGCGTCCCCGACGAGGTCGACGTAGACGAGGATCCCAAGGCGTCGGAGGAAAGCGACCAGGAATCCGGCAGCGCACTCGATGGACTATCGGATGCGATGGACGACGACTCCTGATTTCTTCGGACGGTATCCTGCTCCGGTGGATTGGATCGTAGCAGCCAGCGAGAGGACGCCAACCATTCTCCTCACGAACGACGTCACTGGCCGTCAGTGCTGCGCATTCGACGCTGTAGTACTCGATTGGAGCGAGCCCCGAATGGGACATCGAGCGGCCACGATGCTGTTCGAACCTGCCGCGCAGTCGCCTCAGGAACCGTCGCCGGAGACGATCGTGTAGACGTGGATCGGTGCGATCACCATACCGAGCAGGAGATAGTTGAGCGTCAGCAGGTTGATGATCGCCCATTTCGTTCGCCCGACGTAGTAGTACGCGATGGGAGCGAACACCAGGGCGAGGAGGACGGCCGTCACCGTGGATTTCTGTTGGGGAGACTGTTCACCTGGCGTACCGCTATCGGCAGTGGTGTGTTCGATCGACATCGGTGTGAGCTATCGTGGTGTGGTTGCAGCAGCTTCTCGGCGTGGAGGGGTCGCGACGACGGCGCGTCGACGCCGTCCGGCGCCTCCGTGTTCGGATCGAGGACACCCGTATCGAAGGCACGCTCGCACCGTTTCTCGTACAGAAACGCGCCACGACCGATGACAAGTAGACACGTCGGCTCCCGGCAGCACGGTTCGACGCGATTGCGTCCGTCGATCGTACCATCAGTCCCCATGTTCCGTTCCACGCGGCCGCGTTCCAGGCAACCACTGTGCACAATACGAGTGAAAAAAGCTACCCTGACGGAGCGTTCCCGCGGACCCACCTCACGTCGACCAGCGCCGGAACGGTCGCGCGGCCCTGCACGGTACTCAGTCGGCTGTAGTGGATTCGCCGAACTCGTACTGGACGCCGGTCAGCTCCTCGGAGACCTCCCACAACCGTCTCGCCAGCGGCTCCTCGTAGGACCGGTCGCTGGACGTCTGGATCTCCGGCGCGCCCCGCATCCCGGCGAGGCCGCCGGGCCCGACGTACTCACCGCCAGCGATCGACGGGTCAGTTGCCCCGTACAGCATCGGGAGCGCCCCGCGTTCCGCGGACTGTGCAACGAGCGCGTTGGCCACCTTCATCGCCCACAGCCGAACCGTCGATCCCTGCATTTCAGGCCCTCTTCGTTGCAGATTCGTGTCTGCGTAGCCTGGATGGCAGGCGACGCTGGTCACGGTCGAGCCGGCCGCGTCTAGGCGCCGGTCGAGTTCGTAAGCAAAGAGCACGTTCGCGAGTTTGCTCTGCGCGTAGGCACCCCAGGGGTCGTAGGAGCCCTCCCACTGCAGATCGTCGAAGTGAATCTGGCCGTTCGTGTGGAGGCCGCTGCTCTGCGTGACGACCCTGGCGTCCCCGCCTGCGGATTCGAGGGCGTCGAGAAGTCCCGCAGTCAGCGCGAAATGGCCGAGGTGGTTCACCCCGAACTGGTACTCGAAGCCGTCGACAGTCTCCTGCCGCGGGATCGCCATGATACCGGCGTTGTTGACGAGGACGTCCAGCGCGTCGTGATCGGACTCGAACGCCTCGACGAAGGAATCGACAGCGGAGAGATCCGCGAGATCGATCCGTTCGACAGTCAGCCGGTCCTCGGGAACGTCCGCCTGCAGGTCGGCTTTCGCCTGCTCGCCGCGCTCGACGCTCCGGCACGCCATGACGACATCGGCGCCCTTCGACGCGAAGGCTCTGGTCGCGTGCAATCCCAGCCCGCTGTTCGCGCCGGTAATCACGACAGTACGTCCAGATTGGTCCGGTACGTCCGCGAGATCCCACTCGCTCCCGCCGAGAAACGGCACAGCCATACCACTCCCTCGAGCGCTCGACGCTTCAGTGTTCGAGTAGCGGCGCCGTAGGATCTGGGATCGGATGTTCGGAGCCGAGCACGCTTGATATCGCTCACGGACTCGGTAACAGGGAAATGCTCCGGCAGGGATTCGAACTACGCCCAGACGGTCTCGCTCGCTTCGCTCGCGAGCATGCGTCTGCTCTACTTCGAATCTCTGCCTCCGCATTCCGCCGCACGGCCCGCTCACTGTCGTTCGCGGATCCGTGCTGTGAGAAATGCTCCGGCAGGGATTCGAACCCTGGTCATTGCCGTGAGAGGGCAATATGATTGGCCGGACTACACCACCGGAGCGCGTTTTTCGGTAGCCGAGACCACAGTAAAACAGTTGCGTTTCCACCCGCCCGCGACAGGGAGTGACGCACGCGCTCCCAGCTACTCGGTATCGTCGAACGGCGAGGTTGCTGCCTCGGGTTCGTGACCCTCCAGCGCGATAATGTTCTCGCGGCCGATCTGGATCTTCCGAATCTCGCCGTCGGCTTCCATCTCGGAGAGCAGCATGCTAACCTTGGATTTGGACCACTCCGTCTCCTCGACGATGGCGGTCTGTTTCATCCGACCGCCGCCGTCCTCGAGGAGCTGCAGGACGCGTCGATCGTCGGAAAGCGGCTCCTGGGGTGGCACCGGTTCGGTCTCGGTGGTGTCGGTCTCGGCACCGTCCTGTGCGTCGGTCGTCGACACCGAGGCCGCCGCAGCTGCAGCGCCGCCCTCGCTCGAGGTCGTGCTTGGGATGCCGCGATACCGGGCGACGACGATCACCGAGACCAGCAGGAGGCCGATCAGTCCCCCGCCGAGGAGCCAGAGCATGCTCACGCCGGAATCGCTGCCACCGCTCCCCCGAATCTGGAACACGGCTCGTGGATGACGGTCCGCGAACGACTGCTCGCCAGTCCAGGTCACGGAGTGGCTCTCGGAGAGCGTATCGCCGGAGGGCGATCCCTCTGGATCGATCGAATCGAAGCGTACGCCATCGCCAGCGACGACGATCAGTGACTGCGTCTCGCCGAGATAGAGCCCGCCTTCGAACACGTCGCCGACGGTCACGGTGCCACCGTCGAGTTGGCCGAAGTTCGTCCACTCGAAGGAGAGTTCGACGTACCCCACCTCCTGAGTGGGCGTCTGTTCGATTCCCGCGTCGCGCGTGACATTGGTTGCAGCCATCGACCTGCCGATCTCTGCGCTTGCGGCGGCCGTCAGTTCGCTTGACCGATTCTGGAAGTTGCGATAGAGATCGGTCTCTTCAGTGCGAACCCGCTCGGCGTACGTCTCGAACGCCGACCGTTCGTCGTCGGAGTCGATCGGTCGTTCGTAGCGGAACGTCCAGCGCGCGTCGGCATCTGCGTCGACGCGGACGCGGACGGTCGATCGCTCGAACTCCCCTTGCTGGGGCGTGAAGAACCGATCGGACGCGCTGGCCCCGGCCGATGCGGTAGCGATCGTGGACGCCGGCGCTCCCGATCCGCCGTCGCCGGTAGCGAACGTCTCCGCACCGGTTGTCAGCCCGTCTGCAGCTGGGGAGCCGGTCTGCACAGCCCCGGCGCCAGCGACGCCGAACCCGAGCAGTCCGAACGAGAGGAGCACGGCTACCAGGATCCACTCGGGCCGACCCATACTGACTAGAGTGTCATGTGGCCTGTTCATAGACCTTGCGACGACGCCCGTATCGGGGACGTCGCTTCGGTATCCCGAGGCGACCAACTCAGCATCGGCCTCGCTGGCACCTGCGCTGATACGCCAACCGGCCCCAGCAGGTCGTCGTGAGGAACTGTACAAATACCGGCAAACACAAGCGGAGGAGGGTCGAAAGGGATCTGTGATCGTCAACGTCGCCGCTGAGATCGAGGCGTTTACGAGCAACGTCTTTCTCGTCGAGGGCGAGCGGCGGGTGCTCGTCGACGCCGGTGCCGGCTTCGACGTCGTCTCCCGGCTCGAGGACCGCGGCGGCGACCTCGACGCGATCGTGCTCACGCACGCGCATCCCGACCACGTCGGCAACGTCGAGTCGTTGCAATCGGCCTACGACGCCCCAATGTACGGATTCGACGCCGACCACGAGGCGATCGATCGCGAACTCGCCGATGGCGACGTCGTCCAGCTGGGCGACCACGAGTACGAGGTGCTGTTCACGCCCGGGCACGCGCCCGATCACTGCTGTCTGTACGCGGATACCACCGGCGTGCTGTTCGCTGGCGATCTCGTCTTCCAGAACGGCGGCTACGGACGGACCGATCTCCCGGGCGCGGATCGCGAAACGCTGCTCGCGTCGATCCAGCGAGTGCTCGACGTGATCGACGAGGATCTGCGGGAGCTCCACACCGGACACGGCCCGAGCGTCACCGAAGACGCCTTCCACCACGTCGAGCTCGCCGCTCGGTCGGCTCGCGCACGATAAAAAAAACAGCTGCTGTAGCACTGTAGCGGAGTACGTACTGTACACTGTAGCGGAATACGTACTGTATCGAATGCCAGTAGCTACGCTAGGAGGGAAGTGAGAGGCAGACCGTCAGTCCCCGGTGCATCGCTGCAGCACACTGTTGGAGACCGCTACACTGTATCTGAAAGCGCCGCCACTCACTCGCTTCCGTCCGGGAGATCCTCGGGTCGTCGAAGCCCGTAGTACCCCGGCTCGTCGTCGCTGCGGGGATCCGCGACGACGAGCGCTTCCGCGTTGGTCATGATCCACGGGATCGCCCAGTCCAGGAGGACCGCTTCGGTTTCGGGCTCGATCGAAGCGTCGGGATCGAGATCCTGGAGCAGCCGCGCGATTTCGTAGACGGTGTAACACTGCTCGGCGTCGAGGAGCTCCTCGGGCTCGTAGAAATCGCAGGGGTAGAGCCCGTCGAACTCCGCCTTGGGTTCCGGCATAGCAGCATCTACGCAGGGGGTCCCGGTAAAGCGACCGATCGATCGGTACCCTCGCCGAGTTCGATGTCATCAACCTGGGCTCGTGAAGCAAACGTATCTGTGGGAGTAGAAGAAGGTAGGCGGCGCTCTCGCTCCGTTGCGACGATCACGAAGTGAAATACGAGTGTGGGATCGAGCACCGACCCACGACGTTCCTCCCGCGTGGGACGGATCGTCTACTCGAAGAGCGAGACGGCGTCGTCGTACTGGCTCGCGACGTTGTCCCAGTCGACGACCTCGAAGAAGTTGTCGACGAAGTCGCCGCGGGCGGGGCCGTAGTCGTGGTAGTAGGAGTGCTCCCAGACGTCCAGCGCGAGGATGGGATGCGCGCC
>Ga0207715_100036_pt1 | contig 153539 bp, 148 predicted proteins | sample A23M3SouthBayCA_FD_187732 | JGI IMG/M metagenome (GOLD analysis project Ga0207715, IMG submission 187732) | Aerobic enrichment media from Eden Landing Ponds, California, USA - A23 M3 (SPAdes) | ecosystem: Environmental > Aquatic > Marine > Unclassified | place: USA: Emeryville, California... | reverse complement strand
ATCGTCTATTGCATGGGTCCGTAGGTCGACGACATCGCTCGATCGGCCGGATGTCGCCGAACTACCAAGGCTAACATCAGATCCCATCTGTACGGCGGACCGCAGGGGTGGAATCCTCATTTCCTTCCGGACTTTTTGATACACCCCGAGAAGGTGTTAAACCCTTCGGAGTGCGTCCGGCACGACAACGGATCGAGTTGAACGATCCGTCGGTCGCATCGTGTCGTTCGCATTCAATCCGAGTGCCCTGTACCACTTAAGGGCGTCGGATCTCCCCCGGCGCCGTCAGGCGCCGGAGGGGAACGTTCGCACCTCAACAGTACAGGCCTTTCCCACTTAAGGGCATCGGTTCGATGCCGCGTGGGAATTGGCCCGACTGCCGTCCGGAACGAACCGGACGAGACGCCGGAAACTGCGACCCGGCGTCGGGGTGCGTCGCGTCGTTCGCATTCAATCCGAGGCCGGTGGAACACTTAAGGCCGTCGAACGAAACCCGCATCGGAAACGGCTACCGTGGCACGTCGTATCGAAGAGAGGCGAGCAAGCTGGCGAGACGTGTAGAGGATGCGTGGCGAAGCCGACGATGCCGCTGGTCAATCGCGTGTACGCGAGAAGCACTATCGCACGCGTCGACTTGCAGGGCTGACCATTGGCTACGGGCGACACCTAACGTCGGTCTGCGAAAATCACTGAGTGAATGCGTCGTCGCCTACCACCGCGTCAATCGTCGAGGTGTTCGATGCCTTCCTTCGAGACGTTGGCTTCGGTGATCTCGTCGGGCATCCAGTCGGGCTTGTCATCGGGCGCCGTCTCGTGCCAGGCCCAGCCCTCATAGATGTGTACCTTGTCCGTTCCCTTCTCTCGAAGCCGAAGCTCGGTCTCGTCGGCGTCGTCTTCCGATGGAGCGGGTTCGAGTCTTCGGGCCGCCTTGAGAGCGGCCTGTCGAGGGGTGTTCCCGGAGAAGACGCTCGGCTCTTCACCGTCGTTACGTCGCAACGCGAAGTTCCGCTTACCGTCCTCACGTACCATGATTTTGGGCCTCCATGCCAACCGAGCACATGCCCCATTATAAAGATATCCCCGACGGAGCGTCGATGCGGGACATCCTACATAAATTTTTCCCATGATATCGCGCAGAGGAGCGTGAAAACCACCAACGAGACGGCCCTCGACGGGACGTATCAGGTGACTTTGACCTCGCGCGCGCCGCAAGACGCCGCGTCGGCGCCGCGACCGTAGAAAACACTTAAGTAAGTCGTACGGCGAACTTCGTCCTAGACTACCCCGATGGTACGGAAAAAGAAGCTCAGTCCGAGTGGTGCGAAAGACGAAGACGGCGAGTACCACAACGTGCACATCAACATCCACGAGGACGAGCTGGCGGTCGCCGGGATGGAAATCGGTGACGAAGTGTTCGTCCGCGTACGCGAAGACAAGATTATCATTCAAAAGGCGGATCAGGACGAAGTGGAACACGAGTTCTGAGAGATCCGTATCGTCGGCGGTTCTCCGGGGGATTTTTTACACCAGCGCGAAGGGTTCTCCAACGATGAACGCCTACGACGTCGCGAAGCCGTTCCTCTTTCGATTGCCGCCGGAGACGGCGCACAACCTGATCCACGGAGCGATGCAGACCGCACAGAGTACGCCGATCGAGGACGCCGTCGGGCGTCGCTACGCCGTCGAGGACGATCGGCTGTCGGTCGAGGCGCTCGACCTCGAGTTCCCGACGCCGGTCGGCGTCGCCGCGGGGTTCGACAAGAACGCCGAAGTGCCCTCGATGCTGTCCGCGCTCGGATTCGGCCACGTCGAAGTCGGCGGCGTCACCGCCGAGAAACAGCCCGGGAACCCCCGCCCGCGGATGTTCCGACTGCCCGAGGACCGCGCGCTGATCAACCGCATGGGGTTCAACAACCACGGCGCAGACAAGATCGGCGCCCGCCTGGAGCGCCTCGACCTGCCCGACGTTCCGATCGGGATCAACATCGGCAAGTCCAAGTCGACGCCCCTCGAGGACGCCGCTGACGACTACGCCTACACCTACGAGCGCGTGGCCGAGCACGGCGACTACTTCGTCGTCAACGTCTCCAGCCCCAACACGCCCGGGCTCCGCGAACTCCAGAACCGCGAGCACCTCGAATCGATCCTCGGACGTCTGGCCGATCTGGGCGCCAGTCCGCTACTGGTCAAGCTCTCGCCCGACCTCCCCGACGCGGCCATCGAGGACGCGCTCGCGGTGGTCGACGACCTCGATCTCGACGGCGTGATCGCGGTCAACACCACAACCGAGCGGGCCGACGACCTACAGAGCCCGAATAGCGCGGAGGACGGCGGACTCTCGGGCGCCCCGATCGAGGAGCGCGCCACGGGCACGGTTCAGTTCGTCGCCGAACGAACCGACGTTCCGGTCATCGGCGTTGGCGGCGTCGCGAGCGCCGAAGGTGCCTACGAGAAGATTCGTGCGGGTGCAAGCGTCGTCCAACTCTACACCGGTCTCATCTACGAGGGCCCGCAACTCGCCCGTGACATCAACGAGGGGCTGCTCGAACTGCTGGACCGGGACGGCTTCGAGTCGGTCGAAGACGCCGTCGGCGCGGATCTGTAGGGAAACGGCCGCCCACACTCTTTTGTCGGAAGCCGCGGCCAGGTCCGGCGTGACCTGAACGTCGCTGCGGGGCGCATCGCGGTTGTGAACCACGGCGCCCTCGTGAACCTGCGAACGCGGGCTTGGAGAGCGGTGCTCTCCAGCGTCCTCGCGAGGCGGAGACGAGCGAGGGCTCGAAGCCCTCCGCGCTTCAGTGCTCCGCGGACGGACAGTGGTGCCTGCTCGCTGTAAGGAGGGGAACGCTGCCTACCGCAGCGCGTCCAGTCGGAACTCGAACGCGGCCACCGGCAGCTCTAGATCGTGCTCGACGAGCACCTCGGGATGGATCTCGCCGATCACGCCGACCGACTCGCCGTCGATCACCACCTCGGCGGTGCGCCCGTCGATGAACGAGGGATGGCTCGTCGGGGGCGTCTCCAAGTCGACGTCGAAGTTCCGCGCGAGCCCCTGCAGGCGGGCCTTGGCGTCCTCGTAGGAGGCGTCGTGACGCGCGAGTGCGCCCGAAACCGTCCGGTGCTCGGCCACGTTGGTATTCTCGGACTCGTCGACGTGAGCGGCCAGTCCGATCTCCGCGAGATCCTGAGGGTAGCTCCGGTGCGTGTTGCGCTCCAGCACCATCAGCAGCGAGGGGAGCGCCCACGTCCGGAGCATCGTGTAGTCCTCGCTGTAAGGGTTCTTGATCGTCGTCGGGCGGGCGGCGCCGACGGCGTCGTCGCCCACCTCGAGACCCATCCGGTCGAAGTTCTCGGCCTCGTTGATCATGTGGAAGTTCAGCATGTCCTCGAAGCCGAGTCCCACGAGCTGGGTGCGAACGGCGTCCTCCAGCCGGGAGCGTTCGTGGCGGCCGCCGACCGTACTGACGTCGGGATACCGCGGCTCCAGCTCGTTGAAGCCGAAGGCCCGTCCGGCGTCGTCCACCAGATCGAGGGGATGGAGCACGTCGACGCGGTACGGCGGGATCGAGACGTCGTAGGCGAGATCGCCGGCCTCGTTTTCGTCGGGCTCGGCGTCGAGCCCCGAGCGCTCGAACAGGTCGACGACCTCCTCGGGATCGAGATCGACGCCGAGCAGCGTCTCGATGCGGTCGTGGGCGACCGACTTCTGCTTGACATCGAAGTCCGGCCGATGGAGTTCGCGATCGGGGTAGTTCACGACGACGTCCTCGATCGTCGCGCCGCGGGCGTCGAGCGCGTAGCAGACGATCGCACACATCCGGTCGATCGTCCACTGGTCGGTGCCCGTCAGCTCGACGAACAGGTTCCGCGAGTCGGTGGTCACCTCGGTCCGCCGGCCGTTGATCACCGGCGGGAACGAGAACAGCCCGATGTCGTCGTAGATCGCCGGATAGCGCTCGTAGTCGGCGACGAGGTCGGCGTACGTCTCGCCGGTGGAGTGCTCCTCGAGCACTTCGCCGGGCGTCAGCTCGGCGTCCGAATCCAGCGGGACGAACCGATCGCCGTCCGGCTCGACGCCGGTGTAGCGGATGGTCTTGTTCGGCGTCGCGGCGCCCGTGTCGGGTCCGGCGTCGCCCGCGGCCTCGTCACCGGGGTCCGGGGCCTCTCCCTTCAGCATCGTCAGGTCGTGGATGCCGATGGCGCCCTTGGCGCGCTTGCGCCCCATCGTGGCGTGGAGCTTCTCCTGGAGTTGGATCAGCGAGTCCAGCGCGTCCTCGTCGAGGTCGACGCCACGGATCACCGCGCCGGTGACGTAGGGGCGCTCGTCGGGGACGGCCTCGTCGACCTCGATCGTCCAGTCGGCGTCGTTCGTGGTCGGGACGGTCACGCCCCGATCGTCGCCGTAGTGGTAGCGCAGCGACCGGGCGATCCCCTCGACGGAGAGGCGATCGAGCCGGTCGGGCGCGAACTCGAGCTCGAAGCCGCCGTCCTCGGTCTCGCCTTCGTACTCGAGGCCGAGGCCGAACAGGTCCTCCTTGAGTTCCTCGTCGTCCTTCTCGTCGTGGCCGGTCAACTCGCGCAGTTCGTCGGGGTCGACGTCTACCGTTGGCATCAGTACATCACCTCGGTGTCTCGCAGCAGTTCGAGATCGCACAGCGTCCCGTGGACGTCGCGGATATCCTCGAAGCCGTATATCAGCATGAGCAGGCGCTCCAGCGACAGTCCCCAGGCCATCACGTCGGCGTCCTCGACGCCGAGCGGTGCGAGCATCTCCTCGCGGAAGATGCCCGAGTTTCCGACCTCGATCAGTTCGCCCGTCTCGGGGTGCGTGCCGAACAGCTCGAAGCTCGGCTCCGTGTAGGGGTTGTAGTGGGGCTTGTACTCCAGGTCGGTGATGCCGAACTGGGCGTAGAACTCCTCGAAGGTGCCCATCAGGTCACGCACCGAGAGATCCTCGGCCATCACCCAGCCCTCGATCTGGAAGAACTCCAGCAGGTGGGTCGGGTCGAGCGTGTCGTTGCGGTACACCTTCTCGACGCTGAAGTACCGCTGTGGGGGTTCGAGCTCGCCGACCTGCTCGCCCGAGAGGTACCGCGTCGACAGCGAGGTGGTGTGCCCGCGCAGCGCGAGCGCCCGCGCGAAGTCCTCATCCCACGGCGAGTGGTAGCCGTCGCCGTCCGGGCCGACGCCGTTACGGTGGGCGTCCTCGACGCGCTCGACGAGGTCCGCGGGAAGCTCGTCGATCTCACGGGGCTGGTCCATGGCGAACCGGTCCCAGTGAGTCCGTGCGGGGTGGTCCTGGGGCATGAACAGGCAGTCGTTGATCCAGAAGTCGGCGTCGACGTGGGGGCCTTCCATCTCCTCGAAGCCCATCCCGACCAGCACGTCCTTGACGCGGTTCGCGGTCTGCCGGAGGATATGCTCCTTGCCGCCGCCGACCTCGGCGGCGTCGGCCTCGACGTTGTACTCGCTGAACTCGACGTCGCGCCACTCGCCGCTGGTGAGCATCTCGGGCGTGAGCTGGCCGACCGACTCGGCGGCCTCGACGCCCTCCATCAGCGCCGTGACGCCGTCGTCGGTCAGTCGAACCGATCGGACAGTTCGCTCGGTGAGCTCGACCAGCCCGCGACTGTCGAGCCGGTCGAGCGTATCGTCGTCGACGTCGGCGTCGCCGCGGTCGAGCGCCGCGAGCGCGGTCGCCTCGGGATCGCTGTCGGGATCGGCGTCCGCGTCGGCGGTGATCTCACCGCTGTCGATCGAGCCGTACCCCTTGCGGGCGTAGTTCGACAGCGCGATGTCGACCGCCTGCCCTTCGAGGCCGGACTCGCCGATCGTCCGACCCATCTGGACCGGCGACTCGTCGGCGCCGAGGTCGAGCGCCGCCTCGTACAGTCGAACCTCTGGGAGCCCCTCGTCGAGGTACTGGCGGCCCTCGTCGGTGAGCTCGACCGTTTCTTCGGTCGCCGACTCGACGGCGACGAGGCCCTGCTCTTCGAGATCGAACGCCGCGCCGGTGATCGTCTCGGGCTTGTGGTCGGTGGCGTCGGCGAGATCGTCGATCGTCTGTGCATCCTGCGCGCTCGCGGTCTCCAAGACCGCGACCTGTGCGTCCGGGAGTTTCATGGGTTCATTGTTGGATCAACCGCTCGGTCGTCAGTTACCGGTTCCGGTCTGGAACGGTGTCGGTGCGGCTCTTCTCGGATCGGTTTCGTCCGGGGACGGCGTCGAGACGCCGTCGCGCCGCGGAGTCCACCGACCGCTCAGGCCGCGACAAAAAAGCCGAACCCCGCTCTGGTCGCGCGTGCCTTGCTGTCGACGCGAACGCCGGCGTGGGGTTCGGACGCCATGTGCGAACGGTTGTGAGGGGTTCTAAAAAGCGTTACGCGTTCGTCGGCGTCGCGCTCGCCGCGTCGACGCGCCGATCGCGGCGTCTCGACGCCGCGGCAGCGTCTACCGCTGCCGGCCGCTGGAGGCTACCGCTTCCGGTCGCTGTCGAGATCGATGTCCAGTTCGTCGAGCTTCTCGGCCCACTCCTCGCGTTTCTCCTGATGGTCCTCGAGGAACTCCGTCATGAGCTGGGCGGCCTGCTCCTTGCAGTCGCCACAGAGGCGCTCGCCGCCGACGCACTCGTCGTAGACCTCCTTGGCGAACTCGTCGTCCTCGCCCGCGAGCAGGTAGGCGTACAGCTCGTAGACGGGACACTCGTCGGCCTTCCCGCCCTTCTCGCGCTGTTCCTCGGCGGACTGACGCCCGCCCGTCGTGGCGGACTTGACCTTGTCGTAGCCGTCCTCGGGATCGTCGAGCAGCGAGATATGGGAGGCGGGGATCGACGAGGACATTTTACCGCCGGTCAGTCCGGTCATGAAGCGGTGGTAGATCGACGACGGCGGCCGGAAGCCGTAGCCGCCGTGGTCGAGTTCGACCTCGCGGGCGAGCTCGTCGGCCTCTTCCCGAGAGAGCTCGAACGTGTCGATGTGGGCGTCGTAGACGCGCTTCTCGCCGTCGATCGCCTCGATGAGCGCCTCGAAGGCGTCCTCGGGGGCGTGCTGATCGATGAAGCGGACGCGCGGGCGAACCGGCTCCATCCCCGCGGCGTCTAACTTCTCGATTGCGGTTTGTCTGGCGTCGTCGGGTGTCGGTTCGTACTCGCAGAGCCAGTCGGCGGCGTCCTCGCAGCGAACGGTCTCGGCGTCCTGCTGAGCTTGCGAAGCAGGGCTCGATGAGCTTTGCTCATCGGCGTCGTCGTCGGTGCGGGCGTCCTCGCCGCCCAGCGCCTCGTAGGCCTCGCCGATCAGCCGGCGCTCGGTCGGCGTCGCCTCGAAACTGGCGTACGCCTCGGTGACGCCGAAATAGCGGGTTCGAGCGGCCAGATCCCGCGCCAACCGCATGTGGGGGTCCTGGTCGGGACCCACCGGGATCACCGTCGGCTTCGGCTCGTCGGCGACCTGCGGGTAGAGGATGTCGGCCATCTGGGTGACGACCGACTGCATGTGGGACACGTCGGTCTCGCCGTCGAAGCCGTAGATCGATCCCAGCTCCGAGAAGTTCGCCTCGGCGCCCAGCTCGAACGCCAGATCCTGCACCTCGCGGTTGTCGGACTGACGATAGAGCGTGCCCTCCTCGGGGTCGAAACCGAGCGCCAGCAGCGAGAGGACGTAGTCGCGGGCGTGCTCGTCGATCTCGTCCCACGTCATCCCGCGGGCGCTGTGGGCTTCGAGATCGGCGATTAGCCCGTAGGCGTCGCCGCCCCGTTGCTGATGCCAGATGATCTCGTCGAACACCAGCTTGTGGCCGATGTGCGGGTCGCCGGTCGGCATGAAGCCCGAGAGCGCGGCGAACGGCTCGTCCTCGCGCATCGCCTCGGCGACGGGCTCGTAGTCGCGATGGCCGAAGATCACGCCGCGGCGCATCAGGTAGTGGGGCGAGGGGACGCCGTCGAGTAGCTCCTCGAACTCCTCGATGCCGAACTCCTCGAACAGCTTCCGGTAGTCGGCGACCGAGGACGACCCCCACGGGTCGAGCGCGACCTCGTCGGCGCCGGCGGCGGCGCCGCCGTCGGTCCGCTTCGCTCCCCGACGTACCTCGCCCTCACTCCGCTCGGGCTCACCGCCGTCAGAGCTTCGCTCTGACGAGGACCGCGATCCGACGGATCGCTCACCGCCGTCCGTGCGGGCGGAGCCGGTAGCGTCGGCATCGGAGCGCCAGCGCTCCCCGTCCGACGACGGCTGTTCGGACGACGATTCGCTGGCCTCGCGGGGGTCAGTGTCTCGGCTCATACCTCTAGACAGGCCAGAGTCGACCCGGCGGGCGCATAAAGCCGTTGTTTCGGGAGGGGTGAACGGGAGAATCGCGGGCGGACGCCGGGACGGGATCGATCGCCGGGAGGTCGCGTCAGGGCGTGATGCGCTCGACGCCGAGCCACGCCAGCTCGTCGCCGTCGGGGAGCGCGAACACCATCTCCTTGCGGACGCCGTGGGCCAGGCGCACGTCCAGCGAGAGGTCCCGCGGCGCGAACGCGTAGCCCGGCGGCAACACGCGCACGAGCCGCTCGGAGTGGCTCAGCTCCTCGACCGACTCGACGTCGGCGTACGTCCGGAAGTCGGCGCCGAACTTGAACCCGGTCTTGGGGACGACGCCGCGCTCGCGCAGGACGGCGTACGTCCGGAGCCGGCGGTCGAACCGCTCGCCCTCGACCGCGCGGCCGCGCTCGACAACGGCGTCGTACCCGCCGGGCACGTCGATCGCGCCCGCGGCGGAAAGCTGGGCCGCCTCGACTAAGGAGAGCTGCAGGCCCTGCTCGTCGGCCGGCTCGCGGCCCGCGAGGGGTTGACCGTAAAAGCCGCTCTCGTGGAGCCGCGTCGGCGGCTCCCAGCAGATCGCCCGGTCGTCGAACAGCGCCGTCGGGACGCCGTCTGGCAGGTCGACGGTCGTCGACCCGGTGAGGTCGGGGCGGCTCGTCTCGAAGTAGGTGATCTCGCTCTCCTCGTCGACGATAGCGAGCGTACAGTTACCCAGCGAACTCGCCGGGAGCCGTTCGCGTTCGCCGACGACGCGGATCCGATAGGCGACCTCGCCGCCGTGACGGTCCTTCCCGCGCGGGTAGACCACGAAGTCGACGCTCTCGGTGTCGACGGCGGCCGGCGTCCACTCTTCGCGGGCCGGCGAGAGGTAGAACCCGCGGGCGCGCAGGTCGGCGTACACCAGGAATCGAAGGCCGAAGCCGTCGGCGTCGGCGGCCGCGAGAAACTCGCGGAACCCCTCGCCGTCGACCGCGTCGAGATCGCCCCGGAACAGGAGGTGGGCCGCCTCGACGGGCGCGAGCGCGATCTCGTTGCCCGAGAGCGGGTAGCCGTACCCCCTGGCGTCGTAGAAGCGCTGGCGGGCGTCCTCGGCGACGCGGACGACGCCGTCCCGGCGGTGGCCGTGCATACTCCCTCTCGCTTTCGGGTCGGCAAATGCGTGACGGTCGCGAGGCGGCGGGTGTGACAGCGGCGTCAGTCCACAGTTAGCCGGCCCGCTCGCACGTCGAGTCCAGACAACGCTGTCGGCTGCCGGCGTCGAACAGCGGTAGCCCGCACGGGCAGGTCCCGACCACCGTTCCGGGGGGGATCGCGAAGCTCGCCTCGCAGTCGGGGTGAGAGTCACAGCCCGCGAGCAGGCCGCCTCTGCGGAGGATCCGAAGATCGTCGCCGCAGTCGGGACACGCCCACGCCCGGTCGAACTCCTCGCGGACGGCGGCGTCGAGCGACTCGCACTCGCGGTCCAGACAGAGGTCGAAGGGAACGCCCCGCTCGACACGCATCCGCGGGAGGCCGCAGTCGCAGGTCTCGGCGCGGACGCTCGCCCCGGCGGGCAGCCCGTAGCGCTCGCCGCAGCCCAGGCAGTTGACCGCCCCGCCCGCGCGGACGAGCGTACGCTCGCAGTCGGGACACTCGCCGACCGGACGACCGGCCTCCGTGGCGGGGTAGCTCCCGTAGCCGTCCTCGGTGTGGCCGACGACGCGCAGGCGCTCGTCGCCGGACTGGGCAGTGAGCGAGAACCCGCCGTCCCGGGCGCAGGAGACGGCGTCCGCGCGGGTGAGCCACGCGACGGGCTGGTAGCCGTCGGCGTCGTGGACCAGCACGGTGTTGTCGGGTTTGACGACGACGGCGACGTGGCCGCGGTGCTCCTCGCGCTGGTCGCCGTCGTAGATGGTCGTACACTCGCCGGCCAGCACGCGGATCGATCGGGTGGGGTCGCGGGGATGGGCGTCCGTGGTCTGGGACATGGGGCGTCTGGCTCCGTTTCCGGTGTTAAAGGTGTGGAGAGGCGAAGCGAGTTGGGACGGACACGCCGTGAACGCCCGAAGCAGTCTGCTGATCCAACTACACGACCGCGAAAGCCCTCGGCCCTTCCCCGTGGGCGCGACACCGGAAGACGCTGCGCGTCTTCCAAGCTCACGCTCGCTTCGCTCGCGTGAACACGAGGGCGCGCCGGGCCGTGCGGCTGCGGTGGCGCGCGCTGTCGAGTCCTCGTGACGAGACAGCGCCGCGCGAGGGATGAGTGAGGGAGCGGAGCGACCGAACGAATCGTCTGGGGAGGACGAGGATGCAGTTGGGCGGGAATGAAAGGGGCGGGGGCTTTCAGTGAGTTGTAGATCGTAACTGCGGTTCGAGAAAGCGGGTCGGGAGCTTTCAGGGTGTTCGCAGTCGTAGCTGCCGTTCGACAGAGCATTCCCCATCCTAGACGCGACACGCTCAAGCACCTCCCGCGATAACCCGACCCCATGCAGGTCACGGTTGACGTGAAGGGCGAGGACACCCACGAGATCGAGGCCGAGGACCCCACCTACGCCGATCTCCTCGCGGCCGTTGATCTCAGTCCCCACGAGGCGTCGGTCCTGGTCGACGGTCGCCCCGTCCCCGAGGACCAGCCGGTCGAGACCGACCGGGTGACCGTACTGCGGTTGATCAAGGGCGGATAACGCAACGCCCGCCCCGCTCACCCCGGCTCGATCCACGCCAGCACGTCGCCGCGCTCGAACTCGGCGTCCTCGGGCGCGACGATCTCGGCGAGTCGCCCCTCGACGGGCGCGGGCACGTCCACGCCCACCTTCTCGATCTGGATCTCGCAGAGCGTCTCGCCCGCCTCGACGGCGGCGCCCTCGCGCGCGAACCAGGTCGCGACGTACCCCTCTGCGATGTCGTCGGCGTCCGCGGGCCAGACGTCGCCGGAGTCGACCGCGACGCGATCGCCGGCCATCTCACTCATCGATCGCCGATCGGACCGCCGCTTCGACGTCCTCGGCGCCCGGGAGCACTGCCCGTTCGAGTTCGCGGGCGTAGGGGATCGGCACGTCCGGCACCGCGACGCGCTCGACGGCCTCCAGATCCCCCAGCGACGACTCGGCGGCCCGCGCGATTATCTCGCCGGTGACGCCGAACGATCGGTAGTCCTCGTCGACGACGACGAGCCGGCCGGTCTTCGCCACGGAATCGAGGATCGTCTCCTCGTCGAGCGGGACGAGCGTCCGGAGGTCGATCACCTCGGCGTCGACGCCGTCCTCGGCCAGCGACTCGGCGGCGTCGAGCGCGCGGTGGACGTGCAGGCCCAGCGTGACGACCGTCGCGTCCGATCCCTCGCGTTTCACGTCCGCGGAGCCGAACGAGATGGTGTACTCGTCTTCGGGCACCGCAGTTTTGGGCCCCTCCGGCGCGGGCATCCAGCCCAGCCCCATCAGGCGCTTGTGGAACATGTACACCACGGGGTCGTCGTCCCGGACGGCGTTGTGCATCAGCCCCTTGGCGTCGTAGGCGGTGCTGGGGACGACCACCTTCATGCCGGGGAGGTGCGCGAACGTGCCGTACAGCGTCTGGGAGTGCTGGGCGGCGTCGCTGTACGTGCCGCCGACGGCCGTCATCAACACCATCGGAACGGAGACACCGCCCCCGCTCATGTAGGTGTTCTTGGCCATCTGGTTGTAGATCTGGTCCATGCAGACGCCGAAGAAGTCCGCGAACATCAGCTCGACAATCGGGCGCATCCCCTGCTGGGCGGCGCCGACGCCCGCGCCGACGAAGCTCGTCTCGCTGATCGGCACGTCCATCACGCGCTCGCGGCCGAACTCCTCGAGTAGGCCCTCGGTGCTGTCGAAGATGCCGCCGTAGTCGGCGACGTCCTCGCCCATTACGAACACGTCCTCGTCCGATCGCATTTCGGTCTCGATGGCCTCGACCATCGCCCGGCTCATCGTCAGGTCGCGCTCGCCGGCCTCGACGCCGGCGCCGGTTTCGGCGTCCGCCATCAGTCCTCACCCCCTGCGGCCGCGGTGGGGCCGCCCGCGTCCGGCTCCTCGTCGGTGGCTCCCGACGGCGGATTGGTGAACACGTCCTCCTGTACCGTCGCCGGATCGGGCTTGGGTTGCTCTTTCGCGTGTTCGATGGCGTCCTCGACGCGTTCCTTCGCGCGTGCGGCGATCTCCTCCAGCGTGTCGTCGTCGACGCCCTCCGAGCGCAGGCGGTCGGCGAGCTTCGGGATCGGGTCGAGCCGGCGGGCGCGCTCGACGTCCGCCTCGGGCCGGTAGCTCTCCGGATCGCCCATGAAGTGGCCCATCAGCCGGTGGACCTGCACGTCCAGCAGCGTCGGGCCGTTGCCCGCCCGCGCCCGCTCGACGGCGTCGCGGGCGGCCTCGTACACCGCGACGGCGTCGTTGAAGTCGACGCGCTCGCCCGGCAGGTCGAACCCGCCGGCGCGTCCGGCGGCGGTCTCGACGTCGGTCACCCGATCCTTGTGCATCGAGATCGCCCAGTCGTTGTCCTCGACGACGAACACGACCGGCAGGTCCCGGACGGCGGCGAGGTTCAGCGACTCCAGGAACCCGCCCTGGTTGATCGCGCCCTCGCCGAGGAACGCTACGGCCACGCTGTCGGTGTTGCGCTTGTCCGCGGCCATCGCGGCGCCGACGGCCGTCGGGCAGCCCTCGGCGATGATGCCGCTGCACGCGAAGTTCACGTCGGGGTCGAACAGGTGCATGTGTCCGCCTTTCCCGCCGGAGAGTCCCGTCTCCCGGCCGAAGATCTCGGCCGTCATCGCCTCCAGGTCGACACCCTTGGCGATGGCGACGTGGTGCGGTCGGTGCGGCGCCGTCACGGTGTCGTCGTCGCGCAGGTGGGCACAGACCCCCGCGCCGGAGGCCTCGTGGCCCGCCGCGAGGTGCAACTCGCCGGGGATCTGCCCCGCCGAGATGTCGAACTTCGGCTGCTTGCCCTCCATGTACTCCTCCTGCAGGCGCTCCTCGTAGTGGCGCGCCGTCACCGCGTTCTCGTACATCTCCTGTAGGTCGTTGGCACTTACCATGGCTCCCCCAGTGGTACTCCTACAGCCTGAACGATAAATCCGGGCGATGGGTTCGCCGCGGCGCGATCGGCGTCCGACGAACGTCGTCCCGAACCCGCGCTCGACGGGTTCGACTCCGCGACCGCCACCCGCCCTCGATAATCACACTGATATGACAGGAGCCGAAAGCACCGCCGATGGATTTCGACGACCTGACCGTCGGCAGCGAGGCTGCGGCGACGGCGGCGGACGGTCGAACGATCAGCTACCGCGAGTACGGCGACCCCGAGGGGGCGCCGGTGATCTTCCACCACGGGACGCCGGGGTCGCGCATCCTCCCCGCGGCGTTCCACGAGACGGCCCGCGAGGCCTCGGTCAGACTCCTCGCACCGGATCGCCCCGGACAGGGTCGGTCGGACCGCGCGCCCGACGCCGACGCGCTCGACTGGGCGGACGACGCCGCTGCGGTGGCAGACGACGCCGGCGTCGACCGGTTCGGCGTTCTCGGGTTCTCCGGCGGCGGCCGGTTCGCGCTCGCCTGCGCTCACGAGTACCCGGAGCGAGTCACCCGCGTCGCGACCGTCGCCGCCGACGGCCCGCCCGGCGCGCCGACCGACGGCGTCGGGCTGCAGAACCGGCTCCTCGATGTCCTCGCCCGCAGGGCGCCGCCGCTGCTGCGGGTGCTGTTCGCGCTCCAGGCCCGAACCGCCGACGGGACCGATCCCGAGGACGCGCTCGCCCTGCTCACCGACGCCGAGCCCGACGCTCTTGACCGTCGATTCGACGGCCCACCGATCGCCCAGCTCGTCGCGCTCGATCTGCGCGAGGCGTTCCGGCAGGGCCACGGCGCCGTCTCCCGCGAGTTCTGCGCCAGCGTCCGCGAGTGGCCGTTCGACCTCGGCGACGTCGAGGCGCCCGTTCGGCTCCGACACGGCGACGACGATCAGAACGTCTCGCCGGCGACCGCCGAGTACCTCGCGGCGCGGCTGCCCGACGCCGAAGCCGCAGTGCTACCGGACGAGGATCACCTCTCGGCGCTGGTGGCGTGTCACGACGCGGCGCTCTCGTGGCTGGTGGAACCGCTTCAGTAGCCCGCGTACTTGCTACGGTAGCCGACTCACTTGTCCGGCTCGGCGTTCTCGCGGACCCACTCGTAGAGGTCGGCGCCCTCGACGTCCATCCCCTGCCGGCGGAAGAAGGAGGCGACGTTCTCGCAGTCGCGTTCGAGGAACTCCTCGGCGTTGGGGTGGTGGATCGTGACGGCCTGCCCGACGTCGATGATCACCAGTTGCCCCTCGTAGAATAGCACGTTGTACTCGCTCAGGTCGCCGTGGACCAGCCCGGCGGCGTACAGCCGGCGGACGTACTCTCTGACGACCTCGTAGGCGGTCTCGGGGTTCTCGATCGACACCTCGTCGAGACGGCGGGCTCGCTCGCCGTCTGTGGCGACGAACTCCATCACCAGTACGTTGCGCTCGGCGGCCACCGGGTTGGGCACCCGGACGCCGGCCCTGCGCGCGCGTTCGAGGTTCGACAGCTCCTTGCGGGTCCACGCGAGCACGATCTCCTTTTTGTCGCCCAGTTCCTCGAAGCGCGGGTCGCCCACCAGGTACTCGCGCATGTCCTGGAAGTTCGTCGCCCGCGTGCGGTACACCTTGATGGCGACCTGCTCGGCGCCCTCGCCCAGCGTCTTCCGGGCGCGTTCTCCCGAGAGCGCCTCGTAGACGTTGGCCTCCTTGCCCGTCGAGACGGGCCCGCCCATCGCGTCGACGTAGCCGTCCTGGACGAGCTTGTACAGCGCGGCGAACGTGGCGTCGTCGAACGCCGAGTCCTGGACGATGAATCGCTCGGAGTCCTTGATGCGCTTTCGCCACTGATCGAACTCGCGGTCCCGCTCGCGCGCGATCCGATCGGCCTCCGTGTCCGAAACGTCGATCTCCTCGAACTCGTCGCCGGGGGCGTCGGCTTCGTCGGGATCGAGGAGGCCGTACTCGCCGTTCATCTACGACGGGCTAGGCGAGCCAGCCCTAAAAGGGTGCGTTCACAGCGCTCGCGTCTCACTCGTCGACGTCGGCGTACGTTCGAACGAGCCCGCACTCGGGACAGACCACGGCGTCGACGTCGAACTGCTCTTTGACTCCGACGCGGCCCAGCAGCCCGTCCCGGGGTTCGTCGAGCACGAACCGTTCGGCGCCGGCGAGTCGCCCGGCCTCCATCCGGACGCCGCAGTCGGGACAGCGCCGTTCGGGCGCCATCACTGGATGTGGCCTTCCTCGCGGAGCTGGTCGGCGTCCTGCTTCTCGTAGCGCCAGGTGATGTCGGCTTTCTCGTCCTGCCAGTCCCACGGCTCGACGAGCACGACGTCGTCCTCGCGGATCCAGATGCGCTTTTGCATCTTGCCGGGGATCCGGGCGGTTCGTTCCTTGCCGTCGGCGCAGCGCACTTCCACGCGATTCGCCCCGAGCATGTTCGTGACCTCCGCGAACACCTCGTCGTCCTCGGGCATCCGCAGGTCCTTCCGTCCGTCGCTCATGTGGGGCCTTTGGTGACGGATGGTTTTAAATACGCTGGATGCTCGCGGCCGTCGCTGGGCCGTCCGTCCGCCAAACGAAAAGGATTAACTGTCGTTCGGGTCCACTCCGAGCGTATGCTCAAACGTCTCGGCGCGACCGGCATCGTCGGCTTGCTGGCGATCATCGGCGGCATCGCGCTCATCGCCTACGACAGTCTCGTCATCGCCGGCGGCATCGCGCTGGTGCTGGCCGGCATCGGTCTGGTCGTCCGCGCGCTCGTCTCCAGCCTCATCAACTCGATGGGGATGGGCGGAATGTTCTAGCCCGGTCGACGCCCGATTCCTCGACCCGTCCGTTCCGAGTAGCGGCGTCGCGGTGCACGGCTGAAGCGGCGTCGCGATTCGTAGACGAACGGCGGCGGCGCCGGGCGACGATCTCCCCGTACCGATCCGCTTCGTCCGTCGCGACGCCGCAACTGGCGCGTAACAACCAAAAAATCAGCGACGCGTCGGTTCGCGAGCGGTGCGCGAGGAGTCGGTTACTCCTCGTCGTCCTCGTCGTCGTCGGACAGCCGGCTGGCGGCCGCGGCCGCGCCGGCCACGCCGGCCGCGCCCGCCGCGACGCCGAAGCCGGGCGTTCCGTCGCTGCTCGAACCCTCTTCGTCCGTCTCGTTGCCGGAGCTTTCGTTACCGCTGCCGTCGCCGCCGTCGTCGCTACTGCCGCCACTACCGCCGCTCCCGCCGCCGCTGTAGTTGCCGACCGTGACGAACGGCAGGCTGACGGTGCTGTCGGCGGAGTAGTCGGTCAGGACCGACTTCTGGTCGGCGCCCTCGGGCGTGAGGATGTCCATCGAGGCCGGGTCGTTGGTGCCCGTACCGCCGCCGATGGCGTGCTGGCCGTTGGACTCGGCGATACCCCGGACGCCCATCTCGCCGTACCCGTCGTACGGCACGGTGACGGGCTGGAGCGCCATGCCGGTCTCCTCGTGGGACCAGTCGAGCGCGCCGCGGGGGACGTCGATCGAGACGGTCTTCCCGTCGGTGTTGACGTTCACGTCGGTCGAGATCGCCTCGCCGGCCGCGTTCTCGACCGCCAGGGTGCCCTCGCCGTGGACGACCACGCGGTAGTTGTACGGCTGGGCGAAGCCGAGGTTCGTCCCGCCGCGGCCCTCGGTGCCGCTCGGGCCGCCGGCGTTGGGTGAGGCCACGTAGATCTGGAACATCTGGTGGCAGAACCCGGTGCCGAAGCTCCAGGGGTTCTGGATCTCCTCGGCCATCGTGTAGTTGAACCGGACGCGGCTGCGCGACGCCTCGACGCTGAAGGATGCGATGTCCCAGGCGTTCTCGTAGTAGGCGTCGGCCGTGGGGAGGGTATACTGTCCCGACGCCATCCCGTCGCCGGTCGGGTCGTCGAAGCTGGCGACCTCCTTGAACTCGGTGGTGACCAGAACGTAGGGGATCTGGGCGAGCTCGCCGTCGGAGTAGGCCAGCGCGTCTGCCTGCGTGGTGTTGGCGTTCGACACCACGTCGATGACGTTCGGCGCGCTGCCGTTCTCGGCGCCGCCGAACGCGTCGGCCGAGGCCTCGGACTCGACGGGCATGACGCCGCCCTCTGCCGAGCTATCGTAGCCGAGCATCAGGGGCGCCAGCTGCATGGCGTCGGTCGAGACGTCGAGCTCCCGCTTGGGGATCTCCGCGATGATCTCGTACACCGCGTTGTTGACCTTGACGTCGCCGGTGGCGACCTCGTTCCCGTCGGCGTCCTCGAGGCGTGCGCCGTTCTCGCCGTCAGCGACGATGCGGTAGTGGTACGGCTCCGCGAACTCGGCGTTCACGCCCGTTCGGGCGCTCGTGGCGCCGCCGTCGCCGCTCCCTTCGCGGACGTACACCTGCAGGTGCTGGTGGGAGAGACCGTGTTCGAGGTCGTCGGGGTTGGTGACCTCGGTGTCGACGCCGTAGATGAACTGGTAGTTGTCCTCGGTCTCGTGGACGCGGAAGGTGTCGATGTCGAACGTTCCGTCGGCGTAGCCGTCGCCGGTCGGGTACGTGTACGACGTGGTGCCGTCCTCGGCGTCGGGCTGGCCGGGGCCGATGTCGTCGCCCGTCGGGTCGCTCGTCTCGAAGACGGTCTCGCCGGTCGGCAGCAGCGAGGGCGCCTCGAAGATCGCGATCGTATCGACCTCGGCGACCGCCGCCGCGGCGCCGCTGGGCATCGAGAGGTCCTCGCCGCTGAGCAGGTCCGTGGTGCTGACCTCCGGTCGGAGGTTGACCTGCGAGGGCTCCTCCTCGAAGTTGATGACGACGACGACTCGCTCGGGGCCGTCGACGTCCTCGAGGTGGCTCGCGTCGCGGCTGAACACGAGGAGGTTGGGGTCCTCCTTGTAGGCCGTATTGAACCACTCGCCCGACATGTCGGCGTCGGGCTTGAGCACGTCCATCTCCTGATACGTGCCGATCAGGTCCTTGTAGAACTGGAGGTGTTCCTCGTCGTACTCGTCCCAGTTCATGAACGCCCGCTTCTTGCCGCCGGGGAAGATGTCCCCGCTGCGCGGGTCGTCCTCGCCCATGTGGCGGCCCTCGCCGTACTCGCTGATGGCGCGTTCCTGGCCGTAGTAGACGAAGGGAACGCCGGGGAGGGTGACGCCGGCCGCCCAGCAGGCGCGCTGGGCCTTCTTGGGGTTGTCGCGGGTGCCTCCCTCCATGATCTGGTTGAGGAGGCGCTCCTCGTCGTGGTTCTCGGTCGTGTTGAGGATCAGCGTGTGGTCCGGGAACCCTTCCTCCTTGCGTTTCCTGATCGAACTGAGGATCTCGCCGGCGGGCGCGTTGTCCCGTCCGATCCCCCGCATCGTGTTCATGAACTCCGAGGTGTCGAAGTGCATGTCGAACTCGTTCTCGGCGAAGTGGGGATCCTTCGGGATCGACTCGTCGAGCATCAGGAACTCGCTGTCGTTCGAGCGGACGAGATCCCGCACCTCCTTCCAGAAGCTGTGGGGCGTCCCCCACGCGATGTCGCAGCGGAACCCGTCGACGCCGACCTCGCCCGACCAGAAGTCCGCGACAGCGAGCATGTGCTCGCGCAACGCCATGTTGTCGAAGTTCCAGTTGGGCTGCAGGCGCAGGCCCCAGAAGCCGGTGTTGGCGGGCGCCGGCTCGACCTGATCGCCGTCGAGCATGATCGGGGCGTCCATCCGGTCGAACCAGTCGAAGTACTTCGAGTCCTGGTTCCACTCGTGGACCGGCGGGAACTCCCAGTCCGGCGCCGGCGGCTCGTCGCCCTGGCTGGCGATCGTGTCCTGGAAGTAAGGGTGGTCGCGGCCCCCGTGGTTGATCACCATGTCGAACACGACCTTGATGTCATTTTTGTTACACTCCTCGATGAAGGTCTTGTACTCCTCGACCGTCCCGAGGTCGGAGGCGACGGACATGTAGTCCGTGGCGTCGTAGCCGTGGGGACCGCCGCCGGCGAGCTCCTTGCTCGAGCTCACCGAGGGGTAGATCGGCGTCAGCCAGACGGCGTCGATGCCGAGCTCGTCGAGGTAGCTCACCTTCTCGGTGAGATACTGCATGTCGGTCTCGCCGCGCTCGCCGGCGAAGGAGCGGGTGAAGATCTCGTACATGACGCCGTTTTTCATCCACTCGGGCGGGCGGTTGGGCAGGTGGACCTCGCCGTCGGCGTCGAGCATGACCGTGTCGGCCATGCTGTGGGCCTCGCCGTCGTAGGCCGAGGCGTGGACCCGCGCGGCGTCGCCGCCGATCGCGCTCTCGGGGACGCGCGCCGTCGTGCCGTCGACGGTGATGTCGCTCGTCGCGAGGTCGTCGCGATCGTCCGCGAGGAACTCGACCGACAGATCGCTGGGGAGAGCGTTACTGTTGGGCGCCAGCCGCGGGTTGGACTCGATGACGAACTCTCCGGCGTCGCCGTCGTACTCGGCGTCCAGCGAGATGCGCGGCGGCCCGCCGGCGCTGTCGGGCGTCGCGGGGAACGCGTGCAGCGTCATCTGGTGGGTGCCGTCCGGCGCGTCGACCTCGACGACGTACGTGCCCGGCGCGTCGGCGGTGAACTCGGCGACGTTCTGGGTGCCGTCGTCCCAGCGGGGTTCGCCGTCAGCGTCGTCGGTCTCGAAGGCCAGCACGTCGCCGCTGCTCTCGTCGGGCGACTCCGCGAGCGACCAGTTGAAGTCCTCGGCGCTGTAGTTCTCGGGATCGGCGTCGATCTCGGTGACGCGCGGCGCGAGGTTGTCGCGGTCGAAGACGTGGCCGCCGTCGACGTAGATCGAGTTCCGCAGCGATTCGCCGACCTCGACGAACCGGGGTTCGCCGGGATGATGGGAGTCCGCGCCGTTCGATGCTGCCTGCTGAAGCGCCGGCTGCGTCTCGGCGCTGCCGTAGCCGGAGGACAGCGAAAGCGCGCCGAGCCCGGCGATACCGCCGAGCACGCTTCGTCGACTCGTTGTGGGGGTGAGATTGTCGTTGTTGCTCATGAGTAGCTTCGGAGTCCGAAGTTGTCGTCTGTGGTTCTGGAACGCCGAAAGCGAACCCGCCGGGACGCGAGTCCGGTTCCGGACGGCACCGTCGCTGACGATCGTTCACCGTCGGGGTACGGCGTCGAACCGGGCGGGCCGCTCGCCGCACCGCGGTTCGACGGACCGATCGGCGGTCCGGGTCGTCGCAACCGTTGCCAGCACCTCATCGACACGCCACGATGTAATCTTTCTTCATGCTTAATGGTGCGTCTATGATTAACATTTGCCTGTAGTAATTCTGGTACGTAAACAAGTCTATTATTTATATTACTAGTAACGGGTGTACGTAATCGGCAGAAATATCGGCCGAACGGCGTCGAGCGGCGTCACCGGCGACGGCTGTGGGCGATCAGGCGAACGCGATCCGGAGTCGGCAGCGGTCTGCGCCCTTCCGCGCGCACTCGGGTTCGGTGATCGTGACGTCGTCGTCGTAGTGGTCCGCGACGCCGAGCACGACCCCCCGCGCCACCGAACAGAGCTTCCGCTCGGAATCGTAAGTCACCACGACGTCGCCGCCGTCGGCCTCGGTCTCGACGGCGGGCAGGTCCGAGTCCTCGTCCTGCGCGGCGACGCGTTCGTAGACGATCTCCAGCGCGAGCAGCAGTTCGCGCGTCGCCCAGTCGTCCCGGACGTGCGCTTTGAACGTGTTCAAAAGCTCCGGAGCGAGGCGACGTCCGAACGCGCGCTGGACGTCGGCTTCGGACTTGCCGGTCGCGGCCGTCAGCGCGTCAAACACCGCGGTAACCTCCTCGTCCGGGTAGTGTGTCACCGGCAGGTACAGCTTCGGCTCCAGACCCGCGCGGTCGACGATCTCGTCCCATTCGGCCGCGTCGACGTCCTCTTCGACGTACTCTTTGAGCGTCTTGTGGACGATCCCGTGCATGGTTTCAGTCCCTTCTCCCCGATTGCGTGCATCCGTACATACGTCAACTAAGCGTAATCATCGCGTAAGTATTCCGGCGTTCCGGCGATCCGGGTTGCGGGTCGGTCCGGCTCAGTTTTGGTCCAGCGCGTCGGCGATCGCCGGTGCGGCGCTGACCTCGCTCTGGGGGCGCTCGATCGTGTCGGTGCCGTAGATCGCCGCGACGCCGGCCCGCGACAGCTTCGTGACGGCGTTGCTCGCCAGCAGCGGATGAACGCAGGTGACGTACACGTCCGCGGCGCCGCGCTCGTCGAGCACGCCGACGGCCTCGCTCATCGTCGAGCCGGTCGCGATGATGTCGTCGACGACCACGACGTCCCGACCCTCGACGGCGGCGTCGCTCGGCGTCACCTCGACGTCGCTGCCCGAGTGGCGCGTCTTCTCGAAGTAGTCGACCTCGCCGCCGCCCGCGGCGTCTCTGACCGTTTCGGCGAGTTCGATCGCACCCACGTCCGGAGAGAGGTAGAGCGGGTCGGTCAAGTCATCGGGGAGCGGCTCGGCCAGCCGGTCGGCCGCCGTGACGGCGGTCGCCGGCGGCTCGAAAAAGTCGCAGACCGACTCCTCGTGGGGGTCGACAGTAATTACGCGGTCGGCGCCCGTGCTGATGGCCCGCGCGACGGCCCGGGCCGACACCGGCTCGCCGGCCTCGAACGCGCGGTCCTGACGGGCGTAGCCCATGTACGGCAGCACCGTGACGACCTCCTCGAAGCCGGCCTCGTGGGCGGCGTCCTGCAGTTGCAGGAGTTCGAGGTGGGCGTCGCTCGTCGGCGTCGACGCGACGACGACGGCGCGCTCGCCGCTTGCCTGTCCGATGCTCGCCATCAGTTCGCCGTCCGGAAACCGGTCGAACGCGACGGGCGCGAGCGGCTCGTCGAGCTCGCGGGCCAGCGCGGCGGCGATCGACTGGGAGTGGCGTCCGCTGAGGATCATATCCGACCGAACTCCGGCGAGCGGTAAACCCGTTTTCGTTCGCGGCGGCGGTCGCTCGCCGGAATCCCCGCCCGCCGCCCGGTGACGGCCCGCTCACACGGCGTCGGGCCGCTCACTCGGCGACGGCGCAGCCGACGACGCCGCGAAGTCCCAGCGGCTGGTGGCGCCAGCCGTCGCCGGCGTCGACCAGAAACGCTCCGTCGGCGGTCGCGACGTACGTCGCCGAGCCGTAGGCGACGCCGGCGGGCTCGGCGTCGACGGGCAGGTCAATAGGAGTCCACTCTCCGTCGCTCGCGCGCGCGTAGAACATGTCATCGACGGCGGCGTGGGCCCGGCCGTCGGCGTCCGCCGCGACGAGCGTCGCCTCGCCCTCGATCTCCCGCCGCCACCCGTCGTCCCACCGGTAGACGCCGTCCGCCGTCGCGGCCAGCTCGACGTCGCCCGACGCCACGTCCGCCGCGTCGTCGAGGTCGCGACCCGAGCCGTCGAGCGTCTCCGCGAGTCGGTGGACGCCGTCGCTCGCCGCGACGAGGTCGCCGTCGATCGCCCGGATCGCCCCGCCCGCCGTCCCGATCTCGGTCCACTCGCCGGGATCGGTCGCGGTCGCCACCCGACCGTCCTCGTCGCCGGCGACGACCGCGCCGTCGCGGAAGCCGACCGCGGACGCCGCCCCGAAGCCGAGTTCGAGCGGCTCCTCGCCCAGCAGGACGACGTCCTCGGCCGTCGCGACCGCGATCTGGCCCGCTCGCCCGGCGACGTCGGTCGCCGGAGTGCGGTACTCGACGCCGAACTCGCCGACGAGGTCGGCCGACACTGACACCGCGGCGACGCCGACGCCCGAGCCGACGAACACCTGCGTTCGGCCGGACTTCTCCGCGAAGATCCGCTTTTCCTCGATCGTCGTCATGTGGATCCGGTGGACCGCGGGCGCCGAAAGCGTTCCGGCGTGCGGTTCGGCGCTGACGCGCGGGACCCAACGTTCACGCCGCCGGACGCCGAACCCACACCTGTGACGGACGTCACCGAACTGGTCGCCGAACTCCACGACGAGCTGCGCGCGACGGAGGAACTGCCGGTCGATCGCACCGCCGGCCGCTGGATCGGCGAGGCCCAGGCCGTCGCCGCCGACGCGGCCGAGGGCGACCCGCCCGAGTCCGTCGTTCGCGAGCGCGTCGGCCACGTCCGGCGGCTGCTCTCGGAAGTCGACGACGCCGGCGACGCGGCGGCGACCGAGCGCGTCGATCGGGCGAGCGAGCTGGCCGAGCAGATTCTCGATCGGATCGAGGACTGACGCCTTCGGCCGTCGCATCCCAGACCGGCATTCCCGCGATCCCGTCCGGACGTTTATGTCCGATCGGGCGGCGACCGCCGACGTGCGCTGATCCGAGCCCCGGCGCGGTCCAGGCGGGTGCGCGGCGTCTCGCGTCGGAACGGTAACTGCAACCGGTAGAAAACGCCGCCTGTCAGCCCGGAACGCCACCCACGACGGTTCAGGCGTCGGCGTCCGCCAGCACGCTCATCGCCTCCTCCAGTATCGCGTCGGCGTCGTCGGGATCCCGCGCCTCGGCGGTGACCCGAATCAGCGGCTGCGTCCCGCTGGCTCGCACGAGGAACCAGCCGTCTTCCCGGTCGACCCGGACGCCGTCGAGCGTCGCGACGTCGTCGTACCGGCCGGCGACGAGCTCGCGCACGCGCTCCATCGTCTCCGCTTTCTCCTCGGTCTCGACGTTCTCGCGCCGAATCGGGTACGTCTCGATCTCGGCGGCGAGCTCCGCCAGCGACCCGCGACGTGCGACCAGCGCGGCGAGCCGGCAAGCCGCAAGCGGGCCGTCGGGACACAGCGTCTCGCTCGGCCAGATCCACGCCCCGCTTGGCTCACCGCCGAAGACGACGTCCGACTCGCTGGCTCGCTCCGCGACGTACACGTCGCCGACCGGCGTGCGGGTCGTCTCGGCGCCGACCTCGGCGAGCGCGTCGGCCACCGCGAGGCTCGTGTCGACCGGCACCGCGACGCGATCGCCCGCCGCCGCTGCCTCGCGGCCGAACAGCGCGAGCAGCACGTCGCCCGAGAGGAACGAGCCGTCGCCGGCCACCGCGCGCATCCGGTCGGCGTCGCCGTCGTGGGCGATCCCCAGATCGGCGTCCGTCGCCGCGACGGTCGCCGCGAGCGTCCCGCAGTTCTCCTCGGTGGGCTCGCTCGGCCGCGCCGGAAAACTACCGTCGGGCTGGGCGTTGAGCGTCTCGACCGAGCAGCCCAGCTCCGCCAGCGCGTCGGCGGTGACGCCGCCGGCGCCGTTGCCCACGTCGACGACGACCGACAGCGGCTCGTCGATCGAGACGGAGTCGACCAGCGTCTCGACGTGGCGCTGGCGTGCGCCGTCCCAGCTCGTGCGCTCGCCCTGACCGGTCCAGTCGGCCAGCGCCCAGTCCTCCTCGCGGATTCGGCGTTCGATCGTCGTCCGGCGCTGTTCGTCGAACGCCTGTCCGGTCGGCGTCCAGAGCTTGATGCCGTTGTCCGGCGCCGGGTTGTGCGAGGCGGTGATCGCGACGCCGGCGTCGGCGTCCCGCCACCCCACGGCGCGGGCGATCGTCGGCGTCGCCGCCAGCCCGAGGTCGATCACGTCCGCGCCGCACTCTCTGGCGCCCGCCGCGAGCGCGTCGGTCAGCAGTCTACCGCTTTCCCGCGGATCCCGTCCGACGACGATCCGGTCGGCGTCGACGCCGACCGCCCGGCCCACCGACAGCGCGAGGTCGGCGGTGACCGTCTCGCCGACGGGTCCGCGAATACCGCTCGTTCCGAACATACCCAAAACGGGAGCGGGCACCGACAAAAATAGCAGGTACCTAACCGCCCGCGCTCGCCAACTTTTTGCGCTCGCCCCGGCGATAGGGAGCCATGAAGACGAGCGGCGGATCGACGGCGGCGAAGCGCCGGGCCGGCGAAAGTGCAGCCGAGGCGGTCGAGGACGGGCAGGTCGTCGGACTCGGAACCGGTAGCACGGCGGCCCACGCGATCCGGGCGATCGGCGACGCGATCGCCGACGGACTCGACATCCGCGGCGTGGCGACCTCCTTCCAGTCCCGGCAGCTCGCGATCGAGGCGGGGATCCCGCTGGTCGAGCTGGACGAGGTCGACGGCGTCGACCTGGCGATCGACGGCGCCGATCAGGTCGCGGGCGGCCAGCTGATCAAGGGCGGCGGCGCGGCCCACGCCCGCGAGAAGATCGTCGACGCCGCGGCCGATCGGCTGCTGGTCGTCGTCGACCCTGGGAAGCTCGCCGACGGGCTCGACCGGTCGGTGCCCGTAGAGGTACTGCCGGCGGCGCGCCCGGTCGTCGAGGACCGGATCGCGACGTTGGGCGGCGAGCCGACGCTCCGGTCGGCCGAGCGCAAGGACGGGCCTGTCGTCACCGACAACGGCAACGTCGTGCTCGACTGCGAGTTCGGCTCGATCGGCGCGCCAACAGACCTGGCCGCCGAGCTGTCTGCGGTTCCGGGCGTCGTCGAACACGGTCTGTTCGTCGACCTCGCCGACGAAATTCACGTCGGCCGCGAGGACGGCGTCGACGTCCGGACGCCGTAGCGCGGCTGTCGGTCGGACGCCGTCGCACAAGCGCCGGTCGCACGGCGTCGCTACTCGCGATTCGTCCGGCGGCTACGTCGCAGGGCGCCGCCGCTGGTCGGTCGGCGTCGATAAAAAATTAGAGCAGGGGAACCTGCTTACAGGTCGCGCGGCTGGACCGTCTTCCGATCGTTTGCCTCGGCGCGGCGGGCGGCGTCATCGAGCAGCTCGTCGACTTCCTCGTCGAGGGCGTCGTAGAAATCCGATGCGACGTTCTTGTCGTCGAGCGCTTCCTTCACGGCTGCTTTGACAATGAGGTCTGCCATACGACCTGACATTGAAAACCGCTGTTTATAAACGTTCCCAAATCGCCCGGAGAGCGGGCCTGTGGACGGTATCCTGACCCCCGCTGTCGGACGGATGACAGAGACCGGCACAACTGATCGGGGGCGGTATTTAATTCTTCCCCCGGTTCGTCCCCATTTTCGCTCGCTTCTGGCGGAAAGCGACATATAGGAGTGCGTCCGCGCGGGAGTGGCGGTATGCGCGAGTTACTGGACGCCGTCGCGAGCGGCGAGGTCAGCCCCGCCGAGGCGGAGGCGCGCCTCGCCGGTTACGCGACGACCGACGCGGGCCGGTTCGACGCCGCCCGCGAGCAGCGACGCGGCGTCCCCGAAGCAGTGTACGCTGAGGGCAAAACGGCCGACGAAGTCGTCGACATGGTGCTGGCGTCTCTGGAGACGACGGGCAGGGGTATCGCGACGCGCGTGAGCGACGAGCAGGTCGCGGCCGTGCGCGAGGCGCTCGACGATACCGGGCTCGACGCCGACGTCCGGTGGCGCGAGCGCGCCGGCGTGCTCGTGGTGCACGCCCCCGACTACGAACCGCCGGACGTGGACGCGACGGTCCGCGTCGTCACCGGCGGGACCGTCGATCGCGGGCCGGCCGGCGAGGCGCGCGCGATCGCCACAGAGATGGGCGCGACGGTCGAGCTGGTCGAGGACGTCGGCGTCGCCGGAATCGACCGCCTTTTGGATCGGGTCGACAAGTTGCGCGCGGCCGACGTGCTCGTCGTCGCGGCGGGCCGGGAGGGCGCGCTGCCGACCGTCGTCGCCGGCCTGGTCGACACGCCCGTGATCGGACTGCCGACCGCGAGCGGCTACGGCCACGGCGGCGACGGCGAGGCGGCGCTGGCCGGTATGCTCCAGTCTTGCACCGTCCTTTCCACCGTGAACGTCGACGCCGGCTTCGTCGCGGGCGCGCAGGCGGGCCTGATCGCTCGGGCTATCGACGATAACTGATCGTCGAGCTATCACGACTACTCGCCGAACGCACGATGGCGTCGTCCTCGCGAACGCACGTCCCGCGGCGGACGAATATTTCTTCACGAACGACGAATCGCGTTTCGTTTTTGCGGAAATAGAAGGGGTGTTTCGGAAGGATATTTACCGGTGGACCGCATAGTCAAGGGTGCCGGCGCGTACCGTGCCGGTTGTACCCAATGCCCACGTGTGACCACTGCGACGCGCACGTCTCTGACCGGTTCGAGCGAGTGTTCGCCGACGAGCACGGACGCATCTTCGCGTGTCCGAGCTGCTCGGCCAACGCTGGTATCGCCGAGGCGGCGAGACAGCGAGCTCGCTGAATGGCGGACCGATCGGACAGTGCAGCCGCGTGATCACCACGCGAAGCCTTTCTGTGGTCTCGGCGTGACCGACCCGACGTGAGCGACCACTACGTCTACGTGCTGGAGTGCGCCGACGGAACCTTCTACACCGGCTACACGACCGACGTCGAGCGCCGCGTCGCGGAACACGACGCCGGCGAGGGCGCCAAGTACACCCGCGGGCGCACGCCGGTCGAGCTGGTCTACCGGGAGCGCTTCGACTCGCAGTCGGCGGCGATGTCCCGCGAGTACGAACTCAAACAACTGTCGCGCCGGCAGAAGGAGCGCCTCGTCAAGGACGAGTAAGCTATCCGGCACCACCGTCTTTTTCGCACCGGCTCACGAAGCGGACGTATGGAGACGGCGATCTCGTTCGGGACCGACGGCTGGCGAGCGACGCTCGACGAGTTTACTGCACCGCGCGTGCGGATGGTCGGACAGGCGGTCGTCGACTACCTCGACGAGGCGGGACTGGGCGACGACCCGATCGTCGTGGGATACGACGCCCGCGAGACGTCCGAGGGGTTCGCCAAAGAGTTGGCCCGCGTGCTCGCGTCCGGCGGCCACGACGTGATCGTGCCCGAGCGCGACCGGCCGACGCCGCTGGTCGCGTGGGCGATCGTCGACCGCGACCTCGCGGGCGGGCTGATGATCACCGCGTCGCACAACCCGCCGGAGTACAACGGCGTCAAGTTCATCCCCGAGGACGGCGCCCCGGCGCTGCCCGAGGTCACGGATCGGATCATGGACAACCTCCGGGAGCCCGACCCGCTGCCCGAATCCGAGCACGGGAGCGTCCGGCGCGTCGACCTCGTCGAGTCGCACGCCGACCAGGCGATGGATCTCGTCGACGCCGACCTCTCGGAGCTCGCGGTCGCCTACGACGCGATGCATGGCAGCGGCCGCGGGACGACCGATGCCCTGCTCGAACGGGCCGGCGCGACCGTCGAACGACGTCGCTGCGAGCGCGACCCCGAGTTCGGCGGCGTCTCGCCCGAGCCGAACGCCGAGAACCTCGCGGGGCTCGTCGACGCCGTCGAGTCGGGCGACGCCGATCTGGGGATCGCCAACGACGGCGACTCCGATCGGATCGCGGTCGTCACGCCCGAGCGCGGCTTCCTCGACGAGAACCTGCTCTTTGCCGCGCTGTACGACTACCTCCTCGAAGACCAGTCCGGCCCCGCGGTCAGGTCGGTCTCGACGACGTTCCTGATCGACGAGATCGCCGAGGCGAACGGCGAGGCGGTCGTCGAGACGCCGGTCGGCTTCAAGTGGGTCGCGCGGGCGATGGCCGAGCACGACGCGCTGATCGGGGGCGAGGAGAGCGGCGGGTTCACGATCCGCGGACACGTGCGCGAGAAAGACGGCGTGCTGGCGGCGCTGCTGGCCGCCGCCGCCGAGTCCGAGGAGTCGCTCGACGAGCGGGTCGACCGCCTGCTCGACGCTCACGGCGACATCGTCCCGGGGAAGATCAGCGTCGACTGTCCGGACGATCAGAAGGCAGCAGCGATGGCGGCGATCGAGGACGCCCTGCCCGACGAACTGGCGGGTCGGGCCGTCGCCGAGACCAGCACGGTCGACGGCGTCAAACTGCTCCTCGACGACGGCTCGTGGGTGCTCGTCCGACCGAGCGGGACCGAGCCGAAGCTCAGGGTGTACGCCGAAGCCGGAAGTACCGAAGCCGTCGACGCGCTGCTGGCCGACGGGCGCGAACTCGTCGAAGCGAACGTCTGAGCGCCCTCGTTTTTCTACGCGCCGCTCCCCGAACTACTCCAGAACGCCCCGATAGCGCTCGTCGTCGGCGCCGGTCGGCTCGATGGCGAAGCCCAGCGAGTCGTAGAACGGCCGAACGTCGGCGTCGAACTCCGCAGTGACCCGACCGTAGTTTTCGCGGGCGCGCTCGATCAGCGCCGTCCCGACGCCGCGGCCGCGGCGGCGTCGCCGGACGGCGATCGCCTCGACGCGGGCGCCTTCGGCGTCCTCGCGAGGGACGAGTACGATCGTTCCGACGGCGCGTCCGTCGGCTTCGGCCACGAGCACGTCGCCCGCTGCCAGTCGCTCGTCGACGTCGTCGACCGCCAGCACGGCGGCGTCGAGCAGGCGCCGGACGGCGAGCCGATCATCCGCGGTCGCCGGCCGAACGGCGGCGTCGAGCGGTGCGCTGTCCACGTTCGAGCGGGCGACCGCGCGAGCCTTGGTCGTTCCGGTCGCACACTGCCCGAGAGACCGGCTCTCAGGGCGACTCCCGCGCTCGGGAAAGCTTTTACAGCCCGAGCCACTACCGGCAAATATGCAGCACGTGAAGATTCCGCAGGACAGGATTGGGGTGCTGATCGGCGAGGGCGGTGCGACGCTGCGCGAGATCGAGCGGCGGGCCGAAGTGCGACTCGACGTCGACTCCGAGAACGGCTCGGTCGCGATCGAGAAGACGGGCGATCCCGTCAAGGCGCTCAAGGGGCCCGACATCGTCCGCGCGATCGGCCGCGGGTTCGCGCCCGACGACGCCATGGCCCTGCTCGACGACGACATGATGATGTTCGATCTGGTCGACATCGACGCCGCGGCGCGCAACAAGAACGATCTCAAGCGCAAGAAGGGCCGACTCATCGGCGAGAACGGCCGCACGCGCGAGCTGATGGAGGAGCTGACCGGCGCGTCGGTCGTCATATACGGCACGACGCTGGGCTCCATCGGCGGCCCCCAGCAGGTGGAAGCCGTCCGCGAGGCCGCCGAGATGATCATCGACGGCGCGCCCCACGGCGCGGTGTACTCGTTCCTCGAGCGCAAGCACAACGACCTGAAACGCCAGGGTCTGGAGTACCACCAGTTCACCGGCTGACCGGGCGGCGCATCCTCTTCGACACAACGGTCTTTTCAGTGGCTGGCGCGAATCTGAGAGCGTGACAGACGATTTCTCCGCGCAGCGACGCAAACTCCTCCAGAGCGCCGGTGCCGGCGGCGCCGCCCTCCTCGCCGGCTGTACCGAACAGCTCGGTCTCGCACAGAACTCGTCGGACGGCGACGACGGCCAGCGCGAGGTCGGCGTCGTCGTCGCCGCCGACCAGCAGGCGCTTTTGCAGGCGCAGGCCGAGGCTCGACAGGGAGTGCAGTCCGGAAATCTCACCCAGACGGAGGCCCAGCAGCAGTACCGGGAGCGCCAGCGCGAACTGATCGGCGAGGCGGTCGACTCGCTGACGCAGTCGCTGGGGTCGTCGGTGTCGGTCGAGCAGCGGTACCCTCGGCTCGGCGCCGTCGTCGTTTCGGGGCCGCCCGGTGCGCTGCTGGACGCGCTGGCGCTGGACTCGGCCCAATCGCTGGTGCAGGCCAGCCGCATCGAGGCCGCGGCGTCCTCGGCGACGCCGCCGAACTCGTCTGAATCGCCGAACTCTTCGGAGTCGACTAATTCCTCGGAGTCGACGAACTCGTCGTAGCGCGGGACGCCGCGGCGCAACTTTCCGGCGTATTCGCGGTCGATCCGCTCCGCGTCTCGGCCGACACTCGCGATCGGCAGCCGGCGATCGATCGCGCGATTGCCACAACTTCCTTATGAATGGTCCGCTCGTGGCCACACGCACGCCGCCGCGTCCGGCGTGTTACACTTCACCACACCTCCCGGAACAAAGGATTTATATAGAACGACAATCAATCCTCTACCGATTATGGCGCAGCAGATGGGCAACCAGCCGATGATCGTACTCTCGGAGGACAGCCAGCGCACCTCCGGGGACGACGCACAGTCGATGAACATCACAGCCGGGAAGGCCGTCGCGGAGGCCGTCCGCACCACGCTCGGCCCCAAGGGAATGGACAAGATGCTCGTCGACTCGACGGGCAACGTCGTCGTCACGAACGACGGCGTCACCATCCTCAAAGAGATGGAGATCGAGCACCCCGCGGCCAACATGATCGTCGAGGTCGCCGAGACGCAGGAGGACGAGGTCGGCGACGGCACCACGTCCGCCGTCGTCGTCTCGGGCGAACTCCTCAGCGAGGCCGAGGACCTCCTCGACCAGGACATCCACGCGACCACCCTCGCGCAGGGGTACCGCCAGGCCGCCGAGGAGGCCAAGGAGATCCTCGAGGGCGTCGCGATCGACGTCGACGCCGACGACACCGAGATCCTCGAGCAGATCGCCGCCACCGCGATGACGGGCAAGGGCGCCGAGAACGCCAAGGACCTGCTCGCGGATCTCGTCGTCCGCGCCGTCAGCAGCGTCGCCGACGACGGCACGGTCGACACTGACAACATCAAGGTCGAGAAGATCGTCGGCTCGGCCGTCGAGAACTCCGAGCTCGTCGAGGGCGTCCTGATCGACAAGGAGCGCGTCCACGAGAACATGCCCTACCTCGTCGAGGACGCCGACGTCGCCGTGCTCGACGACGCCCTCGAGGTCAAGGAGACCGAGATCGACGCCGAGGTCAACGTCACCGACCCCGACCAGCTTCAGGACTTCCTCGACCAGGAAGAGGAGCAGCTCAAGGAGATGGTCGACCAGATCGTCGAGTCCGGCGCGGACGTCGTGTTCGCCCAGGACGGCATCGACGACATGGCCCAGCACTACCTCGCGGAGGAGGGCGTGCTCGCGACCCGACGCGTCAAGTCCGACGACGCCACGAAGCTCGCCCGCGCGACGGGCGCCACCGTCGTGAGCAACGTCAACGACATCGAGGCCGACGACCTCGGCTTCGCCGGCTCCGTCTCCCAGCAGGAGGTCGGCGGCAGCCAGCAGATTCTCGTCGAGGACGTCGAGAACGCCAAGTCCGTCACGCTGCTGCTGCGCGGCGGCACCGAGCACGTCGTCGACGAGATCGAGCGCGCCATCGAGGACTCGCTCGGCGTCGTCAGCGTCACGCTCGAGGACGGCAAGGTGCTGCCCGGCGGCGGCGCCCCCGAGACCGAGCTCGCCCTGCAGCTGCGCCAGTTCGCCGACTCGGTCGGCGGCCGCGAGCAGCTCGCCGTCGAGGCGTTCGCCGACGCGCTGGAAGTCGGCCCCCGCACGCTCGCCGAGAACGCCGGTCTGGACTCGATCGACTCGCTCGTCGAGCTCCGCAGCGAGCACGACGCCGGCAACGACGCCGCCGGTCTCGACGCCTACACGGGCGACGTGATCGACATGGAGGAGGAGGGCGTCGTCGAGCCGCTCCGCGTCAAAACCCAGGCCATCGAGTCCGCCACCGAGGCGGCCGTGATGATCCTGCGCATCGACGACGTCATCGCGGCGGGCGACCTGAAGGGCGGCGAAGTCGGCAACGACGACGACGACGCCGGCGGCCCGCCCGCGGGCGGCCCCGGCGGCGCGCCCGGCGGCATGGGCGGCGGTATGGGCGGCGGCATGGGCGGCATGATGTAAGCTCGGCCCATCTGCCAGTAGCTACGTCACCGTCACCGCGTCGACCCGCACCGCTCGCCGAACGACCGCGCATTTTTCTTTCGTGCTCGCAGCGTAGCTGCGGCATCGCCGCGAGCGTAGCGACGGGTCCTTGCCCGTCAGCGACGCCGCTGCCCCCGCCGCTGGCATCACGAGACCGTGATGACACTCTTCGGACTGGAAAGGCGTACTTGTGTGGGTGAACGATCGAGGCTTGCCCTCGCGGGGCGCCGCTGCGAGGCGTCGCGAGACCGATCAGACGCGACGCTCTTTCCTACGGTCACGTTACTCGCGGCGGTCGATTCGCCGCCGTTCGGTTCGATCACCACAGTTTCGCCCGCAGAGACCGGGGTATCAGCGTCGACGCCGCGCCGAGCGGCGCGAGTGAGGGTAACCGCCGCATTCGAGCGGTCTCAGTTCCCGGACAGCGTGCGCGCGGCCGACCTATCCGCAGAACGAATCGTTACTTCGTTCACTTCTCCGGGGAGTTCCCGGACTCCGACGGGATCTGTACCCGCTTCCGAGTTCGGGAAAATAACCGCCGTATAGCAAAACGCCCGGAGTACCTGGATCCATCGTATGGTTCCTGAAGCCGATACCCGCGCCAGCACCGTTCGCCGACCGACCGCGATGCCGGAGGTGAGCCGATGAACGACGCCGTGGTGTTGCAGCTCGGCAACGTACCAGAGTACCTCCAGGACACGGTGGCGGGGATTCTGGGATTCGTCCCGCGGCTCGTCGCCGCGGTCGTCATCCTGCTGCTCGGGTGGATCATCGGACGCCTCGTCGCCCGCGTCGTCCGCAAGGTCGCCGACGCCGCCGAGGTCGACCGGATGGCCATGGGGACGCCGATCGGCAGCATGCTCGGCGGCACCGAGGCAGCCATCTCCGGCGCCTTCGGCAAGATCGCCGCGTACTACGTGTACTTCCTGGCGATCCTCGCGGCGTCGGACGCGCTGGCGATCCCGGTGCTCTCCCAGTGGGTCGGTACCGCAGTGTCGTACCTGCCGGCGTTCATCGCGGGCCTGCTGATCGTGATCGGCGGGTTCATCCTCGCGGACTTCCTCGCGGACACGATCGAGCGAACCCAGTCCGCGACCGGGGATCGCGTGGTGTCGCTGTTCGCGGACGGCGCCCGATTCTTCCTGTACTTCATCGCCCTCGTCGTCGGCCTCGACACGATGGGCGTCGACGTCCAGATGCTGTACATCTTCGGCCGGGCACTCGCGTACGGCCTCGCGGCCGCGATCGCCATCGGCGGCGGGCTGGCGATCGGTCTCGGCGGCTCGGACTACGTCTCCGAGAACATCGACGGCTGGACGAGCCGCGCGAGCGACGCCGCCGGCTCCGGCGGTGGCGGCGGCAGCGGCGCCCAGCCGGCGGGCGACGACGACTGATCGGCGGCCGCAGTCCTTTTCGCGCGGCCGTCGCGACGCGAGAGCGGCGACGCCCCGCGGTAGCATCTATTAAGTGCTATCCCGCAAAATTTTCCACCCATGGAGACGCTGTTGCTCAACGGGGAGGACGTCGAGGCTAACGCCGACACCGGCGCCGTGATCACGGCCGTCGAGGCGGCGTTCGCGGCCTACGAGCGCGGGGACGTACAGATGCCCGCCAAGTCCTACGTCGACCTGCCACAGTACAACGGGGACTTCCGGTCGATGCCGGCGTACGTCGAGACCGACGAGTGGGACGCCGCCGCCGTGAAGTGGGTGAACGTCCACCCCGACAATCCCGCCGACCACGACCTGCCGACAGTGATGGGGACGCTGATCTACTCCAACCCCGAGACGGCCTACCCCCTCTCGATCATGGACGGGACGGCGCTGACGATGAAGCGAACCGGCGCCGCGGCGGCCGTGGCGACCGACCACCTCGCGGTCGCGGACGCGACGAGCCTCGGTCTCGTCGGCGCCGGCGTCCAGTCGTACACCCAGTTGAACGCGATCGCCGAGGTGCGCCCGATCGAGGAGGTCGTCGTCGCCGATCAGGACGACGAGCGCGTCGCGGCGTTCGTCGACGCTTTCGACGATCGCTTCGACGTCCGGGGCGGATCGATCTCGGAGGCCGGCCACTGCGACGTGCTCTCGACGGTGACGCCGGTGCGCGAGCCGATCGTCGGCGCAGACGACGTCGGCGAGCGCACGCACGTCAACGCGATCGGCGCCGACGCCGCCGGGAAACACGAGATCGCCGACGAGGTGCTCCTCGGATCGAAGCTCGTCATCGACGACTACGAGCAGTGCACCCACTCCGGCGAGATCAACGTGCCCTGGAGCGAGGGCGCGCTGGGCGACGACGACCTCTACGCCGAACTCGGCGAGATCGTCGCGGGCGGGAAAGAAGGCCGGACAAGCGAGGACGCCGTCACCGTCTTCGACTCGACGGGGCTGGCGATCCAGGACGTCGCGGCCGCTCGCGTCGTCTACGAGACCGCCCGCGAGAACGGCGACGGGTACGAGTTCGAGATGATCGATCTCGGCTGACGGGCGGACCGTTCTATTACTCGCCGCTGAACCGGTCGAGCACCTTCGTGATCAGCCAGACGATCACGATAAAGGGGAGCAGCGGCACCAGCAGGACCAGCATCCCGACCATTATGCTCCAGCCGATGACGTCCATCCCGGGGTCCTTGTGGCCGCGGGTTCCGGGCGTCACTGTGCGCAGCACCTTCTTCGGCAGCGGCGGATCCTCGGCGTCGCTCATGTCCGTAGATTGGGCGGACCGAGGCATAAAGGCGCGGTCGCGACGCCGCCGCGGTTCAGTCGTCGTCCGAGTCGGCGCCGCTCCCGATCGCCGCGTCGCCGGCGCCGTCGAACTGAGAATCGCCGCCCAACGCCGTCTCGCGCAGATCGGACTCGATCGCTTCGAGCGACCGGCCCTTTGTCTCGGGAACGAGCGCGTAGGTGAACGCCAGCGCGCCGACGCTCAGCGCGGCGTACAGCCAGAACGTGCCGGACTGCCCGAAGACGTCGATCAGTCCCAGGAACGTCTGGGCGACCAGCAGGTTCGCAGCCCAGTTGACCACCGTGACGACGCCCATGGCCGAGCCGCGGACCTGCAGCGGGTAGATCTCCGAGATGAGCAGCCAGAACACCGGCCCGAGCCCGATGGCGAAGAAGGCGACGTACAGCATCAGGCTCCCGAGCGCGATCCAGCCGACGATCCCCGAGAGCCCGGGGAGGTAGAACGCGCCGCCGAGCGCGAGTAGCGTCAGGCTCATCCCGCCGAGGCCGACCAGCAGCAGCGGCCGGCGCCCGGTCCGGTCGATCAGCGCGATCGCGACCACCGTCATGGCGACGTTGACGACGCCGATGCCGACCGTCGCGAGGATCGACGCCGTGTCGGCGAACCCGGTCGACTCGAGGATCGTCGGCGCGTAGTAAATCACCGTGTTGATTCCCGTGACCTGCTGGAACGCCGCGAGGCCGACGCCGACGATCAGCATCGGGCGCAGCCACGGTTCGACGAGGTCCCGGAGACTCCCGTCCTCGCGCTCGACGGTCTCCTCGATCTCGGCCAGTTCGGCCTCGACCTCGGCGTCTGTCCGCGTGCGAGAGAGCACGTCGCGCGCGTCGCTCACGCGGCCGTTCTCGTAGAGCCAGCGCGGACTCTCGGGCATGTACAGCATCCCGGCGAGCAGGACGACCGCGGGCACCGTCCCTGCGCCGAGCATCAGGCGCCAGGCGCCCGACTCGGCGAACGCGTAGTTGACGAGGTAGGAGACGAGGATGCCGCTGGTGATCGCGAGCTGGTTCAGCGACACCAGCGAGCCGCGGATCTTCGGCGGCGAGATCTCTGAGATGTACAGCGGACCGACGATCGACGCGAAGCCGATCGCGACGCCGTCGACGACGCGCCCGATCACGAGCACCTCGACGGACGGCGCGACGGCCATGGTCGCCGAGCCGACGAAGAACACGACGGCGGCGATCAGGATCAGCCGCCGTCGTCCGATCCGGTCGGCGAGTCGCCCGCCGAGCGCGGCGCCGACGATGGCGCCCACCAGGGCCCCGCTGACGACCAGCCCCTCGACGGTCGAGGAGCCCAGCGCGACGCCGAACAGCGACGTCATGTCGAACGAGTCCCTGATGTACAGGAATGCTCCCGAGATGACGCCCGTATCGAAGCCGAAGAGTAGTCCGTTCAGCGCCGCCAGCGCGGCCGAGACGTAGACGAATCGGTTACGCCCGGCGGCATCTCCTGTGAGTGTCGTTGGCATAAGTATCGGATACAGCCCGTTCTTTCCGAACGCTCATTAACAAATACGTCGGTTTTTCTGAAATTAAAGACCATTAACACGGTAGATAGCCATGTTGTTTGTTTTTGGTCAGTTTTCGTTGATGTTCTGGCCCTTCGTTCATTGCCGTCGACGGTGCTGCCTCGGCCGAGTGTTGCGCGCCGATTGGCGGGTCCCGAACGCCTACCGGACAGATCCGGAAGTCGGATGGAAAGGTATAGGGCGACGACCCGCCGAATCACGTACAAGCTGATGAGTATGGAGAGCTACGACCACGCCGCCGTCGAGGCCCGCTGGCAGGAGGCGTGGGACGACGCGGACGTGCATCGGACGCCCGACGACGTCGAGGACCCGACGTACGTCCTCGGGATGTACCCCTACCCCTCCGGAAAGCTCCACATGGGCCACGTCCGGAACTACACGATCACGGACGCCTACGCCCGCTACCGGCGGCTGCGCGGCGACGACGTGCTCCACCCGATGGGGTGGGACTCGTTCGGGCTGCCGGCCGAGAACGCCGCCAAGGAACGGGACACCAACCCGCGGGACTGGACGTTGGACTGCATCGACACGATGAAGGGGCAGATGGAGTCGATGGGCTTCGGGTACGACTGGGAGCGCGAGATCACCACCTGCACGCCCGAGTACTACCGCTGGAACCAGTGGCTGTTCCGACGGTTCGTCGAGGAGGACCTCGCCGAGCGCCGGGACGCCGAGGTCAACTGGTGTCCCGACTGCGAGACCGTCCTCGCCGACGAGCAGGTCGAGGGCGAGGACGAGCTCTGCTGGCGCTGCGGCCACCCGGTCGAGGAGCGCGAACTGGAGCAGTGGTTCCTGCAGATCACCGACTACGCCGACGAGCTGCTCGAAGACATCGACGAGCTGGAGGGCTGGCCCGACTCGGTCCGCCAGATGCAGCGCAACTGGATCGGCCGCCAGCACGGCACGCACCTGCCGTTCGAGATCGACGCCTCGGGCGACGACGGCCGGAACTACGGCTCGGTCGACGCCTTCACGACGCGGGCTGACACCGTCCACGGCGCGACGTTTTTCGCGCTGGCGCCGGACCACCCGATCGCCGAAGAACTGGCCGAGGAAGACGAGTCGGTCCACGAGTTCGTCGAACACGAGGCCGATCCGGACGGCGACGAGCCAAACGGCGTCGAGACGGATCTGGTCGCCACGAACCCCGTCAACGGCGACGAACTGCCCGTCTACGTCGCCGACTTCGTGCTCTCCGACGTCGGTACCGGCGCGCTGATGGCCGTGCCCGCCCACGACGAGCGCGACCACGCGTTCGCCGAGAAGAAGGGCATCGACATCCGGCCCGTGATCGCGTCCGAACCCGACGAAGGCGAGGAGCCGGAAGCGCCCGACGTCTCGGAGGCGGCGTTCACCGATGACGGCGTGCTCGTGAACTCCGGCGAGTACTCCGGGCTGGACAGCGAGACCGCCCGCGAGCGTATTACTGAGGACACCGAGGGCGCCGACGAAGCCACCCAGTACCGCCTGCGCGACTGGGGCATCTCCCGGCAGCGCTACTGGGGGACGCCGATCCCGGTCGTCCACTGCGACGACTGCGGCCCGGTGCTGGTGCCCGAGGAGGATCTGCCGGTCGAGCTGCCCGAGTTCGTCAACACGACGGGGAACCCGCTGGACGCCGCCGAGGAGTGGAAACAGACGACGTGTCCCGACTGCGGCGGCGACGCCACGCGCGAGACCGACACGATGGACACGTTCTTCGACTCCTCGTGGTACTTCCTGCGGTACGTCTCGCCGGACCTGTCGGACGCCCCCTTCGATCTGGAGCGGGCCAACGACTGGATGTCCGTCGACCAGTACGTCGGCGGCATCGAGCACGCCGTGATGCACCTGCTGTACTCGCGCTTTTTCACGAAGGTGCTGGCCGACTACGAGGGCCTGGAGCACCGCGAGCCCTTTACCAATCTGCTGGCCCAGGGGATGGTTCAGCTGGAGGGTGAGAAGATGTCCAAGTCCAAGGGCAACGTCGTCTCGCCCCAGCGCATCGTCGAGGAGTACGGCGCCGACACCGCCCGCCTGTTCATGATGCAGGCCGCCCGCCCCGAGCGGGACTTCGACTGGAAGGAGGAGGGCGTCCGCTCGACCCACCAGTTCCTGAACCGGCTGAAGGAGGTCGTCGAGGGCTTCGACAGCGAGGCGTCGGGCGACCGCGATCCGATCGACCGCTACGTCGCCGACGAGATCGACGCCGCCGTCGCCGTGGCGACCGACGAGTACGACTCGCTGACGTTCAACGAGGCGCTGCGCGAGGCCCAGTCGCTGGTCCGGACGCTCCGGCAGTACGAGGAGTACGACGACATCCACGCCGAGACGTTCGAGCGCGGCCTCTCGGTCGCGGTGCGCCTGCTGGCGCCGGTCGCCCCCCACCTCGCCGAGGAACTCTGGACCGAGCTGGGCAACGACGGCTTCGTCGCCGAGGCCGAGTGGCCCGACGCCGACGTCGACCGCGAGACCGTCGAGCAGCGCCGCAACCTCGTCGAGAACACTCGCGAGGACGTCCGCCAGATCGTCGACGTCGCCGGGATCGAGGACCCCGAGCGGATCGACGTCGTCGTGACGCCCGAGTGGAAGTACGACGCCCTGGAGATCGCCGTCGAGTCGGACGCCGACAACCTGATCTCCGAGCTGATGCAGAACGGCGAAATCCGCGATCAGGGCGACGCAGCGGCCAGCTACGGGCAGGACCTGCAGGAAGAGCGCGAGGCGCTCTCGAAGACGCTCGCGCCCGACGCCGAGTACGAGGCGCTGGAAGCCGCCGCGTGGCTGGTCGAGCGCGAGTTCGATGCGCCGGTCCGCGTAGTGCGCGCCGAGGACGCCGCCGACGACGTGGTCAGCAAGGCCGAGCCCGGTCGGCCCGCGATCGACATCGCGGAGTAACGCTCTCTCAGTCTTCTTCCTCGCCGCCGTCCGGCGTCGGATACTCCCGGTGCTCCAGCCCCTCGACCGCCGGTCCCGAGAGGATCTCGCCGTCGTAGTCGAACCGGGAGCCGTGACACGGGCAGTCCCAGGAGCGCTCGGCGTCGTTCCAGGTGACGAGACAGCCCATGTGCGGGCAGGTCGCGTCGACGGCGTGGACCGCGCCGCCCTCGTCGCGGTAGACGCCGGTCGGCCGCCCCTGTTCGCGCAGGACGCGCGCCTCGCCCGGTCGCGGCAGGTCGTCACGGTCGTGCAGCAACGTCCGGACGCGGTCGCCGACGAAGCGCGCGCCGACGACCGCGTTCTCCGAGAAGAAGTTCTTGGCCGACGCTTTCGGCGTCACGCGCTTCGGGTCGAACAGGTCGGCATAGTGGCTCCGGCCCATCTCGATCAGGTCGGCGATGAGCATCCCCGCGGCGGTGCCGCCGGTCATCCCCCAGCCGTCGAACCCGGTCGCGACGTACACGTCGCCGGCGCCGGGGCCGATCTCCCCGATGTACGGCATCCCGTCGACCGTCGAGTAGTCGTGGGTCGACCAGCGGTACGCCACCGACTCGACGTCGAATCGGCTGCGGGCGTAGGCCTCGCAGCGCCGGTAGCGCTCGGAGGTCGGCGGGCCGCCGAGGCTCGGCTCGTGGCTCTGGCCGCCGACGATCAGGTACTCCTCGCCGTCCGATCGGTACGGTCGCATCGTCGCCGGCGGCGACGCCGCGCTGTAGTACATCCCCTCGGGCACCTCGCCGGCGATCTCGACGGCGAGCAGGTACGCGCGGTGCGGGTGGGTGCGCGCGAAGTAGCCCCCGCGGTCGTAGATCGGGAACTGCGTCGCGACGACGACGTCGTCGGCGACGACCGTCCCCCGCTCGGTCTCGACGCGGTTGGGCGCTCCGGCGTCCACGTCTGTCGCGCGCGTCTCCTCGAACACGTAGCTCCCGTCACCGTGAATCGCCTCGACGACGCCCAGCAGGTACTTGCGCGGGTGGAACTCGGCCTGCTCGGAGAACTTGACCGCGGCTTCGACGTCGAACGGCAGGTCGGTCTCCTGAACGAACGCCGAGGGAAGCCCGGCCTGCGTGGCCGCTCGGTCCTCCTCGCGGATCTTGTCGATGTTCTCCGCGGACTCGGCGTAGACGTACGACGGCGTCCGCCGGAACTGGGCGTCGATGTCGTGCTTCTCGACGATCCGCTCGACCTCGTCGATCGCGGCTTCGTTCGCCCGGCCGTACTGCTCGGCGGTGCGCCGGTCGAACTTCTCTGTCAGCTTGCTATAGCGAAGCCCGTGCTGGGACGTCACTTTCGCGGTCGTGTGGCCCGTCGCGCCGGTGACGACCCGGTCGGCCTCGACGACCGCGACTGTCGAACCGCGCTCTTTCAGTTCGAGGGCGGTCGTCAGCCCGGCGATCCCCCCGCCGACGACCGCGACGTCGACGTGCAGGCCGCCGTCGAGCGGTTCGTAGTCGGTCGTCGGCGTCGTCGCGAGCCACAGCGACTCGGGGTCGTCGGCTCGCTGCGTCGTTCCCGTCGGCGTGGTATCCTCGGACATTGCTCCCCGTGTTCGAGCACCACGAACGCCGACGTAAAACCCGCCCGCGCCGACGCCGTTGATCGGTCGTTCGGTGCTACCGGGAGTTGTTGCCGATTCCCGTCCCTTGAGTACGCCGAGCTGCCCACGTCGAGCTCGTGGGCGAGTTCGCCGACGCCGTTCAGGAGCGCCTCCGCGAGCGCCTCGCCGAGCGGCGGCCGTCGCTCGGCTGGCGGACCGAGTACCGCGTCGGGCCGACGCCGGTCGACGTGGCCGGCGTCGACAGCGGCGCCGCTGGGGAATCGGCGACCGCGAAAACGCTCGCGCTGGTCGAACTGGAGTGGCGCCGCGCCGATCCGGCCGACAACTCCGCGAAACTGTTCCGACACCTCGCGGACGGCGCGCTCGACGAGCACGACCGGATCGTCGTCTGTCAGGTCTTCACCGGGTACTACGACCTCGCGCGCGGTGGCGTCTCCTCGAAGCGAGAGAACGCCGAATTCGTCGGCCGGGTCGCCGCCGAGGCGTTCGACCGGGTCTCCTACGCCCCCGTGAAATTCGACCTCGACCCGCCGAAGCGCGGCGGCGAATGGCCCGACCACTGGGAAGAGCGCGCCGACGGCTGTGCCCGGCGAATCGACGACCTGCTCGGTTGACGACGGCGCCCGACGATCACTCGATGTCGATGTGGTGGCCGTCGTCGACGCCGTGGCGCTTGGGCAGCGTCACCGTCAGGACGCCGTTGTTGTACGACGCCGAGACCGAGTCCTCCTCGACGGCCTCGGGCAGCGGCACCGATCGGCTGACGTGCTGGTGGCGCCGCTCGCGCCGGATGTACTGTTCGTCCTCGTCCTCCGTTCGCTCCTCGCGCTCGGCCTCGATCCGAACGGTGTCGTCGGCCAGCGTCAGGTCGATGTCCTCGGTGTCGTACCCCGGCAGGTCGGCTGTGACGACGAACTCGTCGCCCTGATCGGCGACGTCGACCGACGCCGACGACCCGCCGACCTGGACGTTCGCCCCGCCTTCGAACTGGCCGAGTTGCTGGTTCATCCGCTCTAGCATCCGCTCGAACTCGTCGAATGGGTTCCCTCGCATGGTGGATCCGGGATCGGTTTCCCGCTAGAAAGTTCGACGGTTTCGCTCATAAGTTCTGTCCTCGGTGCGGGGTCACGAGGCGGGTCGGCGCGGTCGCCGCGGCGTCCCCAGCGTCCTACACGACGTGCTCGGAGTCGTACGAGCCGAGCCGCCGCACCCAGCCGTCCTCCGCAATGTGCTCGATCTCCGCGAGCGCCTGGGCGGTGCGGTCCTCGTACAGCCCCGCCGCGACGTCGATGTGGAACACGTAGTCGCCGAGTCGTTCGCCGCTCGGGCGGGATTCGACGCGCGTGAGGTTGATATCGCGGTCCGCAAAGGGCTCCAGCAGATCCAGCAGGAGGCCGGGGTAGTCGGCGTTCGGATAGACGACGAACGTCGACTTGCCGCCCGCCGGCGAGCGGTCCTCGATCGGCGCCAGCACGAGAAAGCGCGTCGCGTTCGAGGTCTGGTCCTGAATGTCCTCGGCGAGCACTTTCAGCCCGTCGCCGCCGTTGTCGGGGTGACCGATCCCGGCGACCGAGGCATCGTCGCGGGCCATCTGGACGCCGCGGGCGGTGCTGGCGACCGCCTCCAGGTCGGCGTCGGGGTACTCCGAGTCGAGGTACCCCCGGCACTGCGCGAGCGCCTGCGAGTGGCTGGCGATCCGATCGAACTCCTCGTCCTGGGCGAGCAGGGCGTGGCGGATCGGCGTCACGACCTCCCTGACGACCGCGACCTCGTACTCCGCGAGGGCGTCGAGACTCTCGGTGACGCTGCCCTCGATGCTGTTTTCGATGGCGACGACGCCGCGGTCGTACTCGCCGTCGGCGACGGCGTCGACGATCGCCGTCACCGACTCGCGGAAGTCGACCGTATCGGAGATCGACCGGGCCGCCCGGTGGGAGTAGGTGCCCTCGGGGCCCAGCGTGACTACGTTCATTACCCGTCGCTACGACGTTCCGGGTGAAAAGCGACGCGATTACGACAGGTCCGGGCCGGTGCGGTGACGCCGCGCGGCGTCGAGCCGAAACGCCGTCAGTCCCGCCCCTCGATCCACCACGTGCGCCTGCAGTCGGGATCGAGGCACTCGTAGAACTCCGCCAGCACGCGACCGTCGAGGTCCGTCTTCTCGCCGCTCCGAAGTGCGAGCGTGCCGCAGTCCGGGCACGTCTCTCTCTGTTCCACCTCCCCCGAAGAAAGTTCGACGGTCTCCATAGTGGATTGTACGCCAGTTCCGAGTAAAGGCGTACGTCCCAGATACTAGCGCGTCGGATCGCGGCGCCTCGCTGCTCGCGAGAGCCGGCCGCGAGCGGCGCCGGACTTCCCTTACCGATTCAGCGTGTGGATCGCGTGGCCCAGCGCGTTCTCGGCGGCCTCCATCACGGCTTCCGAGAGCGTCGGGTGGGTGTGGACCGTCGATGCGACGTCCTCGACGGTGGCGCCCATCTCGACGGCCAGTCCGATCTCGGCGATCAGCTCGGAGGCATCGGGACCAACGACCTGTCCGCCGAGCACGAATCCCGTCTCCTCGTCGGCGACCAGCCTGACGAACCCGTCGGACTCGCCGGTCGTGAGCGCCCGGCCGCTCGCGCGGAACGGGAACTCTCCGACGAGGGGGTCGAAGCCTTCATCTTCGGCTTCCTCGACTGTCAGCCCGACGGTGCCGATCTCGGGGTCGGTAAAGACCGCGGCGGGGATCGCCTGGTAGTCCAGCGCCGCGGGCTCGCCGGCGATCACTTCCGCGGCGACCTGTCCCTCCTTGCTGCCCTTGTGGGCCAGCATCGGCTCGCCCGCCACGTCGCCGACGGCGAAGACGTGCTCGACGTCGGTCCGGGCCTCCTCGTCGGTCTGCAGGAATCCCCGATCGTCCGGTTCGAGGCCGATCGCTTCGGGGTTCACCGTGTCGGTGACCGGCGCTCGTCCGACCGCGACGAGCACCTTCTCTGCTTGCAAGTTGAGCCCTTCGTCCTCGACCGCCTCACTTTCGGCGTCCTCCACCTCCGCCTGTTCGCCGCCGTCCGCTGCCGCCTCGCCCGCCGGCTCCGTCGCGACCGTGACGGTGCCGTCGCCGGTGTGGTGCCACTCGCTGGCGGTCTGGCCGAAGTGGAACTCCACGCCCAGCTCCTCGGCGCGCTTTTTCACCGGTCGCGCGAGGTCGTCCTCGTAGCCCGGCAGCGCCTGCTCTAACATCTCGATCACGGTGACGTCGGTGCCGAGCTTGGCGAACACGCCCGCCAGCTCCAGCCCGATGTAGCCCGCGCCGACGACCACCAGCGAGTCGGGGACGGTATCGAGCGCCAGCGCCTGCCGCGAGTCGAGGATCGGCTCGTCGTCGTAGGAAAAATCGGGGATCTCGATCGGTCGCGAGCCCGTCGCGACGACCGCGTGCTCGAACTCGATCGTCTCGGACCCTTGCCCCTCGCCGCCGTGGACGACGCGGGCCTCGTGCTCGCCGGCGAACTCCGCGCGCCCCTCGACGAGGTTGACCTGGTTCGCCTTGCAGAGCTTCTCGACCCCGCCGGTGAGCTGGTCGACGACGCCGCCTTTCCACTCCTGCATCCCGCCCAGATCGACCGCGGGATCGGCGTGGATCCCCATCTCCTCGGCGTTTGCGGCGTCGTGAGCCACGTCCGTCGCCGAGATGAGCGCCTTCGAGGGGATGCAGCCGTGGTTGAGGCAGGTGCCCCCCACGGCGTCGTCCTCGACGAGCGTCACGTCCAGATCGAGCTGTCCGGCCCGGATCGCGGCGACGTAGCCCGCCGGACCGCCGCCGATCACCAGTACGTCCGTCCCTGTCGCGATGTCTCCGACGACCATTGGGTGGCCCTTCGGCCCCCGGGCAAGTAGTAGGTGGGGTCGGCGAGCGGTCGCCCGCGCTCGGCGGCGGCGCGGCGCCAGACCGTGTGATGCCCTGACGATAACACCGGTGTAACCACCTGACACCGGTGTCCGCGAGAGGTTAAGGGACTGCCGCCGCAACGAGTTGGCACGACAATGTCCCAGCAGAAATCCGACTACGCGGACGACGCCGACGTCGACGCGACGCTCGACCAGCTCCCGGACGACGAGACGATCGAGGAGACGGTCGCCAATCTCGAAGACAACGGGTTCGAGGTCGTCGTGGCCGACTCGGCCGACGAGGCGCTCGACGCCGTCCAGTCCCAGATCCCCGCCGGAGCGTCCGTGATGAACGGCCACTCGACGACGCTGGAAGAGATCGGCTTCGTCGACTATCTCGGCGAGGGCGACCACGAGTGGGAGAGCCTCCCCGACGAGATCTGGAGCATCGACGACGACGCCGAGCGTCAGGCCGCTCGCCGCGACTCCCAGACCGCCGACTACTTCCTCGGCGGCATCAACGCCATCTCGCAGACGGGCGAGCTCGTCGCGGCCGACCGCTCGGGCAGCCGCGTCGGCGCCTACCCCTTCGCCGCGAGCAACGTCGTGATCGTCAGCGGCGTCAACAAGATCGTCCCGACGCTCGACGACGCGCTCGACCGGCTCGAAGACGTCGCGTACCCGCTCGAAAACGAGCGCGCGCAGGACGCCTACGGCGTCGAATCGGCGATCGCCAAGCAGCTCATCTTCCGCCAGGAACTCGAAGAGGGCCGCACGACGGTCGTGCTCGTCCGCGAGCAGCTGGGCTACTGAGCGCCGCGCCCTCGCTACTCTAACAGCAGCAGCGACGGTTCTTCGAGGTACTCTTTCAGCGTGTTGGTAAAGCGGGCGGCGTCGGCGCCGTCGACGACCCGGTGATCGATCGACAGGCTGAGCGGCAGCGTCTTGCGCGCCACCACCTCGCCGTCCTCGGCGACGGGGCGCTCGTCGATCGCGCCGAGCCCGAGGATCGCCACCTCGGGGTGGTTGATGATCGGCGTCGCGAAGTCGCCGCCGATGCCGCCGAAGTTGGTGATCGTGAACGTGCCGTCCTGCATCTCCGCGCGCTCGATCGACCGTTCGCGGGCCTTCTGGACGAGCTCGTTCGTTTCGGAGGCGACCTGCAGTAGCCCCTTCTCGTCCACGTCGTCGACGACCGGCACCATCAGCCCCGCCTCGGTGTCGGCGGCGACGCCGACGTTGTAGTAGCGCTTCTCGACGATCTCTCCGGCCTCCTCGTCGAGCTGGGCGTTGACGATCGGGTGTTCCTTCAGCGCCGCCACGCAGGCCTTCATGACGAACGGCATGTACGTCAGGCGGATGCCCCGCTCCTCGGCCTCGGACTTGAGGCGCTCGCGCGTCTCGACCAGCCGGGTCGCGTCGGCGGTGTCGTGATGGGTGACGTGGGGCGCGGTGAACTTCGACTGGCTCATCCGCTCGCCGATCGTCCGCCGGATGCCGCGGTAGGGGCGCCGACGCTCGCGCTCGCCTTCGACCGCGGTGCCGGCCGATGCCGACGCGGCGTCCGCCGTCTCGGTCGCCGGCACGTCGGCGTCCTGCACCTGCAGCGCCTGCGCGTCGGCCGCCTGGGCTTCGCGCTGGGCCTGCGCGTACTCGCGAACGGCCTGCTCGCTGACGAACGCCTCGCCGTCCCGCTGTTCGGTCGCCGGCACCGCGTTCAGGTCGACGCCCTCCTCGCGCGCGACGCGGCGAGTCGCCGGCGCGGCGAGCGTCCGGTCGCGGTCGGCCGAGTCGGCGGCGTCGACGCCGGCGGGCTGTCCGCCGGTCTCGTCGGTAGAGGCCGGTTGCTGCGATGCGGCGTCCGTCGTCGCTTCGGCGTCCGTCGCAGCGTCCGCCGCGTCGGCGTCGGACGACGCCGCTGCCGCCGCGTCGCCCGCTGCTGCGTCGTCCCCTGCGACCGTCTGCTCGTCGCCGCCGCTCGCTGCCGCCCGGACGTCGCCGGCGGTGACGCGCCCGCCCGGTCCGGAGCCGTCGACCGATCCGAGGTCGACGCCTTCCTCCCGGGCCAGTCGTCGAACGCTCGGCGGCGCGAACGCCCGGCCGCTCGACGCCGTCTCGGCGTCCGCGTCAATCGCGGCCTCGGTTTCGGGATCGCCGGCTTCGGCGGGTTCGGCGTTGGCACTACCGACACCCTCGTCCTCGTCAGCGACCTCTTGGGCTGCCTCCGCGCCGGCCGTGCCGGCTTCCTCCATCGCGCCTTCGGCGGCCCGCGCTTCGGCCTCGTCGCTTTCGCCGGCGTCCGCCGCGGCATCCGCTTCCTCGCCCGCCACGTCGAACGTGATGATCACCTCGCCGACGGGGACGACCTCGCCCTCATCCGCCAGGATCTCCTTAACCGTGCCGTCGACCGGCGCGGGCACGTCGACGACGGCCTTGTCGGTCTCGACCTCTGCAACCGGCTGGTCCTCCTCGACCGCGTCGCCCGGTTCGACGAGCCAGCGGACGATCTCGCCCTCCGCGACCCCCTCGCCGACGTCGGGCAGTTTGAACTCTCGTACCATGGGTTAGAAGTCCACGGCCTCCCGGATCCCCTCTTCGATGCGGGCGGGTTCGGGCAGGTAGAAGTCCTCCAGGGCGTACAGCGGGAACGGCGTGTCGAAGCCGGTGACGCGCTCGACGGGCGCCTCCTGGTAGAGCAGCGCCTCCTCCTGGAGGATCGCCGTGATCTCGCCGGCCAGCCCGCCGGTGCGGGGCGCCTCGTGGACGACGACCGCGCGGCCGGTCTTCTCGAAGGAGTCGACGATCGTCTCGCGGTCCAGCGGCGACAGCGAGCGCAGGTCGACGACCTCGACGTCGATCTCGCCGTCGAGGTTCTCCGCGGCCTCCTCGGTCCGGTGGGCCATCGCGCCCCACGCGTAGGCGGTCACGTCCGAGCCCTCGCGGCGCACGGTAGCCTCGCCCAGCGGGATCTCGTAGTCCTCTCTCGGAACGTCGCCGCGGAACGCCCGGTAGATGAGCTTCGGTTCGAGAAAGAGGACGGGATCGGGGTCGCGGATCGCGCTGATGAGCATCCCCTTGGCGTCGTACGGCGTCGAGGGCACCGCGACTTTGAGGCCGGGCTGGTGTACGAAGAACGCCTCCGTCGACTCGGAGTGGTGCTCCGGCGCGCGGATGCCGCCGCCGTACGGTGCCCGGACGACCATCGGGCAGGTGTAGCGCCCGCGCGAGCGCGTCCGGAGGCGGGCGGCGTGCGAGACGAGCTGGTCGAACGCGGGGTAGATGAAGCCCATGAACTGCACCTCGGCCACCGGTTTGAGCCCGTAGGCGGCCATCCCGATCGCGCTGCCGACGATCCCCGATTCCGCGAGGGGGGTGTCGATCACCCGGTCCTCGCCGAACTCGTCGTACAGCCCTTGGGTGGCGCGGAACACGCCGCCGTTCTTCCCGACGTCCTCGCCCATCACCAGCACGTCGTCGTCGCGGGCGAGTTCGGTCGCCATCGCGTCGCGGACGGCCTCGACCAGCGTCAGCGAGTCGGTGTCGACGGTACCCGGATCCGGCGTCTCGGTGGATTGCTGTTTGCTCGCCATGGTCAGTCCTCCAGGAAGGTCTCGTCGCCGTGCGTTTCGCGGAGTCGTCGGAAGTACTCCAGTTGCTGTTCGAGTCGCTTCGGCATATCCTGATACACGTTGCGGAACATCGCTTCGGGATCGGGGCGCTCGGCGGACTCGGCGGCGTCGATGGCGTCGGCGACGCGTTCTTCGATCTCGTCCTCGATCGCGGCGACGCGCTCCTCGTCGAGCCGCCCCGTCGAGCGCAGGAACGTCTCCAGGCGCGGGATCGGGTCTTTCTGCTTCCAGCGCTCGACTTCCTCTTCCTCGCGGTAGACGCTCGGATCGTCGGCGGTGGTGTGGGCGCCGAAGCGGTACTGGACGGCCTCGATCAGCGTCGGCCGCAGCTCGCCGTCGTCGGGAGCTTTGGCCTTCTCGATCGCCTCGCGAGTCACCTTGTACACAGCGAGCGGGTCCATCCCGTCGACCTGAACGCCCTCGAACCCGTAGGCTTCGGCCTTCTGGGCCAGCGTGGCGCTGGCGGTCTGGCGCTCGCGGGGCACCGAGATTGCCCACTGGTTGTTGTTACAGAAAAAGACCGCCGGCACGTCGAACACGCCGGCGAAGTTCAGCCCCTCGTGGAAATCACCCTCGCTGGTCGCGCCGTCCCCGAAGTAACAGAGGAAGGCGCGATCCTCGCCTTTCAGCTTCGAGGCCCAGGCCGCCCCGGTCGCGTGGGGGATCTGGGTGGCGATGGGGACAGCGGGCGTGAACATATTGACGCCCTCGGGCACTTTGGTTCCCTCCTCGCTGCCCATCCAGTACAGCAGCGTCCGCTCTAAGGGCATCCCCCGGATCATCACCGCGGCGTGCTCGCGGTAGCTCGGGAAGATCCAGTCCTCCTCGGCGAGCGCGTGGGCGCTGCCGACCTGCGAGCCCTCCTGACCGGACATCGGGGGATAGGTCCCCATCCTGCCCTGCCGCTGGAGGCTCACCGCTCGCTCGTCGAACCGCCGCGCCAGGCGCATGTCCCGGTACATCTCGATCATCGTCTCGTCGTCGAGATCGGGAACCTCGGCGCCCTCGCGCACCCGACCCGCGTCGTCGAGCACCTGTACTCGCTCGTCGGGGTCGCGCTGTATCGTACTCATGGAAGAATCCTCCGGCGCATAGTATCATGATCGTTCGCTCGGGTTATAGGATTTTCGTAAATAGTTTACTATCGACCCAATCCTTGCCAAAGGGGCGCAAGCCCGTCCAGTTCTATGCGTCAGAACGAAACGTGGATGGATATATCGGCCGAAAATATCTTCATTCGCAGAGAAGTCCCGGCGTTAGCGCGGTTGTTCTGTACGTACGACCAGTTCGACGCGGCTCCGAATCGGCCGCTCGAGCCGCAAGTTGTGACAGCACGATGCCCACCGGTGGAGCGAGCGGCGCCCACACTCCCGCAACGCTTATGCCCAATTTCGTTGATTTTACGATTTGTGACGGACACCGAACCGTCGTTCGATCTCGAATCAGCCGCCCTCGGCGCCGCGGTCGGCGCCGGCACCTTCGTCGTCGGGCTGCTGGTCGCGTTTCTGACGACTGGGCGACAGCGGGCCGCCGTAACCTCCGGTGAAGCGTTCTCCCACGAGCTCGAGTACTGGGGCGAAGGACCGCTGGAGTTCGGCGCCGAGCTGTCGGCCCCCTCCAATCTCGAGGCCGCCAGCTGGTTCTACCACCAGGCTCACTTCGCCGGTGTCGAAGCGACCGCTACGGATTCCGTGGCCGACGGCGTCGGCGAGCCAGCCGTTTCATCGTCGCTGGCCTTCGTCGAGGCGGCCCCGCTCGTACTGTGCTTCCTCCCGCCGATTCTGCTCCTCGGGGCGGGGATCGTGCTCGCCCGGCGCACCGCTCCAAACTCTCCCCGGCAGGCGGCGGTGGCCGGCGCGTCGATCGCTCCGGGGTACGGAGCGATGGCCGTGCTGTCTGCGGTCTTGCTTACCTGGGAGTCCAGTACGACGACCGCCCGGGTGACGACGACGATGTCCGCGGGCCCCGAACTCCCGTCGGCCGTCGCGTTCACCGCCGTCCTGTTTCCGGTCGCGTTCGGCGCGCTCGGCGGTTACGTCGCGAACCGGCGAACGGTGGTGGCGCCCGCGGGCGCTCCCGACGGTGTTTGACGACGATTGAACGCCGCCGGCATCGAGTTCTCAGTTGGCGTTGCGGGCTCGGCGGCGGGCGTCCTCGACGCTCTTGCCCTCCCGGAGGACGGCGTCGACGAACAGCTCGCCCGCCTTGTAGGACGACCGCACCATCGGGCCGGACGCGCAGTACAGGAAGTCCAGTTCCGCCTCGGCGACGCGACGCCAGGTCTCGTACTTGTCGGGGTGGACGTAGGACTCGACCGGCAGGTGCTCGCGCGAGGGGCGGAGATACTGGCCCAGCGTCACGACGTCGACCTCGGCCTCGCGAAGATCCGCCAGCGTCCGGTACACCTCGTGGTCGTACTCGCCGTGACCGAGCATGATCGAGGTCTTGGTGTAGACGTCGGACTCGCGGCCGGCCTGTTCGAGCACCGAGAGGCTCTGTTCGTAGCCCGCTCGCGGGTCTCTGACTTTTCCCTGGAGGCGCTCGACAGTCTCGACGTTGTGGGCCAGCACGTCCGGTCCGGCGTCGATGATCTTTCGGACGAGTTCGGGTTCGCCCCGGAAGTCGGGGATCAGCACCTCGACGAGGATGCCAGGGTGGCGGCGCTTGATCTCGCGGATCGTCTCGGCGAAGTGGGCGGCGCCCTGCTCGGGCAGGTCGTCCCGATCCACGGAGGTCAGAACGACGTAGTCCAGCCCGATCTCGGCGACGGCGCTGGCGACGTTCTCGGGCTCGTCGGGGTCGAGCGGCTCGCCGCCGCCGGTCTCGACGTCGCAGAACCCGCACGAGCGCGTGCACTTGTGACCCATCAGCATGAACGTCGCCGTCCCGCCGGCGTCGCCGTCGGGGCCGTCCGCTCTGGACCGACCGGACCAGCATTCCCCCAGATTGGGACAGTTTGCCTCCTCGCAGACGGTGTTGAGGTCGTGCTCGCGAAGCGTCCGCTTGATCTCGGTGAACTCGTTTCCGGAGGGCGGCTGGACCGCCAGCCAGTCGGGCTTCCGCGAGCGGCTCATGGTGTGTGTTCGGGGCTACCCGGACAAAAGGATGCAGGATCGGGGCGGCGTCACGGCGAGTCGGCGCGACCGGACACGCTACTCGGCGTCGGTGCCGGTGCGAGCGGCCTCGAGCGGCTCTGCGCCGTCGGCGATCGACTCTACCACGGGATCGGTCTCGTAGTAGACGGTGTTGATCTCGTGGTCGTACTCGATCAGTCCGGCCTCGTCGAGCTTCGGAAGGTGAACGTGGTGAAGATCGACTTTCACCGTCCGCGCGTCCGCCGGACCGTCAGTGCGGTCCTCCTGGCGAGCCGCGACGCGCTCGCTCACTTCTTCGAGCGACAGCACCTCCCGATCGGCCGCCGCGAGCACCTCGCAAACGCTTTGTCGCCGTTCGTGCGCCAGTGCGTCGAGGACGTCGTGGGAGGGGATCATTGATGAGAGCGTCTTCCGGAGCGACGTGGTGCGGGATAGTTCGAGGCGGCCGCGGATAATGGTTGACCATGGACTGTAATGCAACTCGCAGGTATCCCGACACCGTGCGCCGATCTCACTCGGCTAACGTGGCGTCGGGACGCGTGCAGACCGTGTTCGCGGCCAGCGTCGAGATTCCCCGCCGCAGGCGCTCCGTTAGCGCCTGATCGGAGATGCCGAGCTCCGCGGCCACCTCCACCGTGTTGCAGTGCCGCGGCACATCGTAGTACCCCATCTCGACGGCCAGCGTCAGCGCCTCGTGCTGGTGTTCGGTCAGCCCGAACCGTGGCCCGGCGTCCGGCTGGCTGGGATTGTAGACGCGCTTGACCGACAGCCTCACGTCGGCGTCCGTGCAGCGGCTCCGGAACGTCGACAGCGCGTCGTGGTCCGGAAACCGTAGCTCGAAGCTCCACTCGTCGCCGCTCCCGGTGGCGCGGAGGATCTGGCCGCGCTGGGATCTGACCGCCGAGAGAAACGAATCGTCTTCGACGTCCCAGTCCAGCCCGTACAGCGTCTGGTTCTCGAAGTTCTCGATCACCTCGACGCCGTCGACGACGGAACGGGCACGGAGCCGAGTCGCGAACTCCTCGGCGTCGACGCCGTGCGCCCAGAAGAACGGCACCGCGCGGTCGCCGACGGGCACCAGCGTTTCGAGATCGACGCTGATGCCGCCTGACAGATCTATAATGCGTCCCAACTCGAAGTCAGCAGCAGGAATACGAAGTTCTGCAATGACGCCCATATATAGCGTTTTATACTACTGATTGACAGGGCGTTTATCAGAACGGCTTGGTATATCAGGGAGGATATATCCGTCGGCGATTGACGTCGGCGATGGACCCCACTGTACGGCGTCCGGAGCGCGGCGGCGCGGTGAATCTACGACGCGGAAAAAGGCGGTTCAACCGAGGACGTACCGCAGCGCGGGGTAGCGCTCGATCAGCGCCTCGCCGCGGACGTCGATCCGCTCGATGTAGCGGTCCAGCCCGAGGATCCGGCCCGCGCCGAACGCCGCGACGGCGAGGAACACGACGCCGTAGATCAGCGTCGAGTCGAACAGGGCGAGCCAGTCGCCGGTCCAGCCGCCGAGGTAGAACAGCGCCATCTGCGCGGCGCCGCCCAGCGCGGCCAGTCGGACGAACGCGCCGGCGATCAGCGCGACGCCGATGAGCAGTTGGGTGGCCGGCACGATCACGTTGACGACCTCCATCAGCGCGGCGTTGCCGGCCATCGCGGCGTACAGGCCGCTGACGGGGCTGGCGGGGTCGACGCCGTGCATGAGGTATCCCGCAGCGTCGAACGGCCACTCGGAGACTTTTCCGAGCCCGGCGAAGAGGATCATCCCGCCGATGACGACCCGCAGCGCGACCACGAACCACGCCGACAGGGCGTGGGGCTGGCCTTCGAGGGTGATTCCGGCGTAGCGGCTTTCGAGTCTGTTTTGGATTTTGGTGGACATGATTTTGTTTCTCTACAGATATTCCTACGCTCGTTCGGATATTAACTGGAGAAGATGGTTTTCAAAAAAGGAGAATAGTGTCAATTCGACGCACGTCAGAACCTGCGACGGCCACACCGCGGCCGGACTGGGACGCCGCCTGCTTCCGGTCCAAAGGAAACGCATATGGCCCCCGACCCCACGCCTAGGGACGATGGAGGTCGCCGAGGTTCTCCCCGACTTCGCGGACGCTTTCGCCTTCGAGGAGTTCAACGAGATGCAGCGCGAGGCGTACCGCCCGATCCTCGAGTCCGACGAGAACGTCGTCGCCAGCGCTCCGACGGGCAGCGGCAAGACCGCCCTCGCGGAGCTGGCGATCTGCAAGGCGCTCGCGGACGGCGGGACGGCGCTGTTTATCGCCCCGCTCCGGGCCCTGACCAACGAGAAGGAGTCGGACTGGGAGCGCTTCGAGGCGCTCGATTTCTCGGTGTACGTTGTCACGGGCGAGCGGGATCTGAACCCGCGGCGCGCCGAGCGCGCCGACATCCTCGTGATGACGCCCGAGAAGGCCGACTCGGCGACCCGCAAGCACGACACGCGACGGTACTCGTTCATCACCGACGTCGACGTCTGCGTGATCGACGAGGTCCACCTGCTGGACTCCGAGAAGCGCGGCAGCGTGCTGGAAGTGACTATCTCCCGGCTCCGGCGGCTCTGCGACCCCCGGATCGTCGCGCTCTCGGCGACGATGCCCAACGTCGACGACGTGGCGGCGTGGCTCGACGCCCCCGCGGAAACGACGTTCCAGTTCGGCGACGAGTACCGCCCCGTGGACCTGCACGCCGACGTGCGCACGTACACCCACGGCGAGAACTCCTTCGCCGACAAGTACCGACGACTGTACCGGGCGCTTGATCTCGCCGAACCCCACATCGAGGACGACGGCCAGGCGCTCGTGTTCGTCTCCTCGCGCCAGGACACCGTTCAGGCCGCCAAGAAGGCCCGCGACGAGATCGCGGAACGGGACCTCGCGATGGGCGCCCGCGGCGACTACGACTTCCACACCGAGACCCAGGCCCTGGAAAACGACACGCTCCGGCAGTCGGCGCTCGACGGCGTCGCCTTCCACCACGCCGGGCTCTCGAAGAACGACAAGGACCTGATCGAGGAGTGGTTCAAGGAGGGCCACATCCAGCTGCTGTTTTCGACATCGACGCTCGCGTGGGGTGTCAACCTCCCCGCGCGCTGCGTCGTCATCCGCGACACGAAGTACCACGACCCCCTGGAGGGCGAGGTCGACATGAGCCCGCTCGACGTGCTCCAGATGCTCGGGCGCGCTGGCCGGCCGGGATACGACGACGTGGGGTACGGCTGGATCGTCTGCGACCGCGCGGACGCCGACAAGTACCGCAAACTGCTGCGGGACGGCAAGGAGATCGAGTCCCGCCTCGCGGAGGACCTGGAGGCCCACCTCAACGCCGAGATCGCGATGGGGACGATCGACGACGTCGACGACGTGGTCGAGTGGATCGAGACGACCTTCTACTACCGGCGGGCCCGGACGGTCCCCGAGCAGTACGGCTTCGGCGACGTTGATGCGGACGGCGATCAGTTCGACGATGCGCTCCGCGAGCAGGTCAGCGACGCGCTCGCAGGCTTAGAGGCGCGCGGGTTCGTCGAGACCCAGGGGCTCCACGTCGACTCGACGGCGCTGGGCACGCTCGCCTCGAAGTACTACCTCCGGCTCGACACCGCAAAGCGGTTCCACGAGGTGTCGACCGGCGGCGAGATCGACGTCGACGCCGTGCTCGAAGCGGTCGCGACCGCAAGCGAGTTCGACTCGGTCAACGCCCGCTCGGCCGAGCGCGACGCCATCTCCGCGGTGCTCTCCGGAAAGACGGTCGGCGACGTCGACGCCGGCCAGCGCAAGGTGCTCGCGATCTTGCACTCCTCGATGACCGGCTCGACGCCCGCGGATCTCTCCAGCGACGCGTGGGTGATCCGCCAGAACGCGGTTCGCCTGCTATCGTCGTTGCAAGCATTCTTCGGTCGCTTCGCGGATCCGCGGGCCGCTAATCTCGCGCGGCGCGTCGAGGCGCGCCTGGAGAACGGCGTCAGCTCCGACGCGGTGGGGCTGACGGCGGTCGACGGCATCGGCTCGGGGCGCGCGAGCAAGCTGGCCTCGGAGGGCATGACGACGCCGGCGGACGTCCAGTCAGCCGGCGTGGATGGCCTGGTGGCCGCGGGACTCTCCGAGGGCGTCGCCGAGCGCGTGGTCGAGTCCGCGGGTGAGCTCCCCGTGGTGGGGATCGACTGGGGATCCTTCCCCGACTCGATCGCGCAGGGCGACAACGAGATGTGCGAGGTCACCGTGACGAATTCGGGCGGCGGCGCGCAGGCGGGCGTCCGCGTGACGGTCAACGACGTCGAGATGACCGCGACGGAGGCGTATCTCTCCCAGCCCGTCGAGGTGCCGGTCGGCGTCTTCGGCGGGTCGGAAAGTCCGATGGAGTTCACCGTCGAGATTTGTTTCCCGGAGCTTCCGCTGTTGCCCGTTCGGGACTCGCGGACGGTGCGGGTGGAGTGAGTACGTACGCGACCCGAAATTTTGGAGGTGGCACGAATTTATGATCGTATTCGAGTTCGAGCGGGCGCTCGCAGGCTGGTGGGCGGTCACGGCCGGTCGCAGTCTCGACGACCTCGAGTACACGGTGCTAGTCGACGGTGAGCGTCACAGGGGCGGATTCTACCGGCTCGAAAATCTGATCGCACTCTACGAGTGTACCGTCGAAGAGATGCCGAGCGAGGAACACCCTCTTTCGACGGGTTACGATCTTCTCCCGAGCCGGAGCGGCGTCGAGTTGATCGTCGCCGGAGAGCGTGTCTCGACCACCTACGACGAACTCGAGACCGCCCTCGCCACGTTTCTGGGAGATGCGTTCAGCGCGCTAGATCAGAACAGCGAACCGCACGAGTTCGACGCTGCGCTCAAGCACATGGGAGGGACCGAGACGCTGTTCAATTTCGCGGAACTGTACGAACGGGTCAGTACGTCGTAGACCGGCAGCGCACGCTACGCTGCCGTCAACTCCTGCAGCACCCCGCGCAGTTCTTCCGGTCCCTCGGCGACGTGATCGGCCGCCGAGAGGTCCATCCCCTCGTTTATTTCGGTCCGGTAGCCCACGCTGGTCATCCCCGCTCGATTTGCGGCTTCGACGCCGTTTTCCGAATCCTCGACGGCGACGCACTCGGTCGGATCGACGCCGACCTCGGCGGCCGCGATCTCGTAGACCTCCGGCTCGGGCTTGCTCGGCCCGTCGATCTCGTTGCCGCTGACCAGCGCGTCGAAGTGTTCGTCGATCTCGAACCGGTCGACGACGATGCCGATCCAGTCGATCGGCGACGAGGAGACGACCGCCGTCCGGACGCCGCGATCGCGCAGGTCGTCGGCGAGCGTCTCGAACCCCTCGATCAGCTCGACGCGATCGCTGTAGAGGTCCTCGGCGGCGTCCTCGTAGTAGGCCTCGAAGGTCTCTCGGTCCATGTCGAGGTGCTCGCCGTAGTGGTCGTCGAGGTAGCCGTGGATCTCTCGGTAGTTCATGCCCGTGATCTCCTCGTCGTCGACGACGCCCTCGCCGACGGCCTCGGGGAGGACCTGCTGCTCTTCGAGCGCGACCCAGTACTCCTCGGAGTCGACGAGCACGCCGTCCATGTCGAACAGGACTGCTTTCATTATCTAATCGTTGAGCGGGCGGCGGGTTATAGGCTGGAGTGTCGGCGGTTCGTGCTGGGTTCCGGTTAGCAGTTAGACGCCGCGATCGGGGTAGGGGCTTTCGAGGCGTCGCGAGGAGATCAACCGGAACAACTGGGAACGATCTCACAAATCGCCTCACGCAGCAGTCCGTCGCCGATGCCACAGCGACCACAGCATCGCGCCGCTCCCGAGCGTCAGCACGCCCAGAAACAGCAGGTCGATCACGGCGTCCCGCGGGAGCCACGACAGCGTCGCGGGCACGACGCCGCCGATCGCCAGCGCGGCGTAGGGGCTGTCGACGCCGACCAGCGAGAGCACGCCGCCGATCACGCCGACCGTGACGTACACCAGCGCCAGCAGCGCCAGCGGGAGCCACACCAGCGCGAACACGGCGAAGGGGCCGGCGATCCACAGCAGGGCGAACGCCGCGATCGAGATGGCCGACACCGCGAGCATCAGGAGGACGCCCGAAACCAGCGCGCGACCCGGTCGGCGGACGACCGTTCGGGCGGTCGTCCGCGAGAACTCGGGCCACAGCGTCAGCGCGAGCGCGCCGACGAGGTAGTACGCCGCCGCGGCGGCCGCGGCGCCCGCGATCGGCGCGGGCAGCCAGCTCGCGAGCCCCACGGCGGCGTCCAGCGGCGTCGTCGGTCTCACCGCAGTCGCCGGCGCGCCGACCGCCACTTCGCTTCCGCTCGGAACCCCCATGCGTCGTCCTACGACGGACGCGGCCAAAAGCGTACGAGACGGTCGCGCGCGAGCGGATTCACCCTCGGCGTCCCGCGACCGCCGCTCGGGGACGAGGATCGCACTCGGGGATTTTATCACCGTGAGGGGACTGGGGCAACGTATGAGCGACGCAGAGGGCCAGCCGGCGGGGGGCAGACAGGACGTCTGGACCGAGAAGTACCGGCCCCGGACCCTGGACGACATCGTCGGGCAGGAAGGGATCACCGAGCGACTGCAGAGCTACATCGCGCGCGACGACCTCCCCAACTTGCTGTTCGCCGGCGAGGCGGGGATCGGCAAGACGACCAGCGCCACGGCGATCGCCCGCGAGATCTACGGCGACAACTGGGAGCAGAACTTCCTCGAACTGAACGCCTCCGACCAGCGGGGGATCGACGTCGTCCGCGGGCGGATCAAGGAGTTCGCCCGATCGAGCTTCGGCGAGTACGACTACCGGATCATATTTTTGGACGAGGCCGACGCGCTGACCAGCGACGCCCAGTCGGCGCTGCGCCGGACGATGGAGCAGTTCTCCTCGAACACGCGCTTCATCCTCTCGTGTAACTACTCCAGCCAGATCATCGACCCGATCCAGTCTCGCTGCGCCGTCTTCCGGTTCGCGCCGCTGGGCGACGACGCGATCGAGGAGCAGGTCCGCGAGATCGCCGCCGAGGAGGGGATCGACCTGACCCAGGACGGCGTCGACGCCCTGGCCTACGCCGCCGACGGCGACATGCGCAAGGCGATCAACGCCCTGCAGGCCGCCGCGGTGATGGGCGAGACCGTCGACGAGGAGACGGTGTTCAAGATCACCTCCACCGCCCGCCCGGAGGAGGTCGAGGAGATGATCCAGACCGCCATCGACGGCGACTTCGTCGCGGCGCGCTCGAAGCTCCAGGAGCTGCTCGTCGACAAGGGGATCGCCGGCGGCGACGTGATCGACCAGCTCCACCGCTCGGTATGGGATCTCGACATCGGCGACGACGCCGCGGTGCGCCTGATGGACCGCGTCGGCGAGGCCGACTACCGCATCACCGAGGGCGCCAACGAGCGCGTCCAGCTCGAAGCGATGCTGGCGTCGCTGGCGCTGGAAGCCGGAGAGTAGAACTCTCCGACCTCTCACTCGCGAGGAAGCGGGCGATCGGTAGACGGTCGCCGAGACCGGTTGTGCGAGCACAACGTCTTTTGGCGCGGGGTTCATCCGCGTCGATCCCCTTTCTTCACACATGGAAATGCCATCCGAACTGCGAGACGCCGCCGGCGGCGACGAGGCGATCGTCGTCACCGAGCGCGAGTACGACGGCGGGAGCGAGATCGCCGTCGACTTCGGGCCGACCGCGGCTGCGCCGTCGGTCGACGTCGTCGGCGACACGGCGATCGTCGTCGCCGGAGATCGGCAGTTCGAGTTCCACGTCCCCGAGGGAGCCAGAGACGTCACCGTCAACGGCGGCGTGCTCACGATTCAGGGATAGCGCGGCCGCGCGACGCCGATGCGGCATCGCGCGGAGCGATCCGTCTCAGCCGGCGAGCCGCCAGATCGCGGCGTTCAGCACGGCGGCGAACGTCACCCACGCGAGATAGGGAACCAGCAGCGCCGCCGCGCGCCGGTCTACGCGGTCGAACGCGACGATCGTCGCGACGATGGCGAGCCACAGCGCGAGGATGATCGCCAGCCCCAGCCCCGGCATCTGCAGGCCGAAAAACGCCGGCGTCCAGGCGACGTTGAGCGCCATCTGGACGCCGAAGGCACCCAGCGCGACCTTGACGTCGCGGCGACCGAGGCCACGACGCCAGACCAGAAAGAGCGCGACGCCCAAGAGGGTAAACAGCAGCGTCCAGACGACCGGGAACGCGATCGTCGGCGGGAAAAACCACGGCTCCTCGAACCACGAGGTGTCGGCGCCGGCGACGAGCGACGGCGCCGCGCCGACCGCGTTGACGCCGACGACGAATCCAGCGAGGACGAGCAGGTCGCGGACGTCGAGATCGTCGAGGCCGGCGCGGTCCGTCCGATCGGTGTGGCTCACGCGTACGGTATCGGTCGCGGCGGTCGTAGCCGTTTGGGTTCGGCGGCGGTCGTGAGCCCCGCGGCGACTGCGACAATCCGGTGACGAACGCGGCGGTCGACGCCTATCGGCGGGTCCGAAGGAACGAATCGAGTTCCGCCGCGACCGCTTCGGGCGCCTCTGCGGGACCGCTGTGACTGACGCCGTCGAACTCGACGAGGCGGCTCTGCGGAAGCGCATCGTGGACGGCGCGGGCGCTCTCGCGGAGGAAGTCCGGACCGTCGGTACCGGTCAACACGAGCGCGGACGACTCGACCTCCAGCCGGTCGGGCAGTCGATAGCGCTCGACGGCGCGGTTCATCCGGATGACCTCCTCGGCGAGGTCGACGCAGTCCGGCCAGACCGGCCACGCGTCCAGCCACGCGTCGAGATCGTCGATCCCGTCGGGGTGGAGGACCTGCTCGACGTAGCGTTTCACGGCTTTGCGGCGCTCGCCCTCGTCGATGAGCGCCTGCATTCGGTCGGCCAGGTCCGCCTGCTCGCGATAGTCCTCGGGGAGGACGGCGGGTTCGTAACCGACGACGGCGTCGACGTCGGCGTCCGTCGCGGCCTCGAACGCGGTGAGCGCGCCGAAGGAGTGGCCGAGCAGGATCGGCTCCCCGTCGACGGCGTCGACGAGTGCGCGCACGTACTCGGCCTCGCGGTCGACCACGTCGCCGGGGCCGGTCTCGGCCGGATCGTCGAGACAGGTGCCGAAGCCGGGACGCTGCGGGACGATGGCGGCGTACTCCTCGAAGTGAGGAACGACCGGCTCCCAGTACTCGCGGGGCGCCATTCCGCCGTGGAGTAAGAGTAGCGGGCGACCGTCGCCGCGTCGTTCGTACTCGATGCTCGTTCCGTCGTCGGTGGTTACCGTCTGCATCGCTGGACACGTCGATTGGCCGCAGTCTCGGGTAGGACTGTCTCTCAATCGTCCGGCGTTTTAAGTTCGCGCCGCGACGCGGACGGTCGTCTCAGTCGAGCAGCGGCGGCCACGTCGGGGCGACCGTCTCCTCGACGAGCCGGGTCTGGGCGCGGCGCAGGCGCTCGGAAACCGACGACGCCGAGACGCCCAGTTCCGCCGCGACGTCCTCCAGCGAGGCGCCCCGCGGGATGTCGAAGTAGCCCATCTCGTAAGCCGTCCGGAGCGCCTCGTCCTGACGGTCGGTCAGCCCGTCGCCGGGCGGTTCGGGCGTCCCGTCACGGGTGAGCCGACGCAGACGGAAGCCGGAGTTGCGCTGCCAGAAGGTGCGGAACTCGTCGAACGTCGCCCGGTCGGCGAACCAGCCGGTCTGGGTCCAGCCGCCCGGCGTGACCTCGATGCGCTCGATGATGGCGTCGGCCGTGGCGAGCGCCGTCAGTCCCGAGAGGTCGTCGAGATGCGGGCCGAGCTGTTCTTCGAGACTGTACACCGGCATCGTCTGGTAGCGGCGGGTGTCGCCGGCCCGCCCGACCAGCGTGCAGTCGGTCAGATCGTCGGCGTCGGCGATGGCCGCCTCGATCTCGTCTCGCGAACCGCCGGTGACGGTGAGCAGAAACACCGGGCGGTTCCCGTGGTTGAACTGCAGTTCGAGCACCATCGTCGCCGACGGAACCGACGCCGCGGCGCCGACGGCCGGCAGGTGTTCACAGAGGATGTCGAACTCCGCGACGAGACCCATGATCGACGGTACGCGACGGCACGGAAATATGGGTCGAAGCGAGACGAGTCGTGCGTCCACGTCAGCGAGCGAAAACGCGAGAGAGCGGACCTCGGGACCGCGCCGAATCGAAAGGCGCGTTCCGCGGATCGGCTTCCACGGATCCGGGCAGGCGTACCGCGGTCAACTCGGAGTGATGCTCGATCTTCGGAATCGGACATGAATGGCAACGAAACTGCGACGTTGTCCCCCGATTGCGCTCTCGATCTTGCGAGCGAAATATTCCGCCCGAATACAACTAAGTTTCCCGGTGTATATTTGGGCGAGCGGCACTACAAGTTCGGTAGAAAGTCTCCATGAAACAACCGACTCCCCGCGGGAGAGCGGTATCCGCCAGCGAACGGGTAGTTGGCACCGTCGCTGACGCCGAAGACGCCGATCCCACCGAACTCCCGGCGCTCTACGAAGCGATTGATCCTGACGCCCTCGACTCGCTCGTGGAATCGTCCGACGAGGATCTGTGTATCGACTTCGGGTGTTGCGGGTACGATATCACGGTGATCGGAGAAGAAACAGTCGAAATCACCAAACGAGACGACTGAAGGCAGCGAGAAGCGGGGTTCCGGCCGAGAGCTCGCTCGGAGCCGCGCCGCCGTCGCGAGGGAACTCACCGATGGGCCACGATCGCGAGGTCGGTGTCGAGATCGTCGATGCGCTCGAACGTCGGCGGCGACACCAGCCGGGAGGCGGTGGTGCGATCGCGGCTCGCGCCGACGACGACGAGATCGGTCGCCGGCGCGATCTGGCGGAGGAAGCGCTCGATCGACGCCCGCGGGACGCGCGTCTCGATGTCGTAGTCCGGCGTCTCGGCGAGGTTCGCCAGCATCTCGTCGGCCCGGCGCCGGCCGGCTTCGGAGTCGATGCAGTGGGCGACGCTCACACGACCGGCCTCCCCCGCGAGTCGGCAGGCGAAATCGATCATCGCGTGGGCGGTGTCGCCCGCCCGCCTGACGGGGACCGTGATCCGCCGCCAGTCCGTGCGGCCGTCGCGAGAGCGGTGGACGAGCACGTCCATCCGCGCCGCCAGCAGGCGCTTGACGTACGACGTCACCTCGCCGCTCTCTGTTTCGTAGGGGGCGGCGATCAGGTCGCAGCTGGTATCGCGGGCGACCTGGCGCACCGTCGTCGCGGGGGCGCCGTCGCTCGCGGCGACGATCACCTCGCAGGGGACGTCGAGGACGGTCTCGACCTGACCGGCCAACTGCTCGAGGTCCGCGACCGTCGCTTCGAGCGCCGACGCCGCCTCCGACGCGGACCGATCGGCGTCGATGGTGTCGGCTTCGGCGTCGGTGGCGTCGACTTCGGCGTCAGTACCGGCGGCGTCGGCGTCTGCACCGGCGGCGTCGGCGTCTGCACCGGCTACCGCCGCACCGGCCGACGGATCGCCGTCCGTCGCGTTGCGGGACGCGTCGTCCGGATCGAGGCGGTCGGCGCCGTTTTCGAGGAGCGTCCGCTCGGCGGTCGCGATCCGGTCCTCCTCGACGACGTCCAGCAGGACGACGTTTCCGGCGTCGTGAGCGGCGGCAAGCCGCCCCGCGAGCATTGTCGTCGCCTCCGTGGGGTCGTCGCGGAACGGCACGAGCACCTGATCGGCGCCTCGGGTGGACTGGTAGAGGTACCGGGCGCGCCGTTCGTAGAACCGGTCGCGCCAAACGGCGAAGACGCCGGCGACGAGACTCGAGCTCACGATGACGCTTGCGACGAACGAGACCTGCCTGGCAGGGTCGACCAGCAGCCCGAGCAGCGCCGTCGAGAACGCCGCGGCTTCCTCGACGTCCAGCGCCCACGTCACGACGCCCGTGAGAAACACCGCGAAGGCGGCGCCCGGAGCGTCGGCCTCGATCGCCGACGGCGGCCGATCCGGGTAGACGAACCACACGGCCACGAGGATCGCGATCCACGCGCAGACGGCGCCCGTCGTCAGTCCCGCGACGAATCGGACGGGCGAGGCGGCCTCGTGTTCCGGGTTCGCGAACAGCGCGTACGTCCCGGCGGCCAACGGCGGAAACAGGAAAAAGGAGAGGTACTCGAGCACGCCGGAGAGGTAGGTGAGCAGTCCGACCAGCACCGGGACGAACAGCAGGATCGAGACGTGCACGAGGGTGTTCGTCTCTTCGAGGCGGAGACGCCCCTCGCGAACCGCGCGGCGGAGGCGTCGGCGAAGCCATCGGACCCCGGCGCGTGGTCGAGTCCGTAGCCTGTCACTCATATGCTCTGTAGCGCGAGACCCACAGTAAAGCTACGGGCGACCGGGGCGCCTGAACGTGTAGGTCACGCCGTCGGCGTCGACCGTGAGGGCGCCGGCGTCGTGGTCCACGACGATCTCTACATCATCCTCCTGCTCGAACTCCGCATCCTCCCGCTCGAAGTCGTGGAGCGGCATCCCCGTCTTCACGCTCCCGTCCCGCGATACCTCAACGTGTGCGGATCCGAAATCGATCCGGAGCCGATCGTCGTCGACGGTCACGTCCCCGGACTCTCCGAACCGGCGCAGCTCGTCGCGCACCGCGTCCCAGTCGTCGAGCCGAACGCGTTCTGGCACGGGCGAGCGTACGGCCGCCGGAGACTAATAACGCCGCGGCGACTGTCGACAACTCGCGGGCGCGCGCAGCCGAACCCTTTTGGTAGATCGGGACCCACGGATTCCTCGTGGCCGAAACCAACGGGTACATGCGGTTCTTCCCGTACGACGAGCCCTACGAGAACCAGCGGGAGGCGATGGACCGCATCCACAACGCTCTCTCGCGGGACCAGGACGTGCTGTTCGAGGGCGCCTGCGGGACCGGCAAGACGCTCTCGGCGCTGGTGCCGGCTCTGGAGTACGCCCGCGAGGAGGACAAGACGGTCGTCATCACGACCAACGTCCACCAGCAGATGCGCCAGTTCGTCCGGGAGGCCCGCGCGATCACTCGACAGGAGCCGATCCGGGCGGTCGTGTTCAAGGGCAAGGGGTCGATGTGCCACATCGACGTCGACTACGAGGAGTGCCAGGTATTGCGGGACAACACGTACGATCTGGTCGACGCCAAACGCGATCAGCAGCAGCTGGAGCGACGCCAGCAGGAACTGCTGGAGGCGAGTCAGGAGGGCGACGAGCAGGCGACGGAAGCCCGCAGCGCGGTGATGGACGAACTCGACGCCGTCGAGGAGCAGGTCGAAGCTCTGGAGGAGAACAACACCTGCGACTACTACTACCAGAATCTCACCGGCGAGACCGACGCGTTCTACGACTGGCTATTCGAAGACGTCCGGACGCCCGACGAGATCTACGAGCACGCCCACGAGCAGGGGTTTTGCGGCTACGAGCTGCTCAAGGACGGCATCGAGGGCGTCGATCTGGTGGTCTGTAACTACCACCACCTGCTCGATCCGATGATCCGCGAGCAGTTCTTCCGGTGGCTCGGCTGCGAGCCCGAGGACGTGATCACCGTCTTCGACGAGGCCCACAACGTCGAGGGAGCCGCGCGCGAGCACGCGACGCGCACGCTCACGGAGAACACGCTCGACGCCGCGCTGGACGAGCTGCGCGACTCGGACGAACCCCGCGCCGAGCGAGCGCAGAACGTGATCGGCGCGTTCCGGGACGCGCTCGTGAAGACCTACGAGGACTCCTTCGGCTTCGGCGCGCGCGAGCAGGTCGACGAGAACTGGGAGGACGTCTCGATCGCCAACGAGGAGGGCCGGGACGACCTCACCAGAAAGTTCCTGCAGAACTACAGCGGGCAGGGGATCGACGGCGACGTCGAAGCCGCCCAGAAGCTCGGCCGAACGCTCGACGAGCGCTACGAGGAGGCGTACAAGAACGGCGAGGCCAGCACCCGACAGGAGTGCCAGACGCTGCAGGCCGCCGCCTTTCTCGACCCGTGGATGTCGGAGGGTACCGAACTCGGCCGGTATCCCGTCGTCTCGGTGCGCCGGGACGCCGGCACCGGCGAGGTGTACGGCCGCGCGGAGCTGTACAACTGCATCCCCCGAGAAGTGACCGAGACGCTGTTCGACCAGGTCCACGCCAGCGTACTGATGAGCGCGACGCTCCGGCCGTTCGACGTGTTTTCCGACGTGCTCGGCCTCTCGAACCCGGTGACGCTGGCCTACGGGCTGCAGTTCCCCGCGGAGAACCGCCGGACGTACGCCGTCGGGACGCCGCCGCTGTTCGCGAGCGACCGGAGCGACCCCGAGGTCCAGCAGGCCGTCGCGGACGTGCTTCGCGACGCGGTGCGGTTCACGCCCGGCAACGTACTCGCCTTCTTCCCGAGCTACAGCGAGGCCGAGCGGTATCACAGCCACCTGCAGGGAGTCGACGCGACGCGCTATCTCGACGAGCCGGGCCAGAGCGCCGAGGAACTGCGTGAGACGTTCACCGAGGGCGACGACGGCGTCCTGCTGACTTCGCTGTGGGGCACCCTCGCGGAGGGCGTCAGCTTCGACGGCGACGACGCGAACACGGTCCTCGTGGTCGGCGTCCCCTACCCGCATCTGGACGATCGGGCCGACGCCGTGCAGGACGCTTACGACGCCTCTTTCGGCGACCGCGCGGGCGTCCGTGACGCCGGCTGGCGCTACGCCGTCGAGATTCCGACGATTCGCAAGACCCGCCAGGCGCTGGGGCGCGTGCTGCGATCGCCGGAGGACGTCGGCGTCCGCGCGCTGCTGGACGCGCGCTACACTGAGGAAAAGGAACGCGAACTCGGGAAGTACAGCGTCCGCGACGCGTTCCCGGCTGAGGAACGCGAGGAGATGATCGACGTCGACCCCGAGAAGCTGAAATTCGCGATGCTGAACTTCTACAACGACCATCAGAAGTACGAGGGCGAGCCGCCGCGGCCGTAGGACGCCGACGTGTCGGACGTGATCGGGATTTTGGCGACGCTACGCCGGCAGCGAAACGGTCCGGACCACTTCCGCCCGACTCGCGTCCCAAAACTCTAGCTCGGATACCGTCCACTCGATCGGCTCGATATCGCGCTCGACGAGCCGCCGCGCCGCCTCCAGATTCCCGCCGCGGGCCAGCGTGACGTGCATCGTGTAGTCGGGGCCCTCCAGCCCCTTGATCGCGCCGAGGTCGTCGACGAGCGTGCGGTGGATGCGATCGAGGCCGGGGCTCTCGACGGCGAGGTAGACGACCGGCGCGGCGCCGTTGGGCGGGTCCTCGAACAGACCGATCTCGGAGATGCGGGCCTCGACCGCGGGCGCGCCGGCGAGCGAACGGCGGGCCTGCTCGGCGAGCCGATGGTACCCGCCGACATCGGCGCCGTCGCCCAGGCGCTTGACGAGGATCGAGTGGCGCTCCCGGATCGAGTCGAAGCCCATCAGCTCGGGGTGGAGCCGCGAGGCGAGGGCGGACACTCGCCCGGGAACGGGCGCGTTCAGGCTGAACACAGTCGCGATAGCGAGTGCGGGGAAAAGAGCGTAGCGATCGGCGGCGCCGAGACGAGAGTGGGGTTACAGCCGGTCGGCGAGCCACAGCACCACCAGCGCCGCGATCGCGAGCATGATGAACGGCTGCAGGAAGCCCAGCACGCCCAGCAGTAGGCCGAACAGTTCGCCGACGATCTCCAGGACGAGCAGCAGGATCACGAGCACGAGGACGATCCGGAGCAGCCCGTCGACGTCCATGTCGCCGCGCGAATCTATCATGTCCGTTCCGTTACTCTGGGCACGACAAAAAGACACCGGTGACCGGACCGCTCGACGGCGCCGAGAGCACCCACCCGCCATTTTGGGGCCCGTCAACTGCGCCGAACACGTTCGGCGGGGTTGTCGGCGGTCGGGAACCGGAGCGCCGTAGAAAAACGAGGGGGTCGAACCGTCGTAGTGATGCGAGTCACCAGACAGACCCTCGCGAAGGCGCTGGTCGTCGTCTTCGTGTTCAACCTGGTCGTGATGGGGGCCGGCGCGGCGCTGGCCTACCAGCAGGAGCCGCCGATCCCCGACACCGTCGTGGGACCGGACGGCCAGACGGTCGTCACGGACCAGCAAGTACAGGACGGCAAGAAATCGTTCCAGTCGAACGGGCTGATGAACCACGGGTCGATCCTGGGTAACGGCGCGTACTACGGCGAGGACTACACCGCCGACGCCCTGGAGCTCAAGACCCAGTACATGAAGCAGTACTACGCTCAGGAGCGCCACGGCGCCGACTATGAGGCGCTCGACACGGGCCAGCGGGCGTCGATCGACGCCACGGTCAAAGAGGAACTCGACGTCGAGGGCTCCGAGGGGCCGATCCAGTACTCCGAGGCCGAGCTGTACGCCCACGAGCAGGTCCGCGAGGAGTACGTCGAGCGCTACCACGACGGCGAAGCCGAGCGCGGGATCCCCGAGGGGATGATCGAGTCCGAGGAGGAGGCCCGCGAGTTCGCCGACTTCGCGATGTGGACGGCCTGGATCTCCCACGCGGACCGACCGGGCACCGACCACAGCTACACCAACGAGTGGCCCTACGTGCCCGCGGCCGGCAATAGCCCGGGCGGCGCGGCGATGACCTGGAGCGTCATCAGCATGGTGTTGCTCGTGGCCGGCGCGGGCGCGGGCGTGTACCTCTACCGGGCGGTCGAGCTGCCCGAGCCCAGCACCGAGGGGATCGACGTTCCCCACCCCGACGAGATCGACCTGACGCCGAGCCAGATCGCGGCGCTCGGGTTCATCGCGGTCTCGGCCCTGCTATTCCTGGCGCAGGTGCTGCTGGGCGGGCTGCTGGCGCACTTCTACATCGAGCGCGACGCCTTCTTCGGGCTCGGCGAGCTGCTCGGGTTCGACATCCTGCAGTGGCTGCCGTTCGCCATCGCGAAAACCTGGCACATCGATCTGGGCGTGCTCTGGATCGCGGCGCTGTGGCTCGGCGCCGGGCTGTTCCTCGGGCCGCTGCTGACCGGGCGCGAGCCGAAGAACCAGCGCAAGTACGTGTACGGGCTGCTCGGCGCGGTCGTCGTCGTCACCGTCGGCGGCATGAGCGGCATCTGGCTCGGGTCGAACGGCTACCTGCCGGGCGAGCTGTGGTGGCTGCTCGGCAACGAGGGCCTGGAGTACCTCGAAGTCGGCCGCGTCTGGCAGATCGGCCTGCTGGTCGGCTTCGGCCTCTGGGCGGTGCTGGTCGCCCGCGCGTTCAAGCCGCTGCTGGACCGCGAGCCGCGGTTCGGCCTCGCGCACATGATCCTGTACGCGGGCGGCTCGATCGGCCTGCTCTTTATGGCCGGGATGTTCTACACGCCCGACACCAACATCGTCACCACCGAGTTCTGGCGCTGGTGGGTCGTCCACATGTGGGTCGAGGGCGCCTTCGAGTTCTTCATCGTCGCCATCGTCGGACTGACGCTGGTGTCGATGAACCTGCTCTCGAAGCGCTCCGCCGAGAAGGCCGTCGGCCTCGAGGCGCTTTTGGTGATGGGCAGCGGCGTCATCGGCGTCTCGCACCACTACTGGTGGATCGGCCAACCCGACGTGTGGATCCCGCTGGGCAGCGTGTTCTCCACGCTGGAGCTGATCCCGCTGATCTTCATCCTGTTCGAGGCGATCGGCGAGTACCGCGCGCTGGCGGAGTCGGGCGAGACGTTCCCCTACAAGCTCCCCTTCGCCTTCATCGTCGCCAGCGGGTTCTGGAACTTCGTGGGCGCCGGCGTCCTCGGGTTCTTCATCAATCTCCCGCTGATCAACTACTACGAGCACGGCACCTACCTCACGGTGGGCCACGCCCACGCCGCGATGTTCGGCGCCTTCGGCTTCCTGGCGCTGGGCATGGCGACGTACATGCTCCGGATCACCACCGAGTCCGCGAGCTGGAACGAGCGGAAGCTCCGCGCGGCGTTCTGGTGCTGGAACGTCGGGCTGGCGCTGATGGTGTTCGTCTCGGTGCTGCCGGTCGGCTTCCTGCAGCTGGAGGCCGCGTTCACCGAGAGCTACGCCGTCGCCCGCAGCGTGGCGTTCTACGAGCGTCCGCTCGTCCAGACGCTGTTCTGGGCGCGGATGCCCGGCGACACGCTGATCATCGTCGGGACGGCGCTGTTCTGCTGGGACGTCGTCGGGAAGTTCCGCGCCGTGCGGGGCAGTAGCACCGACCCCCGCGAGCAGGCGATCTCCGACCGCGTGATGGTCGAGAGCGACGACTGACCGGCCGGTCGTCGCCGGTCGCCGTCGTCCGGTTTTCGTTCGATTTCGCCGTCGATTTCTCTTCGGACCCTCCATTCGGAGGGGCTATTTTGACGGGCGTCAGCCCGTTCTCACGATCTGGAAACGGGTGTGAACATATTCGCCGGCGTCCCAGCCGAATGAGAATCATTTGCCCGCTTGAAGGTGGTCTACCGCCAATCTGTGCATGTAGGAGGACCCACCAATGTTCGACACTAACCGACGACGCGTGCTCCAGGGCGCCGGCGCGATGTCCGGTCTCGCGCTGGCGGGCTGTACGGGCGAGGCACCGAGCGCAGAAGAACCGACCAACGAAACCGAGCCCCAGCCCCAGCAGACCGAGCCGACGCTGGACGTCGATCGCGTCGCGGCGGACCCGACCGACATCCCGGACCCGATCGACCGGGACGAGCCCGCCGAGGTCGACGTGACGCTCCGTCCCGAGGAGGTGACCGCGGAGGTCGAGGACGGCGTCACGTTCACGTACATGACCTACAACGGGCAGGTTCCGGGGCCGTTCATCCGGGTCCGTCAGGGCGACACGCTCAACGTGACCTTCGAGAACCCCGAGGAGAACAACCTGCCCCACAACGCGGACTTCCACGCGTGTTACGGGCCGGGCGGCGGCGCCGAGGCGACGATGACCGCTCCCGGCGAGACGGCGCACCTGAAGTTCGAGGCCCAGTACCCCGGCGCGTTCATCTACCACTGCGCCGTGCCGAACATGGACATGCACATCAGCGCGGGCATGTTTGGCATGATCCTCGTCGAGCCCAAGGAGGGGCTCCCCGAGGTCGACCAGGAGCTCTACATCGGCCAGCACGAGCTCTACACCAACAAGGAGGCCGGCGCGGAGGGCCACCACAAGTTCGACATGGAGTCCATGGCGGCCGAGGAGCCGACCTACGTCGTGATGAACGGCGAGGCCTACGCCATGACGCCCGACGGGTACGGCCACGCCGCCGAGGTCGAGACGGGCCAGACCGCCCGGGTGTTCATGGTCACCGGCGGACCGAACCTCACCAGCAGCTTCCACCCGATCGGGAACGTCTGGAGCGACCTCTGGGCGGAGGGCGCGCTCAGCTCCGACCCCGAGCACAACGTCCAGACCAAGCCGGTCGCGCCCGGTAGCTGTACGGTCGCGACGATGGACTTCCCGGTCCCCGGCACGGTGAAGCTGGTCGACCACGCGCTGAGCCGGGTCACCCGGAAGGGCCTCATGGCGACGGTCCACGCCGAGGGGCAGGACCGACCCGAGCTCTTCGACGCCGAACCGCAGTAGTCGACAAACGGCTCCTTCTGACCTCGTTTTCGCGACGATAGATGCCGAGCCGCGGGTGACGTCGCTACACTTACGTCGCCAGACCTGTCGGTTGCCGTAGTGGCCGGTCGCGTCTCGGAACGTTTTATGCGGGCCGGTGAGCAGTGACCGTCGAACATGGAGTCGACAGCGGAGGTCGACCGCACGAACGAGCGTCGGCGCGGCGTCACGACCGGGATCGCCGTCGCGCTGGCGCTCCTGCTCGCGGTCGCCGGAGTGGGGATCGCGACGGCCGGGAGCGTCGCGGACGCCGGAACGGCGACGGAACTCGACGCCGCGTCCGCGACGACGCAGGCCGACGGGCCGCCGGTCGGCGAGGCGTATCAGGAAGAGATCGATCCCGACAGCGTGCGCCTGACCCTCTCGGTCGAGGCAGACGGGTCGGCGCGCTGGCGGATCGAGTACTGGACGGAGCTGAACGACGACAACGAGACCGAGGCGTTCGAGCAGCTGCAGGACGACGTCGCGGCTAACCCCGACGAGTACACCGCCAGATTCGCCAACCGGACGAACCGGACCGTCGCGAGCGCCGAGAACGCCACCGGTCGCGAGATGAGCGCCGGCGAGTTCGGCGTCAGCGCGACCAAGGAGACGATTCCCCAGGAGTACGGCGTCCTGACCTACACGTTCGAGTGGCGCGGCTTCGCGGCCGTCGAGGGCGATCGGCTGCGGATCGGCGACGCGATCGACCGGTTCTACCTCAACGACCAGACGCGGCTGGTCATCGGATGGCCCGGCGAGTACCGGCTCGTCTCGGCGACCCCCGACGCCGACGAACAGCGGGACGACGCGGTGCTCTGGCGCGGCACCCGGACCGACTTCGTCACCGGCGAACCGCGCGTCGTCGTCGAGGCGGGCGACGGAAGCGGCGGCGGTAGCGACGACGGCGGCGACGGCTCGCCCGGAGGCACCGATAGCGGCGGATCGCCGCTACTGTGGGTCGGCGCCGCGCTCGCGCTCCTCGCGCTGGCCGGCGGCGGCCTGGCGTTCCTGCGGCGAAACGGGGACGACGCCGACGAAGCCGCTGTGCCGGCGAGCGGCGCGGCGACGTCGCGCGACCCGGAGCCCTCCGACGGAACCGCGGCCGAAACGCGCGACGCAGACACGGCGGACGGCCGTGATCCGGATGCCGAGGACGCGGATGTGGGTGCCGAGGACGCGGACGGCGACGCCGAAGACGCCGCGGACGATGGCCCGCCGCCGGAGCTGCTGAGCAACGAGGAGCGCGTCCAGCAGGTGCTGGAGGACAACGGCGGCCGGATGCGCCAGCAGGAACTCGTCGAGGAGACGGGCTGGACGGAGGCCAAGACCAGCCAGGTCGTCGGCGAGATGCGCGAGTCGGGTGCACTCGAGTCGTTCCGGCTCGGCCGCGAGAACGTTCTGAAGCTCCCGGACGACGAGGGGGAGGAAGATCATATATGAATCCTTCGACGGTTCAGCGGAGATATTCGAGCAAATCCGAGCGAATCGCACGACGTGAGCGGGTTTTAATCCGCGTTAATCCGGCGAGACGGACGTTGATTCGGGGCCAGCGACTTCCCTTTATATTATCAACCGGCCACAAGGAGGGGATGCGATGAGACGCACAACGACCCTGATGGTGTTGCTCGCCCTGATCACGGCCACGGTCGCGGTTCCCGTGGGCGCGGCAGGGCAGGCCCCCGCTCAGGTAGACGCGACCGCGGACGCACAGGCAAACGCGAACGCAAGCGCGAACAGTAGTGTGGCCCCCGGCGAGCAGATGGCGGGCGTCGTCGGCGTCACCGAGGCCGAGTTCGAGGGCGAGATGCAAGAACGCACGTTCGGCGTGCGCATCGCCCAGAACGCGAGCGCGAACGCTCAGAGTGAAGTGGTCGCCGGCCAGCTCGCCGACGTCGAGCAGCGGATCGAAGAGCTCGAACAGCGCGAACAGCGGCTCGAGCGGGCTCACGAGAACGGCTCGATGACCGAAGGCGAGTTCCGCGCGGAGATGGCCGTCGTCGCGGCCGAGAAGCAGACCGCGACGCGACTCGCCGCCAGCAGCGAGACGGTCGCCCGCGGGCTCCCCCAGACCGCGCTCGACCGTAGCGGCGTCGACCTCGACGCCATCGCGACGCTGCACGAGCGCGCCGCCGCCGTCGGCGGCGAGAACGTCTCCGCGTACGCTCGATCGATCGTCGGCGCCGACGCCGGCATCGGAATCGGCCCGACCGCGCAGGTCGACGTCGACGCCGACGGCAACGTGAGCGTCGACGTGCCCGGCCTCAGCATCGGCGCGGACGCCGACGCGAGCGGCGACGCCGACGCGGGCGCCGACAACGAGACGAGCGCCGACGGCGAGTCCGGTGACGGCTCGACCGCAGAGGCCGACTCCGAGACCGAGGTCAGCGCCGAGAGCGACGGCGACGGCGCCAGCGTCGACGCCGACTCCGAGACCAACACGACGACCGAGCTGTAACCCCACCTCCACTTCAGACGAGACCGATGTCATCCACACACAGAGCCGTAGCACTCGCGCTCGCGGCGGCGCTGGCGATCGGCGCGGTCGCCGGCCCCGGGGTCGCGAAGCCTACACAGAACGAGAACGACGAACCGTCACTCGTCGTCGAGGTTCAGGAAGACGGCGACGCCGTCGTCACCCTGACCGCGACGTACGACCTGACGAGCGAGGCCGAACGGGACGCGTTCGCGTCCCTGCAGAATGACGAATCGGCCCGGGAGAACGCGACGCGCCGGTACGCCGCGCGGCTCGACTCGGTCGCACAGAACGCGAGCGAGCGGGTCGAGCGGGAGATGCGCGTCCCCGCCGACGAGGCGAGCGTCTCGCTCGAAGAGCGGGGCGACGTGGGCGTCGTCCGGTACAGCGCGGCCTGGAAGAACCTCGCCGCCGTCGAGGACGATCGGCTGGTCGTGACCGAGCCGTTCGCGAGCAACTACGGCACCGACCGACCGTTCGTGCTGGTCGCTCCGGACGGGTACGAACTCACGGGCGCGACGCCTTCGGTCGATGCCGAGGGCGAGACAACGGCCACCTGGGACGCCGGAACGTCGCTCGACGGGTTCGAGGCGACGATGAAACCCGGTGACGCCGGCGGCGCCGATAGCCTGCCCGGCTTCGGCGTCGGCGCCGCCGTCGCGTCGGTCGCGGGAGCGGCCGCGCTCGCCCTCCGGCGGCGCCGATCGCCGTGATGCCGTCCCGCCCTCCCCGCGATTCGTCCCGACGACAGCCACCCCGCTGACGTTCGACCCTCCGAAAACGATCGCAGTCGCCCGACGATCGACCTCGGCAAACGCTCGCCGTCCCGCTGACGTTCGGCTCTCCACCGATCGAACGTAGCTGATTTTCGCCGTTCGCGCGGCGTGTTCACACACCAGGCGCGCCCGAGAGGCGCTCTCGACGGCGTATTCCGCGTCGAACTCGGAAGCCTTTAATAGCTCAAGGAGAGTAGATCCGATCAACATGGCGACGACTCCCCGCGTCTCGGCGCTCGCTGCCGTCGAGAGCCGCGAGTCCGCCGCCGCTCTCCTCCGACGACGACCGCGACGGGGCCTCTTTTAGGCCCACTATTACTCAACTCCACGACTCGGTTGTTTCATCGAACAACTAAGAACGCTTTTCTCCGCCTATAGGCATCTCTGCGCTATTCTTGCATAATCTAAAAGGAAGAATTTAATACCGTCCGAACGCTGGCTTCGAGTACAAATGGAACGCGTGGCACTCGCATTTTCGGGCGGTCTCGACACGACGGTCTGCGTCGGGCTGCTCGAAGAGGAGTACGGATACGACGAAGTGATCGGCGTCACGGTCGACGTCGGCCAGCCCGAAGAGGAGTTCGAGGAAGCCGAGGAAACCGCCGAAGCGCTCGACGTGGAGACCCACGTCGTCGACGCCCGAGAGGAGTTCGCCACGCTGTGTCTTGACTCGCTGAAAGCGAACGCGACCTACCAGGGCTACCCGCTGGGCACCGCGATGGCCCGCCCCGTGATCGCCAACGCGATCCTCGAGACCGCGATCGAGAACGACTGCGACGCCGTCGCCCACGGCTGTACGGGCAAAGGCAACGACCAGCTCCGGTTCGAGGCCGTCTGGCGCGACTCCGATCTCGACGTCATCGCGCCCGTGCGCGAACTCGAACTCACCCGCGAGTGGGAGATGGAGTACGCCGAGGATCGCGGCCTCCCCGTCCAGAGCGGCAACGAGGGCGACTGGTCGATCGACACGAACCTCTGGAGCCGCTCGGTCGAGGGCGCCGATCTGGAGAAGCCGGACTACGTTCCGCCGGAGGAGATCTACGAGTGGACCTCCGCTCCCGGCGAGGCGGAGGGGACCGAACTCGTCGAGATCGAGTTCGAGGACGGCGAGCCCGTCGCGCTCGACGGCGACGAGCTCGGCCCCGTCGAGCTGATCGAACATCTCAACGAGCGCGCGGGCGCCTACGGCGTCGGCCGCACGGACATGATGGAAGACCGCATGCTCGGGCTCAAGGTCCGCGAGAACTACGAGCACCCCGCCGCGACCGTCCTGCTCAACGCCCACGAGGCGCTGGAGGGTCTCGTCCTCACGCAGGAGGAACGCGAGTTCAAGGCCCAGGTCGACCAGCAGTGGTCGAAGAAGGCCTACCAGGGCCTGATCGACGCACCCCTCGTGGGGGCGCTGGAGGGCTTCATCGAGGAAACGCAGGAACGCGTCACCGGCGCGGTGACGATCAAGCTCGAAGGCGGCAGCGCCCGCGCCGTCGGCCGCGAGAGCGAGTACGCCGCGTACTCCGAGGACGCCGCCTCGTTCAACACCGAGACCGTCGAGGGCCAGGGCATCACCCAGAAGGACGCCACCGGCGTCGCGAAGTACCACGGCTTCCAGGGTCGCCTGGCCAACTCCGTGATCGATTCGGTGAACGAGGGCAAGACCGTCGCGACCGACGGCGAAGGCGACGAGGAGTAAGACGATGACAGGGAGGAACTCCGATACGGACTCCGACGCTGGGACCGACACCGGTTCCGACGTGGTCCGCCGCGACCGATTCAGCGGCGGCCCCGCGCGGGAGTTCCTCTCCTCGATGGACGCCGACCGGCGGATCTTCGCCGCCGACCTCGCAGTCGACCGCGCGCACGTGGTGATGCTCGCCGAGCAGGAGATCATCGAAGACGACGTTGCCGCCGACGTTCTGGCGGCGCTCGACGACATCGAATCGGCGGGCCACGAGAACCTGCCGGAGGGCGAGGACGTCCACGCGGCCATCGAGACCGCGGTGATCGAGCGCGTCGGCGAGCAGGGAGGCAAGATGCACACCGCGCGCTCGCGCAACGACGAGGTGGCGACCTGCATCCGCCACCGGCTTCGCGAGGACCTGCTCGACGCCGCCGCGACGACCGTCGCGCTGCGCGAGGCGCTGCTGGAGGTCGCCGCCGAACACACCGAGACGGTGATGCCCGGCTACACGCACCTCCAGCCCGCCCAGCCCACGACGGTCGCCCACTGGCTCTGTTCCTACGAGCAGGCGATCGCCCGCGACACCGAGCGGCTGCTGGACGCTTACGACCGGACGAACCGCTCGCCGCTGGGCGCCGCCGCGTTCGCCGGGACGACGTTCGACGTCGACCGCGATCGCACGGCCGAGCTGCTCGGATTCGACTCGATCGTCGAGAACTCGATGGACGCGTCCTCGGCGCGGGACTTCCTGCTCGAGTCGGTGTCGGCGCTGGCGATCCACGCCACGACGCTGTCGGGGATCGCCGAGGACGTGATCGTGTTCGCGAACCGCGGATTCGTCGAACTGGACGACGACTACGCGTCGACGTCCTCGATCATGCCCCAGAAGAAAAATCCCGACACCCTGGAGCTGGTGCGCTCGACCGCGGGCGACGCCGCTGCTGGCCTCCAGGGACTGTTGACGACGCTCAAGGGGCTCCCACGCGCGTACAACCGCGACCTGCAGAATGCCACGCCCCACACCTGGGAGACGGTCGACGCCGTCGTCGAGGCGACGGACGTGGTCGGCGGGGCGATCGCCACGGCCGACTGGCCCGAGGAGACGCTCGCGGAGGCCGCCGGAGAAGGCTTCTCCACGGCGACCGGCGTCGCGGACCTGCTCGCGGCCCACGGGCTGCCGTTCCGGACGGCCCACGAAGTCGTCGCGGTGGCGTCCGAAAAGGGTGCAGACCTGCAGGCCGTCGAGGACGCCGTCGAGGAAGTGCTCGGCGAGCCTCTGGAGTCGTACGTCGACCCCACCGATGTCGAGGCGGCGCTGAACCCTGCTGCGAGCGCCGAGTCGCGCGACTCCGGCGGCGGCCCCGCCGCGGCCGCCGTCGAGGCGTACCTCGACGACGCCGAAGATCGGCTGGAAGTCGACGAGGAGTCGGTCGGCGAGCGTCGCGCCGCGATCGATGCCGCAGCGGAGTCGCTCGACGACGAGGTGAGCGAGTATGTCTGAGCGATCGGCCGGCGTCGTGCGACGAGCGCCGCCGCGACGAGGCCGGCGGCCGCGACCGCTGCCGCGATCCCCGCGAGGGGAGTGATAATATATTCCAGACCTGATACTGGATACGCGAACTGCGCCGTTGACGCTTTCTCGAACCCTTAGACGGTAGTCCGTTTATTTGTTTTCGCCGACACTTTCGGAGGATTTAAGTAGATAGGAGTACGAGGGGAGAGTACAATGGCGGAATGCGTCGAATGCGGGGCCGAGGTGTCCCTGCACGACAACCTGGAAGTTGGAGAGATCGTCGACTGCACGACCTGCGGCGCCGAGCTGGAGGTCACCGACACCAACCCACCAGTCCTCGAGAAGGCCCCCGAGCTGGAAGAGGACTGGGGGGAGTAACGTGAACGCCGGAACTGCAAGCAGTTCCGAGCACGCGCTCGCCGGGTGGTTCGCGTGAACGTCGGACTGCTCTACTCCCGGATCCGAAAGGACGAGAAACTGCTGCTCTCGGAGCTGCGCGATCGCGACCACGAGGTCACGAAGATCGACGTGCGCGACCAGCAGTTCTCGATCGGCGAGGCGCCCGAGGCGTTCGAAGACGTCGACATCGTGCTCGATCGCTGCCTGGCGACGAGCCGCAGCCTCTACGCAACGCGGTTCTGCGAGGCCTACGACGTGCCGGTCGTCAACGCGCCCGAGACCGCGGAGATCTGCGCCGACAAGGTGAAAAACAGCCTCGCGCTCGAAGAGGCGGGCGTTCCCACGCCCAACACCGAGGTCTCCTTTACCAAGGAGTCGGCGATGCAGTCGATCGAGAAGTTCGGCTACCCCTGCGTCCTCAAGCCCGTGATCGGTTCGTGGGGGCGCCTGATGGCCAAGATCGACTCCCGCAGCGCCGCCGAGGCGGTGCTGGAACACAAGGCGACGCTGGGCCACTACGAGCACAAGGTGTTCTACGTCCAGGAGTTCGTCGAGAAGCCTGGCCGCGACATCCGCGTGCTCGCGACCGACGGCGAGCCGGTCGCCGCGATGGTCCGCTCGTCGGACCACTGGCTCACCAACGCCGCGCAGGGCGCCGAGACCGAGGCGTTCGAGCTCGACGAGGAGGCCGAACGCCTCGTCGAGGAAGCTAGCGAGGCAGTCGGGAACGGCCTGCTCGGCGTCGACCTGATGGAGGTCGGCGTCGATGAAGAGGGAGAACCGACCGGCTACACGGTCCACGAGGTCAACCACACCGTCGAGTTCAAGGCGCTCGCCGACGCCACCGACGTCGACGTCGCCGCGGAAGTCGTCGACTGGCTCGAAACGAAGGCCGCCGAGGAGAGCGAAACCGAGGTGACCGCCTGATGAGCGACGGTGACGCCGCGCTGTCCGCGGGCGTCGTCGGCGGCAGCGGCTTCACCGGCGGCGAACTGCTGCGCCTGCTGGCGGCCCACCCCGACTTCGAGATCGCGCAGGCGACCAGCCGGTCGTACACCGGCAAGTCCGTCGGTTCGGTCCACCCCAACCTGCGGGGCACTCACTCGGACCTGCGCTTCTCGGACCCCGAAGACCTGGAGAGCGTCGACGTCCTGTTCACCGCGACGCCCCACGGCGTCTCGATGGAGCAGATCGACCGCTTTCAGGACGCGGCCGACACGGTCGTGGATCTCTCGGCTGACTTCCGGCTCGACGCCGAGGAGCAGTACGAGGAGTGGTACGACGGGCACGACCGTCCCGAACTCCTGAAGAAATCGGAGTACGCGCTCCCCGAGATCAACCGCGGGAACCTGCAGGGCGCGGACCTGATCGCCTCCGGCGGCTGTAACGCCACCGCGACGATCCTCGGACTCCACCCGCTCATCGAGGGCGGCGTGCTCGACGGCTCCGAGCAGGTCGTCGTCGACGTGAAGGTCGGCTCCTCGGAGGGCGGCGCCGGCGGCGGCGACGCCTCCAGCCATCCCGAGCGCTCGGGCGTCGTCCGCCCCTACGCGCCGACGGGCCACCGCCACGAGGCCGAGATCGAGCAGTTCCTCGGTCTGGACGTTTCGTTCACGTGCCACGCGGTGGACATGATCCGCGGCGCCTCGGCGACGGCTCACGTGTTCCCGAACGGGCCCGTCTCGAAGGGCGACCTTTGGGGCGCCTACCGGGACGCCTACGAGGACGAGCCGTTCATGCGCATGGCCGCGGGCGGGGGCGGCGTCTACCGCTACCCCGAGCCCAAGGCCGTCGCGGGCACCAACTACGGCGAGGTCGGCTTCGAGCTCGACCCCTCGAACAAGCGGGTGGTCGTGTTCTCGGCCATCGACAACATGATGAAGGGGTCGGCCGGCCAGGCCGTCCACGCCGCCAACGTCGCGCTCGGACTGGAGGAGACCGCCGGCCTGGAGTTCCAGGGCCTCCACCCGGTCGGCGCGCCGTAGGATCGGTCCGCGCTCGGGACGTACCGGGCGCGAACCGTCAGTTTTGAATCCGACGGCCCGAATTTCATACTCAACAAGGAGATTCTCATGACGACTGTACTCAAGATCGGCGGCGCGCGCGCGGTCGACCCCGCGGGAGCGCTGGCCGACGTCGCGAAGCTCGTATCGCAGGGCGAACAGGTAGTAGTCGTCCACGGCGGCTCGACCGCCGTCGACGACACGCTCGAGGAACTCGGCGAGGAGCCGACGTACGTCGAGACGCCGGACGGCGTCGTCGGTCGGTTCACCGACGAGCGCACGATGGAGGTGTTCGAGATGGTGCTACCCGGGAAACTCAACACCGATCTCACCGAGGCCCTGCAGAATCAGGGCGTCAACGCGGTGGGTCTCTCGGGCGTCGACGGGCAGGTGCTCTCGGGCCGCCGGAAGTCCGCCGTGCGCGTCGTCGAAGACGGGAAAAAGAAGATCAAGCGCGGCGACCACTCGGGGAAGATCACCGACGTCAACGCCGACCTGCTGGAGACGCTGCTGGACGGCGAGTACACGCCCGTCGTCACGGTGCCGATGCTCGGCGAGGAGAAGTCGGGCGGCTACACCGCCGTGAACGCCGACGCCGACCGCGCGGCTGCTGCGGTCGCCGGCGCGCTCGACGCCACGCTCGTCGTGCTGACGGACGTGCCCGGCATCCTCGAGGATCCGGAGGACGACTCGACGCTGATCGAGACGGCCGACGATCCCGCAGGTCTCGACCGGATCGAGGACGCCGCTGAAGGGTTCATGACGAAGAAGGTCATGGCCGCCAAAGAGGCCATCTCGGGCGGCGCCGAGGAGGTCGTCGTGGCCGACGCCAACGCCGACGAGCCGGTGCTGTCGGCCGTCGACGGCGGCGGCACGCACATCGCGGCGAGCGCGCTACCCGACGAGGATGCCGACGATGCGGACGCCGAAGCGGACGCAGGCGACGAGGGCGAGAACGCGGACGAAGACACTGAGGAGGCGACACAATGAGCGGATTCGTATTCAACGAGAAGCCGATCGGGATCGAATCGGGCGACGGACCGTACCTCTACGACGACGGGGGCAACGAGTTCCTCGACATGGGCGCGAGCTACGCCTGCGTTCCGCTGGGACACGGCCACGACGCCGTCGACGCCGCGGTGCGCGACCAGCTCGACGACCTGACGTACGTGCAGGCGTCGTACCCCGTCGAGTCCCGGACCGCGATCTACGAGCTGCTGGCCGAGACCGCGCCCGATCCGATCGACAAGACGTGGCTCTGTAACTCCGGCACCGAGGCCAACGAGGCCGCCCTGAAGTTCGCCCGGAGCGCCACGGGTGACTCGAAGATCGTCGCCACGATGCAGGGGTTCCACGGGCGCACGATGGGCGCGCTAGCGACCACCTGGAAGGACAAGTACAAGAAGCCCTACGAGCCGCTGATCGGCGACGTGGAGTTCGTCCCGTACAACGATCCCGAGGCGCTGGCCGAGACGGTCGACGCCGACACCGCCGCGGTGATCGTCGAGCCGATCCAGGGCGAGGGCGGGATCAACCCCGCCGAGAAGTCGTTCCTCGAAGCCGCTCGCGCGGAGACCGAGGCCAACGACGCGGCGCTGATCTTCGACGAGGTCCAGACCGGGCTGGGCCGGACGGGGACGCTGTGGGCCGCAGAACAGAGCGGCGTCGTCCCGGACATCCTCACCAGCGCGAAGGGGCTGGGCAACGGGTTCCCGATCGGCGCGACGCTGTGTCGCGACTGGATCGCCGAGAACTACGGCTCGCACGCCTCGACGTTCTCGGGCGGGCCCGTCATCAGCGCCGCCGCCGAGGCGACCGTCTCGACGATCGTCGACGAGGACGTGCCCGCCCACGCCGCCGAGGTCGGCTCCTACCTCCGCGAGGAGATCGAGGCCGAACTCGGCGACACGGTCCGGGACGTCCGCGGCGAGGGACTGATGATCGGCGTCGAGGTCAAGCGCGGCTCGAACCGCCTGCTCAAGCAGCTCGCGCTGAACCACGGCATCCTCGCGCTGCCCGCGGGCCGATCGGTGCTGCGGCTGCTGCCGCCACTGACGATCGAGCGCGAGCACGCCGATCAGGTGGTCGAGGCTCTCGTCGAGGAACTGGGTGATGGATCGTGAGCGCCGCGCTCGCCGCGATCTCGGCTGACGACGCGCGCGACCTGCTGGTCGATCTGGTCGAGATTCCCTCGCCGACCGGCGAGGAGGAAGCCGTCGCCGAGCGGCTCGTCGAGTTCTTCGAGGCCCACGACCGCGAGGCCTGGATCGACGACATCGGCAACGTTCGCGCGCCGGCCGACGACTCGGTGCTGCTGACCTCCCACATCGACACCGTCCCGGGCGACATCCCCGTCCGGATCGACGACAGCGAGTACGATGATGGGATCCGCGCCGGCGAGGCGCTGTGGGGCCGCGGCAGCGTCGACGCCACGGGCCCGCTGGCCGCGATGGCCGTCGCCGCGGTCCGAACGGGGGTCAGCTTCGTCGGCGTCACCGGCGAGGAGGTCGACTCCAGGGGCAGCCGTCACCTCGTCGAGGACCGCGAGCGCGCGCCCGACGCCGTCGTCAACGGCGAGCCCAGCGGCTGGGACGGCATCACGCTCGGCTATCGGGGCTTGCTCGCGGGCACCTACGTCGCGACCAGCGAGTCAGGCCACAGCTCCCGCCCGGAGAACAACGCGATTCAGGACGCGATCCGCTGGTGGTCGCAGGTCGAAGACGAGTTCGAGGAAGACGAGTGGGGCCCAGTCTTCGAGCAGGTGACGCCCAAGCCCACCGACCTCGATGGCGGCCTGACCGACGACGGCCTCTCAGTCGAGGCGACGATGGAGGTTCAGCTGCGAGTGCCGCCGCGGCTCACCGTCGAGGAGGTCCGCGAGATCGCCGACGGCTACCTCGAAGGCGTCGGCAGCGTCCACTGGAAGGACAAGGTCGAGCCCGTCATGCAGAGCCCCCGGACGAACGTTGCGCGGGCGTTCCGGGTCGCGATCCGACAGGTCGACGGCGATCCGCGCCTGCTGCGCAAGACCGGCACCAGCGACATGAACGTGTTCGCCCAGCACTGGGACTGCCCGATGGTCACCTACGGCCCCGGCGACTCGGATCTGGACCACGCGCCGAACGAACACCTCGCGCTCGAGGAGTACGATCGCTCGGTGGACGTGCTCGTCGACGTCGCCGAGCGCCTGCGGGGTGATGACGAATGAGCGACCCGCGCAAGGGGCGGCGCGCTCCCGGCAAGTACGGCGACTCGGCGGCCCGGCACTTCCTCGACGTCGACGACCTGACGGGCGACGAACTCGACACGGTGCTCGACGTCGCCGCCGAGTACAAAGCCGAGTTCGAGTCCGACGGCCCCCACGACGACTTCGACCGCAAGACCCTGGGGATGCTGTTCCAGAAGCCCTCGACGCGCACCCGCGTCTCCTTCGAGACGGGGATGACCCAGCTGGGCGGCCACGCTATCTTCCTCGGCGAGGACGACATCCAGCTCGGCCGGGGCGAACCCCTGAAGGACACCTCGCGGGCGCTCTCGCGGTACGTCGACGTGCTGATGGCCCGCGTGTTCAAGCACGCCAACGCCGTCGAGCTGGCCCGCTACGCCGACGTACCGGTGGTCAACGGGCTGACCGACGACGCCCACCCCTGCCAGACGCTCGCGGATCTGCTGACGATCCGCGAGCACGAGGGGGGCTTCGAGGACGTCTCCGCGGCGTGGATCGGCGACGGCAACAACGTCGCCCAGTCGTTCGCGCTGGGCTGCGCGCTGACCGACATCGATCTGACCGTCGCGACGCCGAAGGGGTACGGCATCGACGACGACGTCGTCGAGCGCGCCCGCGACCTGGGCGGCGATCCGACGATCACCGACGACCCCGTCGAGGCCGCGGCCGACGCCGACGTGATCTACACCGACGTCTGGATCAGCATGGGCCAGGAGGACGAGCGCGACGTGCGGATGGACGCCTTCGAGGGGTTCCAGGTCAGCGACGACCTGCTCGCCCACGCCGACGACGCCTCGGTGATGCACTGCCTGCCCGCCCACCGCGGCGAGGAGATCACCGACGACGTGATCGAGTCCGACAGCGCCGCGGTATGGGACCAGGCCGAGAACCGCCTGCACGCCCAGAAGGGGCTGCTGGTCTGGCTGCTGGATCAGGTGTAGGACCTGCTCGTGTGGCTGCTCGATCGGATGTAGTCGCGAGCGCACCCGAATTCGTTTTCCGCGAATTGAGTATATCCCGCCTACCTTCGGAAACGTGCCAGTTACGTTCCAGTTAGCTGCGGTATAACAATGGATGGCTACGCGAAGACGAACCGTATGTCCGTAGATCGGAGCGACGACGCGAGCGGCGACCGGGACGACGAAACGACCGCGGACGACGCCGACGCGGCGGCGGCGTCCAGCGAAATCGAGTTCGCGGGCCCGGCCGAACTGCGCTGTGGCATCGCTCTGGACGCCGACGACGAGTAGTCGGGGCCAAACCACTTGGTACGAACCGATATTGACTAATCGCTCGTAGGTCGATCCATGATCGACCAGATCACCGCGAGGGAGCTGGCCGACAGGCACGAGGAGGGCGACGGGTTCGCGCTCGTCGACACGCGCTCGAAGGACAGCTTCGAGCAGTGGCACGTCCACGGCGCCGCGAACGTCCCGTTCGACCCGGACGAGGGGTTCGGCGACGAGCACCTGCGACAGGTCGAGGACGCGGCCGACGGCGACCCGGTCGTCGCGATCTGCGGGAAGGGGCTCACCTCGACGCCGTTCGCTCTCAGCCTGGAAGACGAGGGGTACGAGGACGTGAGCGTCGTCCGCGGCGGGATGGAAAAGTGGGCGACGGTCCACGAGCACGTCGACGTCGCGGACGGCGACCTGATCGTCCGGCAGATCCAGCGCCCCGCGACGGGCTGTCTGGGCTACGTCGTCGGATCGCGGTCCTCGGGCGAGGCCGTCGTCGTCGATCCGACGCGCCAGACCGACGAGTTCGCCGTCGCGGCCCAGGAGCTGGGGCTGGACGTGACGGCGGTCGTCGACACCCACGTCCACGCCGACCACGTCTCGGGCGGGCCGGGGCTGGCCGAGGATCTGGACGTGCCCTACCGGCTCGGGATCGACGTCGACGACCCGATCGTCGAGCACGACTACGAATCGCTCGACGACGGCGAGCGGATCGATCTCGGCGGCATCGAGGTACAGGCTCTGCACACGCCCGGTCACACGATGGACATGGCGAATCTGCTGGTCGACGACGAGTACCTGCTGTCGGGGGACACGCTGTTCGTCGACTCGGTCGGTCGGACGGAGCTGAGCTTCGGCGAGGAAGGCGCCGAGCGCGGCGCCGAGTTGCTCTACGAGTCGCTCCACGAGACGCTACTGGAACTCGACGACGACCTGACCGTGCTTCCGGGACACGTCTCGGTTACCGCCGACAACCGCTACGAGAGCGGGAGCCGCGGCGAGCCGATCCGGACGCAGTTGGGCGACCTGCGGACCGACCTCGATCTGCTCGGCCTCGACCGCGAGGCGTTCGTCGACCGGATCACCGACGATCTCCCCGAGAAGCCGTCGAGCTACGAGACGATCATCGCGATCAACGCCGGCGAGCGGTCGGTCGAGACCGAGGAGGACGCCGCCGAACTCGAAACCGGCCCCAACAGCTGCGCGGCGTGATCGAGGTCGGCCGTGCCGCGTCGGCGGGCAGACCGCGCCGCCGTCCGCGGTTCGGGCGCCAATCAGGGGGTTCAAGAGCGACCCGCCCCACCTACCGCTAATGTCGAACGCGAAAGGCGACCGGCGCGAGCGCGAGCTCGTCAACAAGCTCGACAAGGCCGGCTTCGCGGTGATGCGCGCGCCGGCCAGCGGGAGCGCGACCGAGCGCGAACTGCCGGACGCGCTGGCGGGCAACGGCGAGGACTTCTACGCGATCGAGGCCAAGTCCAGCGCGGGCGACCCGATCTATCTCACCGGCGAGGAGGTCGAGGCGCTGGTCTATTTCTCCCAGAACTTCGGCGCCAAGCCCCGCATCGGCGTCCGGTTCGACCGCGAGGACTGGTACTTCTTCCACCCCGCGGATCTGTACACCACGGACGGCGGGAACTACCGCGTCAAGAAGGAAACCGCGCTCTCGGAGGGCACCGACTTCGACGAGCTGACCGGGCACTCCAGTCAGGCGCGACTCGACGACGTCGGGGAGTAGCGCGCCGGGGCGACTGGACGACAGGTTCCTGTAACGTATCTGACCTGCGTGCGGTTCTTTGCTCTCCAGTCAAAGCTCCGGACGAGATGCACCCACAGCCGCCCGGCCCCCAGGACCTCCCGCTGGTGGGCGCGACGCCGTACTACGCCCGCGATCCGTTCCGGTTCGCGACCGACATGCGCGAGGCCTACGGCGACGCCGCGACGTTCCGGCTGGGCCGCCAGCAGACGTACCTGTTCACGACGCCGACCGCCGTCGAGCAGGTGCTGGTCGATCAGGCCGACCAGTTCCGCAAACCCGACTTCCAGACCGACGCCATGGAAGAGCTACTGGGCCAGGGCCTGCTGCTCAGCGAGGGGCCGTTCTGGCGCGAGATGCGCCAGCTCGCCCAGCCCGCGTTCGCGCCCGACCGGGTCGCCGATATCGTCGACATGATGGCCGAGCGCACCGAGTCGCTGATCGGGCGCTGGGCGCCCGGCGAAGTGCGCGACGTCGAGGCCGAGATGGCGCGGCTCACCGTCGGGATCATCGTCGACGCGATGTTCGGCGCCGACCTCGGGCCGGCGCGCACCCGGATCGTCCAGGAGAACCTGGAGCCGCTGGGTCGGCGCTTCGAACCGGATCCGCGGCGCGCCGTCGTCCCGGACTGGCTGCCGACGCCGGAAAACAGGGAGTACCACGCCGCCATCGAGAATCTGGAGGACGTGATCGACGAGATCGTCGCCGAGCGCCGGGACTCGATCGAGGACCGGAACGACCTGCTGTCGATCCTGCTCCGGGCGCGCCGCGAGGGCGATATCGACGACCGACAGATCCGCGACGAGCTGATGACGATGCTGCTGGCGGGCCACGACACGACCGCGCTGGCGCTGACCTACGCCTGGCACCTGCTCTCGGAACATCCCGAGGCCGAGCGGAAGATCCACGAGGAGATCGACGCCGTCGTCGACGGCCGGCCGACGTTCGCGGACGTCCGCCAGCTCAGCTACGTTCGGAAGGTGTTAGACGAGGCGATGCGGCTGTACCCGCCGGTGTACGCGATGTTCCGCCAGCCCGAGCGGGCGGTAGAGATCGAGGGGTACGAGGTGCCCGCGGAGTCGCTCGTGATGCTCTCCCAGTGGGCGACCCACCGCGATCCGCGGTACTTCGATGACCCCGAGGCATTTCGCCCCGAGCGGTGGGACGACTCGGACCACCCCACGTACGCGTACTTCCCGTTCGGCGCCGGACCCCGTTCCTGCATCGGCAAGCAGTTCTCGCTGACCGAGGCGACGATCGTGCTGGCGACGATCGCGAGCGAGTACCGACTGAACCGGGTCGACGAGGGGGAGCTGGAGCTGCGCGGCTCGCTGACGATGCACCCGAAAGACGGCGTCGACATGGAGATCGAGCGTCGGTAACCGACGAAAAAGGTTAGCGCGTCGCGTCGAGGCTGCGCTGCTCGGCGTCCTGCGATCGCGCTCCGGCGTCGTTCCGGCGCCGCTCCGAGCCCGACGCCCGCTCGATCGGCACCTGCGAGAGCCGCGAGCGCGGGAACGAGTAGACGGTCAGTTCCGAGGGCATCGCGCCGTCCTCGGTGATCCGGACCGACTGGGCGTACACCGCGGCGACGACGGCGTCGTCGTCGGGGTAGTCGGCGTTCGAGTAGTGGTCCGCGACGGTCCGGCCGTGCCGGATCGCCACCTCGTCGGCCCGGCCCGCGGGCGGCGCCACCACGAGCACGCGGTCGCCGGAGTTGCGGTCGTACGCCTCGTCGCCGACGTCGAACTCGTGGTCCGCACAGAGGTGCGGTCCGGGCGCGTTCTCGTCGACGAACAGCTCGGCGCCACAGACCTCGCACTCGACGGCCGCTTGCCCCGGCGGCGGGAGCAGTCCCTCCGAGACGTCGATCGCCACGCGCCGGAGGTGCTTGCACCGCGCGCCGCGGTAGGTGTGGTCGGGACAGGTACACCGCCCCCCTTCGAGGTCGACCACGTAGCTGTGACCGCTCTCCGTGGCGACCTCGTAGGTTCCCCCGCCGAGGGGTGTCACTACCATGTGCTCCGAAAGCGCCCGCCGCGTTCGCCGGTCGAACTCCCCGTTCGCGCCGCCCGCCGTCCGCCCGCGTCGCCGGTCTGACGCGCCTGTGTGTTCGGTTTGCGTCATACGTACTCGTAGGGGTTCGGGACGGGTAAGTCTTCCAGTCGAAACGTCGGGGTGAATGGGCGACAGAGTGTACGAAGTCCCGCATATCCCGATCCCATCACCCCCTTCGTTTCAGGTGCAACCGCGGCCGTTTCCGGACGAGAATCGCCACCCTCATCGAAGCGCTTTTTGCCGGGCCGGCGGTTCCTCCGACCATGGATCTAGATCGCGAGCAGAAAATCGATATCGCCGTCTCCATCGGGGCGCTCGCGCTGATGGTCGGCGCGATGATGGCGATCGGCGCGGCGTACTCGACCAACGGCGGCCTCTCGGCCCAGGGCGGACAGCTGCTGGTCGGAACGCTCGTCGCGTTCATCATCATGATGGCCATCGTCGGCTACGTGCTCGCGACGAAAGTGACGGGAGCGGGCGAGAACGACGACGAAGCACCGGAGCTGGCCTGAACTACTCGTTTGCCGCGGCGGCCGGACCGGCCTCGCCGGCGTCGTCGAGCCGCCGGTCGTAGTACGTGATCGGGTGGTCGATTTCCTCACAGAGTTCGTCCGTATCGACGCAGAGACCGTACTCCGCCATGCTGGCGCAGCTGGGCGGCGCGTAGCCGGGATCCTCCTCGTCGCCGAGGTGAGCGGCCTGGTAGCGGACCGACTCGCCGGCGTCGGCCGCGCCCGCCGCCAGATCCGCCGCGGCATCGGGCGTCATCCCGAGGCTCGTCAGGAACGCCGTCAGCGCGAACCGGCCGGGCTCGTCGAGCGACTCGCCGGCGTCGATCCGTTCGAGCAGCGCGCGCACGCAGGGCGGGAACAGCGACGGGACGACGGCGTCGAAGTCGTGGCGCAGTTCGCGGTCGGCCAGCGAGTCCTCGATGCGCTCGACGGCCGCGGCGAGCCCCTCGGCGATCGGCTCGGGCACCGACAGCGGGAGGCCGTCGGCGACCCGCTCGCGGATCGCCGCCTCCAGCAGGTCCCGGAGTTCGGCCTCGTCGACCGGCACCTCGCCGTCGCTGAGCGCGCGCGTCGCCAGGCGCCACTCCTCGCCGTCGAGCCCGCCAGAGAGCCGGAGATAGGGGCCCACGGCGACGAGGTAGTCGCCGTCGCCGGTCGACCGGACGTCGTCAGCGAGATCGAACTCCGCGAGCAGCCGCTCGGTCGTCATCCGGCCGCCGCTGGTGCTTTTGAGTTCGGCGTCGTCGTCGACGTCGGCCTCGAAGCGCTCGCGGGCCGTCGCCGCCTCGGCGTGGGCGTACTTGCGCTGGAGCATCGGCTCGTCGACCAGCGAGACGAGCACCCGCGCGATCGGGTACGATAGCAGTTCGACGCGCGTGCGCCGGTGGGGCTGGCCGACCGAGTCCTCGGCGAGCGCGGCGTCGACGCGCTCGACCGCCCGGTCGACCGCCGCGGAGTCCTCGCGGATCACCATCTCGGCGAGGTCGACCTCGGCCGTCTCGACGGCCTCCCGGGCCGAATCGAGGAAGGGATACCGCGCGTGAAGCCGCTTCATCGGCCTGCCGTTTCGGTCGGTCACCGATAAAATGCCCGGTTGGTCCGGAGAACGTACCAGTCGGTTGATGGCCGCGCTGGGGCCGCGGTAGACAATCGGCATCCTTTTTGCGAGCCGTGCGTAGCAACGCGTGTTGTGCCGTACTTCGGGTACCCTTGCCCAGGCTGTCGGACGACCAACGACCTCCACGAGCCGGGCTGCCGGTTCTCGGGAGCCGACTGGGAGTCCGTCGAGAAGGCCTACACCGACGTGCTCGCCGTGCTCTCCGCCGAGCCGCGGCCGGAGCCGGCGCTCCGGGAAGCCGTCGACGGGCGCTGGAGCGGCCTCCACGCCGCCGCGCTCGACCAGCTGCGCCGCGAGCACCGGGTGCGCGAGAACGACGACGTACTCGAACTGCTCACGCCCGAGGAGCGCAAGGAGCGGGTCAGCACGCCGACCCACGACCCGATCAAGACGATCTACGAGAAGGGCAGCGTCCCGGGCTGCCACGACAACAGCGTGTTCGCGCTGATCGCGTGGTACGAGATGGTCGGGCTCTCGTGGGACGAAACCCGCGAAAACGTCGTCGAGTGGCTCCACGAAACCGGGACGTGGGCCCGGGGCGGCTTCGAGGAGTCCAGCCCCGAGGAGCTCGTCGACAGCAAGCGCCACGTCTACGAGCAGGGGTACGGCTGGAAGGAGAAGGCGACCGCGGCGAAGTCGATCATCGAGCGGAACGTGTGAATTTTCGCGCGGCGTCGGCGTCAGAACGCGTCGGCCGAGCGCACAAAGTCCGAACTCACCAGCCTTTCGGCTCGACGGGGTTCTCGGGTGCCTCGCCCTGCAGCACGCGCCGGACGTCGCCGGCGACGATCTCGTTGAGATCCTGGTGGGAGTCCGCGGAGTACCACGCGGCGTGTGGCGTCAGGACGACGTCGTCGCGCTCCAGTAGCGGGGAGCCGGTGGGCGGCTCGTCGTCCATGACGTCGAGGCCGGCGCCGAAGATCTCCCGCTCGACGAGCGCCTCGTAGAGCGCGTCCTCGTCGACGATACCGCCCCGACCGACGTTGACGACGATCGCGTGATCGGCCAGCCGCTCGAAGGCCTCGGCGTCGAACATCCCGCGGGTCTCCTCGGTGAGCGGCGCGTGGATCGTCACGGCGTCGGCCCGGTCCAGCAGCTCCTCGAACTCGACGAGATCGGCGTCGTACTCGTCGGTCGTTTCCTCGTCGACGTAGGGATCGTAGACGACCAGATCGAGGTCGAACCCCGCGGTGAGGTCGGCGAGCCGCTGAGCGATCGTCCCGAAGGAGACGACGCCGAGCGTGGAGCCGTAGAAGCGGGGGAACGGCCGATCCGGCATCCAGTTCCACTCCTCGGCCTTGACTTCGCGGTCGTACTCGACGAGCGTGCGGCGACACGCCAACAGCAGGGAGAAGGCGTGAGTCGCTACCTCGTTCGTGGAGTAACCGGGGACGTTGACGACGGTGATGTCGGCGCCTTGGCAGGCTTCGACGTCGACGTTGTCGAAGCCGGTGCCGGCGCGGGCGACGATCCGCAGGTCGTCGAGTTGCTCGACGAGTTCGGCGTCGACGCCGGTGTTGACGTCGAGGACGAGCGCCTCCGGATCGGCGTCGACGATCGCCTCCCGGTCCCCCGTGGGAATCGGGACGAGTTCGTGGTCGATCGGCGCGAGCTCCTCGCGGATGACGTCCTGCTTGACGAACGGCGTGTCGCTGACGGCGATTTTCGTGGTCATGGATGTATCGAGTCGTGGGTGCGGTGCGATCCCGCGGTGGGTGCGGTGCGGGTCGGTTCCGCGGTGGGTGCAGTGAGGCCGTTCCGCGGTAAGTGGTGGACCGGGCTACCTACCCGAACCTTGCGACGGGACGGTGATAAAGGGCGCTTCCGACCCCACCGAGTGAAAACGATCGAAACCCGCGGTGCTCAGTCGCTCTGGATCCGCGGCGCGAGCATGAACGTGACCGAACCCTGCCCCTCGGCGATGTCGAAGTGCATCTTGACGGGGAACTCCTCGCCGAGTTCCGTGGTGACCTCGCCGTCCTTGGCGATCGCCTTGTTCATGTCCTTGAGGTAGTCGAGGCTGAACAGCGAGCGCGCCTCGCCGGCCTGCAGGTCGATCAGGTCCTCGCGGTCGAGCTCCAGACGGACGTCGTCGGTGTCGCCCTCTGCCTCGACGTAGAACGTCTCGGCGTCGGCGTCGACGCCCAGCGCGATGTGGTCGGACACCATGTCGGCGGCCGTCACCGCGCGGTTGATGTCGGCGCCCTCGATGACGATCTCGGCGGGCAGATCGAGGTCCGGAATGTCGGGCTCCTGGCGGATCGAGTCGGGGTCGATCAGCGCCAGCGTGTACTCCAGGCCGTCGATCTGGATGTGAAGCTTGCGCGTCTCCTCGTCGAGTTCGAGCTCGACGAGCTGGCCGGAGTCGGCCATCCCCACGATGTCTTCGAGTCGGGAGAGGTTGACGCCGATGAGCCCGCCGTCGGCCTCGTAGGACTCGAACGCCGCGGCGTCGAGCGAGAGATCGACCATGCCCACGTTCGCGGGGTCGACCGCGCGGATGGCGATGCCGTCCTCTTCGAGGTGGATCTTGCACTCGTCGACCAGCACACTCACGGAGTCAAGCGCCGTCCCCAGCGTCTCGGCGCTGACGATCGCCTTGAACATATTGGTCGGATTTTTAGCGCCCCTGCATAAAAACCCCCGCGTTCGCGCTCGCGCGTGCGAGGCGTCCGCAGCCGAGTCGGGGGCGTGGAAAAGACCTTTGGTGTCAGAGAATTAACTATTACGCATGAGAGTCACGCTCTCGGACGCGCGCAACTCGCCGATCGCGGCCGCCGTGTTCCTCGTCGGCGTCGCCGTCGCGGCGTACGCGGTGTACTACCAGTCCCAGGGCGGCACGTTCGGCGCACCGGAAGGATCGCTCGCGTGGTGGATCGGCGTCGGTGCGGCGGCGGTCGCGGTGATCGTGACGGCAGCACGCCAGTGGCTGTAGCCGCGCCGAGTTGCGCGTCACCGGGAACCGCCAAAAACGAAGCTCGTAAACCCGCTGGCGGACAACTACGGGCAATCAGATGGCTGGAAAAGACCACTACTACAACAAGGCCAAGCAGGAGGGGTATCGTGCCCGCTCGGCCTACAAGCTCAAGCAGCTCGACGCCGCGGAGAATCTCATCGAGGAGGGCGACACCGTCGTCGACCTCGGCGCGGCGCCCGGCGGGTGGATGGAGGTCGCCGCCGAGAAGGTCGGCGCCGAGGGGACCGTGATCGGCGTCGACCGCCAGCGGATCGACGACGTCGACGCCGACGCGCGGATCGAGTACGTCCGCGGCGACATGACCGAAGAGAGCACGCGCGAGGAGGTCGTCGAGGTCGCGGGCAAGGTCGACGCCGTCGTCTCGGACATGGCGCCGAACATGACCGGCGAGTACAACCTCGACGCCGCGCGCTCGGCCCACCTCGCGCGACAGGCGTTCGAGACGGCGCTGGAAGTGCTCGACAGCGGCGGCGACTTCGCGACGAAGATCTTCCAGGGCCAGGACGTCGACCCGCTCCGCGAGGACATCGACGAGGAGTTCAAGTACGTCCGGACGATGGCGCCCGACGCCAGCCGCGACGAGTCGTCCGAGGTGTATCTGGTCGCGAAGGGCCGCCTGACCGCGCCGGTCAGCCCCGGCGACGAACTCGAAGTGGAGATCGAGGACGTCGGCGGCGAGGGCGACGGCATCGCCAGCGTCGAGGGGTTCCGGCTGTTCGTCCCCGGCGCCGAGACAGGCGAGACGGTGCGGATCCGCGTCGACGAGATCAAAGAGCGGTTCGGCTTCGCCGAGCGGATCGACTGAGGACACTCTCGGCGGGTCGGCGGCGGGAGAACGCTATTCTTCGTCCAGTCGGCCGTGGCGCTCGTCGATCTCGTCCAGAATGTCGAGATTCTTCCTGATCGAGGCTCGCACGGCCTCGCTGCGGTTGACGTACTTCCCGTCGTCGCCGACGTGCTCGTCGAGATCCTCCAGCAGTTCCTGCGGAATCTCGACGCTTATCTTGGGCATATCCGAGGAATACCCGCGGGTCCGCATGAAACTGGCGACAGCGTGCGCCTCCGAGTTGGTCGCGGCGCCAACGGCGTCGTGATGCCGACCGCACCGCGGCGTCAACGACGTCGGCCGCGTCGACGGCATCACGACGCCGCCGTCAGGCCGGCGAGCCGCCGCGACCGCGCAGGCGACCGGGCAGGGTGACCGCCCAGAGGATGCCCAGCCCGATCAGGTACGCCAGCGCGACCGGCGCCGCGAACAGCAGCATCGTCAGGATGCCGTTGGGCGTCGCAACGCCGGCGATCGCGAAGATCGCGAGCACGACGATCCGCCACCGGTCCATCATCGACCGGAACGAGAGGACGCCGCTGCGGTGGAACAACAGCATCGTGACGGGGATGTTCGCCAGCAGGCCGATCCCGATCGTCAGCGAGAAGATCAGCCAGAAGAAGTTGCGCAGCCGGTAGGAGACGATCATCCCGGCGGCCTTCGCGTCCGCGACGAAGTAGGAGATCAGCTCCGGCGCGATGACGAAAAAGCCCAGCAGGCTGCCGCCGATCAGGCCGGCGACGAGACAGCCGCCCCAGACGAAAAAGACCGACCGCGAGACATTCCCCTGAGCGACGAGCCCGCGCTCTTCGAGGGCCGGCCAGGCGTAGTACAGTATCAGCGGGAGCGCGACGACCACGGCGAGGATCGTGCTGACCTGCACCTCGAAGATCAGCACCTCGACGGGGTGGAGCGCGATGATCTCGCCGGTGGCGTCGAGCGCCTCCGTGCTCGCGTCCTCCGGGCGCAGCTCCGTGGGCACCTGCGCGAGGAACAGGTCCCGGATGTCCCCGATACCGCCGGAGTAGAGCCAGACGAACACGCCGACGAACACCGCGATCATCAGCCCGACGATGCGGAACATCTTCGAGGTGAGACTGGAGACGATGAACTGGAGATCGTAGAAGTAGCCGCCGATCTCCTCCTCGGTGGTCTCGTCCTCGGTAAACGGATCCATCATCCCCGCCGCGGTGCCGGTAAGGAGGCTGCCCGACTCGTCGTCCGCGTCGGCGCTTTCACCTTCGGCGGCGGCGTCGCCCGCCGCCGCAGCGGCATCCCCGGCGTCGGCATCCGCATGTTCGGCCTCCAGTTCGTCGAACCGGTCGAGGATCAGCTGGGCCTTGTCGGGCTGGTCGTCGTCCATGGCCCGTTTGGCGTGGGCCAGCGCCTCGTCCTCGGTCAGCGAGAGGAACGCCTCGGGCGGCGCCGCGCGGACGCCGGCGACGTCGAGTTCGTCGAGGTCGAGATCGGCCGGGCCGCCCGTGCTGGCGGGCGCCGGTTCGCCGTCGGCGTCCGCAGCAGGCGACGCCGTCGAGGAACGGTCGGTCCGCCGCGGCTGGACGGGCGAACGGAGCACTCGGGCCGTGTTGTAGACGATCCCGAGCAGCGCGACGACGGCGGTGGCTTGAACCGCGACCCAGACGCGGGCCAGCGGATCGCCGGCGACGAACTCGCCGGCCGGACGAAGCATGTCGGGGAGCGCTGGCAGGAGATACTCGTTGGCCACGGTCGGGCCGCCGGTCGAGAGGACGAGGATCGTCCCGACGAACGCGAGGACGACCGCGAGCGCGAGGTACCGGCCGCGGCGTCGGAACTTCTCGGCCTCGACCGGGTTGGCGGCCCGGCCGGCGCGCTTGACGTTCGTGATGAGCTTCGCGAGGCCGAGGCTGGCGCCGTACAGCGCCACCAGCGGGACCGCCCACATGACCTGCGTGAACGGGTCCGGCGGGGAGAACACGGCGCCGAAGACGAAGATTCCCAGCACGGCGTACTTCCACTTGTCGCGGAACGTCTCGTAGGGGACGATCTCGGTGTACGTCAGGACCGCCATCGCCATCGGGAGCTGGGCGGCCAGGCCGAAGGAGAGCGTCAACAGCAGGATGAACTCGGTGTACTCGACGATGCCGTAACTCGGCTTCACGCCGGCCTGGTTCGCGTTGCTCGCCAGGAACTCGAACATGTAGGGGAAGAAGACCCCGTAGGCGTAGATGACGCCGCCGACGAACAGCGCGATCGAGACCACCGCGAAGCCGGCGACCCGCCGCGCGTTGATCGGGATCGTCGAGTCGGCGCGTTCGAGGATCGCCTCGCGCCCGTAGTACAGCAAGACGGGGACGGCGAAGAGGACGCCGACGACGAGCCCGATCTTCACTTGCAGCAGGATGACGTCGAACGGCGTCCGGACGACGATGTCGGTCGCCTCGGCCGTCGCCTCGTTCATCCGGGACTTGGTGTTGGCTTCCAGGAAGTCCCAGACGACCGCTCGCATCGCCCAGATCGTGCCCATCATCCCGATCACGAACGCGATGAAGGCTTTCTGGAGGTGCGTCTGGGCCGACGAGAGCACGCCCGCGATCGTCTCGCGGCCGGCCTGGACGGTCTGGACGGTGTCCTCGTCGACGGCCGAACTCATAGGTACCGAGGGGTAATCGACTGCCCGTTATCAATCTTCTTCTCCCCGCGCGGGCTTGCGGATGCAGTAAAAAGGCCTATAACGCGCCGTGCGCCTACATTCGATCAGATGGCCGAGGAGCCGGGTGACGGGGACCGGGTCCCCGACGAGCGCGACGACGAGCAAGCCGAGGAGCAGTCGGTATCGTCGGAGCACACCGACCAGTCGGACGCCGAGATCGAGTCGGAAGTCGAGCCGGAGGTCGAATCCGAACTGACCGCCGACGAAGCCGATACCGACTCCACACCCGACGAGGACCCAGCGCCCGACGCCGCCGACGAGCCTGACGCCGACGAGGGCGCGCCGCCCGGCTCCTACCGACCGTACCACGACCCCTCCCGCAACGACCACACCGGCGACGAGGCGGGAGACGCCAACGGAGCGGACGCGGACGACCCGGACGCCGACGGCGCGCCGAGCGACGACGCCGTCGAGCCGTCGACCGACCGGATGCTTCCCGAGGACGACGACGCGGGCGCCGGCGCCCGGGAGACGCGCGACGACGTCTCGAAACCCGACGTGGACGACATCACGAACGAGACCGGCGTCGACGAGGCGCCGCCCGGCGCGAACGGCGTCGCCACTCCTGACGACGACGTGAACGGCGGCGAAAAAACGGCCGCGGAGAAGCGGGCGGAGACGGCCGCCCGGACGGACGGGAGCCACGCCGGCTCGGACGTCGGCGTCGCCGGGACGGGCAGCGTGGCCGACGAGACGCCGGGCGATAGCTCCTCGGAAGTCGGGATCAGCCAGCCGCCCGACGACGAGGAGATGCCGCTGGCCGACCACGTCGAGGAGATGATCAACCGGCTGGCGATCGTGCTCTTCGCGGCGTCGGTCGTCACCGTCGTCGCCTTCCCGATCGCCGAGCGCCTGATCACGACGATCTGGTTCGGCGTCCTGCCCGCCCAAGACGTCGCGTCGCCCCACGTGTACGGCCCGCTGGAGCTGAAGCTCACCGAGCTGAAGCTCGCGAGCCTCGCGGGGCTGACGATCGCCCTGCCCGTCGCGGTGTACGAGACCTACCTGTTCATGCGGCCGGGGCTGTACCCCAACGAGCGGCGCTACTACCTCGCGGCGGTGCCGACCAGCCTCGTGCTCGCGGTCGTCGGCATCTCCTTCGCGTACTTCCTGGTGCTTCCGGGGCTGTTCACGTACTTCCTGTACTACTCCGACGTGACCGCCAACGTCGCGTTCGGGCTGCGCGAGACGTTCAACCTCATCCTGACAATGATGGGGATGCTCGCCGTGGTGTTCCAGATCCCGCTGTTCATCATGCTGGCGACGATGATGGGCATCACCTCCCGACAGTGGCTGGCGGACAACCGGCTGCTGTTCTGGGGCGCGTTCCTGGGGCTCGCGTTCCTCTTCAGCCCGGACCCGACGGGGATGGCGCCGCTGATCGTCGCGGTGACGATGGTCACCCTCTACGAGGGGACGCTACTGCTGTTGCGCTGGGTCGGGCGGTGACGCCCGGTCCGACGGAGCCCGGACGTCGGAACGGGACCGTTAAAATGGTCCGTCACAGAATCAACCAGCAATGGCTCTCGGTGGCGTTCTTCCCGACACGACGCTCGTCAACGTTCTCGTCATCTTCGCCACGACGGCGTTCATCTGGATCGGTAGCGGCCTGCTCGAAGACTCGGCGGAGCACCTCTCTGCGTACTACGGGCTGCCGGCGGTCGTCCAGGGGTCGATCGTCGTCGCCGTCGGATCGAGCTTCCCGGAGCTGGCGAGCGTGGTGTTCACGGCGCTGGCCGGCACGTTCGACATGGGCGTGGGCGCGATCGTCGGGTCGGCGATCTTCAACATCCTCGTGATCCCCGCGCTGTCCGGGCTCGCCGCCGACGGGACGCTGGATACGAACCGCGCCATCGTGTACAAGGAAGCGCAGTTCTACATGATCGCCGTCTCGGCGCTCGTGGTCACCCTGGCGCTGGCCGTCATCTACGTTCCCACCCCGGACGGTCCCGAACTGGCCGGCCAGCTCACCCGCCCACTGGCGATGATCCCGCTGTTGCTGTACTGCCTGTACCTGTTCATCCAGTGGCAGGACGTCGGCGACCACGACGCCGCGGACGCCCCGTCCGGGATCTCGGCGGGTCGCGAGTGGGCGAAGCTCGCGGTCAGCCTGCTGATCATCCTGCTGGCGGTCGAACAGCTCGTCGGCAGCGTCGAGTCGCTCAGCGCCACGTTCGGCATCCCCGAGTTCCTCGCCGGCGTGACGATCGTCGCCGCGGCGACGAGCCTCCCGGACACGCTGGTGAGCGTGCGGACGGCCAGGGCGGGCAACGGCCTCACCAGCCTCGGAAACGTGCTGGGCTCGAACACGTTCGACCTGCTGGTCGCGATCCCGATCGGCGTGCTCATCGTCGGCTCGGCCACCGTCGACTTCGCGGTCGCGGTGCCGATGCTCGGCGTTCTGACGTTCGCGACCGTGCTGCTGTTCTCGTTCCTGCGAACCGACCTCGAAGTGACCGACGTGGAGTCGTACGTTCTGTTGGTGGCGTACGCGATGTTCGTCGCGTGGGTGCTCGCCGAAACCGGCGACGTGACGAACCTCCTCGAGGCCGCCTGAGCGATCTACTCGCCGTTGAGCAGCGACCTGTCGGTCACGTCCGCCGGCCGCGTGCGCTCCAGAGCGTACTGGGCGGCGTCCTCGACGGCGGGGCCGTCGCAGGTGCCGACGAACAGATCGGCGAACGTCGATACCACCTCGTCGGCGCGGGCCTTCGTCGTGACCGTTCGGACCTCGGTCTGCTCGGAGAGCTCCGTGTAGGGATACAGCGTGAGGAAGATCGTGTAGGCGCCGTCCGCGCCGGACTCGGCGGCGGGCATCGCCACGTGGAGGCGCACGTCGCCCGTCTCGTGGACGTACCCCTCGTAGGTCGGGTCGCGATCGGACCGGCGCGCCAGCCGGTCGTACCGATCGTCGCGCTCCCACTCGGCCGGTAGCTCGTCGTCGTCCATCGTGCTGTCAATGTTCCCCCTATCTAACGAACGTATAGAATGGCCCAATATTCGCCCGGCATCGCCCGGGTTCTCGACGATCAACGCCATTCGAAGCCACCGACCCCCGCAAAAACCGGCCGGATGTCCAGCGACCGAGAGCACTGCGGCAGCGTTTGCCACGACCGGCGCGCGTTCGGCGTCGGTACGAGGGCGCCAAGCTACTTTGCGACGGGGACGCAACGGACCGACGATGGGAACGGTCGTCCTGGTGCGACACGGCGAGACGGACTGGAACGCCGACCGACGGGTCCAGGGCTGGGCGCCCTCGCCGCTGAACGACGCGGGGCGCAGGCAGGCCCGGGCGCTCGGCGAGCACGTCGCGACGCGGTACGACGTCGACCGGATCGTCGCCTCGGACCTGCGGCGGACGACCGAGACGGCCCGCGAGCTTCGGCGATCGCTGCCCGACGCCGACGTCGAGTTCTCGAAGGTCTGGCGCGAGCGCGACTTCGGCGTCCTGCAGGGGCTGTCCTACCGGGAGCTGTTCGAGGGCTACCCCGAGTTCTCGGTGCGCAAGTCCGGCTACCCGGCCGCCGCCGCCCGACCCGAGGGCGGCGAGAGCTGGCGGGACGTGTACGAGCGGGTCCGGGACGCGTGGACGGAACTCGTCGACGAGCTTGCCGAAGCGGAAACCGCTTCGGACCCCGACTCGGCTTCGCCTCGTCGGGCGGGTGAGGAGACGGTGCTGGTCGTGAGCCACGGCGGGCCGATCCACGTCATCATCGGGCTACTCAGAGGGTACGACGTCGTCGAAACGATCGCGAAGATCGACCTGGGCAACTGCGCGCTGACGGAGGTCGGCGTCGACGCCGACGGCGAACCGACGCTCCGGCGGGAGTGCGTGGCGACGTTTCTGGACGACTGACGCCGACCATCGAGTGAAATCAGAAAGTGCTCGTGGGCCGGTTACGACTGATCGCGGTCGCGGAAAAAGAGTGCGACGTACGTGATCGCGACAACAGCCAGGCTTCCGCCCACGATAACTTCGGCTGTGAGCACGCCTCGCCCGACGTTCACGTATCTGAGTGCGAGAGAGACGAGGACCGCTACCCCGAACACCGCGTACGCAGTCGCGGCGCGACGAACATCGATGCTCAACTCGTCTCCGCGGATCCACAGCCCGGAAAACACGAGGAATCCCGCGAGCAACCCGACGGGAACGCCGACGATCGCGGAAAACTCTACGTCCAGGAGTTCGACGATCAAGACCGCAACGAGAAGAGATGTCGTGATTCCCGCACCGATCGTCGTGAAAACCCGTCGCGCATCCATGAGATCACCCTTCTCGAAAAGTAGGCATAAATGGCCCGGCTGCTCAGAGATCGGAACGCCGAAAATCGCTACCGACCGCCGAGTTCGCGCTCCATCTCGGCGGCCTGCACGTGTACCTCGCGAACGGCGTCCTGTTGCTCGCCGCGCTCTCCGTGCAGAACAGCGTCGTCACCGCCGGGAGACGCGGACGCAACGACCGCGAGAGCCGGAAAAACTATGCCGACCGGGCGTACTCTGGGGGACGTGAGCGAGTACTACGTCACCCTGAACGGCGACCGGGTCGCCGGGCCGTTCGACTCCCGAACGGAAGCCAAGCGGTGGGCCGACGAAGAAGGAACCAACGAGGTCGGCCTGAACTACCTCGTCGAGCGGGCGAGCTGAGAGCGGACGCCGACGCTCGGCTACTCGGAGCGCAGCGCGCTGTAGTCGGTCTCGAAGACGTTCTCGACGAGCGGTTCGTCCTCGTCCTCCGCAGCCTCGTCGGCGGGGCTGACGCTCCCGGTCTGGTAGCCGTGCAGGTCAAGCGTGACGTGCTCGAAGCCGAGATCCGAGAGGTGCTCGCGGACCGTCTCGACGAAGTCCGGGTCGAGCGCGACCTCCAGTTCGTCCTGACTGACCTCGATCCGCGCGAGGCCGTCGTGGTCGCGCACGCGGAACTGCGAGAACCCCCACTCCCGCAGGATGCGCTCGGCCTTCTCGACGCGCGTGAGCTTCTCCTCGGTGACCTCCAGTCCGGTCGGGATGCGCGAGGACAGGCAGGCCATCGAGGGCTTGTCGGCGACCGAGAGGTCGTAGCGGTCGGCGATCTCCCGGACCTCCTCTTTGGTGATGCCGTGTTCGAGCAGCGGCGAGTAGGCGTCAAGCTCCTCGACGGCCTGCAGGCCGGGGCGGTGGCCCTCGCCGGGGTCGCTGGCGTTCGTCCCGTCGCAGACCGTCTCGATGCCCAGTTCCTTCGCGTGGCCGAACATCTCGCCCAGGCGCATCGTCCGGCAGTGATAGCACCGGTCGCCGTCGTTGGCGACAAAGTCCGGACTGTCCAGTTCGCTGAACCCCACGACGTCGTGCCGGACGCCGATCTCCTCGGCGACCCGGCGGGCGTCGTCCAGTTCCGCGTCGGGCAGCGTCTCGCTCTTGGCGGTGCAGGCGACGGCGTCCTCGCCGAGCGCGTCCTGCGCGACCGCCGCGACGACGCCGGAGTCGACGCCGCCGCTGAAGGCGACGAGCACGCCCGACCGGTCGGCCAGGTCCTCGCGCATCGCCGCCAGCTTCTCCTCGACGGTATCCATGGCCCCATGTTGGGTATCGACCGGGAAAAGCACACTGACACGGCGCCGAGCAGGCGTTCCCGGTGGCGAACACGTTCGGGCGAGCCGACGCCAACGTTCAACAGCGACGCCGTGGCACGCTCTCGTGGGAGAGAAGTATGACCGATTACGACATCCACGAACCGGACTACGACGACACGACCGACGAGGAGTGGAACCGCCCGCAGATGGAGGACTTCGACACCGACGACCTCGGCGAGATTGCCGACCACTTCGTGCTCTCGGAGTCTGGGTTCCCGCCGGAGAACTTCACCGACCTCGACGTGCCGGTCGTCGATCCCGACGGGAACCTCAGCCGCAACGCGCTCCAGACCGCAAAGAGCGGCGGGCACGGCATCCCGGCGATCGACGGCATCGACGACGACACCGCCGAGCGAGCCGAGGAGATTGTCACCGATCTTGCCAACGAGAATTTCCCGGACGCCGACTTCACCGACCCCGACGAGGACGGCGGCTGAGCCAGCGATTGCCGGGACGGCGAACTGTTCCGGACAAGTAGACGACGATGGCATCCGAGAGAACTGTCCGAGGATGCCCCCCGGCGTGAGCGAAGCAGGGGAGAGTAGTTTAGGAGTAGTCTCGTTTCACTTCGATCGTCCCATCGCTGGAGACCGTCACGTCGAATTCGTCGTAGTGGAAGGACGCGCTGCCGTCGTCCGACCGGCAGAACAGCCGGTCGAGTGCGTCGACGTCCGTCGCGGACTGCAGGGGCGGCAGATCGAGCGGATCGCTGCGCTCCGCGGCGGCGACCACCGCGAGCACCGCCATGCTGGTCCGATCGCGCGAGTCGTCGTAGCTCGCCCGGAACACCCCCTCATCGTTACAGAACTCGATCGATTCCATCGATCCCACCAAGTTGGTACCCGGAGAATCGTTCGGCCCGTCGGCAGGGCGCACGCCGCGGGCGGCCTGCAGTCGAACGTCCACAGTCCGACAGTTCTCGTCGGTAGATGCCATTGGTCGAAGGAGGGGCGCCACGCGCTTGATATTGATTTTTGCAGCGGCAACCCGTTTTTGTACCCGCCGATCGGTCAGTCGTTGGTGATCAACGTGCTCGCGACGAGACGGCGGGTGCCGCGCTGTAGCCGCGAGGAGACTGCCTGATGAGAGATTCCGAGTTCGTCCGCGAGCTCGCGCTGCGTGGCTTCCCGGGGCGAGTCGAAGTACCCCAGAGTGTAGGCAAGTACCAGCGCCCGCTGCTGGCCCTCGGTCAGGGCGTACTCGCGGTCGGAGCGGAGCGGCGACAGGGCGTGAAGCTCGGTGAGCTCGATCGGGATGTCGCGCTCCCGGCAGTACGTCTGGAACTCGGAGATCCCCTTCTGGTCGGCGCTCCGGACCTCGAACGTCCATCTGTTCTCGTCGCCGATTCCCGAGATCAGGGTGACGGGCGTGTCGACGATCGCAGTCAGGACGCTCTCGTAGGAGAGATCCCACTTGATGCGGAGGAAGAGCTGGTCCTCGACCTGATCGATGATCGCGATCTCTCGTACTCCATCGACGTTCGTCAGATCGGTCCTGAACTCGTCTATCTCCTCGGTGCGGATCCAGAAGTAGGGGACGACAGCGTCGTCCGTCGGAACGGCACGATCCAATTCGACGGTCGCGTCGGGCAGTTCCTCGAAGATGTCGCCCAGTGGGAACTCGGAACGACCGATTGCAAACGACGCTTCGATCGCCATACGGACGCTAGACCCCCAGCGGTAGTGAACAACTGGGGTCGACGCCGCGCCGTCCAGTCGGAGCTACCGCTCGGTTGGCGCGTACCGTGCGAGAAAATCGAGTCGGCACGAGGTCAGCGTTCGCGGAGCGTCGACGCGGCGAGGCGTTATTCGGCCGCCTCACCGTCGGTCTCGTCCGAGTCCTCGTCGTCGCCCGCGTCCGAATCTTCCTCGGCGTCAGTGTCGTTCGTCGTCTCGTCGTCCTTAGTCTCGTCTGCATCGTTAGCGTCGTCCGCGTCGTCCGCATCGTCCGCATCGTCAGCGTCGTCCGGGGTGATGTCGCTCAGCGCGTCCCCGAGATTGTCGATCTCGTCGTCGAGGAACGCGTTGATCTTGTCGTGGATCTGGCTCACGTGGTCGGGCACCTGTTCGGGGAGCTCGCCGGGCGGACCGGCGTCCCCAGCGGCGCCGTCGGACTGTCCGGCGTCGTCAGGCTGACCTGCGGTGTCGGACTGGCCGCCGCTGTCTGACTGACCGGGGTCGTCGGGCTGCCCGGCGTCGCCGGGCGGACCCGCGCTGTCGGGTGCGGCGTCGTTCGTACTCTGTGCGTCTGCGGGCGTGGCGGCGCCGACCGCGGCCACGCCACCGACGAGCACGAGCGCCGCGAGGGCGATCGTGCCGAGTGTTCGTGCGTTCATCGCAGTCACTCGTCGCCCGGCGAGGGACTTGAAGGGGGGAAGCCGTCAATCCGAATTCGCGGTTTTGATGCCGGTTTTAGTCCGGATTACGTCGAGTTAATCCGGATTAACTGGGCGCCGACGGCGCGAGCGACGCGCGGCGAGCGTGCGCCGGAGATCGACCCCCGCCGCGCTCTCGCGCGCAGATCGAGAGAGTCTCCCCGAAGGATCGTCGGGGCGGCACACTGTTCCGACCGAAAGCGACCCCCTACAAGGTGCTCGGGCCCGAGAGAGCCGTTATGGTATCCCTGAGACCGCTGCTGGTCAACGCGATCGTCGGCCTCGTGATCCTGATCGTGGCGAACGTCGCCGGACTGGCCGTTCAGATATCGCTCGCCACCCTGTTGATCTGTACGATCCTCGGCGTCCCTGGGGCGATCCTCGTGGTTCTGCTCGCGCTGTTCGACGTCGCCTTCGCCGCGACGGTCGTCCCGGTGTTGGCAGGGTAGGCCCAAGCAGGCGTCTGGTCGCACGCGGGTGCGAGGCCGACCGATCTCGGGCAGCGCGAGCGACTGTCACTGCGAAGTTTACGCTTCACTACTCGAAGTCATTTACTTCGAATTTCAAAGCATAGATGAAAGGGCCCTGAGACGCCGCCGTGTGACGGCGACCCGATCGAGGTTCCGACGGCGGGACCTTTTTCTCGCTCGGATCGAATGGGGCGAGTAGATGGAGTTCGAGTCGATCCCGGGCGTCGGAGCGAAGACCGCCGCGGCGCTGGCCGAGCTCGACGACCCGGAGCGGGCTCTCGAGACGGGCGACGTCGCCGCGCTGGCCGAGGCGCCGGGCGTCACGCAGGGCCGGGCCGCGCGCATCGCGCGGGGCGCGATCCGGCGCGAGCACGACGACGACGGCGACTTTCTCGCGACCGACCGGGCGCGCGAGGTGTACCGCGAGGTGCTGGGGCTACTCCAGGGTCGGACGGTCACGCGCTACGCCGAGGCGCGCCTGGAGACGTTCTACCCCTCCGGCGCGCGCTCGCGGATCGAGGAGGTCCGCGAGTTCGCCCGCGAGGCGATCGAGCGCGACGCCGACGCCGCGGCGATCGAGGCGTTAGAGGGCGTCGAGCCGCTGTCGGAACCGCGGGACGTCACGGTGCGCGACCGCTGTCTCGCGACGACCGACGCCGAACGCTACCGGGAGGCGACCGACGCGATGCCCGAGCTGAGCGTCGAGGTCGTCGAGGACGCCCGCGGACTCGCGGAACTGGCCCGTGGGTACGCGACAGTGATCGCGATCGACGAGGCGTTCGCCGGCGTCGACGTCGAGGGCGACGTGCGCGTCGAGCCCGACGCCCTCGACAAGCCGGCCGAGATCGTCCCCGAGCGCGCGCTGGCGTTTTTCGCCGAGAATCGCGACCGCATCCGGGCCGCGATCGACGTCCACCGCGCGTCGGATCTCGACCCCGACGCCGACCTCGACGCGCTGGAGGACGCTCTCGAACGGCTGGACGCCGACGGCACGCCGGCCGGCGACGAGGAGCTCGAACGACTGGAACGGGCGGTCGACGATCTCGACGCCGCAGTAGGAACCTCGGAGTCGGTCGCCAACGACCGGCTCCGCGAGTCGATCCGCGAGCAGGACGTCACCGTCGAGGGGTCGGACCTGCTCTCGCTGGTCGAGCAGGGCGCCGGCGTCGACTCGCTGCTCTCGCGGGAGCTGGCCGACGAGTACGCCGCCGCGGTCGAGGCGGCCCGCGAGAACCTGATCGACGCGCTCGATCTGGACTCGGGCGAGGCCGAGATCGCTCGCCGGGCGTTCGGCGAGGACCCCACGTTTCCGGTCGAGCGCGACGAGGACGTCATCTCGCGGCTGCGCGAGGAGCTCCAGGCCGCTCGCGACCGGCGCGCGACCCGACTCAAGAAGGAGCTCGCGCGGGATCTCGCCGACGAGCGCGAGACCGCCCAGCGACTGGTCCGGGCCGCGCTGGAACTGGACGTCGAGCTCGCCGTCGCGCGGTTCGCCGCCGATTTCGACTGCACGATGCCGGAACTCGTCGAGCCGACGGCCGCGGACGGAGCCGGTGCGACCGCGGCGCACCCCGAGGGCGACGCCGACGCGGAGCGCGACCGCACCGGCGGCGTCGCCATCGAAGGGGGGCGCTCGCCGCTGCTCGACGTCCCGATCGAAGACGTCGATCCGGTCGACTACGAGGTCGGCGGCGTCGCGCTGCTGTCGGGCGTCAACAGCGGCGGGAAGACGTCGACGCTCGATCTCGTCGCGACGGTGGTGATCCTCGCCCAGATGGGCCTGCCCGTGCCCGCCGAAGACGCCGAAATCGCGCTGTTCGAGGATCTCCACTACCACGCCAAGACCCAGGGGACGCTCGACGCCGGCGCGTTCGAGAGCACGGTCCGGGAGTTCGCCGACCTCGCGACGGGCGGGGCTGGCAGCCTCGTGCTGGTGGACGAACTCGAGAGCATCACGGAACCCGGCGCGAGCGCGAAGATCATCGCGGGCATCCTCGAGGCGCTCCACGAGAACGGCGCGACGGCGGTGTTCGTCTCCCACCTCGCGGGCGAGATCCGCGAGACCGCCGACTTCGAGGTCACGGTGGACGGCATCGAGGCCGAGGGGCTGGTCGACGGCGAGCTGCAGGTGAACCGCTCGCCGGTCAAGGACCACCTCGCGCGCTCGACGCCGGAGCTGATCGTCGAGAAGTTAGCGGGCGAGCGCGACAGCGAGTTCTACGGCGAGTTGCTCGAAAAGTTCGAATAGTGTACGGAGGGCGCTTTTCGGGTTGCCGTCGTCCCGCCGCGCGCAGAACTCGGGTCAGTAGAACCGGTCTTCCCACCAGTCGTCGCTCTTCTCGTTGGAGGCGTCCGCGGACGCTTCGCTCGCGTCGTCGATCACGTCATCCGTCGCGTCGCCGCTATCCGCGAGCGCTTTTCCGCGCGCCAGGCCGTGTGCGTACACCGCGGCGGTCGCGAGCGTCTCGTCGTCCTGGAGCGCGAACGATTCGGTGACGTCGTCGGGGACCGAGTCGGGGACGACCACGCGCTCGCCCGCAGCGTACTCGGCGGCCGCGCGGAGCGCCGCCGGGTTTAGTTCGTCGAACCGTTCCCGCAGGAACGCCGGAAGCACGTCGATAGACGCTGTTGTCATACGCCTGCAATCGCAAGCGTTCGTATTTAGTGTCACGAATGCGATTGTTTTCGATCGGAACTGCAGCGAACGAGGGGAGAACCCGAATCGGCCGACGAGACACGCCCCGTAGCCCCGGCCGCTTATTTTCGATGTCGTAGTAGTTACGAGTGTATGCCCGAGCAGTTCCAGTGTCCCGAGGACGGCTGTGGTTTCGTCGCCCGAACCGACGAGTACGACGAGGCGATCGCGCGGGCCCGGCGCCACCTCGAACAGCGACACGACGAGGACGTCGACGAGTCGGACGTCGAGGAGCACGTCGCGTCCGTGTCGAGCACCTGATACGGGAGATAGGGAGCGCCTACCGACGACCAGCCGGTACGTCAGACGTCTAGCTGCCGAAAGACTAAGTGGTCTGGGGAGCGTGGTGAAAGTAATGGCTGACGACCCCGAGGAGGGGATGCTGTCCTGGGACGAGTCGGTGTTCCGGGACGAGCACGTCTTCGAGATAGACTACGTCCCCGAGACGTTCAAGCACCGCGAGAGCCAGATGCGCAGTCTCAAGTACGCGCTGCGCCCGGCGGTGCGCGGGTCGCGGCCGCTCAACGCGATGGTGCGCGGGCCGCCCGGCACCGGCAAGACCACCTCGGTCCAGAAGCTGTTCGGCGAACTGGCCGCCCAGACGGACGTGGCGACGATCCGGGTGAACTGCCAGGTCAACGCGACGCGGTACTCGGTGTTCTCCCGGCTGTTCGAGGGCGTGTTCGACTACGAACCCCCGACCAGCGGCATCTCGTTCAAGAAGCTGTTCAACCAGATCACCGATCGGCTCGTCGAGGACGACGAGGTGCTCGTCGTCGCACTCGACGACGTGAACTACCTGTTCTACGAGAACGAGGCCAGCGACACGCTGTACTCGCTGCTGCGCGCCCACGAGGAACACAGCGGCGCGAAGATCGGCGTGATCGTCATCTCCTCGGACCCCGACCTGGATGTGATCGACTCGCTTGATAGCCGCGTCCAGAGCGTGTTCCGACCCGAGGAGGTGTACTTCAACCGCTACGGCGAGGGCGAGATCGCCGACATCCTCGGCGAGCGCGTGAAACGCGGGTTCCACGACGGCGTCGTCTCGACGGACGTGCTCGACGAGGTCGCGAAGCTGACCGCCGAGAGCGGCGATCTCCGCGTCGGCATCGACCTGCTGCGCCGAGCGGGGCTGAACGCCGAGATGCGCGCGAGCCGCACCGTCAACGAACAGGACGTCGAGGACGCCTTCGAGAAGTCGAAGTTCGTCCACCTCTCGCGGAACCTCCAGAACCTCTCGGAGAGCGAGACCGAACTCGTCGAGGTGATCGCCGAGCACGACGGCGACCAGGCCGGCGACGTCTACGAGGTGTTCCACGAGCGCACCGAACTGGGCTACACCCGCTACTCCGAGATCGTCAACAAGCTGGAGAAGCTCGGCATCATCGACGCCGAGTACGCCGAGATCGACGGGCGCGGGCGCTCGCGAGCGCTGTCGCTGGAGTACGACCCCGAGGCCGTTCTCGATCGGCTGGAGTGATCGGCGGCGCGATCGATCATCGACGCCGATACAAATATCTTTCCCGTACTTTCCGGCCGAGTAATCAGTTGCGTGGATTAAGGGAGGTAGCCCGAAAACGTCGAAGTATGAGCCACGAGACGACGCGACGCCGGTTCCTGGCCGGCGCCGCCGCGGCAGGACTCGGCGCCATCGGCGGCTGTGTCTCGCTGGGCGACCGCCAGCAGACCGAGGAGACGCGCACGGTCGAGGTCGGCGATCTCGACGAGCTGACGATTCAGGACGGCGTCGGCGACGTGCGCGTCGCCGCCGAAGACCGATCGAACGTTCGGCTACGCGCGATCAAGCGCGCCGCAAGCGAAGACCAGTTCGACGCGATCAGCCTCGTCGAGCGGCGATCGGGCGGGACGCTCGCGCTCTCGGTCGACAACGAGATCGACAGCGTGCTGCTGGGTTCGCCGCCGTCGATGGAGCTCGACGTCGTCGTCCCGTCCGACCTGCGCGTCGCCGAGGTCAGGACCAACACGGGCGACGCCGAGATCGACGGAACGAGCGGCGCGCTGAGCGTCGAGACGGACACCGGCGACGCCGCCGTTTCGGGCGTCGACGGCGCCGTCAGTGCAACCACCGACACCGGCGACCTGACGATCCGAAACGCCGCGAGCGTCTCCGGCGTCGAAACCGAAACGGGCGACGTCGAGATCGACGTTCCGGCGCTGGACGGCGACGCGCGGGTCGAGACAGAGACGGGCGACGTCGACGCGGCGCTCGCGGCGTCGCTCGACGCCCGCGTGGTCGTCCGGACCGAAACGGGCGACGTCACGTCCGGCGGGCTGGACTTCTCGGATCTGGAGAGCGGCGAGCACAGGCTGGAGGGGACGCTCGGCGGGGGGACGAACCGGTTCACGATCGAGACGGAGACGGGCGACGTGGCGCTGTCGGGACTGTAGGGGTCGAGCGATCCCGACACACAGGATTCAGTACCGCTCGCCGCCCGCGTCGGTCAGCCGGTCGATCCACTCGTCGGTCGGCGGGTGGGTCGCGGGGAAGATGTCCCGGCTGAGCAGCGCGTCGTCGTCGCGCTCGAACAGTTCGGTTTCGAGCGGGGCGACGTACAGCGCCTCGATGCCGCCGTCCTCCAGCCGAAGATTCGTGTCGGGGGCGGCCTGCAGTTCCTCGTCGATCGATTCGAGCGCGCTGGCCAGCGCGAACGAGTCGGTGAGCGCCGCCGCGCCGCGGTGGGCGGTCAGAACTCCGGATCGGGCTCGGGCGCGACGCCCTCGTCGTCCGTGCCGCCCAGGTCGAACTCCTCGCGCAGTTCGCGCATCCGATCGCGGATGTCCGCCGCGAGCTCGAACTCCAGGTTGTTCGCGGCCTCCTGCATCTGCGTTTCGAGTTCCTCGATCCGGCGCGCGGCTTCCTCCTCGTCGCTGGGCCCCTCGCCGGCGACGCCGCTCGTGTCGGTCTCGGCGCCCGGCAGGTTCGTCTCGCCGATCTCCTTTTCGATCGTGGTCGCCTCGAACCCGTGTTCCTCGTTGTACTCCTGCTGGATCTGCCGGCGGCGCTGGGTCTCGTCGATCGCGGCCTCCATCGCGTCGGTCATCTCGTCGGCGTACAGCACGACCTCGCCGTTGACGTTTCGCGCGGCGCGCCCCATCGTCTGGACGAGCGTCGTCTCGGAGCGCAGGAATCCTTGCTGGTCGGCGTCGAGGATCGCCACGAGCGAGACTTCGGGGATGTCCAGCCCCTCGCGCAGGAGGTTGATGCCGACGAGCACGTCGATCTCGCCCTTGCGGAGCGACCGGATCAGCTCGTGGCGCTCCAGAGTGTCGGTCTCGTCGTGCATGTACGCGACGTCGACGCCGGCCTCCTCGAAGTACTCGGTGAGGTCCTCGGCCATGCGCTTGGTGAGGGTGGTGACGAGCGTGCGCTCGTCGCGCTCGATGCGCTCGTCGATCCGGTCCATCAGGTCCTCGACCTGCCCGGTGGCTTCCGAGACCTCGACTTTCGGGTCGACGAGGTGGGTGGGCCGGACGATCTGCTCGACGATCTGGGCGGAGTGCTCGCGCTCGTAGTCGCCCGGCGTCGCCGAGACGTACAGCGACTTCCCGGCTTTCTCCTCGAACTCCTCGAATGTGAGCGGGCGGTTGTCGTAGGCCGTGGGAAGCCGGAAGCCGTTCTCGACCAGCGAGTCCTTCCGGGACTTGTCGCCGGCGTACTGACCCTTGATCTGGGGAATCGTCTGGTGGGACTCGTCGATGACAGTCAGGAAGTCGTCGGGGAAGTAGTCCATCAGCGTGTAGGGCGCCTCGCCCGACTCGCGGTCGGCGAGGTACACCGAGTAGTTCTCGATCCCCGAGCAATACCCCGCCTCGCGCATCATCTCCAGATCGAACGTGGTACGCTCCTCGATGCGCTGGGCGGCGAGCATGTCGCCCTTGCGCTCGAAGTACGCGATCCGATCCTCGAGGTCGGACTCGATCATCTCGATGGCGTCTTCGAGCGTGTCGTCCTCGACGGAGTAGTGCTCGGCGGGGTGTAAGAGGACGGCCGGCTCCTCGCTCACGACCTCGCCGTGCATCGGATCGACCTTCGTCATGCGGTCGATCTCGTCGCCCCACAGCTCGACGCGGACGGCGTAGCGGCCGTACATCGGGTAGATCTCGACGGTGTCCCCGCGCACGCGGAACGTCCCCTGCGTGAAGTCGACGTCGTTGCGCTCGTAGTTCAGGTCGACGAGTCGGCTCAGGAGTTCGTCGCGGTCGATCCGCTGGCCGTCCTCCAGTCGAAGGCTCATCGCCTCGTAGTTCGCCGGGTCGCCCAGCCCGTAGATCGCAGAGACGGAGGCGACGACGATCACGTCGTCCCGCGTCAAAAGGGAGCGGGTCGCGGAGTGGCGCAGCTTGTCGATCTCGTCGTTGATCGAGGCGTCCTTGTCGATGTACGTGTCGGTCTGCTCGACGTAGGCCTCGGGCTGGTAGTAGTCGTAGTAGGAGACGAAGTACTCGACGGCGTTGTCGGGAAACAGGTTCTTGAACTCCTCGTAGAGCTGGGCGGCCAGCGTCTTGTTGTGGGCGATGACCAGCGTCGGCTTCTGGATCTCCTCGATCACCCACGAGACGGTGTTGGTCTTGCCCGACCCGGTCACCCCCAGCAGCGTCTGTTCGTCGGCCCCCCGTCGGTAGCCCGCCGCGAGCTGCTCGATGGCTTCGGGCTGGTCCCCCGCGGGCTCGAAGGGTGCCTCGACTCGGAACGGGCGCTCTTGTTCCGGTCGATCCGGCGACAGCGGCCCGGAATTGGCGTCGCTCATCTGGAACTGCGTTGGTGCTCGAAGCACTTTACGGGCGCGCTCGCGGGGAGAGTTTTCGATTACTACGCCCTCGAACAGCATAAGTTAGAAATACTTATCAAGAGAAAATTACATCGATATCCTATGTTCGATCTCGAACAGCAGTGGAGCAAAGTTACGCTGGCCGGCGCAGTCGTCGGCATCGTCGGCAGCCTCGGTCCGTGGATCTCCTGGGACATCAACGAGGCAGTCGCGGCGCTCGTGTCGATCGAACCGGAGGCGACCGAGTACGGCTTCCAGGGCGACGGGCTCATCACCCTCGCGATGGTGCTGGCCGTCGCGGGCATCGTCGTCTACCGCGACGAACAGCTGGTCGACGCTGCCCTGAGCGCCGTTCTGGGCCTCGCGGTGCTCGGGTTCGGCGTGATGAAGTACAACAACCTGCTCTCGATCATCGGCGACATCCCGACCGCCCTCCGGAGCGAGGTGCAGGTTTCGGCCGGCGTCGGACTCTACCTCGTGATCCTCGGCGGCGCCATCATCGCGGCCGGCGGCGTCTACGGCGCCGTGCAGACGCGGCGAGCCGGGAGGGGCGTGTGAAAATCTAATTCGACGCGCCAAGAAGTGATATCTCGTCTATAGCCTGGGAGAATTACCAGATAAATATACTATATTTTATTTCGATAGTTGAACAGAAGACGAACGATATCTTACACCGAGTCTCTCAGCTACTACCTCAGATCGGAGCTGGACCGGAGTAAGATCCAAAAAGAAGAGTCGTCCCTCGTCCGGATCGCGACGCTAACCGGGGCGACTATTCGCGGACGAGATGATGGGGGATGCGTAGCGGCTGGTGCCTAATTTCCTCTTGGAACCCCCAATTTAGAAACTTCAGCACTGTCCGGAGCTTAAATCACAAATTTCCGCCCAAAAAACCAATAGCACATCAAAAATGTATTCTGAAAACCCGCATAGTCGGAGTCTTTCATATTCTATGCGAGATCGCGGAGGACCCATGTGCGGAGGCCAACATAGAGAATATGTTACTTTTCTATTTCAGACAGATTTTTTCTATGCTAATATTTTCACCATTACTGGCTGGTGACCTAGATCCGTCGTGGCCGCACATCCTCCGATCCGTCACCAGGACGTGATCGTCGCGTCGCGGAGCGGTCTATCGAGCGGGATCGTGACGTCACCTCCCGTGTAGTGGGAGATGTAGAACCCGACGATGATCTCGAGCGATCGAAGCGCCTCCCGGCCCGGCGAGCGGTTCGCCGCTTCGCCATCGAGAAGGTCCACGACGTGGTTCGCCGCGTTCGCGAAGGCCGATTCGTAGTCGTCGTCCCACGTCCACGCACCCTCGATACCGGGCAGCGACTTCTCGACGTGTTCGCCGCCCTCCAGCGACCAGTACCGCCACTCCCCGTCGTCGTTGTTCATGTACAGTTTGCCCTCGCTCCCGACGAACGAGAGGGTCATCGACGAGTCGTCGCGCGGAATGGTGCAGTCGATCGTGGCGAAGGTCCCGTCGTCAAGCAGGACGTACCCCCCGCCCGCGGCGTCGTCGACATCCCTGTCCGCTTCGAGCGAATCGACCGCCTCGTTTTCCCCCGAAATGTATCCGGACACCTGATCTGCGCGCGCGTCTAGCAGATAGACGAGCATGTCGAGAAGGTGGGTCGAGTTCCGGAGTAGTTCCATTCTGAACTGACTCGACACCGAGTGGACGTCACCGAGGAGATCATCCTCCTGAATCAGGGCGTGGAGGCGCTGCAGTTTCTCCGTAAACCGGAAGGAGTGGTTGATGAGCAGTTCCGCGTGGGCGTCGTCGCACGCCCCGATCATCTCTTCGGCGTCGGACACGGCGGAGGCGATCGGCTTCTCGCACCAGATGACGTCGGGAGCGGCCGCGGACTGTGCGGCGTCGACGACGTGGTCGCGGTGCAGGAACGACGGCGTGCACACCGACACCACGTCCAGATCCTCCTCGGCCAGCATCGCTTCGTGGCCATTGTAGCGGTGATCGGCCGCGATATCCCACGCTTCGCCGAACCGACGAAGGTTCTCGTCGTCGATGTCGGCGACCGCGACGAGTTCGATACCCGGCGTGGCGTCGTACCCGCCCGCGTGGCTGGCGCGTATCTTCTCCTGTCCGATGGCGTCCTCGTCGTGCATCCCGAGAATGCCCATTCCGGCGATTCCGCCGGTACCGATTATCCCAGCTCGATAGGTCATTGGTGACGTGTCACCATGTATCGCGAGCGCTCATTAAACTTCTGTCTGGTCTCGCGCTACCACGGCACGAAGCAGGAGGGCCTGAACGGCTCGGATCTACCGGCGAGTGAACTCGTTTTTCAGGACGCCGACGCCCTCGACCTCGACTTCGACGACGTCACCGTCGGAGAGCGGACCGACGCCAGCGGGCGTTCCGGTCGAAATCACGTCGCCCGGTTCCAGCGTCATGTACGCGGTGATCTCGGCGATCAATTCATCGACCGAGAAGATAAACTGGTCGCGACTCGAACTCTGTCGTACCTCGCCGTTGACGCGCAGTTCGACGCCCGCGTCCTCGGGGACCTCGTCAGGCGTTGCCACGACCGGTCCGACCGGCGCAGCGTTGTCGAACGCTTTCCCGCGGACCCAGTTCTGTTCCACGCGCTGGTCGTCGCGGTTCGACACGTCGTTGAGACAGGTGAACCCGTCGACGACCGACATAGCCTGATCCTCCGGGACGTTGCGACACTGCTCGCCGATGACGACGCCGAGTTCGGCCTCGTACTCCACCGACTCTTTACCCGGGGGAAGCGGGATCTCGTCGCCGTGGCCCGACACCGTGTTCGGGGGCTTCAAGAAGAGCATCGGCCGATCAGGCAACTCCATGCCCTCCTCCTCGGCGTGGTCGGCGTAGTTGAGACCGACGCACACTATCTTGCTCGGCTTGACGGGGGAGAGCACGTCGACCGCCTCGGGGTCGTACGTCTGTCCACCGAACTCAATTCCGTCATCGATCCAGGTTCCGGTCCGGACACTCCCAGCGGGATCGCTGAAGCGAACTCGTCGCATACGATGAGGATTCTCTCGAACTGTATAACGGTTCTGGTAATCGTGTTGTCCGTCTCTGACCGCTTCTGGCCGTCGTCCTGTCGAAACGTCCTGCGGATCTCGCCGGGGGGACTTCGAGCGTTCGACCCGGCACGCCGACGACAGGAAGATAGAATCGATGGCGATGATCGACAGGTCCTTCCACATCGGGAGATCTGACAGCGGCGTGTCGGGCCTTCCTGAACGCCGAGACCCGAAAAATCGGTGTTTTTGGGAGACTGATGGACGCGTGAGGCGCCTCCTGCACGCGACGAGATTCCGTCCAACAAAGATAGACGCCAACGAGACACGCCGAAGCGGGGGGTCGATGAATCTACCCTCGTTATGCACTATTATCATTAATTAAGGTCTTCAGGAGACCACATGTTTTTACATTCGTACTCGTGTAATACCCTAGCGAGACATATATAACTCGCTGATTCCGAATTGTGTCCAAGACAGATGGACGCTTGGTCGCGAGCGCTAACGGAAGCGGTCAGGAGTCGAAGATTATTCTACCCGGTACGCGTCCGCACCCTCGAAGGACATCCCGTGGCCCGGCCGGTCCGGAGGGAGTATCTTCCCGTCCTCGACCGCAACGGGATCGGCCAGCAGTTCGTCCAACACGGTTGAGTGGTGCTCGATATACGGGACGTTGTCGAAGGCACACGCGAGGTGGGCGTGGAGCGGCTCGATGTAGTGGGGAGACAGGGCAAGGCCGGTAGCCGCCGCCTGTTCGGCGACGTTCACCCACGGCGAGATCCCGCCGACGCGGCAGACGTCGGGCTGCAGGTAGTCGACCGCGTTCCGGTCGATCACCTGTCGGAACTGCGTCTCGTTGTAAAAGTTCTCACCGGTGGCGATCGGGATATCGACGCGCTCCCGGAGGTCGGCGTACGACGCGTAGTCGCCCTTGGGAAGCGGTTCTTCCAGCCAGGTTATCGCCGCGTCGTCGAGCCGCCCGGCCAGGTCCCGCGCCTCCGGCACCGTGTACGAGCAGTTGGCGTCGAGCATCAGATCTAGATCAGCCGGAAGCGCGTCCCGGACGGCCCGCACACGCGTGACATCGCGGTCGACCGACGATCCCACCTTCATTTTCATGCCTGCGAACCCGCCTTCGGCGATCCGGCGCGCGTTCTCGACGAGGGTGTCCGCGTCGTACTGGAGCCATCCGCCGTCGGTCTCGTACATCGGGACGGCCTGTCGGGCGCCGCCGAGGAGCTCGCACAACGGGAGTCCGGTGATCTTCCCGAGGAGGTCCCAGACGGCGATATCGACGGCTGCAACGGCGAACTCGCTAATCCCCTCGCGTCCGATGAACGTCGTGTTCCCCCGCAGGTTCGACCGGACAGTACGGGGGGCGACCGGCTGGCCTTCCAGCAGGGGGACGAGTTCGTCGTCGAGGAAGCGCTTGGTTGCGGCGCCGCCGCGGCCGATCGTGTAGGTGAATCCGAGTCCTCGCCGGCCGCCCTCCGACTCCAGGGCAACCGAGATGATCTCCAGCGTGTCGAACGACTGCGTCGCGTCCTCGAGTGCCTGTTCGTTCGGCACGCGGTAGAGGCCGGTATCGACTGTGCGTACGGTATCCGCCGATTGCGGGCTCATGTCTCGTTCGGGAATCGCCCCCCCAGCATAAATTAGTTACCCGGAACGTCCGGGACCCCGATCGTCCGACTATCCGCCCGCGGGGTCGAGAAGTTCGACGGGATGGCGCGTCCCCGGCGACAGCAGCGAGTCGAGTTGCTCCATGCAGGAGGTGCCGCTGGCGACGACCGTCCGCTCGTCGGCGACCGCCTCGAACTGGTCGGCCAGCGTCGCGCCGACGTCCATGCTCAGGTCGTAGTACTCGCTCTTGTACCCGAAGCTCCCCGCCATCCCGCAGCACTCGACATCGGAGGTGAGCACGTCGTACCCCAGCCGCTCCAGCACCGTCTCGGTGTACGTTTCCAGGCCGAGCGTTCGCTGCTGGCAGTGGCTGTGGTACGCGACGCCGTCGCCGTCACCCGCGGGCAAGGCGTCGGCGTTTGCGCCGTTCTCCAGCAGGCCGAACACGTACTCCAGGATCTCGTAGCTCCCCTCGTCGAGCCGCTCGTGGTCCTCCTCGGGGAGCAGTTTCTCGTACTCGCGGCGGAACATCGCGAGGTCGCTGGGCTCGACGACGACCACGTCGTACCCGTCCTCGACGTACGGAAGGAGCGATTCGGAGACGGCTTCGGCCTTCCGTTCGGCCGTCGCGATCATCCCCTGAGAGAGCGGCGCGCGCCCCGAACCGCCGACGTCGGGGACGACGACTTCGCAGCCTAGCGCCTCCAGCACGCGGACGGCGGCCTCCCCGCGCTCGGTCTGCACGTAGTTCGTGTACACGTCTGGGTACAGCGCGACGCGACGCTCGGGCTCCTCGACGCGGGACTCGCGCCCTTCGGCCCAGTCGCAGAGGGTCGTGCGCTCGAACTCGGGCAGGTCGCGCCGGGCGTCGACGCCCAGCACCGACTCCATCGCCTTCCGGGCGAGGCCGGTCGAGGCGACGGCGTTCGAGAGCGGCGCGGTCGCGCTCCCGATCTTTGCCATCGTCTCGAAGTTCCCGAAGAAGCGTTTCCGGAGCGGCGTCCCGCTCTCCTCTTCATCAGGGATCAGCCCGTCGACGAGCATGTCGTCGAAGCCAGGATCCTTCCCGCGGTTGATCCGATCCCGGACGACGGTGTTGATCCACGGAATGTCGATCTTCACGGGACACGCGTTCACGCAGCGAGAACAGCCGGTACAGAGGTCGTTGAACTCCGCCGCCACGTCGTTGCCTTCGATCCCGGCCTCCCAGCCGGTCGCGATGCCGCCCGTGTACGTCTCGCCGCCGAAGGCGTGGCCGCCGACCGACTGGAAGTTCGCACACGAGTTCGCGCAGGCGCCACACCGGATGCAGTACAGCGTCTCGCGGAGATCGTCGTCCTCGCGCATCGCCCGCCGGCCGTTGTCGAGCAGCACCAGATGGAACTCCCGGTCCGCGCCGCTGTTTCCGAAGTTCGGCTCGTCTTCGCTGTCGAAGTCGATCGCGGGCGTGTCGACCGGCGGCGTCAGCAGCGACAGGTACTGCGGGATCTCCTGGCCCGTCGCCGATCGCGAGATGAGTTCCGCGAACGGCTCCAGTTCCGCGACTGAGGGGATGATCTTCTCGATCCCGGCGACGGCGACGTGCGTGTCGGGGATCGACGCGCACTTGCGGGCGTTGCCCTCGTTCGTCACCAGCGCTATCGACCCGCTGTCGGCCATCACGAAGTTCGCGCCCGTGACGCCGACCTCCGCATCGTCGATGCGCCCGCCGAGGTACTCGCGCGCGAACGCCGTCAGCTTCTCCGCGGAGTCGAGCGACTCCTCCGGGTCGAACTCCCGCTCGAACAGCTCCGTGATCTCCTCGCGGGACTTGTGGAGCGACGGACCGACGATGTGCGACGGCGCCTCCTCGGCGATCTGGACGACGAACTCGCCGAGGTCGGTCTCCCAGACGTCGAGGCCGTCGGCTTCGAGCGCCTCGTTCAGGTCGATCTCCTCGGTCGTCATCGACTTCGATTTCACGACGCTGTCGGCGTCGGCGTCGTCCGCGACCTCGGAGATGTACCGGTTCGCGTCGGCGGCGTCGTCGGCGACGTACACCGTGCCGCCGTTCGCCTCGACGGCCTCCCTGGTCCGGTCGATGAGTTCGGGGAGGCGCTCGATCGCGTCCTCTTTTATCTCCCGCGCCCGGGACCGGTTGTCCTCGTGTTCGTCCTCGCCGACGGCCTCCACCGCGTCGTACCGTTCGGCGTTGAACAGGCGCGTGTTCTCTTTGATTTCGTCGCCTTCCGATTCGAGTAGCGTGCGGATGCGATCGGCATCCAGTCGTTCTGATTCACTCATTGTCCCTGACGATGACGATGTGGACCTGTTCGGGCCCGTGGACGCCCTGTACGAGCGCGCCCATGTCGCCGGTCGAGCTCGGTCCCGTCGCGAGGATGAACGACCGACGATCGGCCTCGAACTCCCGCCGGATCCAGCCGAATGCGTCCGCGAGGTCCGAGCGAAGGTCGCTCGCTTTGATGACTACTACGTGTCGTTCGGGGTACAGCGCGACGAACTCGTCGCCCTCGTCTCGGGACTCGACGGCGACCGTCCCCAGCGAGGCGATACCCATGCGCGACCCCGTCACGCCCGTCACCGCGTCCCTGAGCTGTGCGGGCGACGGACCGAGGGTAACCGGCGTCTCGGCGAGCGAGAGATCGTCGAACGGTAGTTCGGCCCCCACCGCGGGGGGATCGACCAGGTCGGCGACCGTCGCCGCCAGCTCGTCGGTCGAGACGACGGTCCACGCCGTGTCCAGACGCGACAACGACTGTTGGAACTGCTCTACCGAACCTGTGCTCATACGTCCTCCTTCGTGCGCATCGGGATAAGCATTGCAATATTCGTGTCAGTTCCAGCTGGGGAGCGGCCCCCCGGATCAGCTAGTCGCAGCTGTGGCATCATGGTCGACTCGGATCAGCTACTCCGTCTCCGTGATGGTCACGACGGGGCGTTCCGTGTTCAGGAGTATCGACTGGGTGACGCTGCCGAACAACGCCTTCCCCGTCGGGGAACGGGAACGACCCCCGACGACGATGTACCGTGCGTCGACCTCGTCCGCATACTCGAGGACTTTCTTGTTCGGGTTCCCGACGCGGCCGACGATCTCGTAGTCGGCATCGAGGATCTGGTCGACCTCCTCCGTCGCCGCGACGGCGGCGTTTTCCTCGACCGATCCCGAGTCCGTCTCGCGCGCGCCGGACTGCTTCTCGACCAGTCGCGTGTACTCGGTCTCCTCGATGACGTGGACGAGGTGGAGTTCGTCGTCGAACGCCCGCGCGAGCTCGTCCGCCTGCGCGGCGATTTCCGTCGACTGCTCGGACCCACTGATCGCTGCGACGATTACCATGCCGAAACACGGTGTCCGTTCGACTATAAATCTTCGGCCGTAAGTCCCTCCGAATCACCCCATCGAGATCACGCCCTTGACGACATCCGGCCCCGTCGCCCGCTCGAACGCCTCGCCGATCCGGTCGAGCGACAGTTCGAAGTCGACGATCCCCGCCGCGTCCACAGCGCCGCTCGACAGCAGGGAAATGGCCGTCGGGTAGGTGTTGGCGAACCTGTAGCTCCCCCGCACGTCGATCTGTCGCCGGACCAGCTCGAACGTGTCTACCGGCACCTCGGCGTCGGGCGCGAGGCCGACCAGAACCGCGGTGCCGTCCGGCCCGGGCGCGTCGAGCACCGATTCGATCGCAGGCGGTGCCCCGGTGGCCTCGATCGCGGCGTCGACGCCCGCGCCGAACTCGTCGCGGACCGCCGTCGCGACGTCCGTCTCGCGACTGTCGATCGCGAGGTCGGCGCCGCGGTCGAGGGCTCGGTCGAGTTTCGATTCGACGACGTCGACGACAGCCACGTTTGCGGCTCCGGCGGCCCGTGCCACGTCGGCGGCGAGGAGTCCGATGGGACCCGCGCCCATGACGAGCACCGAATCGCCCATCCCAACGTCGGCGCGCCGAACGGCGTGGACGCCGACGCTTATCGGCTCGCAGAGCGCGCCCTCGCGGGGAGCGACGGACGCCGGGAGACCGTACACGTACTCCGCGGGCCAGGCGACGTACTCCCGAAACGCGCCGTCGGTACCGGGCGTCGCCATGAACTCGACCGCCCGACAGAGGTTGTACGCTCCCCGACGGCAGTGGTCGCACTCGCCGCAGGGGACGCCGGGCTCGATCGTCACCGCGTCGCCGACGGCGTGATCGTCGACGTCCGCGCCGACTTCGACGACCGTCCCGGCGCTCTCGTGGCCGAGCACCAGCGGGTCTTCGACGACCCGGTCGCCCATCTCGCCGTGCTCGTACCAGTGGACGTCGGAGCCGCAGATGCCGACGTCGCTCACCTCGACGAGCACCTCGGACGGCCCCGGCGTGGGGCGTTCTCGGGGTTCCAGATCGAACGTTCCTGCCTCGACGAGCGGCGCCGCCCTCACGCCAGCACCTCCGCGGGCCCCCGGGCGGTGCCGTCGATTCGTTCCAGTACATCGCTGTCGGACGTTCCTGCCCCCGGCCGCTGCCTCGCTACCGAACGGTGTTCGAACAGTTTCATCTCGTCTTCTACGTGACGAGATCCGATATTATTCTTTTCCCTCGCCGCGCATCGGCCGGCTCGCGGTCAGTCGGCCTGCGGATCGTCGACCGCGGCGGTCGTGGGCGTCGAGCCGTTCTCGTCGACCCGGCGGCCGCCCTACAGCGACGGTCCGACGCGGCTAATCGCGAACGACGTCAGTCCGTGTTCCTCGCTCGCCGTCGGCGTCCCGCCGGCGACGCGACCGAGCTCGTCGAGCACCGCGTCGACGTCGGCCGTGTGGGCGTCGAGGTCGATATCGTCGGCGAGCGCCTCCGCCGTCGTCTCGTTGCCCGTCACCTTGAGTACGGGGACGACCGGGTGCCCCGTCGGCACCCCGTCGGCGGTGACGTGGACGACGATCGACGCCCCGGCCGCCGCGAGCGCGGTCGCGGCCTCCTCGAAGCGAGATGGGGAGTCGACCAGCGTCAGCCCGCCGCCGGTCGATGCACGACCGCCGTACGGGACGAGTTCGTCGACGCTCGCGCTTCCCCACGCCCCGACGATCTCGTCGAACGGCGCGTCGGCCGCGCGGCGAGCGACGCGCCGGGCGTTCCCGGGGCGGCCGGCGTCGCGTTCGCCGACCGTCCGGACCGATTCGGCGACGGTCGCCGTCGCGGCGCGGTCGGCGGCCGCGTCCCGGTGGGCCGCGAGACGATCCGTCCCGGCGACGACGACGCGCGCGCCGGCGTCGATCAGCGCGTCGACGGCATCGCCCACGAGCGGATCCGCGACCGTCCGCGTCGATTCCTCGAGGTCCGAGCTCACGACACCGACGGTGAGATCGGCGAGCGTCGCATCGGCGCGATCCGCGTCCGCCGCGGCCGCCGCCAGGTCGGCCGTGGCCGCGGCGCCCTCCTCGACGCAGGCGTCGGTTCCGCCCGCGTCCTGGATCGCCGTCTCGCGGACTGTCACGCCGCTCTCGGCGACCCTGTCGGCGAACGGCCCGCTCTGGAGGTGTTCACAGCCCAGCCCCACGACGGTCGCGCCCGCGACGTTCGGATTGCGGGTGAGGTTCAGGAGCGTCCGTTCGGTCTGCTCGTGGTCGTCGCCGATCTGCCCGCAGCCGTGGTCGTGCGGGGCGCAGACGGCGCTTTCCTCGCTCTCGGCGATGCGTTCGGCGACGATGTGCGAGCAGATCACGGATGGAACGACCAGCACGCGGTTCCGCACACCCGTTCGGCCGTCGGCCCGCCGGTACGCGTCGAACGACGGCGTCGACTCGCGGTCCGAGGCCGTTCCGGTCGGCGCTGACATCAGGCCACCTCCCCGTCGTTCGCGGCGCGATCGCCCCGACCGCGCCTGCTCTCGCAATTGTGCGTGTGTACCCACTCGCCGGGAGCGATCGGTTCGACGGCCTCGCCGATCGTCTCGCCGTACTTGACGACCGCGTCGCCGGGCTCCATTGCCACGAGCGCGATCTTGTGGCCGAACGGGACCGCCTCGTCGAGCTCGACCGTCACGCCGTCGTACGGGATTTCAGTGCCGGTCTCCAGATCGTCGATGGCCGTGACGACGTTGTCCTGAGCGGTCATATGTAGCCCCGCGTCGCCGAGAACCGTCCCCTTCATGCGTCACCCCGCAGCGAAGCGAGCTCGTTCGGCTGGAGCTCGTTGACGGCGAACTCCTCCAGATGACGGCGCTCCGCGGCGGTCCGCTCGCCGCCGGCGACGGCGAGCAGCGTCTCGTAGATCCGCTCGCCGACGGCGTCGATCGGCTCGCCGTCGATCACGTCGCTCGCGTCGACGTCCACGTTCGCGGCGAGGCGGTCGGCCGTCTTCGGGTTCCCCGTCACCTTGATGACGGGGGCCAGTGGGTTCCCGGTCGTCGACCCGCGCCCGGTGGTGAAAGCGACGACCTGCGCACCGCCGGCAACCTTGCCGACGACGCTCTCGATGTCGTACCCCGGCGTGTCCATCAGCACCAGCCCGCCGCCGACCGGGAGCCGCTCGGCGTAGTCGACGATGCCGCGGACTGGGGTCGTCCCGCCCTTCGAGATGGCCCCGAGGCTCTTCTCCTCGATGGTCGTCAGGCCGCCCTCCTGGTTGCCGGGGCTCGGCTGTGCGCCCCGCAGGTCGACGCCCATCAGTTCGGCCGTGGCCTCCCGACGCTCGACGCGGTCGAGGAGCCGCTCCCGGACCGCCTCGTCGGCACACCGCTCGGCCAGGACGTGCTCGGCGCCGATGAACTCGGGCGTCTCGGAGAACGTCGCCGTGCCGCCGTCCCGGACCAGGCGATCGCAGGCCGCCCCGACGGCCGGGTTCGCGGCGATCCCGCTCGTCGCGTCGGAGCCGCCGCACTCGACGGCGAAGACGAGTTCGTCCGCGTCGCGCTCCTCCCGACGCGCGCCGGAGATCCCCTCACGAAGGGAGCGGGCTAGTTCCGAACCCTCGTCGACCGCCGCCGCCGTCCCGCCCGCCTCGCGGATCGAGAGCGTCTCGACGTCGCGTCCGGTCGCCGCCACCGCGTCGGCGATATCGTCGACGTCGGTCGCCTCCGTGCCGAGGCCGACGACGAGCGCCGCGCCGACGTTGGGGTTGCTACCGACGCCCGCCAGCGTTCGCTCGACCTGTTCGCGAGTCGCCTCCGGCGGATCAGACCCCATCTGGTGCGGCGTCGCTCGGACGTTCTCGGCCGATCGATCGGCGATTGCCGTCGCGACCGGCGATGCCGTGACCGACGTCGGTATCACTGCCACGTAGTTCCGTACACCCGCTGGACCGTCGTCCCGCGGGTAGCCGTCGAACGTTCTCACGGGTGGTACTCACTGGCAACCGGAAAAAGTGTTGCTATTGGTTCAGGCGCCGTCGCCGAGAAGAGAAAACGAAGGCCGCGTCAGCCGCCCATCAGCTGGGTCGCCGGGTACGTGACGATCTCCGGAACGAAGATGGTGATCAGCAACACCAGGAGGATCGGCACGTAGTAAGGCAACACCGCCTTCATCGCCTCTTCGAGGGTCGCGTCGGTCACCTTCTCCAGGACGAAGAGGATGACGCCGAACGGCGGCGTCAGCAGGCCCAGCATCAGCGTTAGGATCATCACGATGCCGAAGTGGAGCGGATCGATGCCGGTGATCTCCAGGATCGGCAGGAAGATCGGAACGAGGATGGTGATCGCTGCGATGGTCTCCATGAACGTCCCGACGACCAGCAGGAGGCCGACCAGCAGGAGGATCACTACCGTGGGATCGCTCGAGAAGTTCGTGATCGACTCGGCCATCATGATCGGCAGCTGAAGTTGGAGCGCGACGAGGCCGTACAGCGACGCCACGCCGACGATGAACGTCAGCGAGAACGTCTCGACCATCCCGTACTGGAGCTCCTCGAACAGCCCCCGCAGGGAGAGCTCGTCGTAGACGAACATCCCGAGGAGGATGGTGTAGACGACCGCGATGGCCCCGGCTTCGGTGGCGGTGAACGTTCCCGAGAGGATCCCCCCGATGATGAGTATCGGAGCGAACAGCGGGAACACCGCCTCCTTCAAACTCTTCCAGCAATCTCCCAGATCGAAGGTGTCGTCGGACTCGTATCCCCGCAGGTACACGAACAGGAACACGAGCGCCATCAGGAAGATGCCGATGAGGATCCCGGGGACGATCCCGCCGAGGAACAGCTCTCCGATCGACTCCTCGGCCAGCACGGCGTAGATGATGATCGGCACGCTCGGCGGGATGATCGGGCCGATGATCGCGGACGACCCGGTGACGCCGAGCGAGATGTCCTTCTCGTACCCCTGCTCGCGCATCGCGGTGTACTCGACGCGACCCAGTCCCGCGGCGTCAGCGACCGCGAGACCGGACATCCCCGAGAAGATCATGCTCGCGACGATGTTGACGTGGGCGATCCCCCCGCGGAACTGCCCGACGAGCGAGTTCGCCAGCGCGAAGATCCGCTGCGTCATCCCGATGCGGTTCATCAACCGTCCCAGCAGCAGGTAGAACGGTATCGCGAGCAGCGTGAAACTGTTTAGCCCGAACAGCAGCTGTTGAGCGATTAGCCCGGGGTTGAGGCCGCGTCCGAAGGGGGACAGCATCACGACGACGCAGGTGGCGCCCATGGCGATCCCGACCGAGACGCCGAGCGCGTACAGAAGCAGGAGCGTCCCGAGGAATAGGGCGCCGATAATGAGCAGCTCACTCATCGGCCATCCCCTCCTCGAGCTGGTTGCCTCTGGATTCCCCAGACGTCCACGCCAGGATCTCTCGCCCGAGCGCCACGACGTCTATCACGGTGTAGAGCAGCATCAGCGCGAGACCGATGCCGATCCCGAGATAGAGGTGCCCGGACGTGACGAACCCGATCCCGCCGATCGACGTCGCCCAGTCGTCGACGGCCGTGATAGCCGTCCCTTCGAGGGCGACGAGCAGGAAGCCGACGGTAACCAGTTTCCCGATCACCTTCACCAGGTACCCGAGCCACGGCTTCCAGTTCGCGAGCCGTTCGAGCAGGAACTGGATCGCGATTTGCTCGTTGTTCCGCACGGCGACGGCGGCGCCCAAGTACGTCGCGACGATGAGCACGAACCGCGCCGCCGGCTGGGTCCAGTGAAGGAAGCCGAACGTCGGAAGGTTCAACAGCCGAATGAACACCTGAAGCGTGGTCAGGACGATCGTCGCCGTAAACAGCGCCGTCGCGCTGTAGAGGACGACCCTGTCGAGGAGGTGATCCCGCTTCAGGTCGAGTGATTGATCGATTTCCATTGTAAGTGAAGCAGTATCTAGCTCACGTAATCATCTTTACGGATCTGCCGGTCACATGTTTCGGACGGTTTCCCAGTCGAAGGCCCAGGTGCTCTCGAACAGTTGTTCGACTGCCGGTGCCGCCTGCTCCTGGAACGCTTCGGTATCGACGTCCTCGACGATCGTCATGCCCTGCTCGCCCAGCTCGTCGATCAGGTCCTGCTCGCGCGACTGGGACTGCTCCGACGCGGTCTCCGTCGCCGACTGGCCGACTTCCATGATCATGTCCTGGTAGGTCTCGTCGAGCCCCTGGTAGAAGGTGTCGTTGATGTAGATGTTCCCGTTCGCGATCAGGTGCCCGGTTAGACTCAGGTGACTCTGGACCTCGTAGAGGTTGAACGAGCTGATCTGCTCCGCGCCCCCCTCCGAGGCGTCCGCCGTCCCCTGTTCGAGCGCGCTGTATAGTTCGTCCAGCGCAACCGGCGTCGGCGAGGCACCGACCTCCTCCCAGATGCTGACCCACGGGTCGAGCTCCGGCAGGCGCAGGTTGAGCCCCTGAACGTCGCTCGGGCCCTGGATCGGCGTGTTCGAGGTGAAGTGCCGCGCGCCGCGGTAGATCTGCTGTCCGATCGGGCGCTGGTCCCCGTTCTCGGCGAGCGCGTTGTGTGCTTCCTGCATCTCGTCGCTCTCCAGCACCGACAGCAGCTGGTCGTAGCCCGAGAGAACGAACGGACTCCCGAAGAACCAGTACTCCGGTGCGAACTGGAAGTACGGGAAGCTGCCCGCGGAGTGCGCCTCGACGCCGCCTTGGCTCACAACCTCGCCGATCTCGTCCTCGGACCCGTACGATCCCCCGGCGCTAATTTCGACGGAGATGTCGCCGTCCGACTCCTCCTCGATGTCTTCCTTGAACATCTCGGCAGCCTGGACCAGGATGTGACCCGGCTCGAACGTGCTGGCGATCGTCATTTCGACGCCACCGCCACCACCGCCACCGCCGCTTCCCGTGAGGCCCGAACAGCCAGCGGTTGCCGCGATCGCTCCCGTCCCGATACCCTTGATTAACGAGCGTCTGCTGACAACGGATGACCCATTTGACATGGTTCATCATAGACGACTGGGTACAGTTATATAAAACTTTGTACTGTGGTTGGCGTTACCACCAATCGTTCAGACAAAGTCGAGTTCGTCGCCGTTACGCACGGTCCTCGTGGTACCGCCACGCGTCGGACGTCCACCCGCCGTCGGCCCGAAGCACCTCACCCGTGACGTACGTGTCGCCTCGTGCCAGGAAACTCACGCAGTTGGCCATTTCCTCGACGGTGCCGTACCGAGCCATCGGCGTCCGTCGACGGATGTCGTCGTGAGTGTATCCGGCCGAGTCCTGCGTCTGGTCCGTGATGTCTGTCCGGATGAACCCCGGTGCGAGCGCGTTCACGCTCACGTCGTCTTCCGCCCACTCGACGGCGAGGGTTTTAGTGAGGTTGATGACGCCCGCCTTCGCCGCACAGTAGGGCGCCCGCATGTGAAATCCCATCTCGCCCATCATCGACGAGACGTTGACGATCGCCCCGCCGTCGGCCTGGGACTGCATCTGCCGGCCCGCCGCCTGACACCCGATGAACACGCCCGTCAGATCGACATCGATCACCTGCCGCCAGTCCTCGACGTCGATCTCCTCGGCCGGACCCAGCGTCGTCATCCCCGCGTTGTTCACCATCACGTCCAGCGACCCGAAGCGATCGACGGTCGCCTCGACCATCGCCGCCACGTCGTCGCGGTCGCTCACGTCGGCCTGCACCGCGACGGCCTCGCCCCCGCGATCGACGATCTCGTCGACGACTGATTCCGCGCGCTCTTCGGAGGAGCGGTAGTTGACGACCACCGACGCTCCCTGCTCCGCGAGTTTGGTCGCGATTCCGCTGCCGATTCCCCTCGACGCACCCGTGACGATAGCAGTCTCTCCATCGAACGTGTCGCTCATGTGTGGTTCGTTAGAGTCTCACACGGGTAGGTATTTTTATCTTCCCCTCGCCATCACCGGACCCTCGCGGATCGAAGCGCCCGTTCGATCGCAGCGTCGGCAAACGTTCTCGGGAAAAGAAAACTATTTATCTATCGTTCCAATTTAGCACCCTATGGTCGATTTAGCGGTAGTCTTACCGCCACAGCCGGACGACAGATGGCAGCTCGCCAAGCAGATGGGCGTGACGAACGCCGTCGTTCACACCCTCGAGATCGGCGACGGCAAAACGTCCTGGTCGTATCACGACCTGTTGCACCTGAAGAACTGGTACGAGGACGCCGGACTCGACATCAGCGTCATCGAGGGGAGCGTCCCGCTGACCGACCGCGTCAGGCTCGGACTGGAGGGCCGCGACGACGACATCGAGGAGTTCAAGCAGTTCCTCAGGCACTGCGGGCAACTCGACATCCCCGTCGTCTGTTACGACTGGATGGTCGGCATTCGCTGGGCGCGAACGGAGGCCCACGTCGAGGCACGTGGCGACTCGTTGGTAACCGCATACTCCGACGACCGCATGCACAGAGACGAGGTGGAACCAGCGATCGACGCCTCCCGCGAGCAGATCTGGGAAGCTCTGGAGTACTTCCTTCAGGAGGTGACGCCAGTGGCGGAGGAAGCAGGGGTGAAACTCGGCCTCCATCCCGACGATCCCCCGCGAGAGTCGCTGGGCGGCGTCCCGCGCATCGTCAACAGCCCCGAGGCGTACCAGCGCGTGCTCGATTGCTACGACAGCGAACACAACGGCATCACGTTCTGCCAGGGCAACTTCGCCGCAATGGGCGTCGATCTCCCGGAGACGATCCGTCGGTTCGGGGACCGCATCAACTTTGTCCACTTCCGCGACGTCGAGGGCGACGCCGACAACTTCGTCGAGACCTGGCACGACGAGGGGCCCAACGACATGCTCGCGGCGATGGACGCCTACCAGGACGCCGTCGACGACGACGTCGTGATGCGTCCCGACCACGTCCCGACGATGGTCGGGGAAGACAACTCGAACCCGGGCTACCACACGAAGGGACGACTCTTCGCGGTCGGGTACATGCGGGGACTGATGGAACAGACCGACCGGTAGTACGCTGCCGATCGCGCAGGGCGTTGCGTCGGTGGGGCTGGGATGCGCGGCCACTGTTATTTCGTCGTCGCGCCGCGGCTTTTGTTAAATCGAATGTGTGATAGTTCGGGCCGAAACTGTTGCGCCAGACGCAAGAACATAACGAATGATAATTTTGTATTCCGTCGGAGTGCCTCCACTATTGTTGGACATCCATCGAAAGTGATATCCGGAGTGCCACGCCACACGTACACATGACAGACGACCCGAATCGAATCCAGGCGGTCGAAAACGTCTTCGATATCATCGAGAGCGTGGGCGAACTCGAACGCTGTGGGGTCCGCGAACTCGCGGAGCACATGGACATCCCGAAGAGCACGGTCCACGTCTACCTCAAGACGCTGGAGGACACCGGATACGTCGTCAACCGGGACGGCGAGTACCAGCTCAGTCTCCAGTTCCTGAACGTCGGCGGGCGGGCTCGCCACAACATGAGCCTCTACCAGGTGGGGCGCAGCGAGGTCGACGAGCTAGCCCAGACGACGAGCGAGGTCGCCACCATCGGCTACGAAGAGGACGGCTACCGGGTGATGCTGTACCGGACGGAGCCGACGGGGGCCATTTTCAACAACGCGCCGACGGGAGAGTACACCCGGATGCACTGGACGGCGCTGGGCAAAGCGATACTATCACAGAAATCCGACGCGGAGATACGGGCGATCGCGGACCGTCACGGGCTCCCGCGGGCGACCGAACACACGATCGTCGAGCAGGATGAGTTGCTCGACGAGATCGAATCAATCAGGTCCCAGGGGTACGCCGTCGAGGACGAAGAGCGTGTCAAGGGCGTCAGGTCGGTCGCCGTCCCGATCGAGAGTAACGGGGAGAGGGCCGGCGCCGCGATCTCCGTCGCGGGGCCGAAACACGAGTTCGACGACGAGCGCATCCAGGAGGAGTTCCTCCCGGCGCTCCAGAACACCGCGAACGTGGTCGAGCTCAAGACCAAACACTACTGACCGGTTTCGGCGCCCTCACGCCGTCGACCCGCCGTCGACGTGGATGACCTCGCCCGTGAGATAGTCCGATCGGTCCCTCGCGAGAAACGCCGCCAGGTCGCTGATATCCTCCGGTTCCCCGAGGCGACCGTACGGCACGCCCGCCGCCCGGTCGTCGACCCACGACGGGTCGCGCGCTCGCACTTCCTCGTTCATCGACGTCTTCGTCGTCCCCGGAGCGATCGCCACCACCGAGACGCCGTCGGGACCGTAATCGACCGCAAGCTGTCGGACCGCGGCGTGGAGGCCGCCCTTGCTGGCGCAGTACGCCGGTAGCTCCGGGACGCCGACCGATCCCGCCTCCGAGGAGACGTGGATGAGCGTCCCCTCCGACTCCATCAGGGCGGGCAGCAGGTGCTTGCTGACCCGGAGTGCGCCGAGGAGATTCACGTCGATCACCGCCGTCAGGTCGTCCTCGTCCGCCTCGTGGAGCCGCCCTCGTGCGATCGTCCCCGCGCTGTTGACGACGACGTCGATCGTTCCGAAAGCGTCGATCGCAGTCGTCGCGGCGCGTTCGACGGCCTCGTCCTCCCGGACGTCGCACTCGATCGGAACGCACCGGGTCGGCAGCGACGTAGCGAGCTCCTCGAGTTTCGGTTCTGATCGTGCAACGGCGGCGATATCCGCTCCACGAGCAGCGTACTCCTCGGCGATCGCTCTTCCGATCCCGCGGCTCGCTCCGACGACAAACGCGCTCGTATCGGTAAGGTCCTCAGACATCGAATTTACGTCCGGTCTCCTGTCGAATAACTTCTCGGGTCGTCGGACAGGGGTTGCATCGGCTACCGTCGTAGCGCCGGAACCGCGCCCTGATCGGGTGACAGAGCCAGTAGCGTCCGGTTCCCGAGACAGTCGTCAGACTCTTCCAAACGCTGTGCCGGGGGGCGGCCACTGACTGTTCACTCGCCGTCCGGATACTGCGACTTTGGGATCGTTTCCGCAACGTCTCGACCCGTGTCCAACAAAGATAGACGGCGAAACACTCACTCGACCACTACGACGGTATTCAAGACCGGGGACGAATGTGTGTTCTTATCGAGAGAACGGGTACCAAGCCAACGCGGCAGCGCACTCGCTTTACAGGGGTATTATTGTAATTCATGTCGTTGCTTGGCACGTAACAACCCAGGACCATCATCCATGATTAATGGACGTGCCGATCAGTCGGTGGTTCGGCGGGGAGTACGATCTGTCCGCTCCCCGCCGGGCGGACGAAAGCGGGACCGAGAGATAGCAGTGTAGCCGCCCCGAGCGCATCCAGTCACCGCGCCCGCCGAATGCGCACCACCGCAGGCAGGAGTGCTCCCGAGAGAACGGATCCGGTGTGATCGTTTCAGGCGGTCCAACCCGTCTCGTGACGGATCACGTCCCGGGGTGGATGACCGCTGTCACGGACGATTGTCGCCGTTACTCGTAGGTGTGGACGTCGCCAGTGGTGTTGTCCTCGATGTAGTCCCAGTCGTACTCCACGCCGAGGCCGGGGCCGTCCGGCACGGGGACGGTGCCGTCGTCGTCGACGGCGTCGATCATGTCGGAGTAGCCACCGTCGTAGACGGGCGGCTGCGTGTTCTGACAGTGCGGGTGGACCAGCGCCATCTCGTAGTAGTTCGAGTTGCGGCAGGCGGCGATACAGTGGCGCTGGGCCGGGCCGGGTGCATGGAACTCTACGTCGAGGCCGTACGCCTCGGCCATGTGCGCGACCTTCATCGCGCCGGTGATGCCCGCGTCGTACTCGGGATCCGCGCGGAGGAAGTCGGTCGCCTCGTTGGCAGCGAAGTCCGACTTGATTTCGAGCCCGCGGACGTGCTCGGTCTGGAGAATGGGCGTGTCGAGCTTCCGGGCGAGCTTCCGGTGGGCGTGCTGGGAGATGCCGCCGTCGCGGAACGGATCCTCGTACCAGAAGAAATCCTGTTCGTCGAGCGCGCGGCCGAGTTCCAGCGCGTCGGCGAACGTCTCGAGCTCGCAGGCCGGGTCGTGCATCAGATCCATCTCGTCGCCGACGCGCTCGCCGACCGCGCGGACGGCTTCGACCTCGCGGGTGAGGTCGCGGGACTCGTCGCCGCCGCCCCAGCCGTGGATCTTGAAGCCGCCGAAGCCCTGGTCCGAACAGGCCTCGGCGAAGTCGGCGAACGCCTCGGGTGAGTCGAGCCCGCCCGCCTCGTCGCCGTGGTACGTCGAGGCGTACGCCGGGATGCGCTCGCGGTAGGTGCCCAAAATCTCGTGAATCGGCGCGTCGTAGTACTTGCCCGCGAAATCCCACAGCGCGATGTCGATGGGGCCCATCCCCATTCGGTCGTACTTCCGCAGGGCGCGCTTGATCTCCGACCAGTGCTTCTCGCGTTTCAGGGGGTTCTTGCCGATCAGGTACTTCGCGATGATGTTGTACTGGGCCGCCGCCGGGGAGTTCCCGCCGACGTACTCGCCGACGATCCCCTCGTCGGTGTGGATCTTCACGCCGAACAGCTTCCGGTAGGTCGTCTCGCCGGGCTCGTACACGAGGTTGAAGCCGTGTTCGTCGGTTCCCACGTCCTCGAGCGGGTACTCGAACTCGCGGCTCTCGATTTTCGTTATCGTCGGTGCCATGGCCCGACGTTCCGCGGAGCGGATAATAAAGCTGTCCACCGAACGACACGGGACGAGGACGACTCCGGTAGTTCTCAACGCAGGTCGATCGTCGACTCGGTCTCCGAGGCCTCGTAAACGGCCTTGATCGCCTCGATGTCGACGAGGCCGTGCTCGCCGTCCGGGTACGGCTCCTCGCCCGCGAGCAAGCAGTGGGCAAAGTACTCGAACTCCTCTTCCATCTGGTCGACCTGCTCGAAGTCGACGTCGAACGTCGTGCCGCCCCGGGAGACGGTGAGCGCGCGGTCGTCCCACGGGTAGAAGGCGGGCTCGATCCGCAGGCGGCCCTCCGTTCCGATGACCGAAAGGTGACTCGCCATGTAGGCGTTCTGGCTCGCGGTACAGACCGCGTACACGTGGCCCGGGAAGTCCAGCTGGAACGCGCCGTGTTCGTCCGGCACGTCCGCGAACTCCTCGTTCACGGAGGCGACCGTGCCGCGCACGCTGACCGGGTCCTCGCCGAGCAGGAACCGGCTGGTGTTGATGGGGTACAGACCGATATCCATGACCGCACAGCCGCCCGACAGTTCGCCGTCGAGCCGCCACTGGTCGGGGTCGGGCACCAGGTCGAGGATCGGCTCGGTCATGTTCCCGCTGACGAAGACGGGGTCGCCGACGACGCCCTCGTCGATCAGCTCCTTCGCGCGACGGACCGCCGGTTCGGTGTGCATCCGGTAGGCGATCATCAGCGTCGCGTCGTGCTCGTCGCAGACCTCGACCATCCGCTCGGCGCGCTCGACGGTCGCCTCCATGGGCTTCTCGCAGAGGATCGCCTTGTCCAGTTCGGCTGCTGTCTCGACGAATGGGAGATGGCGTGCATTCGGCGTAACGACGTAGACGGCGTCGTACGCGTCGCTGGCCGCGCCCTCGTGGAACTCGTCGTAGGTGAGCGCGTGCTCGACGGTCGGCGACGACGATGCCACGTCAGCGGCCTTCTCGCGGTCGCCGCTGACCAGGACGGTCGTCTCGCAGAGGTCGCCGTTCGCGACGGCGGGCATCGCCTGCTCGCGGGTCCACCACCCGACGCCGACCATGGCGAACCGAACCGGGTCGTCGCTCTCGGTGATCTCCTGCCAGTCGCGTCGATCGAACCCGTCGGCGAGCGCCTCGAACTCCATGCTGGAATCGTCTCGGGCCGGCACAATAGTCGTTGCGTCGCGGTCGAGCGGGGGCGGGGCGTCGGAACGGGAAGATCGAGCGGGTGGCGCGGAACCGTAACAGGATCACGCCGACCCGGGCCGCGACCGGACGGCTACCCGCTCAGTAGTTGTCGTACACCGTCTTGCTGATGCTGTAGAAGTCCAGCCCCGCGTCGCCCTGTTCGCGATACGTCTCGCTCGAGGACGCTTTCACGCCGCCGAACGGAACGTGGAGTTCGAGCCCGGTCGTCTTTTCGTTGATCTTCACGACCCCCGCTTCGGCCTCGTCGACGAACCGGTTGGCCTCCGTGTGGTCGTCCGTGACGATGCTGGCCGAAAGCCCGTAGTCGACGCCGTTGGCGACGTCGAGAGCCTCCTCGTAGCCGCCGACGGGGATGATCGACAGTACCGGGCCGAAGATCTCCTCCTGGGCGATCCGGTAGTCCGGTTCCACGTCCGAGAACACGGCGGGTTCGACGAAGTACCCCTCGCGATCGAGCGCCGCGCCGCCCGTCTCGAGGGTCGCGCCCTCGCGTTCGCCGACCCCGACGTAGTCGACGGTGCTCTCCAGTTCGGACTCGCTGACGTGGGGGCCCATGTCCGGGTCGTCCAGGCCGGGCCCGGGTTCGATCGCCTCGGCGCGCTCGACGACCGCGTCGACGAACTCGTCGTACACGTTCTCGTACACGATGGCGCGAGAGCAGGCGGTACAGGCCTGCCCCGTGACGCCGAACGCGCCGGACGCGACGATGTCGGCGGCTTCCTCGACGTCGGCGCTGTCGGAGACGACCGTCGGGTTCTTGCCGCCCATCTCCAGCTGGACGCGCTTGCCGTCGTCGGTCGCGGTATCGTAGACGGCGTTGCCGACCGCCGTGCTCCCGGTAAAGGAGATGGCGTCGACCTCGGAGTGGCTGGCGATGGCATCGCCGACCTCGCTCCCGGGGCCGGTAACGACGTTCAGGACGCCGTCCGGAAGGCCCGCTTCGTCGAGCGCCGTCGCCATCTCGTGGACTACACCCGGGGCGAGCGACGCGGGCTTGATGACCGCCGCGTTCCCGGCCGCCAGCGCGGGCGCGATCTTCCACGCGGGGATGGCGATGGGGTAGTTCCACGGCGTGATCAGGCCCGCGACCCCGAGCGGCTCGGTTTCGGTGTACAGGTTCGTGTTCCGGGCGCCGGAGCTCTTGACCGTCCCGCCGATGTCGCTCGCCTTCGCACCGTAGTACTCGAAGATGTCGATGGCGCGCTGGACCTCCCCGCCGGCCTCGCTACGGGTCTTTCCCTCTTCGCGGACGAGGAGCTCGGTGAGCTCGTCCTTGCGCTCCGCGAGGAGCGCACTCGTCCGCGAGAGGATCCGGCCGCGCTCGGGCCCGGGTGTCGACCCCCACTCCTCGCTCGCGGCGACGGCGGCCTCGATGGCCGTCTCGGTGTCCGCCGCGTCGGACTGCGGATAGGTCGCCACTACTTCGTCCGGGTTCGCCGGGTCGCGCGTCTCGAACGTCTCGCCGCTCTGTGCGCCAGTCCACTCTCCGCCGACGTAGTTGCTGTACTCGGTTGGCACACGCTCTAATCAGTTCTATTCACCTTTAACGTTTTACCCTCGCGAGCGATCCGGCGGGAGCTTTATCATAGAGAGGGTTCTCTTTCGTTCCATGCGATATTACCGGCTCGACGACGGTACCGACGATAGGCTGCTCGTCGACGACGGCGACGCGACGTACGATCTCACGGCAGTCAAGCCCCGGCTGGACGATTTCGGCGACCTCGCGGCGGCCGCCGACGTCGCGGAGACCGGCGTCGACGAGCTAGCTGCCAATCTGACAGCTGACGCCCCGACCATCGACTTCGCACCGGAGGACGCCGCGCTCCCGATCGTCCCCGAAGAAGTGTGGGCCGCGGGCGTGACCTACGAGATCAGCGAGGAAGCGCGCGAGGCCGAGAGCGGGATGCCCGAGATGTACCTCGACGTGTACGGCGCCGAGCGGCCCGAGATATTCTTCAAGGCGACGCCGAGCCGTACCGTCGGCCCCGGCGAAGCGATCGGCGTTCGCGGCGACTCCTCGTGGAACGTTCCGGAACCGGAGCTCGGCGTCGTGCTGTACGACGGCGACATCGTCGGCTACACGATCGGTAACGACGTGAGCAGCCGTTCGATCGAAGGCGAGAACCCGCTGTACCTCCCGCAGGCGAAGGTGTACGACCGCTGTTGCTCGCTCGGGCCCTGCGTCGTCTCCGCCGAGGCAGTCGGCGATCCGCACGACCTGACGATGTCGATGACGATCGACCGCGACGGGGAGACGCTGTACGAAGACGAGACCTCGACGGCGAAGATGGCCCGGACCTGCGAGACGCTCGTCGACTACTGGACCGCCCACAACGCAGTCCCGGAGCTGGGCGTCCTGCTGACCGGCACGTCCCTCGTTCCCAAGGAGGGGTTCACGCTGTCGCCGGACGACGAGGTGTCGATCTCGATCGAGAGCATCGGGCGACTGGAAAACACCGTTACCGAGGTCTGAAAGCTCTAAATGGCGATATCCGGGGATCATCCCCTAGCGTTGAGGACCAACGCGAGGTAATCGAACGTTCCGGCCGTTCGCTCGAAGCGATCCCACGATGAGGAAATAGAATCCGAGAGGAAACGAGCGATCGCCCCTTGCTGTCCGTACGACGCGGACAGGCCACCAATCTGACGTGGTCGCCTGCTGCGATGCGGCTCTGTATCAGCAGTATAAACACTTTTGGAGTTTTCCCATAGTTCTGATCGCAGTGGTTTGGCCACGTCTATTGGCAGACGTCATTAAATATTCGGATACTGTCTATTACCCCTAAATATAGAATATTCAACTAGTATTCGCGCTCTCATCCACATCATATTTCACCTCAAGGTAGCCTTCGAGTCAATCGAGTTCCGGGAGATTGTCGTTTGGCAGTAAGACGGGCCCAATGTCGCCTAGCCCATCTCTCCGTCCGTTTCTCCGAGTCGCATAGTGCCACCGACTACCGAAGCGGAACTTCGTGGTGGGGATGGTGGTTCTGTCCCGATACCAGGTATAGGTATCGTTTCGAGGGCCACTCTACGGGGTTTAGTCTCACCGAGCGGTATGTGGACCCCGTCCAGTGCAAACCCGCAGACTCCGCGGTGCATTCGCTGGTGACACAGCCAATTATCGGCAGCTGACAGCACATGTCGACAGACTATCTGATATATTAGAAACCCCATCATTTACTAGTAGATATCTGAGTGCTCTCCAGGGTAGCTTCTGGTTCTCACTTCGGAAAGAATCTTGCATGTGTTTACACCAGCACTGTGAGACGGTCCGTGTCGAGTTGCGCAACCGGGAACTCGATTTCCGGACCATCGGCAGCGGTCGCTGACACGAATGGATAAACGTTCTATACGATACGGTGAGTACTCCGAGATATGGCACACGAAGAACTCGGCGACGCGAGCGACGCGCTCCGCGACGCCAGCGAGGCAGCAGGAACCGACAAACTGCGCGAACGACTCCACGAGCGATCGGATGCGCTGGCGACGCTCGCATCCAAGGAACGCAAGCCCGACCACGGACGTCTGGCGCGCGAGGACGGCATCCTGCGGGACGTGCTGGCCGACCACGACGCCAGCGAGGACGTCCGCAAGCACGTCGAGACCGCACGAGATAAGATCCGGGAGTTCCGCGAGGATCTGCCCGGCGTCTAGAGTCGGTTATCCGAGGCCAGAGTACCCTATTTGCCGTCTGAGCGGGCGAGAACAACCTGTTGTTCCGGGCCATGAAGCTACGGTAGCGTGTACGCATCGAGCGACTGGAGAGCCCCGGTAGCGAGTAACTGTACGAGAGGGAAACACGCCGCGGCAAACCGTGAAAGGAGCGGCCGTTGAAGATGCACGTAGAACCATGTACGACCGAATCGTCATTCCGATCGACGGAAGCGACGAAGCAAAGCGGGCAGCGAAACTCGGTCTCGAACTCGCGCGGACGCTCGATGCGACCGTCGACGTCCTCCACGTCGTCGATCGGACGGCGCTCGCACTCGCCCGGACGGCCGACGAGAAACGACGATTGCGAGAGCGCGGCGAGGCCGCGCTCGAGGAGATCGAGTCCCTCGCGTCGGAGCGCGACCAGCCCGTCACGACGACGCTGCTGGAGGGCGCTCCCGCCGCTCGGATCACCGAGTACGCGGCCGACCGGGACGCCGACCTCGTCGTCGTCGGACGGCAGGGGAGGACCGGACTCGGCAAGCGACTGCTCGGCGGCGTCACCGAGCAGGTTCTCGCGGGCGGCGAGACGCCGGTACTCGTCGTTCCGGACGTCGACCGAGAGCCCGAAGCCGACGCCGAGTTTTCGCGCGTCCTCCTCACGACGGACGGCAGCGAGAACGCCGACGAAGCGATCCCGCACGCGGCGTCGATCGCCGCGAACTACGACGCGAGCGTGGACCTCCTGTACGTCGTCGATCTCTACGCCGCGGGCGGCCCGTTCAACGTCGGCGGGCTCGAAGGCGAGTTCGTCGATCGCCTCCGCGAGCGCGGCCGCGACACGGTAGAGCGGGTCGCGGAGGCGGTCGAAGACGCCGCGCCCGACGTACCGGTACGGACCGCCGTCGAACGGACGACCTCCCACAGGGGCGCCGGCGCCGGCATCCGCGAGTACGTCGAGCAAAACGAGATCAATCTCGTCGTGATGGGATCCCACGGACGCTCGAACCTCAAGCGTCAGTTGCTCGGGAGCGTCGCCTCGACCGTGCTCCGAACGGTCGACGTGCCGGTGCTCGTCGTACAGCGCTCATCGTGATCTCGTCGAACGAGGCCGAGTAGGTCCTGAACGCAATCGGACGCGATACCTCGGCGAAGGCGTGGTATGATCCTCACGAAGACGTGAAGCGGTTACGCGGCGAGAACGCGGGCGAGACGAACAGTCGGCGACACTGGGCCCCGACAGGCACCGATCGAGCGAGGTTCCGGATCGGAAGTCACCCCCCAGATAGATCACTCGCCGCGAAGCAGTACGAACTATGGTACCCGACTTCGAGGGGGAGACGGCGATCGTGACCGGCGCGGCGTCCGGCATCGGGCGGAAAACCGCCGAACGGTTCGGCGCGGAGGGGGCGAACGTGGTCGTCAGCGACGTCGACGCAGACGGGGGCGCCGAGACGGTCGAGCGCATCGAAGCCGCCGACGGAACGGCGACGTTCGTCGAAACCGACGTCAGCGACGCCGGCGACGCCGAAGCGATGGTCCGTGAAGCGGTCGACGCGTACGGGGGCGTCGACGTAGCGGTCAACAACGCGGGCATCGAGGGGGAGACGGCGCCGCTCGACGAGCTCTCGGTAGACGCCTGGGACCGCGTTCTCGACGTCAACCTGAAGGGCACCTGGCTCTGCATGAAGTACGAACTCCCGGAACTCGTCGACGGCGGCGGCGCGATCGTGAACGTCTCGTCGATCGCGGGGCTCGTCGCCGCGGGGGGAGCGCCGTACGTCGCGAGCAAACACGGGGTGGTGGGGCTGACGCGCGTGGCCGCCACGCAGTACGCGGACGACGACGTCCGCGTCAACGCGGTCTGTCCCGGCGTCATCGACACGCCGATGGTCGATCGGGCGGGCGAGGACGATCCCGAGGCGATCGAGCAGTTCGTCGGCATGCAACCGCTCGGGCGGATGGGGACGCCGGAGGAGGTGGCCAACAGCATCGTCTGGCTCTGCTCCGAAGAAGCGTCGTTCGTCACCGGAAACGCGTACCCCGTCGACGGCGGGTACCTTGCGCTGTGACGGGGCGGTGGGACGGACCGACGCCGCGCGCCGCCGACCCGTCGAGATGACGGGTTCGCCGAGCGCGTCCGATATCGGTGGGGCGCTGTCCGATAGCGCGAGGACGGCGGTCGTCCGATTCGGGCTGACCGATGAAACGACGGGCTGCGGGCGGGTCACCGAGCAGGGGGCAGCTGCTACCCGACGTCTCGGGCGGGGTGCGAGCGATTGCTGAGCAGCCATGAACTGGCACGCGCGGTCCCTCGAATCGGTCTACGACGAACTGGACGCGAGGCCGACGGGACTGGATACGGCGACGGCCGAGGAGCGCCTCCAGACCGAAGGGTCGAACGAGATCACCGGCGAGCGGGGGCGAGGGGCGCTCTCGATCTTCCTCGCTCAGTTTTCCAGCGCGCTCATCTGGGTGCTGCTCGTCGCGGCAGCCCTCTCCTTTGCCATCGGTCACGTCGTCGACGCCGTCCTCATCGGGATCATCCTCCTTCTGAACGGAGTCTTCGGCTTCGTCCAGGAGTACCAGGCCGAGCGAAGCCTCGAAGCGCTCCGGGACATGGCGACGCCGGAGATCGTCGTCCGGCGGAACGGGGCCGAACGGACCGTCGATTCGACGACGCTCGTCCCCGGCGACGTCGTCCTCGTCCAGCAGGGCGACGTCGTCCCCGCCGACGCGCGCCTCGTCGAAGCGACGAACCTGGAGGTAGACGAGGCCGCCCTGACCGGCGAGAGCGTCCCCGTCGAGAAGACGACGGGACCGGTCGACGCCGAGACGCCCCTCGCCGAACGGGAGAACATGGTCTACAAGGGGACCAACGTCACCCGCGGGCGGGGGGTCGCCGTCGTCGTCGAGACCGGGATGCAGACCGAGGTCGGCGAGATCGCGACGGCGCTGACCGACGCCGAGGACTCGCTCACCCCGCTCCAGCGGGATCTGGGCCGGCTGGGTCGCCGCCTCGGGATCGGCGTCGTGGCGCTGTCGATCTTCGTCGTCGCCCTGCTCGTCGTCGACGGCCGGGGGCTCGTTCAGGCCGGATTGACGGCGGTGTCGCTCGCGGTGGCCGCCGTCCCCGAGGGACTCCCGGCGGTCGTCACACTGACGCTGGCGCTCGGCGTCCGCGGCATGGCCGACGAGAACGCCCTCGTGCGAACCCTGCCGGCCGTCGAAGCGCTCGGCGCCGTCGACGTCGTCTGTACGGACAAGACCGGCACGTTGACCGAAGGCGAGATGCGAGTCCAGGCGGTCTGGGTCGACGACGCCGTGGTCGAAGTCGGGAGAAACGAGGCGAGCGACGGCGCGCCCGACGCGCACGTCGAAGCCGACGGCGCGGTCGACCCCGACGACGTGGCCGACGCTCACAGAGAGGACAACCACGACGACGTGGCCGACGGTGCGGACGGCCTGACCGAACGCCTGGACCGGCTGTTCGAGATCGGCGCCGTCTGCAACGACGCGACTGCGGACGAGGGCGATCCGACCGAACGGGCGCTCGTCGCAGCCGCCGCCGAGCGCGGGATCGACGTCGAGCGCCGCCGCCGAGCCCGGCCGCGACGCGACGAGGTGCCGTTCTCGTCGGAACGAAAGCGCATGGCGACGATCCACGACGACGTCGTCTACGTGAAAGGCGCACCGGAGGTCGTCCTCGAACGGTCGACGCGAGTGCTCACGCCGGAGGGCCCCGCACACCTGGACGAGGCGGTGAGTGACGCGATCGACGCCCGGATCGACGCGTTCGCCGAGGACGCGCTTCGCGTGCTCGGGGTCGCGTACAAGGATCGGGACGACGACGGCGGCCCCGAGGAGAACCTCGTCTTCGTCGGCCTGCAGGGGCTGCTCGACCCCCCGCGTGCGGAGGTTAGCGACGCGATCGCGGACACGAAACGTGCCGGTATCGACGTGAAGGTGATTACGGGAGACAACCCCGCGACGGCGCGCGCGATCGCGTCCCGGGTCGGCATCGAGTCCGACGTGGTGACCGGGGCGGAGATCGAGGCGCTCGACGACGCTGCGCTCCGCGAGCGCGTCGCGGAGGTCGACGTGTTCGCGCGGGCCGAGCCGAGCCACAAGGTTCGGATCCTCGAGGCCCTCCAGGCGAACGGCTCGGCCGTCGCGATGACCGGCGACGGCGTCAACGACGCGCCGGCGCTGAAAAACGCCGACGTCGGCATCGCGATGGGCGTCCGCGGAACGGACGTCGCCAAGCAGGCCAGCGACATCGTCCTGCTGGACGACAACTACGCGTCGATCCGCGCCGCGATCAGACGCGGGCGGACCATCTTCGACAACATCTGGAAGTTCGTCGCCTACCTGCTCAGCGCGAACGTCGCCGAGGTGGCGATCGTGTTCCTCGCCTCACTGTTCGGGTACCTCATCCTGCCGGCCGTCCAGTTGCTCTGGATCAACCTGCTCACCGACGGGCTCCCGGCGCTCGCGCTCGGGACCGACCCGGGCGGCGACGTGATGGAACGGGATCCGCGGGACCGAGCGACGGGGATCATCGACAGGGAGATGATCGGCTTCATCGCAGGGGCCGGACTGACTGCGACCGTCTTGCTCGTGGGACTGATGTTCTACACGCTCGACGGCGCGGCGGCGGTCACGCCCTACGCCATGACGATGGTGTTCACCGGACTGGTCGTCTTCGAGTTCGTCAAGCTGTACGTCGTCCGATGGACGCGGGGAACGCCCGCACTGTCGAATGCGTGGCTCGCTGCGGCCGTGGTGGCGTCACTGGCACTCCAGCTCGCCGTGCTTTACACGCCGCTGAACGCGTACTTCGGAACGGTCCCGCTCGGCGGTGCGGACTGGGCGCTACTGGGGCTCGTGATTCTCCTAGGGACGCCAGTGCTCGTGCTCGTCGGGTGGCTCGTCCGACGGTACGCAGCTAGCGACGCCGACGCGGAGCGTCGGTCCGGAGGCGACGACCCTGGAGACGCCCACGGCGGATGAGTCGACATCTACCCCGCTCGTGGCGGCGTCGGAGCGCTACCCCGGCAGGAAGAGGTTGATCAGGGCGACGACCAACCCGGCGACGCCCATCCGGAGCGCCGACACGTACCATCGCTGGCCCGAAATCGAGCCCATGTACGCGCCGAAGACGGCCAGCACGCCGATTCCGAGACCGACGCCGGCGACGCCCGCCTCCGCCAACGTGAAGACGGACCCCTCGAACAGGAACGGCGCCAGCGGGACGAGGACGCCGATCAACGGACCGAGGCCGCTCGCCGTCGCGTGGATCACGCGCGCTCCGCGCTGCTCGTCCTGGAGCCGGGTGTCGTCGAGGTCGGTGAGCATCGCTTCTTCCATCCGGAGGATCTCGGCTTTCGTCTCGGCGCGTTCGATCTCCCAGACGCTCCAGACCGCGGACGTTCCGAGCCCGACTGCGGCGCCGAGGCCGATCTTGATGACCGTGAGCCCGTCGGGGACGCCCGAGAGAACCGCGCCCACGATGACGCCGACGCTCGTCAACGTGCCGTCGAACCCGTTCGAGACGAAGTATCGGCGGGAGATCGACCGGACGTCTTCTCGACCCAGAAGCGACCGCAAGAGGCGACGTTTCGAGGACACGATTCAGCCGTCCTGCAGGGTGCGTCGCTCTTCGACGACGTACTCCCCGTAGGCGACCTGATCGACCGAGTGGACGGTGCCGCCGAGCTCGCCGACCGCCTCCTCGAGGGCCGCGTAGTCGAGGTCCTCGCCCTCGATCGTGAGCTTGACGTTCTGGACCTCCCGATCGAGTTCGATCAGCGAGGCCGAGACGCCGTCGACGCTCTCGACGGCCGAGAGGTGCTCCGTGAACTCCAACAGCGGCGGTTCGTGCGGCTTCAAGATATCGAGCGCGACGCGTCGAAGGGTGCCCATTGTCGGTCAATCGGCAGCAGCCCGCTTAAATTCCGGTGACGATCGGCCCGGTAGCCGACAGTCGTCACTCCTCGGTCAGCAGACGGGCTTGGGATTGACGCCCATCGCCTCGAGCTGTTCGGTGTAGGACTCGTAGGCCGCCTGGATCGCGTCGGTCGCAGCGGCGGCGACCGCATCGGGATCGGCGTCGAGGTCGTCGATCAGGTCGAGCACGTCTTCGCGAAGATCCTCGACGTCGCCGCCGTACCCGCGGAAGAGGGATGCAGTCTGTGGGTCGGCGTCGCCGACGAAGAAGCCGGTGAACTGTTCGATGAGCTTGTTGGCGACGAGCGTGTGTCCGAGCAGGCCGCCGAGGCGAGCCGCGGTGTCATCGGCGTCGCGCAGTTGGGTCTGGATCGCCGGCACGTCGGCGGGATCGTGGTCGTCGAGCTTGCCGAGGACCTGTTCGTAGTGGTCCGCGGTCACCTGTGCAGCTTCGTCGAACAGTTCCTGTTCGGCCTCGTCGTCGGCTTCGGGCACCCAGGCGGCGAACGTCTCGCTGGCGGCGTGGGCGCGGTCCGCCGCAGCGGCGAGGATCGCCTCGGACTCCATCTCCCCGCCGGTGATCGCGTACAGCGCCTTCGAGGAGCCCAGCCGGGAGAGGCCGGTCTCATTGTCGTCGCGGACGTCGTCGAGTAGGTCGGTCGCGGTCATGTGGCGTGGTAGGTGGACTGGGGCTTTGTAAGCGTCGTTGTGTTTGAGCGTTCCTAATGAAGAATTCAGTGATGCGAGCGACGCTACGAGCGATCGGACGCGCTGGCGACGCAGGCGTCCAAAGGCGCAAGCCAGACTACGGGCGCCTGACGCACGAGGACGTCAGTGAGCACGTCGAGACGGTCCGGGAGGAGATCCAGGAGTTTCGGGAAGATCTACCCGGCGTCTGAGCCGTCAGTCGTCCGGTTCCGACGATGCCGACGCCGAATTGCGGAGGTTCTTTTCGCGGAGTTCGCCGCGGGCGTTCCACGATCGCGGCCTGAAAGCGATCGCAGTGACGACCAGCAGAAACCCGACGACGACGGCCGTCACGAACTCGCCGGGGATCTGCCCGACGTCAGCGCTCGTGGGCCACGTCGAGTTGCGAAACGAGGTCACGCGAAGCAGCCACGACCCCGAGAGGATCGCGAACATCGGCAGGTACACCCGCCGAAGTCTGTGGGCGAGCGCCTCCTCGGCGGGAATCTTGATCGTCGGCTGATGATAATCGTCCGCCAGGACCTCGCGCCAGTCGTCGTCGATCGGTGACGACGGATCGAGGCCGGGTGCCCAGACGTTGCGCTGGAGAGTTCGCACGCGCGAGCGCCATATCTCGTAGGCGCGGTAGCGCCGCGCCTCGATGGTGAGGAACAGCGCGACGGCGGCATTCCCGATCAGGAGCACGTAGTGGGGGTTGTTCGCGCTGCTGAACGCCCACGTCAGAATCGCGGCCATCAGGACGACCGCCCAGTTCGTCGTCTGGTCGAGGCGCTCGCGCCAGAACTTCATGCGATGGATCTCGCCGCGGTAGAGATGCGCGAGCGCCGAGCTCGGTCCCATGTCGACGTCGAGCAGTCCCTGCCCGATCTCGGCATCCAGGCGCTTTAGCTCCTGCTCGTTGCCGGAGTCATCAGGCTGGGAGTCCGCAGGAGCGTCGGCGTCGTTCCGCGGCTCGTCGTCGGTCACGGGGCGCTCACCCCCGGATGACGCTGTGCGTCCGGTCGGTACGGGTCGTAGGTCAAGGGCAGCATCTGTGTGCCCACGTCCGGTACGCGAGCGAATAACGCTTGTGTGGGATCGCCCCAATACAGCAAGGGAATCTGTGCGGCGGCGAGCGGTCGGTCAGCAGTGTCGAAGCGTCGTCGAACTTCGATGACGTGTGTACGTTGGAAGTTGTAGACTGCTCCCGTCAACTGCCGATCAGTGTTGTCAACGGGACGCTGAAATGAAGGCAGTGGTGATGGCATGTTCGATGTGTATGAAAATTTATATAACACTGTACGCAAGCCTCAGCAGTCATCTAGTCGAGAAATCTTAAATGTATGATTTCATATGAGTTGGTTGATTAGACACACAAATTATCTTTCGAAGACAGTCGCGTTTCCTCGCACTCGGCCTGAAGCCGAGCCTTGATTGAGTGCAGTTTGGAAGTGATCGGGAGAATAGTATAAAACGCGTAGATTCTGAGTCATTACTTGCCACTGTTTCGAAAATTCCCGGGATAGCGTGCACGGACCTAAACGACAAGTCGTTCATTTACTTCCGCACCAACAGCTGCGAGCGACCAGTCTCATTGTGGGTATAGACCACCATCTCACTACTCTCAGCCGGGCTCAAGATCACCCCAGCAGCGGGGTAGAGATCAGTCCTGTGTCCCAGCCTACGAACTGATTTCAGCGCGCAACAGACCACCGTATCCAAATCTGCGTAGATATATAGAAACTTTATATATCTAGTTAAGTTATGCACTTCTAACATGACCTGGCCATTTTTACAACAGGGTGCCAATCCGGTTTGAATTATAATTTCTTATGTAGCAGAGACTAAGTCAGAGCAAGATTACCTAATTTATAGATACAAGATACCAAGTCACACATGCCCAAGGAAACGAACGTAAATCATATCACGGTCACGATCGCCGAAGAACTCGCAAAAGACCTGGACTGCACTATCGAGGATATAGATCCACTGTACGAGTTTATCGATATCAGCGCTGTAGAGACGCTGTTTGCGGAGGATGCCAGCAATGCGTCCCTAAAAATTTCATTTGACTATCGGGATCGTCGCGTGGTTGTCACGTCGGAACGGAACGTGTCTATCGAGGAACAAATCTAACGGATCGCTTCACTGCGTGGTGACGGTGACGTCACCGTCGAAGTTTAGAATCACCGTCTGGGTTACGTCGCCGAAGAGAGCCTTCCCCGTGGGCGAGCGCTGTCGTCCCGCAATGAAAATGTGATCGCAGTCGTGCTCGTCCGCAGCAGCGAGAATCGAGTCCGCTTTGGCGCCGGGGTCGACGACGAGCGGGACAACCTCGTAGTCGAGTTCCCTCCCGGACAGCGCCTCGGTTGCGGCGTCCCGGCCGAACTTGTCAGCCTGTCCGGCACCCGCAACGTCGGCGTCGTAGGACGTGTGTTCGAGTTCGGCGACGCGCTCGAGCGTCTGTACGTCCTCGTCGACAACGTCTTCGCCGATCATCGAGAGGACGACAAGGCTCGCGTTGACGCCGGCCGCGAGTTCCCCGGCCGTGCGAAGCAGTTCGGTCTCTCCGGACTCGCCGCTTAGCCCGACAAGTGCTCGGTCCATAGCAGGTCGATTATCGGCCTGAATACATAAGCACCTTGCCCGAGATACACAACCACTGCGAGAACGCGAGTGGCGGATGAGAGACCGCCCACAGGGGGAGCCTGCGTATTACTCTCGCAACCACGTCGAACCGACATCTGGTAGGTACTCGAACCGACGCATCGTACTCTTCGGCGCTCGTCCACAAATACTTTTTCAACACTGAGACAGTGAATATCACGCACTGCGTCTCGCCGGCAATCATCGGCGGGGTCGGGCAACGAGATGGGGCGACTCGAAGAATCGCCCGCCTCTTCGCGAGAGACTTCGAAGCATCCGCCAAGCATCAAACAGGGTTCTGGGAGTCACCGAACGCACGACACCGCGACGACACAACGCCACGACGAGTCAGCGGACTTTTATCGACGTCCTTGCAACCGGACGTCATGGAACTCGATATCGGTAACGCGCTGTCGTCAGTTGCATCGCCGGGCGTGTCCCGGGAGTCGCTGGAACGCCTCGACGAGGACGTGGCGGCGGCCCACAAGCGCATCGTGCAGGGACGAGCGAACGATGAACATGGCTACGCGGCGCTGAATCTGCCCGAGACGGCCGATCCTGATGCGATCAAGGCGACGGTCGAGCCGGTCGCGGACGCCGAGGCGCTGGTGATCGTCGGCATCGGCGGGTCGGCACTGGGCGCCGCCACGCTGGCCGAGGCCCTGGAGAGCGATGTCGACACGCACGTGCTCGACAACGTCGATCCCGAGCACACGAACGACCTCTTGACGGATTTACCGCTCACAGAGACGGCGATCAACGTCGTCTCGCGCTCGGGGACCACCGCCGAGACGTTGGCGAACTTCCTGGTGGTGCGCGAGGCGTTCGAGGACGCGGGCGTCGACTGGACCGAGCGCACAGTCGTCACGACCGGCGAGGCGGGGCCGCTGCGGGATCTGGCCGACACTCACGACCTGCCCGTGCTGAAAGTGCCTGATGGCGTGCCGGGCCGATTTTCGGTGCTGTCGACGGTGGGGCTGGCGGCGGCGGCGATCCGCGGAGACGACGTTGAGGCGCTGCTGGCGGGCGGCCGCGACGTCGCCCAGAATCTCTCGGGCTCGCTGTTCGAGTCGCCGGCGTACGCCTACGGCGCGACGACCTACACGCTGGACAATCGGGGCGCCTCCATCAACGCGATGCTGCCCTACGCGGAGGGGCTGGAAACCTACGCCGAGTGGTACGCCCAGTTGTGGGCCGAAAGTCTCGGCAAGGACGGGCTGGGCCAGACGCCGGTGCGCGCGCTGGGCGCGACCGACCAGCACTCCCAGTTGCAACTGTACCGGGCGGGGCCGCGCAACACGATGGTGACGTTCGTCCGCCCGCGCGAGCGCGCCGACCGGGCGATCCCCGAGACCGACGTCGAGGGGCTCGCCTATCTGGGCGACGCCACGCTGGGCGAGTTGCTCGACGCCGAGTTCGAGGCGACCGAGGCCAGCCTCGCCGCCGCCGGGCGTCCGAACGTCCGCATCGAGCTCGATCGGGTCGACGAGCGCGGCCTCGGCCAGCTACTGTACGGCATGGAGGCCGCCTGTGTGCTGGCGGGCGAGCTCCACGGCGTCGACACGTTCGTCCAGCCCGCCGTCGAGTGGGGCAAAAACGCCGCGCGCGGCCTGCTCGGTGCCGACGGCGAGTATCCCGAAGCCGACGCCGTCGAGGACAAAGAGCGGTTGATCGTTCGCTGAGTGAGCGTCCGAGGAATCGGGTCTATCGTTCGATATCGAGGTCGGCCACGAACTCGCGAATCGTCTCCCAGCCGGGGGGCTGTTCCATCGCGCCCGTCGTCGTCGCCGAGAGGGCCGCCGATACGTTCGCGAGTTCGACGATCCGATTCAGATCAGCCGTCCCACGGGCGAGCGCGGCGACCGTCGCGGCGACGAACGCGTCGCCCGCGCCGGTCGTGTCGACCACGTCGACATCGAACCCGTCGTGCTCGACGATGCCGTCGTCCCAGCGCGCGCCCTCGGTCGCGTACGCCGTCGCCCCCTCGTCGCCGCGCGTCAGGAAGACCGTGTGCGGGCCGTCTCGACAGATCGCCTCGCAACGCTGATCGAGGGACTCCTGTCGGTATCCGAGCTGGGCGAGTTCGTCCGGCGTCGCCTTGATCACGTCCGACATTTCGACCGCCGCGTCGAGGGCGTCGGTGTCGTCGTCCCACAGCTCGGGGCGCCAGTTCGGGTCGAAGTACACGGAGCAGTCCGCTTCCCGCGCGCGCCGGAGGAGATCGAGGACGGCCGATCGGGCTGGCTCCGCGGCGAGCGCGACCCCGCCGACGTACACCCACTCGATGTCGTCGAGAGCACTCGTCGGGACGGACCGGGTTTCGAGTCTCGTGTCGGCGGTGTCGTCCCGGTAGAACGTGAACGACCGATCCCGGGCCTCGTCGTGGGCGACGAACGCGAGCGTCGTGTTGGCGTCGGGATCCTGCTCGACGAACCGCGTCGGGACGCCCCGATCGGCTAGCGTGTCGACGAGGAAATCGCCGAAGGCGTCGTCGCCGACGCGGGTCCAGAACAACGGCTCGGCGTCGAACGCGGCGAGGCGCGCGGCGACGTTGGCTGGAGCACCGCCGGCGCGGCGCTGAAACGACTCCACGCCGCGGAGTTCGCCCGACTCTCCGGGGAGCATGTCGACGAGGGTCTCGCCAACGACGAGGACGGAGTGGTCGCTCATCAGTCGCCCTCCGCGTTCAGGTCGACCAGCGTGATCAGCGACCGGACCGGCACGTCGTCGACGCTATCGGTGCCGCTCTTGTCGACGATGACGGCGCAGCCGACGACGTTGCCCCCCTCGCGCTCGACGGCCCGGACCGTCTCGGAGATCGTCGTCCCCGAGGTGATCATGTCGTCGACGACGTAGCAGTCGGCGCCGTCGACCGACGAGAAGTTGTGCGAGAACGAGCCGCTGTACTGGTCGATGTCGCCCTCCTCCCAGCGGTGCTTCCGCGGGGTGTAGGTGCTGAGATCGACTTCCAGTTCGCCCGCGACTGCTGTCGCCACGGGGACGCCCGCCTTCTCGATCCCGACGACGACGTCGGCGCCGCCGTCAGCCGAGAGGACGTCGGCGAGCATCCCGCCGAGGTGGTCGAGTCGGCGGCCGTTCTCGCCTGCGGTGCTCCAGTCGATGTGGACGTCGTGTGGCGAGTGGGCGCTGTCGTTCGCCTCGCCGGCGTCCGTCGTCGCACGTTCGATGAGCCAGCTCGACGTCTCGCGGGAGACGTTGAGTTCGTCCGCGATCTCGCCCTTCGAGAGTCCGCTGTCGGCCAGGTCGGCAGCTTCGCTTACGAGACTATCGACGTTCTTCATCGTCGTGTATGTCCTCGACAAGCTCAAATAATTCTTGTGTTCGACCGGTGACGGCGACGATTTCGGCGTCCGGCGGCACACTGCGCCCGCGATCATGATCGATACGTCGTCGCCAGTTCGTTCAGCGCGTAGATCGTTCGCAGCATCTCGTCGCTCTTGCCCTCCTCGAACACCAGCTCGTCCGTCTCGCGAACGAACTCCAGCACGTCGGTCGACGCGTGCTCGGGGGCAGCGCAGATTCCGGTGTCCGACTCCGTGAGCCAGCGCATGACTCGGAGGTCGCTCTTGCTGTCGCCCATCGCGACCGCGAAGGGGTCGTCGATCCCGAGCACGTCGAAGGCGGCTTCGACGCCGGCAACCTTGTTGAGTTCGAGGCTGCCGATCTCGGCGGCGTCGGCCTCGTAGTACGCGACGTCGATCCGCTCGAAGAGCGCGGCGGCGTCGGGCGGAACGTCGTCGACGGAACACGCGGCAGTCTCTCCACGGTCGGCGAGCACGCCGTCGATCTCCGGGTCGGCGTCGGCGTAGAATGCTCTGGTCCACTGCCGGCCCTCCTCGCTCGGATAGTCAAGCTGGGTCGCGACGGCGTCGCCGAGCAGGTCGATCTGGTGGACCAGCCCCGCGTCGATCACCTCGCGGGCGCGTGCGGAGCCGATCTCGAAGTTCGGCTTCACCGTGACGTTGAACTCGTTGCCCTGCAGGTGGCAGTTCCGCCGCAGCTCGTCGGCGGCGGCCGACAGCACGCGCGATCGAACGTCGTCGAAGATGTCGACGATCTCGTCGTCGAGCGACTCGTAGAGCAACCGCTTCGTGTCCGCGCCGTGCTCGGGGGTGAACACCCCGGTGCCGGCTTCGTAGACGATCGAGATGTTCCCCGAGTGGACGATCTCGCTGCCCAAGCCCTGTATCAGAAATCCCTTGACGTTTTCGAGGGTCTGACCGGTGCAGATCACGATCGGGACGCCGCGCTCGTGAAGTTCCGTCAGGAAGTACAGCGCGTCCCGGGGAATCTCGTTGTCGGTCGTCGACGCCGACCGGAGCGTCTCGTCGACGTCGAGCACGAGGGCGTTGATCTGTCGCTCGTACTTGTTGTACAGGTCGAGCGCGGTGAACGCCTGCGTCTCCGTCGCGTGAGCCGCGATCTCCGCGTAGGCGTCTCCGTTCGGAAAGCTCCGCCGGATCTGCGTTTTCTGCTGGTCGAGAGCGTCACGGACGGACTCCCACTGCTGGAGGGACACCTGCGAGTCGAGCGGCGGAAACGTGTTGACGAGGTCCTGGCGCGCCCCGAGCGTCTCCGCGTCGACGCCATCGTAAAGCTCGTACAACTGGTGATAAACTTGCACGAAAAGCCGTTTTGCCGGCAGCGAAATAAATGCACGGTGATCCCGCGAAGAGACGGCGTCTTACTCGTCGACGTCTTCCAGTTCCCAGACGTCCAGCCGCTGGACGGTCGCGTCGCCGCTGGCCCACGCCTCGATACCGGTCGACCGCTCGTCCTCGGGATACAGTCGGGTAGTGACGCTCTTGAGTCCGTTCACGTACACTTCGAGCATCGACCCGTCGAGGTAGACGTGCAAGTCGAGGTCCTCCCCCGCCAGATCGACGTCGCCGCGGTGGACGAGCGAACTCCGCTCCGATACCGTCGCCCGCGTCTCGGCGTCGCGCGTGCTGTGCTCGCGGTGGACGACGATCCGCTCCGTGGACTCGTCGTAGTACAGCAGCGTCTCCTCTGAGCCGTCGGGAGCGACTCTGACTTTCAGTCCGTACCGCTCGGCGCCGTCGGACGCCATCGTCGCCCGGATCTCGGCCGTCGAACTGCCGACGCCCGCCAGTTCGTCGTTCGCCGCTGGGACGTCTTCGTCGCGGACGCTGGCGAGCCGATCGGAGCGGAGCGATTCGAGTTCCTCGATCGGTTCGACGCCGAGTCGACCGTCGGCTCTGAGGGACAGACACAGCGGGAGGCCGCCGTTGTGAGCCCAGCCGGCGTCGTAGTGATCCTGCGGGCTGCGATCGTCCTGCGCGATCGTAAACAGGAGGCTCCGGCCGGTTTCGGGGTCGACCATGCCGTGGGGGCCGGTGAAATGAAAGTCCCCGTAGTCGATCAGGCGCGGGGTCTCGTGATCGGGCTCGAACCGACACGCATCGGCGTCCCACTCGCCGAGCCAGTAGTACACCTCCACCTCGGCGCCGCCCTCGATCGGGCTGACGACGAGGACGTGCTTCTCGGCGCCGCCCTCGTCCTCGCCGACCGGCAACAGGACGGGCAGTTCCCAGACGAGCCCGAGTTCCGGGTATTCGTCGTGATCGGCGCGGTGGAGACAGCCGCGAAACTCCCACTCCGCGAGGCTCTCGGACTCGTAGACGAGGACTGCGCCGCCGCCGTCGGCGAAGCCGGCGCCGACGAGACAGTACCACGTTCCGTCCTCTCGCCAGACGTACGGGTCGCGGAAGTCGTTGTCCCGCAGTCCGATCGAGTGCGGGCGTTCGATCGCGACATCGTCGGCCTGCTGCCAGGCGGTCAGGTCGGGATCGTCGGCATCGACGGGCCGGGCCGTCGCGACGCGCTGGTCGGGCGTGCGGTCCATGTCGCCGGCCGTGAACAGCAACACCGGCTCCCCCCCC